>Ga0180434_10003416_pt1 | contig 20238 bp, 12 predicted proteins | sample SS_ome_7_FD_132453 | JGI IMG/M metagenome (GOLD analysis project Ga0180434, IMG submission 132453) | Hypersaline lake sediment archaeal communities from the Salton Sea, California, USA - SS_1_D_2 metaG | ecosystem: Environmental > Aquatic > Non-marine Saline and Alkaline > Hypersaline >...
ATTCAACGCTCGGCTTTCAGAAGGAGCAACTGGTGGTTGTCCCGATCAGTGATGAAAGCACCCTGGAATCCCTGAGGCCTTTAAAGGAAGAACTCAGTCAATACGGCTCCATCCTCGGTGTGGCGGCTTCATCACATGTCCCCGGCCAGATCACCTATGTCAATCCTTTTATTCCGGAGGGATTTTCCCGCGAACAAATGCAGTATATGGGGGAACTCAATGTCGATCACGATTTTATCCCCACGCTGGGAATTGAGCTGGCTGAAGGCCGGAATTTTTCCCCATTGCTTTCAACGGATATCAAGCAGTCGGTGATCGTCAATGAAGCCGCGGTACGGAAATTCGGCTGGGATCAACCCATCGGCAAAACGATTGAAGATATTTCCATGTCCGGTCGGGCTTCCAAGTATACCGTGATCGGCGTTGTCAAAGATTTTCATGTAGAATCTCTCCACAAAAGAATCGAGCCTCTATTCATTTCATATACCAGCGATGCATTGAATTTGCTGGCGGTTCGGATACGGCCGGAAAATATTCCTGAGACTATTTCTTTTTTGGAAAGTAAAATGTCAAAGATGAATCCCGGGCGGCCCTTCGAATATGAATTTCTCGATGATGTTTTTGATGCCCAGTACAGATCTGAAGAAAATCTGAGTCGAATCGTTTCCTCTTTTTCCGGCCTTGCCATATTTATCGCCTGTCTCGGCTTGTTCGGATTGGCTTCCTTTTCCACGGAACGAAGGATCAAAGAGATCGGGATTCGTAAGATACTTGGATCGTCCACAATAAAAATCGCGGCCGTTTTATCCGGGGAATTAACAAGGTGCGTGTTGATCGCGAATGTTGTTGCTTGGCCGGCAGCGTATTTTTTTCTGAATAAATGGCTTCAGGGATTTGCGTTCCGGACCCGGTTGCCGCTTAGCGTTTTCGTCATGGCCGCCGTTATCTCCCTTTCTATCGCTCTTGTCACTATCAGTTTAAAAACGGTCAGGGCGGCTTTGGCGGATCCCGTCAATTCTTTAAGATATGAATAGATCGGACGAGTCAAATGTGCTTCCGATACAGGAACAAGCGGAAAAACCGGTGAGCGGACAAAATTAAATTAAATCCGGTTCACGGTTGAAAGTTCAAAAAAACAATAAACAAACCAATGAAGAGCAATGAACATATTGCTTTAAGCATACAAGACCGCGGTTCTACTCATCTCTTTTCACCTTTTTTGCAGGTATTACTTTTCGCTTAATAATTCTATTGGTTTGTCCTCTGTCTTCCTATAAAATATACCAAGAATAATGTTTCTTCGTGATCGCGAAGGATCAAAGCAAAGAGGTGAAATATGAAACATCGGATGATTAAATGGTTCGGATTGGCTTCCGTCCTGATTTTTGCTGTGCTGACGGCGGGGATGTGGCATGCCGGGGCCGAAGAGGGGATGTGGACCTTCGATAACCTTCCATTGAAGGTGCTCAAGGAAAAATACGGATTCGAGCCGAATCAGGAGTGGCTGGATCATGTCCGCCTGGCAAGCGTGCGCTTTATGGACGGCGGCTCGGGTTCATTCGTTTCGCCTAACGGATTGGTCATGACGAACCATCATGTCGGTGTGGGGCAGCTGCAGAAGATCTCGACTCCGGAGCATGACTATGTCGCTACCGGTTTTTATGCCGCCGAACAGGTGGATGAGCTCAAATGCGCGGACCTGGAAGTGAATGTCCTCGTCGAAATGGAAGACGTGACGGCACGCATCAAGGCTTCCGTCAAACAGGATATGTCCGATTCCGAAGCGCTCAAGGCCCGCGAAGTCGTTATTGCGCAGATCGAAAAGGAAAGCCTGGATAAAACCGGGCTCCGTTCCAATATCGTGAATCTTTACCATGGGGGAGAGTACTGGCTGTACCGATACAAGAAATATACCGATGTTCGCATGGTCATGGCGCCCGAAAGACAGGCCGCTTATTTCGGCGGGGATTTCGACAACTTCACTTACCCACGCTATGACCTCGACGTCACTTTCTTCCGAGTTTATGAAAACGACAAACCCGTACGCTCCGATCACTATTTAAAATGGAACACCGGGGGCGCGGCGGACGGCGAGTTGGTTTTCGTTTCGGGTAATCCCGGATCGACCGATCGCCTGTATACCTATGCGCAGCTGGAATTCCAGCGTGATTATAATTATCCCATGGTTTTGAAACTTCTCCGGCGGATCATCTCCGATCTGAGAGAATATTCCCGAAAGGGCGCCGAAGAGGAACGTCGCGCTTTGATCCAGATATTCGGGTTGGCGAACTCTCAGAAGGCCATGAGCGGAGAATATTCCGGGCTTCTGGATGAAAAGGTAATGGAGAAACGCCGGCGCGAGGAGGAGGATTTCAGGAAAAAGATCGCATCCAATGCCGAATGGCGGGAGGCTTACGCGAATGCCTGGGAAACGATCGAAGACCTGGTAGCTTTGCAGCAGGAAATGATCGAGACTCAATTTTATCGCCGGTTTATCCTTTCCCGGCTTGCGGGATTGGCGCAGAATATCGTTTTTTATGTACAGGAAACGGAAAAACCGGATACCGAAAGGCTCGACGGATATCATGATTCCCAACTGGAAGGAATGCGGTTCAACCTTTTTTCACCGGCGCCCATCTTTCCTGATCTCGAGGAGGTCCAGATCGCTTCCTGGATGAACTTGGTGCTCGAGGAGCTGGGACCTGAGGATCCGTTTGTCAAAACCGTGTTGAACGGGGATTCTCCCGCGACGGCGGCGGCGCGCCTTACCTCGGAAACCAAGCTCATCGATCCGGATTTCCGGAAGAAACTGGTCGAGGGAGGTGTGGAGGCCGTTAATGAATGCCGTGATCCTTTTATTGTCCTGATGTGTAAACTGGAACCTGAGATCCGATCGCAGATCGAATGGAGAAAAGAGAACATCACCAGCAAATTGACTCCGGCGGCGGAGCGGATCGCTCAGGCCCGTTTCGCCGTGTTCGGCAAAACGGTCAATCCCGATGCGACCTTCACGCTGCGGCTGTCCTTCGGTTCGGTGAAAGGTTATCCGATGAACGGGACGAAAGCTCCTCATCAAACCACTCTTTACGGTCTGTTCGACCGCGCTCTTTCCTTCGGGAACCAAGGCGACTACGCCCTGCCTCAGCGTTTCTGGGACCGAAAGGACCGCCTGGATCTTTCCACCCCGGTCAACTTCGTTTCCACCTGTGATATCATCGGCGGTAATTCCGGATCTCCGGTCATCAATGCCGATGCGGAGGTCGTAGGGCTTATCTTCGACGGCAACATCGAAAGCCTCGTCGGCCGGTTCGTTTACGATATCGAAAAAAACCGGGCTGTCTCCGTCCATACGGCGTATATCACGGAGGCGCTCCGCAAACTTTATGATGCCGGCAAGCTGGCTGACGAGATTCAGGGACTGTAATCGGATTCGCCCAAAGCGGCGGTGCTGTCGCGAATCTCAGATGAGTTCCAGCCAGCCGAACCAGTACGGATGGTGCTGTTTGTACCAGGTTAATACTTCGCGCAGAATGTTTTGATCTTCCGGAGAAATGACTTCGGCGGGAATGCGGTCGAAATGGACGTGGATTTGACCGTCCCGTTTGTATTCCAAGGCTTCCGAGCAGAGCGTTTGCAGTTCGTTGCGGATCCGGCCGGAGTCTGAAATCCGAACCGGGCGGGTTCGGAAGTCCTCGCCGTTGATGAAGCGGATGAGCAGGGGATTGAAGACCAAACGCTGGATTTCAGGGGTTTCCATCAATTTGAAAGTGAGAGAGATCTGCTTGTCGCCGCGAGGGGTGGCGATCCGGGAAGTAACCCGGAAGACTCCATCGCCCAGCACTTCGACCCCGGGCGCCCCTGAATAGGGATCGTCGCACATGTATCCCGAGAGGGCGGTGACGTCCCACTGTTTATCGGGAAAGAAATCATCCGCCCGGACAACCCGCCGACTCGAGGGGATCCCGGCTTCCCGAGCTTCCTCGACCATTTCCCGGTAGGCCTGGACCTTTTCGGGCTCCAGCGAAGTCTCGAAAATGGCTTCCAGATCTTTCTGGAACTCGGGCGATTTCGAATCCAGCTGCATCACATGCCGTTCCTTTTCGATGGGAAGCTCGAACTTGGATGTGAACGTGACCAGAGAGCCTTCCACATCAAGTGCCGGCCCCAGGCTTACGGCCTGCATGGCTTCCGCCGAGGCCGCGTATCCATCCGCGAGGAAAAGGTGTGTTTTTCCGCTGTTGTCTTTCCATGTTCCGATGAGATAGGTTGGAGCATAGGTGCCGGAATCGGTGAAAGCTTCCATACCGGAAGGCAGTGTCCAGCCTTCCTCGATCAGGTGAACACCCGTTTCCTCCCACTGGCGCCACAACCATCCGAGGCGTTTGACCCGACTTCTCCCTCCCAGCGTCCAGACGTGGATATTGTTGCGCTGGATCCCGGGATAAGCGGTTTCTATGATTTCGACCACCTTGTTCCTGGGGGTCATGAAATCCAGGAGGACCGAATTCTCTTCCGCTTTGCGTATGATATCGATGGGGAGAAAAAGATTTCCCATGTACCCTTCATAAGGTTTTACAATGTGAAGCGGTTGATTGAAAAGGTGGAGTACGGTAAGGGGACCGGTGATTTTTCCCTTGGCGAACCGGGATGTGTTTTCCAGCGTATCGATGGCGGCTCCCCAGATCGTGATCCCGGATTCCTTGATTTCACGCCAGAATTCTTCCCAGCCGTATTCCGTATCGTTCAAGAGCCGTGTAACCCGGGAATCGAGCCACTTGGCGACTTGAGGACGGGCATAGACTCTTCCAAATCCCAGCTGAGGATTGGAGCCCATTTCCTTGGTTTCGCCGACCTTAGGCATCAATCCTTCCCCCATGCATACCAGAACGGCATGGTTTTCAGGGAGCTGCCGCGTGGCGTACCAGAGGCTCTCGCTCATCACGTAAGCGGATATCGCATCGGCGTCTTTTTTTACCCGGTTGATCTCAGATATTTCCTTGCCTTTTCCTTCACCGAAGCGGCCGAATAAACGGGTCCCCAGAGCGGTTACGGCAACAGTCATAATCATCAACCGCTCCATGCGGCCGTCCATGAATGAAATGTTTTTTGTGAATTCGGGTCCGGGTTTTCCCCGGAGCCATTTGACATCGACATCCTGAAGCCAGAGATGCATGCGTCCCAGAATCGGGCGGGTGTCGAAGGCCCATTGGGCGATCATGTCGCGTTTTTCTCGGTCGGATACCTTCATTTCGCTTCCTTTAAGTGGAATGGATCAAACGGGCGGACCCCTCATACCGGTCGGCCTTGTCTGAAAATTTACTACGATGTGTCAGGGAAATCAAGCGGCATGGGAAAGAGTTTTCTTTATTCTTAACGGTTCGACGTCAGATAGAATGTTTTAAATAGAATGCATCCAGGCTGCCTCCGATGAGTAATATGGGAGGCCAAATGGACTTTTGAGGCCGATAACCTTATTATTAATACATAACAATCCAAAGAAGCAGAGGGGAATTATGGAAAGAATTACGGAGATTTTTGTCGTGCTTGAAAATCGACCATCGACATTGGGCGAGCTTTGCCGCGACTTGAATAAAAACGGAATCAATATCGAGTCGATCGGCGTATTTCATGATACGGCGAAACTGCTGGTCAAGAATAATACGAAAGCTATCAAAGTTTTGAATAAGCTTGATTACGTGTCGGAGCTTAGGGATGTCCTTAGAGTCGATTTGGAAAACAAGCCGGGGACTTTAGCGGAATTGACATCCAAACTGGGAGACAAGGGGATCAATATAGAATACTGCTATGGAACCTTTGCCCAAAAAGAAAACACCATATCCGTCATCCTGGATGTTTCCGATATCGACCGTGCCGCCAGGATCCTGGAAAGCTGATCTCGCGCGGATCGATGGAATGAAATCCTTGCCGGTTTTCCGTTGATGCAAGGATTGCTTTCTGTATTTGTCTTCCACCCGCCGGAAAGGCGCGTTTGAACGGGGCTCTCCGGCGGGTGAAATGATTCCGTTAACCTGCGGGATCAGTAATTCCAGCTGCGGGTATCGGCTCCCCGTGGAGCATGCCGCCTGATATGATCGGCGATGACTCCGATGAATTCCGCATAAGTGATTTCTCTTTCGGGATCCACTGGACTGTGTCCGATCCATGAATGTCTTCCCCGGAAGCCGTATTGGAAGGTCGCTTCGGCGGGCGGATCGACCGTCGATTCCAGAAATTCCTGCACCAGGTACACGGCTTCGTTGAGATAGTAGTTGTCCATCATGCCGACAGAGAAATGCAGTTTGCCTCTCAATTTAGGGCCGAGCGTTTTCCAGTCGCGCTTGAGGATATAGCTGAGATCGCTGTGTTCGCGCCAATACGCGGCGACTTCGGGGTCGATAACGCCGGTTTCGGGATCCCAGAGCGGCAGGGGATAGCCGTCCGGTCCCACCGCGCTGTAAACGGCCTGCCAGACGCCCCACTGCCCTCCCGAGCGGTCCTTGTCGGCCACCGCTTGTTCATAACCGTATTCGTGCCGAACCTGGTAATTGACGCGCCCGTCGATGGTCCGTTGGGCGGGATGGTCGACTTTGATCCAGCCCGGCTCATGATAATAGGCGTTTTTATCTTCGTAGATATTGATCTGCATATTCTTGCGGAAGTCGACGGGGTCAGGAGCCCACGGCCAGCTTCCCGCGAAAAAATCGGGGTGCCGGATCATCAGGGCGGCCGATTCCCACCCGCCTGTGGATCGGCCCGCCAGAACCCGAGCCCAAGGTTGGGAAATAATGCGGAAATTCGATTCGATATAAGGGATCAGCTCCTCGATGATGGCATCTCCGTAAGGTCCGACGTTGGGTGAGTTGACGGAGTAAGACGTGTCGAAGAAGGGATTCGAATCGCGAAACGTGACGATGATCATTTTGGGCGATTTACCCGAAGTCCAGGCTTTATAGAAGCCGTCGAGCTGATTGCCGACGGGAGGTGCGGTGGGGACGTGGTCTTTGGTAAACCACTCCACGGGGGACCAGGGAACCGGCGTCCATCCGGAGGAATGCCCCTGGAGGTACAACACCGGATAATGGACATCCGGGTGGGAGTCGTAATCCTTGGGGAGCAGGATGTTGGCGCCGATATACATATCGCGTCCCCAAAAAGCGGACACCTTCTCGCTTTTGATCTTGATATATTTCACCCAATCGGTGTCTTCGTAATTGCCTTGCTGAAGGACTTCGCCCGCCTTCAGGGGGCGTTCCGGCTGGATGACGTTATCCAGGGTGAGGTCGATGCTCGTTTTTCCACGGGATTTGACGGTAAGGGGCAGAACACCGCTGTAGGCGTTGCCGGGGGATCGAAACGGTTTCTGATGGGCGCCGGAATTGAGGTGGGCTTCGATCGTGTGACCGTCGGCGCGGTGAAATGTCGTGTACACGTTCAAAAATGCCTGAACGAAGTACTCTCCGGAAGGGACCTCCGTCGTCGCGGCAAACGGATAACCGCGCACGCTTTCTTTCCCGTCCGCGATGGTTACGACTTGACCTCCCGTCCAGTTTCTGACGTCCATTCCCCACAGCGGAACGCCGGTCACTCCGGTGGAGAGCCGGGGTTCGGTTTCTCCGTCGCGGGAGATGATGGCGAAAACACGGCCTACGATCGGGGTTTCCAGTCCGAGGGCTTCGATTTGGGACACCGCCTCCTCGGTCAATGTGATCCGGAACTGGATCTTCGCGCCTTCCGGTGCTGAACCGCAGGCGGTCACAAGCAGGCATATAAGGGCCAAAAAAGCCAGAGCCATACATGAGTATTGCTTTAGGTGATTCATACGTACCTCCAGGGGGATTTCTCGGGAAGCGATATCCTGAGAGCGATCATTACCGCCATAACCTACCATATGGGAATAAAAGGCGTCAATCGTGAATGCAAGGAAAAAGAGCAATCGGAGCGACCGGGCATCCGGCCGGAGGCGAAGGTCAATCCCACTTGTGCAGCTTGTAGTATTCGTCCACCATTCTCTTTATATCCACAGTCTCGCCTTTGGTCGGTCCCTCCGTGAGCGGTTCGCTTCTGAATCTTTCCGGCAGGGTGTCGTCCGCCTTCTCGAGACCGAAGCGTTCATTGATTTGGTGATCTGTGTCAACGGCGTTTCCCAGATAATTTTGAAGTTCTTCGGCTGGGTATTCGATCCCGGTTCCGGAGCGAAGAAGCGCCGAGGCTTTTTCGAAATCCAGCACGTCCATACAGAGCCCGATGTTTTTGCACATGGTCAGCGAATCCGTGAGCAGAGCGATCTTTTCCGAATAAGTGACGAGAGCCGCCTTGCCTTCTTCCGCCAGCCTGTCTGCCGCTTTTTCGGTGCCGAACCTTTTTTTCGCTTCCGCTTTCCTGTCCGTCAGTTCGAAATAGGGCTCGGCCCTCAGGTGGTCGGCGCCCCGCGAGGCGACGGCATAGGTCAGCCCGTAAGCCTTGATGCCGCGGGGATCGCCGCAGATCACGTCCAGTCCCTTGACCTGCATCACGAGTTTTTGAGCTTCCTCGGAGTGATTTGCGGAGAATTTAGTGGCTCCTTCGGCGAGCCTGTCCCCGATGCCTTTTCGGGTGACGATCCGTTTTACCAGGTCCCGGATCTTGTCGGTCTCGCCCCAGGAAATGCGCAGGCCGTCTAAATCCTTAGGGTGAATGAGACCTTTTTCCTGGCATTCCATGATCCATCCGATGACTTCGGACGTGGAGATGGAATCCAGACCCACCTGGTTGAGATAAGCGTTCATTTCCAAGGCGAAGGGAAGATCGGCGCTTCCGAGCCGTGAGGAGAAGCTGCACAGGGTTTCAAACTCGGGACCTTCGGCTTCGCAGCCGTCGACGGCGTAATACCGGGAACAGTGCAGGTTGCAGTTGAAGCAGGCCTTGTTTTTCACTTTATAGCTCTCGGCCAGCTTCTGTCCTGATATCTTATCCACATAGGAGCAGACGCCTTCCTGGAAATGTTTTGTCGGCAGGATGCCGAGCCCGTTCAGGTCCGTCATCAGCATGGTGGTGCCCAGTCGATACCGTTTCCGGTATTCGGAGTGTTTGAGGACGGCCTCTTCCATTTCCCTGCACCCGCTGAAAAAAGCGGCGGGATCGGCAAGCCGCACGGGACGGGCTCCCCGCAGCGCGACGGCTTTCAGGTTTTTCGATCCCATGACCGCACCCATGCCGGTCCGGCCGTTGACCCGGTTTCCGCTCGATACGATCGCGGCGAAATGAACACGATTTTCTCCGGCGGGTCCGATGGCCGCGACCTGGGTGGAATAGCAGCCATGATCCCTTCTGATGGAATCGGTCGTCTCGACGATGGTTTTTCCCGCCAGTTCGGGGCAGTCGCAAAACACGACTCCGGAATCCGTCACCATAAGATAGACCAGTCGATCGGCGGCTCCTGTGATGATGATCTGATCGAATCCGGTCTGCTTCATCTCGGCGGCGAAATGTCCTCCGGCCGCCGAATCTCCCAATATTCCGGTCAGGGGAGACTTGGCGGTCACGGTGAAATAGGCGGAGGCCGGAAGGATGGTTCCGGTCAGCGGACCGATCCCGAAGATGAGAATGTTATCGGGCCCCAGGGGATCGCAGTCCGGATCGAGCTCTTCGAACAACCGCTTGGTGTTCGCCGCCCTGCCTCCGATCACGGGGTTTATCCAGGATGCGTCCAGAGATTCGATGTGAAATTTTCGCTCCGAAAGGTTTACCCGGAGCACCCGCCCCCCGTATCCGTACTCAAGCATGAGCCGGATCCTTTCGTTTCCTGATCGCCGCCGCGCTTTCGCGGATATAGGCGTGACGCTTCAAACCGGGATTCATGCCGGTGGTGATTTTTTTAGTCTCAGCCAGAGACAACTGTCCGGTCCTCTCCGGTTCGAAGGTAATGGCCCCTTCCGTGCAGGCTGCGACGCAGCGCGGTTCCCCGCCGCAGAGATCGCAAACATGGACCGTGTCCTCGAAGATCTCGACGGCTCCAATCGGGCACGCCGATTCGCAGAATCCGCAGGCCGTGCACAGATCCGGGGAAACCAGCACTTCTCCCCGGACGCCCAAACTTAAGGCGTTTTGGGGACATCCCAGACAGAAGCGTTCACGGCACTGGACGCATAGAACCGGGCCGTCCGTACCGCTTTCGTAGAGGTTCAGCACTTTTATCCGGGAAAGGCGGCTGCTGATCCGGCCGGAATGGATAAAGGAACATATCGTTTCGCATCGTTTACAGCCGGTGCATTTTTTCAGGTCAACCGAAATCATTATTCTTCTCTTCTTCTGTATGTCGGCGGGATTACGGAATAATATCCTCGATTTTATCCTTAATCATGAATTTTAGGCAAACATTATGTCGTGCCGCCGTTGGAGAGATGTCGAATTGAAAAATTGTTTTAAGATCTGCAATCTGTATATAATATATCCGTGCGGTTCATAAGCATGAATTCTTTCAAGAGGGTGATTTTTCATCGTTTGATTTTCAGCAAAGAGTCTTATCATCATTATGTGGTTCAAAAAAGGAGGAACGGCATGAAAAAAACATATTTGATCTTGGGATTTCTTGTCCTTGCCGTCGGGCTTTGGGGAACCCTGGCATACGGCGCCGCGACATTCGATAAATCCGAGTTCGCCGCTCGGCGGAACCGTCTGATGGAACAGATCCCGGATGGAGCGGCCATCATTCTCGGGGCGCAATCTCCTAAGGGGAATACCCCTCTCCGTCAAAATAATGATTTTTATTATCTGACCGGAGTGGAGATTCCCAATGCTTTTCTTATTGTCGACGGGGTACACAAAGAGAGCATCCTCTTTTACACCATGACCGTGAAACAGGCGCGGAATGAAGGGATTCCGGCTGAATACATAACCAAAACCAAAGAAGTGACGGGGATAGAAAAGATCCTGCCGGCCGAACAGTTTTCCAATTACCTGATCAACCTGTCCGATCCCCTGTACGCGCAGAAAGACAAGATCAAGGTGCTCTACACCATGTTCAAGCCCGAAGAACAGATCCGTGAATATTCTTTCATGACATGGCGGAAGCTGATGAATCGGCAGATCCTCAATGAATGGGACGGCCGGCTCACCCGGGAACTTCAATTCGCGAAACTCTTGCGGGAGAGATTTCCGGGACTCCAGGTCAAAGACTGTACGGATATGATCTGGGAGATGCGGACCATCAAGTCGCCGGCGGAGGTCGCCGTGATGCGCCGGGCCGGAAAGATCGGCGCCAAAGCCATGACGGAAGCCATGAAAGCGACCCGGGTCGGCATGTACGAGTACGAGATCGCGGCGATCATCGATTACGTGTGCAAGAAAGAAGGCGCTCCCGACATGTCGTACAACATCATCATTTCCTCCGGTCCCAACCACCCCTACTTTCACTACTATAAACATGACCGCAAGCTGCAGGATGGAGATTTTATCGTGATCGACGCCGGGCCCGAGATCGATTATTACTGTGTGGACATCTCCATCTCGTATCCGGCCAACGGAAAGTTCACTCCCGAGCAGAAAGCCTTTTATCGGGGAGCGCACGCCATGCTCAAAACCAACATGAAGTACTACAAGGCCGGGATGACCCTGACGGAGCTGACGAAAAAGGTGAATGCGGATCTTCAGGAACAGGGGTTCGACCTCTCCAAGGATTACTTCCAGCTTCCGTCCATGCGTCCCTGGTTCGGTCATTACGTCGGCATGGCCGTCCATGATGTCGGCATCCGTCCGGGCGGCACTCCGGAAGGTCCCCTGCAGGCCGGCATGGTGTTTGCGAATGAGCCTTACGGAGCCCTGAAGGATACATTGGGGGTGCGGGTGGAGAACACCGTTCTCGTGACCGAAGACGGCTGCGAGAACCTGACCCCCGGGATTCCCCGGGAGGTGAAGGATATCGAAGCCCTGATGAAAAAGGACGGGATCGCTCAGGTCCTCAAAAAATCAGGCCACTACTGATCCTGCCTGGATTATCGGGATAGAGAACCTTATAGGGTGAGTAAAGCCGCCAGAGCCGGAAAGACTAATTATTGAGGAGCTTGTCTTTCAGCTCATGAATCTTCCGTGCGCTTACCCACCAGATATCATTTTCGCGGCTGAAGAATATGTATTTCCCATCGGGGGAGAGTGAAGGGATCAAACTGTTTGTCGCATTGATCTTCGGTCCCAGATTCAACGCCTCGCTCCAACTGCCGTCTTCGTTTCGAAAACTCACATGAATTCCGCCGTTTTCGGACTCGCCGGATCTCTCTGAATCGAAAAGAAGAACATTCCCATCGGATGAGATGTGGGGATGGGCCTCATAGCCTTCGGTATTGATGCCGCCGACCAAATCCCTGGGCTGGGTGAACCCGGAATCCGTCTCTCTGAAAGCCAGAATATCCCTGTTGTTTTCTTCTCCTCCTGAAAAATATAGGTCGCCCTCCTTTGAGGAGGTGATGCAGTAGGCCTCATTATAAAAAACAGGCTGACTCCATGCATTCCCTGCCTTCTCTGTGATATAGGTGCCTTTTTTGTATTCGGGATTCGAGCGGTCCTGGCTGTAAAACAAAAATCTCCTGCCGTCGGGCATCATGAAGGGGGCAAAGTCTCTGTGTGTGGAAAAATCGGCGACCTGGGGCATTTCCCAGCCTTTCTTTCCTTTCCGGCAGACCCAGATGGAAAAGTCGCTGCTGATCTCCGGCCCTGCCGACCGAGCAAAATATATTTCCTTTCCGTCTGGGGAGAAGGCGATTCCGATCTCAATGAAATCCGGGGTTGAAATAATTCCAGGAGCAAATATAAGGGGATCTTCTTCCGGAGGAGGCTCGCCCGGATAAAGATTCTCAGCAGATTCCTCAGCCCCCCGGCAACTGAAAACAATGCAAAGCAAAAAGATCAAAGGCACGATCAAAAATATTTTTTTCACTCCTTTCCTCCCTTTAAGTTATTGGGGACGACTTCAAAACATCATCGATATTTTTTATCAATAAGCCGGGCTAGAGTTTGATGGTGCGTTTCCCTCTAAAGGTCCGCGTGATCTTCACGACGATCCCGGCATCCGTAGGATCGGGACAGCGGATGTATTCCGTAGTGATCCCCTCGGGATCGATGACCTTCTCATAAGGGGTCCCCTGGTACTTCCAGGGATAGATCGCTCCAGCGGCGAGGGAGGTTAGGACCGGATCGAGGGCGCTTGCCAGCCAGTGGCAGATCTTTCCCATATCCTGCGGCCATTTGAATTTCTGCCCTTTTTCATGGCATTTGGTATTCGGTCCGACTTCATATACTTCAACCTCAACCTCATATCCGCGGACGACGATCCCTTGATCGGACTGTGATGCCGCCGAGGTGAGGGGGGCGGCGGCCAGACCGGCTGCGCCGCATCCGGCTTTTTCCAAAAATGTGCGTCGTTTCATAAATCCTCCTTCAATCGATAAAGAGTCGGCGGATATCTTCTTAAAGTTTGATTCAAAATCGCAACCGACCCTATTTCTCTGGATTATACGCATACCGGCACGAATGGTTTTATTCGGAAATGAATCAGGGAAGGAATCAGATCCGCGGTCAGGCCGGTAAACTTCTTCTGGACAAATCCCGCGGGGACGTTTATGAAGGATGCGAGAATCGGGATAGGGATTACCCGCTTCAATCGAAGGCGATATGGAATTCAGGGGAAAAATCGGATTTGTTCTGGGCCCGCTTGTTTTTATCCTGATCCTCCTCCTCCCGTTCCTGCCTCAAAATCCCATCGCTCACAGCCTGCTGGCGGTTTTTTCCCTGGTCGTCGTCTTTTGGGTGACGGAATGCATCCCGATCCCCGTAACGGCGCTTTCAATCCCCATCCTTCTCACTCTCCTGGGGATAACTCCGATCAAAGGAGCCTTCGCGCCCTTCGCCAATCCCATCATCATGCTTTTCCTGGGGAGCTTTATCCTTGCCCGGGCCATGTGCCTGCATGCCCTGGACAGGAAACTGGCGTTTGCGGTGCTCTCGATGAAAGCCATCGCCGGACGCAGACTGCGTATCCTTATCGCGCTGGGCTGCATAACGGCTTTTCTGTCGCTCTGGATCAGCAACACGGCGACAACGGCGATGATGTTTCCCATCGCTCTGGGGATCCTGGATGCCTTCCGGTCGAAAGCGGAGGATCAGGAGCAGGGTGCCTATACTCCGGGGCTGCTGTTGTCTCTGGCCTATGCTGCTTCGATAGGGGGGATCGGCAGCCCGATTGGGAGTCCGCCCAACCTGATCGCCATCGGAATGATGGAAAAACTGGCCGGGTATCGAATCACGTTTTTTCAGTGGATGATGATAGGATTCTGTGTCCTGCTGCCGATGCTTCTTTTCCTTTTTCTCTACATGAGACTGAAAATCGGGAAAGAGGTTGGAGATAAGAAGCGGATGCGAACCGACGGCCTGGCCGGCATGAACGCAGGCGGGGCATTGACGCGCGGCCAGAAGAACGTCCTTTTCGCCTTCGGCATCACGGTGTCGCTGTGGGTTTTTCCAGGTTTCGTTTCCCTGTTCTGGGGAAAAGACACCGCTCTCTATCTCTGGTTCAATCGGCATCTTCCGGAGTCGGCGGCGGCGCTCCTGGGCGCCTGCCTGCTGTTTGTCCTCCCGGGGGATTGGAAAAAGGGAAAATTTACGATCAGCTTGAAGGACGCCATGCGCGTGGACTGGGGAACGCTGCTTCTCTTCGGGGGGGGACTGAGCTTGGGCGTCGCCATGTTCGAGACAGGATTGGCGGACGCCATGGGGCGTTTTATTATCAGTCTGGGCGGCGAATCGGCCGGATTGGGTCTGGTTTGCTTCCTCGCCGTTACGCTCAGTGTTTTTCTTACCGAGCTGACATCGAACACGGCCTCGGCGAACATGATCATCCCCATCATCATCGCCGTCTCTCAAGCACTGTCCATAAATCCTCTTCCCCCCGTCATCGGCTCCGCCATCGGATGCAGCTTCGCCTTCATGCTTCCCGTCGCCACACCGCCCAACGCGATCGTTTACGGATCGGAACGCATCCGCCTGCCGCTTATGATACGAACCGGATTCTGGCTCAATATCGCGGGGATTGTAATCATCTGGGCCGGGGTGATGATTGTCGCGCCCCTTCTGGGTTTGATATGACCGGGGACAAAGACTGATTTTTTAAGGGATTCGATCCCTGCTTATCCGCTGCCGGCGAAAGATTCCGATTCAGGGCTTTATCTCACCGTAAAAGCGCCAGCTTGATTTGAAATCGCGGTCGGGGGCCTGTCCCTTCAACAAAGCGCGAACCATCTCCACGGGGATGCTGTTGGTCCGGATGACGGAGTCGTGAAATTCGCGGTTGGTTATTTTCCCGGATCCCACCAGTTCTTTGTACATGGCCCGCATCTGAAGTCCGCCCACCAGGTAAGCCGCCTGGTAAAGTGCGCCGTAGTCTCCCTCGAAAGACCGCCTGACTTCGGCGATGGCGTTGGCCCGTTCGTGACCGACTTTTTCCACGAGAAAATCGATGCATTCCTGCGGGGTCATGGTGCCGAGGTGGAAGCTTAACGAGAAGATGATCCGCGCGCAGCGGTGGGTTCTCCAGAAGAGCATCCCGATCCTGTTCTCCGGAGACTGCGGAAAATCGAGATCCCAGAGCAGCATCTCCCAGTGCAGGGGCCATCCTTCCCCCCAGAAAGGGGTGCGGAAGAGTCTGCGGTGCGTATTGAAACGGGAGTTGATGTATCCCTGCATATGGTGTCCGGGAATCAGCTCGTGATGGACCGTGGCCCGCGCGAAGTGCCGGTTGTTGCCGCGCATGCTCATCAGTTTGTCTTTGTGTTCCATGGTATGCGTGGGGAAGGAGATGAGGATGGTCTTTCCTCCCAGGAAGAAGGGGGCGACGAGCTGTCTTTCCGGAGACATCATTTCCATGCGCCAGGTCTGTTTGGCCAGCTCGGGGATGGTCATGAGCTCGTGTTCTTCGACGAACCGGATGGCTTCGAAAGCCAGGTCCCGGATCATGTCCGCCTGTTTCCCCGGTTCCGCATGCAGATTCTTGACGTGTTCGATGGCCTGGAGCCAGTCGTCGCCGTATCCCAGTTCGCGGGATGCTTTTTTCAGTTCCTTTTCGCACCATGCGTATTCCGCCTTTCCGATCGCGATCAGCTCCTCCGGAGTGTAAGGGATCATGGAAAGGCCGAGATCCGCCACCAGAGCGTCACGTCCGACCGGATCGCCGAAAACATCGGTTTTTCCCCGGGCGTCTTCACCGCCCGGTTTGGCGCGCAGCCATCGGGCGTATTCCTCGAGCGCGGTGTCCGCCGCGGCAAAGGGTTTTTCCGTCCACCAGGTGAAGATAGGATCGTAACCGTTGTAGTACCCATGCCAGTCCTTTAAAACGGTCGTGAGGTGCTCAACATAATCCGCGGCCCGCGCGAAGAGGGATTCCCGCCCGCTCAGCTCGCCCTTGCTGAATTGCGCGGCCAGTTCGGCCTGCCGGTCTTTGACGATCTTGACGATCCGGTCGAGTGTTCCCGCCGCTTCCGGAGGGTCGATCGGGAGCATGCGGCGGCGGTTTTCCTGCAGGGTGATGATGGTATCGGCGAAGGGAAGCAGCTGTCCGGTCTCCTTCCAGCGGGTTTTTTCCAGGTTCAGGGTGCGGATGCGGTAATCGAGGTAATTGGAGAAGAGCACGTAGTCGATTTTGGCGTCGAGACACATGGCATCGAAATCCAATGTTTTCATGCCCGACCGCCAGTCCCGGTAGAACCGGTCCATGCGCGCGAAGCGCTCCGGAGATACCGCAATCTCGTAGATGCGGTCGCAGTTCTCCATGTCCACCATGAAGCGCTCGATGATGGGGCGCATGCGGTTGGGGCTTTCCGTTATCGTGGTCAGGTCGGGGGGAGAAGCCTGATCGGATATGAGAAGTTTTGAAGGCTGTTGGGCGTAATTCGCGGGGCAAAAGAAAATAAGCAGCAGGGCTCCGATAAAAGCTCCAAGCATGGTTTTTGACATTGAACCGTTCGACATCATGGCCGTTCTCCTTTTTAGATCGAATCGTTAATAGCGGCGCAATCCAAAGCGGTCGAGTTTTCCCCGCCTCGAGCCGTTTTGAGAAATATCACAGCACCGATGCCCTGTCAAATCAAAGACATCCGCGGCCGGCGTCCTGGTTCGAAGCATATCTGTGCGCTCCGGTTCTTTCGCGAATGACATTTCTGTCCCCCCGCGGCGGACGACTTGACGAAATATCTTCCCGAACATACATTGTTTTCAGGGGGATCATCACCATGAATACCAAAAGCGCAGGCTGTAAGGGCATTCTTTTCATCCTGGCCGCGGCGTGTTTTTCCTTCGCTCAGGAGAAGGATGTTGCGGGAAGCCGCGATCATCCGCTGCTGACGCGATTGGATCACTACTTTATCAGCGAGTATCTGGAAGAGGCGTATGCCGGCCATGAGTTCTATGATGAAGCCGATAATGAATATGTCATCGAAGGCCGCAAATGGACCATCGATTACACGCTGAAAGAGGGACATCCGGCGCCGGGGCAGCTCAAGGTCTTTCGCAATCACATCGATGCATTGAAAAAGATCGGGGGGGAAGTCCTCTATGACCGGGGATTATACATGAAGGTTTCCCGGGTAGACAAAGAGTTCTGGATTGAAGTTTGGTCCTCGGACGATGGGAGTGACTACCGGCTGACGATCGTGGAGAAAACCGTCATGGAGCAGGAGATTACGGCGGATCCCGAGGCCATGGCCGATGATATCCTCAAGCAGGGGCACGTGGCCGTATACGGGATCTATTTCGATTTCGACAGCGCCTCCATCAAACCCGAATCCGAGCCCGCGCTGCAGACGATCGCGGACCTGATGGGGATGAGATCCGATCTGAAGGTCTTTATCGTGGGGCATACCGATATGTCCGGTAAACCGGACTACAATCTCGAGCTGTCACGAAAACGGGCGGATGCCGTGGTCCGTTATCTGATCGATCGTCACGGGCTGAGTTCGGATCGTCTCCTGTCTCAAGGCGTGGGGCCGTTCGCTCCGGTCGCGACGAATACGACGGAAGAGGGCCGCAAGCTCAACCGGAGGGTTGAGCTGGTGGCGCGTTGACCATGAAGAGCCTATATACACCGTACATTTACTTGATTCGAAGAGGGAATGGATATGAATCCGAGAATGATTAAGGCATTTTTCATGGATTCGGTGTGGGGACGATATCTATTTGCGGCGGTGTTCCTGTTTTTAGCTGTGTCCTCTTCGGATTGCCGCAAGGACGGAGAACAAACCGTATCGCCGTCGGAAGACGGTCAAGTCCAAACCGATCGAGCCGAATTCTCAGGATCCGTCCCGCATCGTTCCCGGGCACAAAAATCCCCGGATGAATTGGTCATATCGACCTCACCGGAGGACGGTCGAACCGTGCGTGATCTGAACCGGGCGCTTTATGTGAGGTTTTCCCGGGCGGTTGATCCGAGCTTATTTGCCTCCGCCGTGGTTCCCGATCCGGGAGGTTGGCGGGTATCCTGGGCCCAGGAAAACCGGATGGCGATATTGAAGCACGCGCAGCCTTTTCAAAAAGGGACAACTTACGTGTGGGAGATCCGGTTGGACATGCGACAGATCTCCCTCCGTTTTACCGCCTTGGGACCCTCTTCCCTTAAACTCATCGATGCCGCTGAAGAACAAGGGGTTCTGGACCTGGATACGGCCTGGACCTATCGGCTTCAGCGTTTGTATGAGCCTGAAAAGCTTCCGGCTTCCTATCAAAGTTCAACTCCCATCCGCTGCGGAACGACGGTTTGGAAGCGGTTCAAACACATCCGTTCCGAGCTCAAGCCGGAAACCTTGAATGAACTGAAGCCCTATCTCGTGCGGCCCAACCATCCCGAAAGCATCTATAACCGCGGATCAGGGAATGAAAGGAGTGCCGGATTCCGACGCAGCTCTTCCGGCTCCGGGCTTCTCTATGCGCAGGAAAAACAGCAGGAAGACCTTGATGATGAAGATCTGATCGAACGACCGGAAAACATGTTTTCCTATGTCGAATGGCGGGACAAAATCCGCGTCTGGTATCGAAAAGGCGGTAAAGCGAAGGCGCGGCGGGCGGTCTACTGGCTGGAAAAGAAACAGATGTATGATAGATTCAAAGAGCTCATGGGAAACGAGCCCCTCTCCGATGAGAGCGCCTGCCGTCCTTGTGACGCGATCAAAAGCCGGAGGGGACGGAATCTCTGCCGCCTGGATTCCTGCGGCGGCGACGGCAAACTCGATATCTATCTGGTTCCGGCTACCGAGCCCGGGATGTATGATGCGAAAACCAAGGAATCGGATCATGGGTGGTGCCGCGAGGTCGATGACGGCGACACCGCGGCGGCATTCCTGTTGATCAACCGGGAGTTGGAGGAATCGCCGAAAAACTATTTCGCGGCGGCGATCGCGCATGAGCTTTTTCACGCGTTTCAGGACGCCTGGGATGCCTGGGAAGATGAATGGTGGGTTGAGGGAAGCGCCGTGTGGTCCGAGCATTTCATCGGTCCGGAGTGGAACACCGAGCAGGAATATCTCGATGATGCCTTCGATGCTGAAAAACATATCCTCAAAACCCTGACTTCGGATGAGGACCTGCATCCTTATGGAATATACCTCTTCCCTTTTCACCTGAGCCATGAATACGGTGATGAAGAAATCGGCCGTATATGGCAGGTCTGCGGCCTGGAAGATACGAACGCTCTCGACGCTGTTAAAGTGGAGGTCGGTGATTTCAAGCAGTGCTTCAAGGATTTTGTGCTGCACTCGACCGACCTGGGAAAACATGACGGCTATTACCCCGATTCCGGGGGGGCTCTCGTTCTCTGGGCGCATCATACGGAAGAAGGGAACAAAATCACTCCGGAAGAGAAGCCGATCCTGCCCTATACAGTGAAACTTTCCCCGTTGTCCGCCAAATACTACAGCTTCAGAAATATGTGCAAGCCGGGAAGCACGCCGCATATCCGTTTCGATCTCGAGGACTTCATCAAGGACGAAAGGGTGACCGTGCAGGCGATCATCGATCCCTTCGGTCGCGCCGAAGATCAGGACTGGTCGGAGCTTGAAGAAAAAATCTTCTGCATCAACCGGGAGGATGAAAAATTCGATACGATCAACCTCGTTTTTGCTTCGGATTACGAATACCCGGATTTCGAGGGAGAACTCCGCATCGAGATGAAAGCTCTGGAGTGCGACGAATGCTATGCCTATGTCACCCGCACCTCCGATTATGAATACC
>Ga0180434_10003417_pt1 | contig 20235 bp, 16 predicted proteins | sample SS_ome_7_FD_132453 | JGI IMG/M metagenome (GOLD analysis project Ga0180434, IMG submission 132453) | Hypersaline lake sediment archaeal communities from the Salton Sea, California, USA - SS_1_D_2 metaG | ecosystem: Environmental > Aquatic > Non-marine Saline and Alkaline > Hypersaline >...
CGGATACGGAGATGGGGCCGCGTTCGTGAGTGCTGGCAAGACGAGAAGGAACGGGGAGATCCCGACCAACACGGGGGGTGGCCTGGTGGGGTACGGCCATCCAGTGGGTGGCTCCGGGGTCCGTCAGGCCGTGGACCTGTTCCTTCAGCTGACCGGCAAAGCCGGTGATCATCAGGTGCCGATTCCCCAGGATCGTCCTCACGGCATGATGGTTTCCATGGGCGGCAACGATATCACTGTGGTGTCCATGATTTTTCGCAAAATGGAGTGAGACCCGACACCATCGGCTTTTCGGCGTGAAGCGACCGGCGGAGTGAGACGTCACGGTCCCGGCTGTGACCGTCTCCTGACATGGAGGTTTGCATGGATTTTTCGTTCACCGAAGAGCAGACGATGATCATCGAAGGGGCCAAGCGGTTCGCCGAAGAGAAATTGGCCCCCGTGGTCGAGGAGTTGGATGCCAAGGGGCAGCCCAATCTGTCGGCCCTGAGAGAGCTCGGTCAGCTGGGATACCTGGGAATGATGGTACCGGTTGAACACGGCGGGTCGGATGTCGGTGCGGTGGCCTATGCGGGTTCCATGGTGGAATTGAGCAAGGCGGATGCGGGAACCTCCGTGGCGGTATCGGTTCACAACTCCCTGGTGAACCAGGCTGTGCTGGAATACGGTACCGAAGAACAGAAGAGGGAATACCTACCCAAGCTGTCCACGGGTGAATGGATCGGATGCTTTTCCCTGACCGAACCGGATGCCGGCAGTGATCCCGGGAGCATGAGAATGGCCGCCGTCCACAGCGGAGATTCATGGGTTCTGAATGGCGTTAAAAATTTCACCACCAGCGGGAGTTTCGCCGACGTGATCATCGTGTTCGCCCAGACCGATCCAGCCAAAGGGGCCAAGGGCATTTCAGCCTTCATTTTAAAGAAGGGCACGCCGGGATTTGAAGTCGGGAAGTTTGAGAACAAGATGGGTATCCGTTCGGCCACCTGCAACGAGTTGATCTTCTCGGATTGCCGACTGCCGGACGCCGCCCTGCTGGGTGATGAACACCACGGCCTTAAAATCGCCCTGAGTACCCTGGACGGGGGACGGATCGGGATCGCCTCTCAGGCCATCGGCATTGCCGAAGCCGCACTGGAGGAGGCGGTGAAATACGCCAGGGAGAGGGTACAGTTCGGGCAACCGATCTCTCAATTTCAAGGGATCCAATTCATGTTGGCCGACATGGCCACCGAGATCGAGATGGCCAAAACCATGCTCTTCCGTGTCGCATGGATGAAAGAATCGGGAGAGAAACGGTATACGAGGCAAGCGGCCATGCTGAAGCTGTTTGCCTCCGAAATGTCGCACCGGGTCTGCCACAAATCGCTGCAAATTCACGGCGGATACGGGTACATGAAGGAGTACAAGATCGAACGGCTTTACCGGGATCAGAGGATCACGGAGATATACGAAGGTACTTCGGAAATCCAGAGGTATGTCATCGCCCGTGACATACTCGGTATCTGAGCGACGACGCTTCCCATCGAAGGTCAGGCTTGCGAAAACCGTTCAATCACGATATAACTATTTGGCGCGTCAAGTCCCGGTGGGGGCGGCCATCTGGGTGAAGGATCGGTCGGAACGTCGTTCCGGGTTGTCCTCTGGCGCCCGAATCGCAACAGGGATGACCGGGAGACGTGGGGCATCACCCGGGATCGAGGAGGTGCGTAGGCATGGCGGTGAAATCGAGCAAGGGGCATGAGACGGCCAGAAAACGTTTGCGCGACCTGGAAGCGGCCGCGGACCTGGCCGGTGGACCCGAGCGAATCAAGAAACAGCATGAAGCGGGCAAGTTGACGGCCAGAGAGCGGGTCGAACTGCTTCTGGACGGTGGCTCGTTCGTCGAGCTGGACAAGTTAAAAACCCATCGCTGCACAGATTTCGGGATGGGAGACAAGAAAATACCGGGAGACGGGGTGGTCACCGGTTATGGCCGTATCGAGGGACGGCTGGTCTTTGTCTTTGCCCAGGACTTCACCGTTTTCGGCGGTTCCCTGAGCGGTGCTTTCGCCGAGAAAGTCTGCAAGGTCATGGATCTGGCGATGAGGAGCGGGGCACCCGTGATCGGATTGAACGATTCCGGGGGGGCCAGGATTCAGGAGGGGGTGGTCAGCCTCGCCGGCTACGCGGATATCTTCCTGCGCAACACCTTGGCCTCCGGTGTGATCCCGCAGATCTCCATGATCATGGGACCCTGCGCAGGCGGTGCCGTTTACTCCCCGGCCATCACCGACTTTGTTCTGATGGTTGAAAAGACCTCGTACATGTTCATCACCGGGCCGGAGGTGATACGCACGGTCACCCATGAGGATGTGACCAAGGAAGAACTGGGTGGTGCCATGAGCCACGCCACCCGGAGCGGCGTGGCGCACCTGACGGCCAAGAGCGAAGATCAGGGATTTTTGATGGTCCGGGAACTTCTGAGCTACCTGCCCCAGAACAACATGGAGGATCCACCGCGCATCCCCACCGACGATCCGCCGGATCGGCAGGAGGAGGACCTGAAAACCCTTGTTCCGGTCAATCCCAACAAGCCCTATGACATCAAAGACATCATCCGCCTGGTGGTGGACGACCACCATTTTTTTGAGATTCACGAGCATTACGCGCCCAACATCGTGGTGGGATTCGCCCGCATGAACGGCATGTCCGTGGGCATCGTGGCCAATCAGCCCGCACACCTGGCCGGTTGCCTGGACATCCATTCGTCTCAGAAGGGGGCCCGCTTCGTTCGATTCTGCGATTCATTCAACATCCCGCTGATCACGTTCGAAGACGTGCCGGGATTTCTCCCGGGAACAGACCAGGAGTACGGCGGCATCATCAAGCACGGCGCAAAACTGTTGTATGCCTACTGTGAGTCTACGGTGCCCAAGGTCACCGTGATCACCCGCAAGGCCTATGGCGGCGCCTTCGACGTCATGGCATCCAAGCACATCCGCGGAGATATCAACCTGGCCTATCCCACCGCTGAGATCGCGGTCATGGGACCCGAGGGCGCGGTCAACATCGTATTCAGGAATGAGATCGCCAAGGCCACGGATCCGGAAAAGACCCGAGAGGAGTTGATCCAGAATTATCGGGAGACATTTGCGAACCCCTACAAGGCGGCCGAGCTCGGCTACATCGACGCGGTCATCCTTCCCGAGGACACGCGCCGGCATATCGTCCAGGCCTTGGAAATGCTTCAGAACAAGCGACAGTCCAATCCGCCCAAGAAACACGGCAACATTCCTCTTTGAGGAGCGGTGAATGACGAAGAAGAAGAGAATTGGCAAAATTCTGATACCCAACCGGGGTGAAATCGCCGTACGGATTCAGAGAACATGTCGCGAAATGGGGATCCCATCGGTGGCCGTGTTCTCGGAGCAGGACCGCCACGCCCTGCATGTCCGTTACGCCGACGAGGCGTTTCCCCTGGCGGGGACTTCAGCCAGGGACACCTACCTGAACCAGGAGAAAATCCTGGAGGTGGCCAGGCATTGCGGGGCCGACGCCATCCATCCCGGGTATGGTTTCCTGAGTGAGAATGCGAGTTTTGCCAGACGGTGCCTGGAGAGCGGATTGATTTTTATCGGACCCGGTCCCGAGGCCATCGAAGTGATGGGGCTGAAAACCGAGGCGCGGAGAATCATGACCCGGGCGGGCGTACCGGTGGTGCCAGGCAGCGAACCTCTGGAGGATCCGGCGGCCTGCCGGATGCAGGCCGAGATCATCGGGTACCCCGTTCTCATCAAAGCGGCCGCCGGAGGCGGTGGCAAGGGGATGAGGCTGGTGGAGACTCCCGGCGGGTTGCAGGGAGCCTACGAGGCGGCCCGGCGCGAAGCGGAGTCGGCCTTCGGCGATCCCCGGGTGTACCTCGAGAAGTATCTCGAGAAGCCGCGGCATGTGGAATTCCAGGTTCTGGCCGATGGCCACGGAAACACCGTGCATCTCTTTGAGCGGGAATGCTCGGTTCAGCGTCGCCACCAGAAGATCATCGAGGAGACGCCCTCTCCGGTTCTCGATGATACACTTCGATCTGAAATGGGTACCGTGGCCGTGGAGGCGGCACGGGCCTGCCGCTACCTCAACGCCGGGACGGTGGAATTTCTCGTGGACGCGCAGAAACGGTTCTACTTTCTGGAGATGAATACCCGGTTGCAGGTGGAGCATCCCATCACCGAGATGGTGACCGGGGTTGACATCGTGGAGCAGCAGATTCGAATCGCCCAGGGGGATCCGTTGATGCTCGGCGACCTCTCGGTTTATGGCTCGGCGCTGGAATGCCGGATTTACGCCGAAGATCCCGCCAACAACTTTCTGCCCTCGCCCGGCTTGATCCAGGGAATGACGGAACCCGGTGGTCCCGGCGTTCGCAACGACACCGGTGTGTACGCGGGATTCACGATTCCCATAGAGTACGATCCCATGATTTCAAAGCTGGTGACCTGGGGCGTGACCCGGGACAAGGCCATCGAACGGATGCTGAGGGCGCTCGAGGAATACAACCTGATGGGTATCGCCAGCAACATTTCATATCTTCGGCGGATCGTCGGTCACCCCCGATTTAAATCCGGGGAATACGACACACACTTCATCGCGAATCACGAGAAGGATCTTCGTTCCGGGGCACCGGCCGCCGAGGAACCGATTGCCCTCATCGCAGCGGGCATTCTGAGCCATATCCGCAAACGCGGTGCAACGATCCCCGACAATGCCAGCGGGAGCGGGATGTCACCGTGGAAGCTCTCCGATCGCGTGGGGAGGTTTCAGCGATGAAGTACACCACCATCCTGAACGGGCGCGAGCGGGAACTGGAGGTCCTCGACCGGGGGGATCAGACGTTCTTGGTGCGAATCGATGAACAGGATCATCTGGTGGATGCCCGCCCATGCGGCTCCGATCTCATGTCGCTGCTGATCGACAACCGCTCCTATGACATCTCTTTCTCGTCTACGGGTGACCTCATTCATCTCCATTTCTGGAACCGGAATTTCTCGATCGAGGTGCTGGACGAAAGGAAAATGCGCATGCGCCGTGTCCGTTCGACACTCGATCATTCCGGCCCTGAGATCATCAGAACGTCGATGCCCGGAAAGGTGGTCAAGTTGCTCGTCAAGGAAGGAGACGCCGTGAAGGCTGGCGACGGGATCATCATCATCGAGGCGATGAAGATGGAGAACATGATTCAGTGCCGCAATCCCGGGATCGTTAAAAGAATCAACACAAGGGCCGGAGTCACGGTGGAGAGCGATGTGGTGCTGGTCGAGATCGATCCCGAATAGAAAAGGGACGGACGCTTGAATTTTTTTGTCCGTCTGCTATATTCTATTCGATGACCCAAGTTGCAGCGGAATCAACGGCTGCCGCGTCCTTTGGCAGATCGCGACGCGCTCATTCTTCCCGTCTGTGACTCGGCCGGGGGCGTGTCCTCGACCGGCAGGGGTCATAAGGGATAGCAGAGGAGGGTCCAATGGTTGGAATCGTTGGTTACGGCACACACATCCCCCGATTTCGCATCAAGGTGGAAGAGATCGCCAAGGTATGGGGAGCGGATGCTCCCGCCTACAAGCGTGGTTTGAATCTCAATGAGAAAACGGTGCCCGCGCCGGATGAAGATTGTGCGACGCTTTCGGTGAATGCCGCCCGCAACGCGCTTCGTCGAGCGGGCATCGACCCCCAGGACATCGGGGCCGTATACGTGGGCAGCGAATCCCACCCCTATGCGGTGAAACCCACGGGCACCATCGTTTCGGAGGCGCTGGGGGCCTGCCCCTTTGTCCATACGGCCGACCTCGAGTTTGCCTGCAAGGCCGGCACCGAGGGATTGTTCATCGCATTGCATCTGGTGAAATCCGGAGTGATCTCCTATGGTCTGGCCATCGGCGCCGACACCTCCCAGGGTGCCCCATCTGATGCCCTGGAGTATTCGGCCGCCGCCGGCGCCGGTGCCTTCATCGTCGGGTCTCATGGCGTGCTCGCCGAGCTGGAGGATACCCATTGCTACATGACGGATACCCCCGATTTCTGGCGACGGGAACACGCCTATTACCCCGAACACGGAGGGCGGTTCACCGGTATTCCGGCCTATTTCAAGCACGTGCTGGGCGCAGCCGAGGCCATCATGGAGAAGACGGGTCACCGGGCGCCCGACTTCGACCACGTCGTCTTTCACCAGCCGAACGGAAAGTTCCCGGTCACGGTGGCCAAACAGCTGGGATTCAAGGAGCCGCAATACCGTCTGGGTCTGTTGTCGCCTCTTCTGGGAAACACCTATTCGGGATCGTCCCCCATGGGATTCGCCGCGACCCTGGACGGGGCGTCGCCGGACCAGCGGATTCTCTTGATTTCATATGGTTCGGGAGCCGGGAGCGACGCCTTCGTCTTCCGAACCACGGATCGCCTGCTGGAAGTCAGGGATCGCGCCCCGCTGGTGCGAAAGCAGCTTGACGAGCACAAGGTCTATCTGGAGTACGGTGTGTATATCAAGCACCGGCGCAAGATTCGAAAGTCCGAATAGGAGGCCGAGGATGAAAGATATCGCAGTCGTCGGAATCGGGTTGATCAAGTGGGGAGAGCTCTGGGAGAAATCCTTCCGGGACATGTGCGTTGAGGCCGCGCTGGCATGCCTCGAGGACGCGGGTACGGACCGGGTCGATGCGGTCACGATCGGGACCATGACCACGGGCATCTTCGTGGGCCAGGAGCACCTGGACAGCATCATCCCCGACTACCTGGGACGGCGCTTGACTCCCGCCATCCGCGTGGAGTCGGCGTGTTCGTCCGGTGGCATGGCCGTTCGCGGCGCGTTTGTCGAAGTGGCCTCGGGACTGTCAGATTTCGTGCTGGCCATCGGGGTGGAGAAGATGACGGATATCAGCGGTGCTGAGGCCACCTACGCCCTTGCCACAGCCGCGGATCAGGAAAACGAGGCGTTCCACGGCGTGACCTTCCCCGGGTTGTACGCGATGATGGCCCGTGCCCACATGCACCGATACGGAACGAGCCGCGACCAGCTGGCACAGGTGGCGGTAAAAAATCACCACAACGGCAGCCTCAACACCTATGCCCAGTTCCCTTTTGAAGTCACCCTGGATGCGGTCAAACGGTCGACCATGGTGGCCGATCCCCTGCGCTTGCTGGATTGTTCTCCCATTACCGACGGTGCAGCGGCGGTGCTCCTCGCACCGGTGGAGGAGGCCCGCAAGCTCGGTAAAAAACCGCTGGTGAAGATCACCGGGGTGGGCAACGCCACCGATACCATCGCACTGGCCCACCGGCACGATCTGCTTCGGCTGGAGGCGGTGGAGATGGCCACCCAGCGGGCCCTTGGCATGGCCGGCAAGAAGATCGAGGACATCGATTTCGCCGAGGTCCATGACTGCTTCACCATCGCGGAGATCATGGTGCTGGAAGCGATGGGGGTGGTGGAACCTGGTCGGGGTGGTCCGGCCACGGCCGAGGGTATGACCGCGCTCGACGGATCGTTCCCGGTGAATCCCTCCGGCGGACTGAAGTCCAAGGGTCACCCTGTGGGTGCCACCGGGGTGGCCCAGATCTGTGAGGCGGTCACCCAGTTGAGGGGTGAGGCGGAGAAACGGCAGATCCCCGGTGCCAGGTCCGCGCTCACGCAGAATATGGGTGGGTCCGGGGCCAGCTGCGTGGTCCACATACTGGAGGTGGAGTCATGAAAGTCGCCAGGCATTGGCGGGAAATTCCGCACCGCTATCGAATGGAGGCCGTTCGCTGCCTGAAGTGTCAGGCGCTGTTCTTTCCCCGACGCCTGATCTGCCCCGAATGCGGGAACCGTGAATTCAAGACCGAGCGGCTCTCCGGTCGTGGAACGTTATTGACCTTCACCGTGACCGAAGTCGCGCCCCAGGGATTCGAGGATCAGATTCCTTACGCGGTGGGTATCGTCGAGATGGACGAGGGGGTTCGGGTCATGGGACAGATCACCGATTGCGATCCGGCCCATTTGAAAATCGGCGATCGCATGGCGACCCAGTTCCGGCGCATCCGGGAGGAGGGCAAGACGGGAATCATCATGTATGCCTACAAATTCGTACCGGACCTGGGTTTGTGATAAAAGGAAGCCGAGGTTGCCCATATCGCGTGGCGGCGTGGTATAATGACTCTTTTTGGGAGTGAGAATTGTTCAATCGGGTACTGATCGCCAATCGCGGGGAAGTGGCCCTGAGAATCATCAAGGCCTGTCGGGCCTTGAATGTGGAAACGGTCGCGGTGTATTCCGAAGCGGATGCGGATTCGCCGCATCTCGCCGAAGCCGATCGCGTCGTCTGTATCGGTCCGGGCCAGAGCGGCCAGAGTTATTTGAACCGTGAGGCACTCCTGCAGGCCGCCTTGAACTGTGACGTCCAGGCGCTGCACCCCGGATTCGGATTTCTCGCCGAGGATCACCTCTTCGCCTACAGCTGCACCCAGCAGAAGTTGAGTTTCATCGGTCCCTCCTCGGAGTCCATCCGTCTCATGGGAGATAAATCCCTGGCCAAATCCACGGTCAAGGTGGCCGGGCTGCCGACCATTCCCGGATCGGAGGGGAATCTCTCGTCTCTGCCCGAGGCCCTGGATCTGGCGCAATCCATCGGCTATCCCGTACTGCTGAAGGCCACGGCCGGAGGCGGAGGCAAGGGAATCCGAATCTGTCGCGACCGAAAGGACCTGGAGGCCCTCTATCCTCAGGCACGTCTGGAGGCGGAGAAGGCGTTCGGAAATCCCATGCTCTACCTGGAGAAACTCATCGCGCCGGCCCGGCATATCGAGTTTCAGATTCTGGCGGATTCCTACGGTCGGGCCGTTCATCTGGGGGAAAGGGAGTGTTCCATTCAGCGCAAGAACCAGAAGTTGATCGAAGAGTCGCCTTCCCCCGCCATTTCTCCCGAGGTTCGATTGACGATGGGCGAGCGGGTATGCCGGGCCGCCGAGACGATGGGGTACCAAAATGCCGGCACGGTGGAATTCCTGCTGGGCGAAGACGGGCAACTCTATTTCATGGAAATGAACACCCGGCTTCAGGTGGAACATCCCGTGACCGAGATGGTCAGTGGCCGTGACATCGTGCAGGAGCAGATCAGGATCGCGGCCAACCATCCCCTTTCGTTCACCCAGGATGAGGTCCGCTTCACGGGCCATGCCATCGAATGCCGCATCAACGCCGAGGATCCTGACAAGGATTTCATCCCGACCCCAGGTGAGATCACCCGTTTTGAGCCGGTCACCGACCAGGGACCGGGCCGGGTTCGCCTGGATACCCACGTGAGGAAGGGATATCACATTCCCGTTTACTACGATTCCATGATATGCAAAATCATCTCCCACGGGGAGGATCGGGAATCGGCGATCGAGACCATGGTCCGGGCCCTCGAGAAATTCCGGGTGGAGGGGATCAAAACAACCATCCCCCTGCACCTGGAGATATTGAAGAGCTCTCCCTTCAGGAAGGGGGAATACGACACCGCCACCCTGGGCACATTGAGATAAGGAACCGTCATGGCCAAAGTGTTGTTGCAGAACATCGGCGCAGCGGTCGAGGATTTCATGGACAAGGAGATCTTCGCCAAAAACCTCCAGCACATGAAAGAGATCAACCGCTCCTATCTCGAGAAGAGAGACGAGATCAGGCAAGGTTGGGGAGATACCTACATCGAGCGGGTGCATAAAAAAGGCAAGATGACCGCCTGGGAACGGGTGGAGTTTCTCAGGGACGAGAATTCCGCCATCTACCCGATCGGTACCTTCGTGAATTACGGACTGGAGTTCGGCGAGGGGGAAAACAAACGCAACTCTCCGGGTGCGGGTGTGATCACCGCCTTCATCCGCGTGAAGGGCCGCCATGTGGTGGTCATCGCCAACGACAACACCGTGGCCTCCGGTTCCTGGTGGCCGCTGACACCCGAAAAGATCGAAAGGGCCCAGGAGGTGGCGCTTCGTCTTCGCGTGCCGGTCATCTATCTGATCGATTCCAGCGGGCTGTTTCTGCCCGAGCAGTCCCGGACCTTTCCGGGAAAAACCGGCGCCGGATACATCTTCAAGATGAACGCCCTCTTGAGCGCCAACCAGGTCCCCCAGGTGGCGGGTGTATTCGGCGACTGTATCGCCGGTGGTGGTTACATGCCCATCATCAGCGACGTGGTGTACATGACCGAGCAGGCCTACATGGTCATCGCCGGAGCCGCCCTGGTGAAGGGGGGGAAGAGTCAGAAGATTACTTCACTCTCGATCGGCGGCCCCGATGTCCATGTTCACCTCTCCAATTGCGCCGATCACCGGGTACCGGACGATCCCTCCCTGTTGCTGAAGATCAGGGATGAGATCGACAGGCTTCCTTCAAGCGCCATCGACTACTATCGTTACGGGCAGTTGCCCGCCCCGCCCCGTTTCAGTCCGGATGAGATCGAGGGACTGTTTCCCACGGACTATCGGGTGACCTACGATATGCGCCAGGTGATCGCCCGCCTGGTCGACAACAGTCTCTTCTGGGAGTTGTTCGTCGAAAAGGGCCGGGAGATCATATGCGGGGTGGGACGGGTGAGCGGGCTGTACGCGGGTTTCATCGCCAACAACGAGCTCCTGACGGACCATCCGGTTCACCGCGGTATCAAGAGACCGGGCGGGATTCTCTACCGGGACGGTATTGCCAAGATGACGTCCTTTGCCCGTGCCTGCAATGACGACGGCCTGCCCCTGGTCTGGCTTCAGGATGTCTCCGGATTTGATATCGGTCCGGAGGCGGAAAAGCAGGGGCTGCTGGGATTCGGCTCCGATCTTCTCTACACCATATCCAACCTGAACATTCCGGTGTTCACCGTCCTGTTGAGAAAGGCCTCCGGAGCGGGGTACTATGCCATGAACGGCCGACCCTATGAACCGGTGGTGCAACTGTCCACCCCGCTCACCCGCCTGGCGGTCATGGAGGGACGGACACTGGCCATCGGTGCGTTCAACACCAAGCTGGACGACAACTTCAACATCGTCTTTACCAGCCAGGAGGAATACGACCGGGTCAGGCAGGGCATGGATGAGGTGGAACGCCGGATCACCGAGGAGATGAATCCCGTACTCTCTGCACGCCAGCTGGACACAGATGAGATCGTTTTCTTCGGGGAACTCCGACCCTACCTGCAGACATTGATCGAGATGAGCTATCAAAGCATCGGGTATCGACGGGTGAAGAATCCGAGGATCTGGGCCATGCATGACATCGGTGCCCTTTTCATGAGGTCGAGACGATGAACGATTCGCGATTGGAAGCCATTCTGCTGGATGAAGACGGGATTTGCCGGGTGCTTTCCCCGGCCGTGGGAGACTTCAACTACCTGGTATCACAGGGTGTACCGCTGGGGGGTGGTGGACGGATCGGCAGGATGAGAATCTTGAATCGGCTGTATGATGTGGTTCTGCCCGCCCACTCTTCCGGACGGGTGAGCCTGGATCCGGAAACAGATTTCGCCGTGGAGGTGGGCTACAAAGAAGAGCTGCTCATCCTGGATCGTTCGATCGACGCTGGCGGCGAAATGACGCCCAACCGCCGGGAGCGAGAAAAAGAGGAAATCGGGCCCGGTTTCGTGGTAAGGGCGTTTACCACGGGGATATTCTATCGCAGATCCTCCCCGGATGCCCCCCCCTTTGTCGATGTGGGTACGGCGGTGGAGCCGGGCAAGGTGCTCGGATTGATCGAGGTGATGAAGTCGTTCAACCAGATCGTGTTCAGCGGCGATGAAACATGCAGTCACGGGACGATCGCCAAGATTCTCGCCGAAGATACGCAGGAGGTCAAGAATGGAGACCCCCTGTTTGTAATCGCAAACCATGGAGGTAAGTAATGGATTTCAACCTGTCCGAAGAATCCCAGATGATTCGTGAAACCGTCAGAAAATTCGCCGAAGACAAGATTCGGCCGCTGGCGGCGGAGCTGGATGAAAAAGAGGAGTTCTCCTCGGAGCTGACCAAACAGATGGGGGATCTGGGGTTGTTCGGCATGTACCTACCTCCCGAGTACGGGGGCAGCGGTCTGGGTTACCTCGAGTACATCATCGCGGTCGAGGAAATCGCGCGGGTCGACGGATCCCAGGCGGCCACCCTGGCCGCCCATAACTCACTGGGTGTGGGTCCCCTCTACTACTTCGGCAGAGAGGATCAAAAGAAAAAGTACCTGCCACTCCTGTGCACGGGAGAGCACCTTTGGGCGTTCGGGTTGACCGAGCCCGAGGCCGGTTCGGATGCGGGGGGCACCAAGACCACGGCGGTGAAGAGGGGGGACGAATGGGTGATCAACGGATCGAAAATATTCATCACCAACGGCTCCGCCCCCATATCGCTCGGGGTGACGGTGCAGGCCGTGAGCGGGGAGCGACAGGATGGCAAAAAGGAATACAGCTGTTTCCTGGTCGAGCACGGGGCCGCGGGTTTCGAGCCCAAGACCATGCACAAGAAGATGATGTGGCGGGCATCCAACACCGCCGAACTGTACTTCGATGACACCCGCGTATCCGATGAGGCCATGCTGGGCAACCGCGGCGATGGATTCAAGATGATGCTCGACACCCTGGACAAGGGGCGACTCTCCATCGCGGCGATGGGACTCGGCGCCGCCCAGGGTGCCTTCGATCTGGCCCTGAAATACGCCAAGGAACGCCGGCAGTTCGGGAAGCCCATATCCTGTTTCCAGATCAACGCCTTCAAACTCGCCGACATGCGGGTGGAAATCGAGGCGGCGCGGAACATGCTTTACAAGGCCTGTTGGCTGTTCGATCAGGGAAAGGATTACAAAGAATACGCCGCCATGTCGAAGCTGTACTGCGCCGAGGTGGCCTACCGCTGTGTCAACCACGCGGTTCAGATTCACGGCGGTTACGGTCTGATGAAAGAGTACGATGTGGAGCGTCTATACAGGGATCAGAAACTGCTGGATATCGGTGAAGGCACGTCGGAGATTCAGCGGCTGGTCATATCGCGCTATCTGGGATGCTACGATGATCGGAGCTGATTTCACCACCATCGAACCGGAGCTGAGGGGTGCGGTGGCGCTGCTCTGGCTCAATCGTCCCGAGGTGCACAACGCCTTCAACGCCACCATGCTGCAGGAACTGGTCGAGGTTCTCAGGCAGATAGAGGCGGACCCAGCGATTCGGGTCGTCGTCTTCAGCGGCCGCGGGAAATCTTTTTCCGCCGGTGCGGACCTGAATTGGATGAAGGAGATGATCCATTACGGGTACGAAGAAAACAAGCAGGATGCCCTGGGCATTTCTGAATTGTTTTACCGTATCTATACCCTGGGCAAGCCGGTGATCGCCGCGATCAACGGTGCCGCCATTGGCGGGGGAATGGGGTTTGTCGGGGCGTCGGATATCGTGATCGCCTCCGACCGGGCCCGTTTCAGCCTCTCCGAGGTGAGGATCGGGGTGGTTCCCGCCTGTATCTCACCCTACCTGATCAAGAAAGCCGGAGAGGGGATGCTCAAAGAGCTGTTCATCACGGGGCGGCGTTTCGGTCCCGAAAAGGCGCTGGAAGCCCGGCTGATCAATCACGTGGTGGCGCATGATCGGCTGCTGGATTTTTCACTGGAGATGGCCGGGGAGTTGCTGGCTTGCGGCCCGGATGCCGTCGCCATGTGCAAGTCTCTTTTTCGCCATGTCCCGGAGATGGATCTGAAGACCGCCTATGACTACACTGCCGATGTCATCGCCAGGATGAGAATCTCCCCGGAGGCGCAGGAGGGCATGCGTGCTTTTCTCGAGAAGCGCAGGCCGGCGTGGTGTCCGGCGGAACCGAATGGGTGATCCGTCACGTCCGCCCTTGGATCACAGGACGTTGCGATCAGCAAGGGTTGGCTTTCAGGCACTGATGGTTTTCGTGGCCCTGATCGCCCCATCTTGCGATAAAAATCCAGAAGGTGTCTGTCCCGTCATCCAGATGACCGATATGACACGGGAGATGGGCCTTTACAGGTACTCTCCCACGTTCGGTGTGGCCGTGACCGATCTGGATCGAGACGGTGTCGAGGATCTCGTCATTTCAAACCACGGGCATCTGCCCGCCGTCTTCTTGCATCGCGGCGGGGCGTTTAGCGATGCCTCCCACCTCCTGTCCGGTTACGGGATTTCCGATCGCCACGGAGTGGCCGCAATCGACCTGGACAACGACGGAGACCGGGATCTTGTATTCGCCGGCGGCGGGGCCGACGGCATCGGAGAGGGTTCCGCCAATCAGGTGTTTCGCAACCGCCTGATCGAGGGCGGGGTCCTGGCCTTCGAGGATGTCACCGGAGTCTCCGGCATCGCCTGCCGGACCTGGAGAACGCGCCATCTTCTGCCCGTGCCGTCTCCAGGGGGAGGGCGCGTCGATCTCTACATGGCCTGTTTGCCCCGGCCGGACCATACCAATCTGTACCTGTCCAACCGCGGCGGTGGGGAAATCGGGTTCGATGTCGCTGAGGGCAGTGCGCTCAATCGGCCGTTCAGTTCCTACGGTCGCGACGGGGTGTTCGATTACGATCGTGACGGGGATCCGGACATCCTGATGCTGCTCTACGGCGTCCCGGTCATGTTCGAAAACACACCGGATGGGTATGTGAGGCGGGACGATCTCTTTGCGGGTGTCGACGGTGTTTTCAGCCTGGCGGTGGGCGATCTGGACAACGACGGAGATCTCGATCTATGCTTCGGAGGGGATTCGCCCCCTTCCGGTTCGGACAACCTGTGTCACAACCACGAGGAGCTTCATTTCGTGGTGTTGAAGCAGGAGGCCGATCCCGCCGATGGGATGACATTCGTCGTGTCGTCATCCACCATCGCCATCAACTTCATTCAGCATATGCCGCAGGGAACCATCATCGACCCGGGGAATATCTATGTCGGGCGCGATTCGTTCAATCCGCCGGCCCGAGAGGCGATTCTTGCGGCAGAAGACGCCGAGGGCGAACCGACCATGACCGTTCCCGGCATCTACCTCTGGAGCGAACCGGGGGTGAATCGCTGGCATGTGACTTGGGTCTACGGCTCGGAGGATCGCGTGGACAAGGGGCGAATTTCCGCTCCGGGAATGACGCAGGTTCAACCCATCGAACTGGAATCCTACCCCCAGCCGGAGGCCGTCGACCGGATATGGGAAAACCGGAAGCACCAGGGATTCGTCGAGACGGGGCGCTGGAGCCACCACGGGGTGACCCGTTCGGTCGCCGTCTGTGACCTCAACAACGACGGTTGGCTGGACATCGTGGGCATCCGGGGCAGCGAAAACGGTTCGCCCAACGGGACGCCTTTCCTGCTGGCGAATTGCCAGGGAGACGGTTTTGAATTCAGGGAGATCATGCGCAACGATGAGGACGATATCTTTCAGGCCGACCTCCTTGTATGGGGTTTCTTCGATGGAGACGGGCTGCCCGATCTCTTCTTTACCAACGGGTTTGGGCTCAATCCCGACCACATCGGGCCATACAAGCTGTTTCTGAACACCTCAACACCGTCGGGAAATTACATCATCCTGGAACTGGAGGGGAACCCGGCCAACCGTGACGCACTGGGCGCCGAGGTTGAGCTGTGGTCGTCTGACGGTGATTTGCTCGGCTACCGGCAGTTGGGCGCGGGGTACAACCGGGCCCAGAGTACCCATCGGTTGCATTTCGGTCTCGGTAACCGCACGGACCCGCTGGTTTGCGTCCGCTGGCCCGGAACCACCGAGTGGCTCGAATACCCGGTGACCCTGAACGGGATCACTTCGATCGATCAGTGAGGACAGGATATGTCACCCGAGGCGTCGGCGCGGAAAAAGCGGATCGAGAATGACACGGGACCGGGCGCCGTCGATCTTCCGGTCGGTTTCCTGTACGACGATCTCTTTCTCTTGCACGATCCGGGGGGGTACCATCCGGAGGCATCCGGGCGTCTCGTGTCGATCAAGGAAGCGGTCGACCAGGCGGAATGGCGTTCCCGGCTGCTGCCAATACAAAGCGGTCCCGCCGATGTGGACAGCCTGGCTCTGGTTCATGACCGGGAATACATCGAGCTCGTTGAGAGACAATGCCGCTTGGGATATCCGGGGCTCACGACGGGGGATACGGCCGTGTGCCGTGATAGCTACGGGGTGGCCGCCCAGGCGGTGGGCGGCGTGCTGGCCGCCGTCGGCGCGGTGATGGAGGGGCGGGCCAAGTCCGCGTTCTGTTCGGTGCGCCCACCGGGACATCATGCCGGGGTGAGACGCGGCATGGGATTCTGCATTTTCAACAACCTGGCCATCGCCGCCCGATATGCCCAGAAGAGATACGGGGTGGAGCGGGTGCTGATCGTCGACTGGGATGTCCACCACGGCAACGGAACCCAGGATGTATTCTATGCCGATGACAGCGTGCTGTTCCTGAGCACCCACCAGTATCCCTGGTACCCGGGCACCGGCGCGAACCATGAGACAGGCGAAGGCCGCGGGCGCGGCTTTTCGATCAATCGACCCTTTCCCGCGGGCTCGGGAAACGAGGAGATCCTGCCAGTGTATCGCACGGTTTTCCGGTCTGCCGCCCGGGATTTCCGTCCCGACATTACGTTGGTTTCGGCGGGATTCGACTCGCGGCGGGGCGACCCGCTGGGTCATTTCCTCATCGATGACGAAGGGTTCCGGGAATTGACCCGAATGGTGCTGGATATGGCTTTCGTGTCCGGCGGGGGCCGCATCGTGTCGCTGCTCGAGGGAGGGTACGACCCACGGGGGCTGGCGGCTGCCGTGTGCGCCCACATCGACGAATTGCAGAAGGCCTGAGCCGCGACCGGCGGAACGGTTCGGCTTGACATTTTTCCCCTGATTCTCTATAGTGAAACCGTTGTTTTCACATAGTAAAACACCGTTTCACATACTGAACCATGCGCAACCGCTCGGTGGAAAAAGCATTTGACATTCTGCGATGTGTTTCCCTGCACCACGATGGGATCGGACTCAGTGAGGTCAGCCGCGCCATGGGTCTGGACAAGGCCACCGTGTTCCGTTACCTGAACACCATGGAGACCCTTGAAATACTCGAGAAAAAAGACAATCGCTACTACCTGGGCATGGGGCTCTTTGAACTGGGCAACCACGTGCCGGGCAAACGGTTGATCGTGAATGGAATTCATCCGGCGTTGCGGACGCTGTGTGAGGAGGTCAACGAGACGGTGAATCTGGCCGTTCTGTACAACGACCGCGTTCTCTATCTGGACAAGATAGAGAGTCGACGCAGCCTGCAGATCAACTCCATGATCGGGGGCACCGTTCCGCTGCACTGCACCGCCCTGGGCAAGTGCATCCTGTCGATTCTACCGGACCAACGTACGAAATCGCTTCTCGCACGGCTCAAGCTGGATCGCCTGACGGCACGAACGATCACCGACCGCCGGGTTCTGTGGGATCAGATCGCCCTGATTCGCGACAGGAACATCGGGCTGGACCGCGAAGAGTACGAAGAAGGGTTGATCTGCGTCGCCGTGCCCCTGAGGATCTCCAGCCTGGATTTTTATGGAGCGATCAGTCTCTCAGGTCCCGTGGATCGGTTCACCGACCCCGTCCTGTCCGCGTTGACCCCCCGGTTGCAGCGGGTGGCCACAGAGCTGGTGTCCAGATTCGATGACCGGCGGCCGCGGGAGGCGGGGACAGAGAGGGCAACGGGGTGGCGGGCGTTCCGGAGGGTACAGGCAGATTAAAGGAGGTAGATCCATGAAGATGTTGATTGGTGGTGATTGGTTGGGAGCACAGGAATCCATCGAGGTGAAGGATCCTTTGGACAACCGGGTGATCGATACGGTGCCGGCCGCCTCCCGGGAGGAAGTGGAGAAGGCTCTTCAATCGGCGGTTGAAGGGGTGCGCGTGGCCCGCGGCATGACGGTTTACCAACGGGCCGCCGTCCTGTCGGAGACCGCCCGCATCGTGGAGCGGCGTCTGGAGGAATTCGCCCGGACCATCGCCTCGGAAGGAAGCAAGACCATTCGCGAGGCACGGGGAGAGGCGAAGCGCTGCGTCAACACCCTGACCATTTCGGCGGAAGAAAGCAAGCGGGTGCTGGGTGAGACCATTCCCTTTGACTCCTTTCCCGGAGGGGAAAAGCGGATCGGCTACTACTACCGATTCCCGATCGGTATGGTCCTGGCGATCACCCCCTTCAACGATCCGCTGAATCTGGTGGCCCATAAGCTGGGACCGGCCATCGCCGCCGGGAATGCCGTGGTCCTGAAACCGGCCACCGTCACGCCTCTCTCGGCACTCAAGCTGGCCGAGGCCTTCATGGAGGCCGGTCTTCCTGCCCATGTGCTCAACGTCGTCACCGGTCACGGCCATGTGATCGGCGATGATCTCGTTCGCGACCCCCGGTTTCGGATGGTCTCCTTCACCGGCGGGCTCGAGGCGGGCCACCGGATCACCCAGGCGGCGGGGATCAAGAAAATTGGAATGGAGCTCGGTTCCAACTCACCCGTGATCGTTATGGATGATTGCGATCTGGACTGGGCCGTGGCATCCTCCGTTTCCGGTGCCTTCTGGGCGGCGGGACAGAACTGCATCGGCGTTCAACGGATCTACGTCATGCGGCGCGTGTACCAGGATTTCGTGGACCGCTTCGTCGAGCGGACGAAGAAGTACAAGGTGGGTCCCAAGATGGACGAGGACTGCGATATGGGGCCGATGATCACGGAAGGTGAGGCCAAGAGGCTGGCCGGATGGATCGCAGAGGCCGTTGAAAAAGGAGCGGAAGTGAAGTGCGGCGGTGAGCGGACGGGGGCTGTGCTGAAGCCGACCGTTCTCGTGAATGTCCCCGAAGAAGCCACCCTTCATCGGGAGGAGGTCTTCGGACCCACGGTCAACATCTATCCGGTGGAATCACTCGATGAGGCCATCGCCAAGTCCAACAGCCTCAATTTCGGTCTGCATGCCGCCATATTCACCCGCGATATCAACCGGGCGCTCAAGGCGGGTTATGAACTGGATTGCGGCGGCGTGATGATCAACGATTCGACCGACTACCGCTTGGATTCCATGCCCTTTGGTGGTGTGAAGCACTCAGGCCTGGGTCGGGAGGGGATCAAATTCTCCCTGCAGGAAATGACCGAACCCAAAGTCATTTCCGTGTACCTGCCGGACTGGCGGCAGTGAAGGCGGCATCCATGGTTCAAAAAAAAGACAAAACGGCTGCTGGGATCCCCGCGGCTCACGAAAGGAGACACGCATGAACCGGCCGCATGACGAGCTCGCCGTCCGTGTCTCCCATCTCGAACCTGAGGGAGCCTACGAGGTGCTCGCCAAGGCGCAGGCACTGGAAGCTGAGGGAAGGGAGATCGTTCATCTGGAGATTGGGCAGCCCGATTTCCAGACCTTCCCCCACATCGGTATGGCCGGTATCCGAGCCATCGCCACGGGCCAGACCCGGTACACACCGTCGGCGGGAATCCCGTCCTTGAAACGCGCCATTGCGGCGGCCACGGGCCGCCGCGTGGGCTTGGAACTATCGGCCGAATCGGTGGTGGTGGGTCCGGGTGCCAAGCCCCTGCTGTTTTTTCCCATGATGGCCCTCCTGGAACCGGGAGACGAGGTGCTGTATCCGGATCCCGGATTCCCCAGTTATCGGGCCATTATCGAGACGATGGGCGCGACGCCGGTCCCTGTCCCCCTGAGGGAGGAGACGGGGTTTTCCTTCGACATGGATGCCTTCGCCCGATCCGTGGGGTCGAAGACCCGGCTGGTGATTATCAACTCGCCCTCCAATCCCACGGGAGGGATCATTCCCCGGCCCGATCTCGAGACCATCGCACACAACGCCTTGAAGCACGATTTCTGGGTGCTCTCGGATGAAATTTACACCCGTTTGATATACGGTGACGTTTCCGTGGATTCGATCATCACCCTTCCCGGAATGCGTGACAGGACCATTCTCATGGACGGGTTTTCCAAGACCTATGCCATGACGGGCTGGCGGTTGGGATACGCGGTGATGCCCGAGGCGCTTGCCGCCAAGGTCGGCCTCCTTCTCACCCATTCGGTGGGTTGTACGGCCAGTTTTACCCAGATCGCCGGCGTGGAGGCGCTGGAGGGTACCCAGGATCCCGTGGAGGAGGTGCGACGGGTCTTCCGGGAACGCCGGGATCTCATCGTGGCTGGATTGAACCGAATCCCCGGCATGAGCTGTCAGATGCCGGACGGCGCTTTTTATGTGTTTCCCAATGTAAAGGCCTTCGGTCGGTCTTC
>Ga0180434_10003419_pt1 | contig 20234 bp, 25 predicted proteins | sample SS_ome_7_FD_132453 | JGI IMG/M metagenome (GOLD analysis project Ga0180434, IMG submission 132453) | Hypersaline lake sediment archaeal communities from the Salton Sea, California, USA - SS_1_D_2 metaG | ecosystem: Environmental > Aquatic > Non-marine Saline and Alkaline > Hypersaline >...
CATCGACCGAGGCGTCGATGGTGTCGCCGTCGCCGGGCGTTCCGGCCTCCGCCCAGTTATCGGTATCAGACCAGTTGGAGTTCGCCCCATCGCCGTCCGTCCACGTGTAGGTGGCCCCCCACGCGGGCGCGGCCAGCAGCAGCAGAACCGCCAGAAAGAGCGCGAAGCGTTTCATCGGGTCACCTCCTCACGCCCGGCCGCCGGGGGCCGTTCCGCCGTCTCGGTCGCGTCCAGCATAATCCGCAGCGAGACTTTCCGCCCCTCGGCCGGGACCTCGCACACCGCCTCCGCGACCGGCCGGACCGTCCTGTCCGGCCCCCGCAGCAGCAGCGTGTAGGTTCCCGCCCGCCGGACCGTGACGTGACCGTAGACGCGGCGTCCCGGCCCGTCGGCCGTCGCGAACTTGCGCGGGGCGCGCGGGTCCAGCCGCCACCGCGGAACGTCCGTTCCCGGCACGGCCGCCCCGGAGAGCGCCGCCGCCAGGGCCGCGGCGCCCAGCATCGTGACGAAAGAGGCAATCAGATAACGTCGCATGGTGGTCTCCTTCACTCGTAAAGGTAGCCGGTGGCGGTCACGGTGATGAACCCCGCCGCGCTGCCCTGCACCTGCAGGTCCTTGTTGGCCGTGTCAAGAAGCAGCGGGGCCTCCGGGGGGAACCGGGCGACGTAGCCGCCGCAAGACGCCAGCTCGGTCACGTCCAGGACGTTGTCGTCCTCGTCCTCCACCGTGACGGTCATGGAGGTGTCGGTGGACACCTTCAGGAACAGAATGGCGATCTTCTCTCCCGCCGTACCCGCTTTGATGGTACATTCGTCCGTATCCTGGGAATCCCCGTCGTTGGTCGCCTGGGCGTTGAAAAAGTCGGGATGCCGACCGCCGTTGTTCGCCTGATGGTATCCGACCCCCAGGGCGACGCTCAAGGCCGCGAGGAGCACGACGACCACAAATACGCCTCGAAAACGATTCATGACAATCTCCTTTTTAGATACGCGCCAAGTTTGTGAGTCCTTCCGCCCGGCTCACCACCGGGCCGCCGTTCCATACACCGCGACGTTCGTCGCGTTGCCCGTCGTGGCGGCGGCCCGGATCCGAAAGGCGTAGCTGGGCCGGCACCGGAACTGCACGATCCCCGCATGGCCGGCCGCCAGGTCCTGGACGGCCGTCGCGTCGTCGTCTGAGTTGGAGAAGAAGACGTTCGTGTTGCCGCCGTCCTGCCAGTCCGTGTCCGCCAGATAATTGATCCACGCGCCGCCGGAGCGGGCCTGGATCTCGATCTCCAGCGACGCCAGGGCGTTGGTCCCGCCGGCGTTGAGCACCTCCATGCAGACGTCCGCCCCCCGGCCGTAGGTGCGGAACGAGAGAACGGTCGTCGCGCTGTCGGAGACCTCGACGGCCGAGGCCGTGGCGAACGACGGGGCCGGACCGAGCGAGGCCTCGTCGTCGTAATCGGCGCCGAGGCCGACGACCAGAATGAGAAGCATGAGAAACACGAGCAGACACACCGGGACAAGTTTCGGGCGCATGGGAATTTCCTTTCTGTCAGAGGCCGCCTACGCGGCGGCGAAGGTCACCTTCTGCGTCTCGTCGTCGAACGCGGCGGTCCAGTCCGGCGCGTCCGGCAAGCGGACCACTTTCTCGGCGTCCAGGGCGAGCGGCGTTCCCTCGTTGCCGGCGGCGTCTAGGGGCACCACCCGCCACTCATGCTCGGCCAGATCCGTCAACACGCCCGTCTGGACCTGGTAGGTCCAGGCGGCCGGGTCGGCGGCGACGCGTGCGACGGCCGTCCACTCGCCGGCGTCGACTCTCTGGTCGACGCGGTAGACGGCCACGTCCGACGCCAGGCTTCGGACCCACCAGATCGTCCGCCGGCGGGGTCCGGCCGTCGGGGCGGCCGCCAGGCCGTCGAAGTTCGGGTCCGTCGTATCATGGACCGCGACGCGGACCTGCTCGTCCTCGGCGACGAAAAGCGTCCGGGTCGAGGAGACCGTCGCCCCGATCCAGACCCCGTCCAGGTACCAGTGGTAATAGACCGTCCCGGCGAGGTCGCTCGTCGCCCGGACGACGAGCAGCGTCCCGCCGAACGTGCTGTGCCGGGTCTGGGTGAGGGCCGTGATCATGCCAGCACCGTTCCTCCAATCCGCACCTGGGCATAGACGCCGTCGATCATGCCGGCGCCGCTCTTCAGCCGCAGGCCCTCGCGACGGGCGACGCCGACCGATTCCACCAGGCAACTCGCGGTCGTCACCTCGTGGTCGTCGACGACGGTGACTACCGTCCAGGCCAGGGCCTCGAGGCTGTCGATCCAGGCCTCGACGGTGTCCGAGTCGGACGCTTTGACGGCCGTGACGGCGAATCGGCCGTCGCCGTCGCCGAGGTCCTGGGCGCCGAATCCGTCTCGACCGGGCGGGTGCCAGACCTCGCCGACCGTTTTCAGGCCCGGCACCGTGCCGCGGACGAAATCGCAATCGATGCCGCCGACGCTCGCCATCTATCGGTCCTCGTCAGGTCGGGCAAGCGTCGGACCACCGCGCATCTGTTCGCCGGCGTCCCGGAGTATTTTCGACGATTGACTCAAGGCTCCCGCCGCCCGTCGGATATCTTCAGCGGAATTCGGCACGGCAAGTTCCAATCCCCGGTGCCGTTGCTCGAACGCTTCCATTCCTTCGAAGGACCCGGCAGTTACCCATTCGACTCCGCGGCCGATAACGTCGGTCAGTTGAACCACAGGTTCAGGGACACCCCGTCTCCGCATCCTTCCTCTTTCAACCGCTCGCGAGGCCCTCGCCAGATTGCGGGTGATTCCGATTTCTTTTTCTTCCAGCTCTTCGGCAGCCCGAGCCATCTGCCCGACCACCACGCTGTGAATCCGCGGATCCCGCTCGGCCAAGCGAATGCGCCGGCCGGCGGCGTCCGTCTCCGCCCCGCCCCTGACGGCCGCAACCCGTGCGGCGAGGTCCGGTCCGGCGGCCCGGAGAAACTCGTAGCCCCGCCAGCCCCGCTCCCGGCCGAACCACTTCATGAGTTCCTGGTCCGACAGACCCATCCCCTTTACCTTCCCGATCATCTCGCCGAGGCTGCGGCCCGTGACCCCCTTTTTGAGGAACGAGACGAGCATCCGGCGGACGAGCGTCCCGGCCTCCTCGGCGCTCGGGGCCTTCTGGCTCATCACCGAGACGGCCGCGATCAGTTCCTCGTCCGAGAGGCCGAGTTTTTTGCCCACGGCCGCCCCCCCTGCCGAGGCCCGCAGGATGTCCGCCGGCGTCACGTCCGGCACGGGACCGGCCGCGGCAAAGCCTTTGCTCGTCAGGGCCTGGAGCGTGCCGGTCTCGCGGGCGCCCATGGCGCTGCGGATCTTCCCGGCAGAGCCGGCGAGGGTGGCGGCGTCCTCGATGAGCGAGAGTCGGCTGAAGAACCGCCGCTCGCCGAGGGCGCCGGCGGAGGCGAGTTGAAACGTGAGGCGAGCCGCTTCCTCGCGACTGCGGACCCGGCCCTCGCCGAAGGTGACGTCGGCCGCCCGCATCAGGCGTTCGGCCTCGCGTTCCGAGCCAGCCAGTTGCAGCAACTTCGCCCGGGGGTAGGCGCCTTGGCGGACCCCCTCGGCGAATCGGCGGCGGGCGGCGTCCGCCTCGCCGAGCAGTTTCGTCACGCCGGCAATGGCCGCCGAAATCGATGCGAAGCCCGTCACAAAACTCTTCAATTCCGCCTGGGCTCGGGCGCCGAACGCGTTCTTGCGGGCCTTGCCGGCCTTTCGGCTCGCCTGTTCCGTCCGGCGGCCGGTCCGGTCGGCGGCGGCGCCCATCTCTTTTTCTTTCTGGACCACCCGGTCCATGGCGCGGAGAAGGCGCTGCTCGTCGCCGGTCAGTTCCACGCGGACGGTGCTCAACGATCAGACTCCAGCAAAGTCATCAGTTCGGCTACCGTAGGGGCATAGTCTCTCAGGAGTCCCCGCCGCCAGGCGGAGACGACGGCGGCTCGAGCGCTTTTTTTGAGAGGTCCTCAATCGCCGGCCAATCGATGAGCGCCTTCAACGTCTGCCAGACGGTATCGGTGTCGAGAAGACCCAGCAGGTCCACTCCCACCGGACCGATTCGGTAATTAACGGCCAGGGCGCGAACGGCAATGTCCGCCTCGATTTCGACAGTGATCTGCTCGTCATCGGTCTTTTGGGGGGATTTGCTGTCCGATCCGGCGGCGAGGGACTCGAGCTTGTCCCAGATGCGGCACGCGTCCGCAAAGAGATCTGCGAACTCGGGACGAACCGTATCAGACCGCCACCGGCCGTCCACGCGACGGAGATGGGTGGGCAGGCCCGGGTCTCCGCCCACCAGGCGGGCCACGGGCACCAGCCACCGGCGGCCGTCGCCGAGGCGGACGGTGTGGCCGGGCTGGGCGTGGCGGCGGGCGAGGTCCGCCGGTCCCGGCAGGTCCCCGGCCGGCACCATCACCTGGATATGGCTACCCTCGAGCGGCCGCCATTCGGCACCCCCTTTGCCGCCGGCCGACTGAAGCGATCCTGCGCCGAAAGTGAAGACGCAGCCGGCGGCGCCGTCCGGACCGGGCTGAATTGGGGCACAGGTCGGGCCGGCGGCGGCGGGCAAGAGATACGCCAGGCCCAAGGCCGTCAGATCCTCGCGGGTAATCGCACTCCGGCCGGTTGCGTAGTAAATGAAATCCATAAGATGCCTCCGAACTCAGGCGACGGCGCAGGCCGTGTTGACGGCGACGGGCGAGACGGGGGTTTCGCCGGCCGTGTACCAGGGCGTCAGCGTCATGGTGACCGTCTTGGGATCGTCGCCGTAGGTCCAGTCGACGCGACATTTGCCGAGCGTCAGTTTGAGGTGTTCGGCGGTCTCGTCGGCCACCAGCCGCCCCCCCTCGTCGCGCTTTTTGAGATACAGCAGCACCTGTTCCGCCGTGTATTCCTTGCCGTGCTTGGTGAGGGTCGACAGGACGTCGGCGTGGACGCTCGCCAGGGTCAGCGTCGGCTGGATGGTGCGGATCGTCACCAGCGTGGGGTACACGTCGTCGTCGGCCGACTCGGTCAGCACCTGGAGACCGAAGTCGCACTCGAGGCGGCGGACGCCGGCGATGGTCGTCGAGTCGAAGACGACCTTGCCGATCGTCCAGACGGCGGAGATCGAGGGATACGTGTCGGCGTCGAGGCTGGCCGCGGCGGAGGGTTCGACGGGGTCCGTGTCGCCGCTTTTAATCGCGAACACCTCGACGGCGAGCGTCGCGTCACCCTGGTGGTCGGCGCGAAGCGTGCGCGGCACGGCCAGGCCGTTGGCGAGCGTCAGGCTGATGTGATCTCCCGAAGCGGCCGCCTGGCGCATCCCCCCCGCAGCGAACTTCTGGCCGAACAGGACGACCCCGGGATGCGTGCCGTCCGCATCGACGAGCATGCCCGTCACCCCGCACTGGTCGAGCAGCGTCTTGAGGGCGAGCGTGGTGAACCGCGCGCTCGGGGACCCGGACGCCAGCGATCCGTGCGTGTTGTAGGCCGACCCGTCGCCGCCGCGGACCACCGTCTGGAGTTGGGGATCCAGACTCACGTCCTGGATGCCCGGCACGTGGACGGCGCCGCCCGCCTGGGCGGTTTTGGTATGAAGTTTGACGGCCCAGTCGGTGAAGAGTTTGGATTGGCTCATGGATCGCTCCTAGTCTGCGTAGAGGACTACCTTCTTACCGCCACCTTGGTCGATCTGGCGCTGCAGCCGGCGGTCGAGTGATTTTCGAATGGCTTCCGCATCCCCTTTGGAAATCGCCCGAAGCTCCGCGGCCTTGTTGGGTTGGCTGTAGTCTTTTCGATATGCGTGCAAATGACGCGGGCCGTGCAGCACGACCTTGGCGCCTTTGCTCGTATGCCGCACGTCGCGGGTGCGCTTGACTTGCCGCTCGAGTTCGCCGCGATAGACGAGCGGCCGCTGGTGGCCCCACCGGCGCCCTTTGTGCCGCATGTAAGCGGCGGACCGTTTTTCGTAGTGGTATTCGGCTGCGCCGGCGCGGGTGAAGTGCTTCGGCAGAATGGCCCGGTGCCAGAGTTCGCCCGCCTTTTTCCAAGCGAGTTTCAGCAGCTGCCGCCAGGTCGAGCGGTCGAACCCGGTCCCCTGGCGGGTGATCTTGTGATGGATCGTGATCACGTCGCGCCCCTCCACCGGACCTCGAAACCAACCTGGTAGTGATCGCCCTCGGTCTGCCGATCTCGGAGTTCCGGCCGGGCCGGGCCGGACAGCAATCGGATCCGCTCGACGGCCAGGTACCCGCCCTCGTGGCCGAGCGCGAGGATCTCCGACCAGATGTCGCCGACGGCCTTGTAAAACCACTGGGCCGCGGCCGCGTGCTTGGCGGTCGTCTCGCCGGCGTAAGCCTCCGGCACGTCGGCCTCCAGATGCACCAACACCGTCCCACCGTCGCCGTAGGCCCCGGCCGCCTGGGCGCTCATTTCGCGCTCGTCCCCCTGGTCGAGGATCGCCAGGGGCCGGAGGGCCGACAGCCAGTTCCCCTCGGGATCCGCTTCCGCCGGCGGCAACAGGGCCGGCACGTAGATGGACGCCAGGGCGCCGTCGGCATCCTCGGCGCCGACGAGATCCTGAAACGTCGCCGACGCCGCGAGCAGCGCGCGGGCGTTTGAGATCGGCCCGTAGAGCAGATTGGCGGCGTCCGTGCCCACAGGCACCCTCCGCGACGGAACGCTCGAGAAAACGACTCGGCCGTCAGGTCAGCGTGTCGGCCTCGTCGTCGTCGGGATCCTCTCCGACGATCTCCCGGACCGCCGCCGCGACGTTCTCGGCCGGATTGCCCTCGGCGGCAGCCCGGGCCCGGGCCATGACCTGCCGTCGCCGATCCGTCGCCTGCCGGACCTGGTCGGGCGTGACGTCGGTTACCTGGTTGCGCTCGAGCAATCGGAGCAGCCGATCGAGGAGACCGCTTACGAGCATGAATGCAAAGAGCCAGGCCTCGCCGCTCATCCCGGCCTCGGTCGGCGGCATGGCGACGGCGCGGCGTCGCGCTTCGGCCTCCTCCTCGACGATCAGGAGTTTCTGCAGTTCTTCGCGGAGCGACCCCAATCCCTCCTGGACCGTCCAGGGGTCGCTCCGGCCTGCATCGAGGTCCGACTTCATCGCCTCGAGGAGACGATTGGCCGCCTCGGCCGCGGGCAGCACATGATCTCGCCACTGGTCCGGGCTGATCATGCCGACGAGCCTGAGATCGTGCAGGGTGTCCAGAGTGTCGCTGAAGGTCTCCGATTCTCGCCAGTACTGGGCCGCGAGGGTCTCGGGGGGCCGAAGATCTTGGCAGCCGACACCGATTCCGGCTCCCGCTGCGGCCAACGCCAGTAAAAGCAATGTCGACATCCGCGCTGCGCCGCGCCGGGCGCCTCTGCCGAGGTCCGGCATCTCCCGCTTGTCGGTGCGGTGGTGAAGGTAGTCGATGCCCATGCCGGCCAAGATCATCAGCAGACCTGCCGCGGCTTCGCCGATCTGGCCGGCTTGGGTCTCGGCCTCCTCGGGCACCTCCATGCCCATCAGGGCCACCAGCAGCCCGACGCCATAGAGCAGCAGGCGGGTGATCCACTTGGCCAGCGGGGTTCGCATGGCTTTCAGGACGGCATCCATGACAGTCTCCTTTCGCGGGGTTCGGCCGCGATCAGCGTTTCGCCACGTCGCGGCGCAGTTGCTTAACGTCCGACTTGATTTCCTCCAGTATCTTCGCCACGCCCTCCCGCCAGGTCCGCGTGTCGGCCGTCGCCTGCTCGATTTCGCGCAGCCGGTCGTCCTGTTGGGTGACTCTGGCATCGACCTTCCCGACCTTGGACTCGATCCCATCACACCAGTTGTCCATCGTGCTCAGAACGACCGTCGCGAAGATGCCAAAAAGTGCGATCCCGGAGCCGACAAGGTAGAGCGCCATACGGTTGCCGTTGGCTGCCATGAGTCGAGACTCCTTAGCTGACCGTGCGATAGTCTTCGCGCGACCGTTCGGCCGGGGCGCTGCGGGACAGCGTCAGCTGCCAATAGGCGCCGCCCCCGACGGGCTGGCGGGTTTCAATGGACCAGCCCTCGCCGCCCACCGTGACGAGGTGACCCGGCCGGGGATCCGCCAGGTCCGCCTGGGCGAGCAGAACCGTCGCGCGTCGCGCGACGGCGCGGCCGTCCCCGGAGGCCTGGCGGGCCGGGTCGCCTTCCTCGTGAAACTGGCCGGTGACCGTCGTCTCGTTGCCATCGAAATCAGCGTGCACGAGGTCCTGGCCGGTGACCTCGAGGGCCGCGGCCAGGTCGGAAGCCATCGCGGTGTCGAGCGTACTGCCCATGGGTTGCTTTCCCGGCGGCCCGGCGCCGCCGAAGCGGCGCCGGGCGTCTGCCGGCCCCGGAAAGGGTTTTTACCGATCCGCGCTGATCGCAATGCGGTCGATCCACGCGGTTTGGACGGCGCCCGCCCCGGTGTGGGGTTTGATGGCAAGCGCCGGCGCCAGGGCCTCGTCGTCCGGCACGTTCGTCGAGATCTGCTTTTTCTCGACGCCGTCGACGTAGAAGGTCACGATGGACGACCCGTCCCAATGGAACGTGAGACGCTTCTTCTTGCTCGCGAAACTGCCGATGGCCGCGCAGTCTTCGATGTCGGCGCCGGAATCCTCCTTGGTCTCTGTCGAATCTTTCTCACAGAGAGCCTGGAGATTGCCGTCGTGGTCGTTCTGGAACCCGACGCGGTCTGTGACGCCGCCCAGAATGTCCACGTCGGCGACGGCCAGGCCGATGAAGAAGTCGCACTTGTCAATGTCCAGCAGCGCGACGTCGGCCTCAAACCACAATTCCTTGCCCGCCAACTTGAACGGCTCGCCGTTGAGCTGCACGTTCTCCAGATCGGAATTGTTGTCGTTGACGGTCACCTGGAGAATGCCGCCGGGTGCATCGTCGGCGACCTGGCAGACGTCGCCGCCGTCACCGTCCGTATCGGTGGAGGATTTCAGCCAGTCGCCCTTGTCGGCGGTTTCGCTGAACTTGTGTCCATCCTCGGTGACGCCGGTGACGAAGTCTTCGTGCCATTCGATCTGGGCTTGATGCTTCAGGGCGACGGCACTTCCGCCCCGGGGACCCCAGACGAAGGCGGGGATTTTTCCGCCGTCCGCGGTCGCCGCCGCTCCGGCAAGCCCGATCTGCGTACCGACGGCGGCATCGGACACTTTGCCGTCGTTTGCGACATAGATGCCGGCGCCGCTCGAGATGGACTTGGCGGCCGTCACTCTTTCGATGCCGCCGCGGAGCGGATAGCAGGAGACGACGCCACCGCTTGCGACGGGATCGGCGGTCACGCCGATCGGCTCATCGCCGGCATCCGCATAGTAGGCCGATCCGGCGGTGAGTTTCACGAGGCGATCCGCCTCCAACGCCTCGCCGGCCGTGACGGGGAACGGGCCTTCGTTTCGGTGTGCCATTGCTTTCCTCCCTACGCTTGAGGTTCACCGTCCGGTGGGTGCGGACCAGACGGCCGGGTACGCCCCCGGCAGCCGTTCCGCGCCCGGGCCGGCTTACGTATTCGTGATCTGGTAGGCCATGAGATCGGCCTCGGCGGTCGCGACCTCGTCCGTGTCGTCGCGCACGCGCAGCACGTCGCCGCGAACCCGGTCGTCGCGGTACGTCTCGACGACAGGAATGTCCGCCGCGCCGTCGCCGGGCCAGATGAGGGTCCGGCAGGCGCTCGGCATCTCCAGGGGCGACTGAGGTTCGGCCAGCAGCGCGACGTAGAGCACGCCGGCGCTCCAGACCTGACTCATGGATTCCGACTCGCCTTCGGCCTTGGAGTCGTAGGACGAGCGGGCGATGCGGACCTGCTTGATCTGCAGCATGCTGGCGAGTTGCGCGGCACCGAGTTGTGCGGGCTGTACGCCCGGATAGGTGTATTGGATCCGGTTGCGGATCTCATCTGTCTCGACCAGTTCGGCGTAGTCGGCCCGCGGGATGATGAGCGTCAGTTCGCTGCGGTCGCATCCGCAGGCGTCTTCCAGGTCGTTGAAAGCGGCCGCCAAATCGACCGAGAGGGCCTTTGCGTTGCTTTTGTCGGACCAGGCCGTGTCGACGTTGTGGTTCGTCAACCCCAGGCCCGACCATAACGCGGCCACGCGCCGTTCCCACGCCGTCATCATGCGGAACCGCAGGACCCGCGTCATCGCCTGCTCGAAACTGATCCAGTTTCGATAGCGGGCCGCCTTTCGGTCATCGAGGGGGGTCTCCAGGCCGTGATCCTCGGTGTCGTAGCTCCGCGACCCGAACTCCCCGACGATGCGGTTGTAGGCCCCGTCTTCACCGCGCTTCACGTCGTCGACCTTTTTGAAGTTTTCCCGATTCATGACCGGGTAGGTCGCGGCCTGTTCGCCGACGACGGCGATGGGCGCGGCGACGGGCGCGATGAACTTTCGCTGGGCCGATTCCTCGTCGTATTCCTGGGCGGTCGCCGTCAGGTCCGGCCGCAGGGTCACGCTGGTGCTTTCCGGTCTCATGACTGGCTCCTTCCGTTGTGCTCCGATTCACAGGCCGGCCGGGACCGCCCCGCGCGGAGCGGTCCTCGCCATGAGCCGGCTACTAGGCGTCAGACCTCGGCTGATGGGCCTTGGTCCAGGCCTCGAACGCCTTCGGTAGATGCTCCTGGGCCTCGGCGTGGGCCTGGCTTTTCGTCTTCCCTTCTTTGACGAGAGCGTCGTAGGCGGCCTGGTAGGTCTCGGCCTTGCCGTCGTCGGCCCCATCGCCGCTGGCACCCTCGCCCGACTTGGGCGTCTGAACGTCGGAGGGATCGAACGCCTGGATGTCGGCGGCGGAGACGCCCTTGGAGCCGAGAAGCGTTTTCATCTTCTCGTTTTCCTCGGCGAGGGCCGTCTTCTCTTCGTCGGCCTGCGCCAGGGCGTCGGCCGACTTCGAGAGCAGGGCGTCGTAGGCCTCGGCCTTCGCCTCGACGACCGTCAGGCCCCGGCCCGCCGCATCGATGGCCCGGGCCGGGTCGTTCGAAAAGGCGGTCTGAAGTTCCTTCAGCCTCTCCCGCTGCTCCTCGGACGCCTCCGCGCGGGCGGCGGCCAGGGCGTCCTGATCCTGCTGTTCGCGATCTGGCATGACTCGCTCCTTTGATTCCGCCGCCGCGCGAGCGGCGACTGTCACCGGATTCTTGCCCGCCCGGACGGCCATCCGTAGCGCGTCCGCCAGCGGCAGAATGTCGTCGACCAGCCGGAGGTCGCGGGCCTCGGCGCCCACGAACCACCGGCCGTCGGCGATCTCTCGAAGGGCGGCTTCGTCGGGGCCGGCAGCGCCCCGGCCGCGCAGCACGGCGGCGACGAACAACTCGTACAGGTGCATGATGTTTTTTTGAACCGGCGCCAGCCGCTCGTCAGTGACGGGCGTGCCCGGCAAGCCCGTCGCCTTGTGCGGACCGCTGGCGACGGGGATCACCCGGACGCCCTCGTTTTCCGCCATCCTGCTGGAGTCGATGAAAATGCAGATGACGCCGATGGACCCCACGTCCGCATTCTGATTGGCGACGAACCGCGACGCCTGGCTTCCGATCCAGTAGGCGGCGCTGCAGGCGTCGTCGTCGGCGACGGCGATAATGGGTTTGGTCTTCCGGGCGGCTTCGAGTTCCGAGGCGAAGTCCGGCGTCCCTGCCACGTAACCCCCCGGTGACTCGATATGCAGCAGGATCGACTTGACCTTACTGTTCCCCATGGCCCGATTGAACTGGGCGCGAAGCGACTCGATGCTCGTCCCCCGCGGCTGGGAGACCCCGTTGACTGATCGGGCGTGTTTGGCAATGACGCCGGAAACCGACAAGACGGCCACGCCCTGCGTGATCCGCAGACCTTCTTCCTCGGCGGCTTCCCAGTCGGCGGACAGGGGATCATCGGCCCTCTCACGGGTCAAGTCGGCGACGGTTTCCGGCGCGAGCCGCTCGCCGGCGAGGTGGCGGTTCAGGATGGCGGCGAACTGATCCATGACATCGGGTCGCAGGGCCCACCCCCCGCCTGTCACGTAGTTGAGCAGGGCGGCATGCTGACCGTTCCACGACGTGATGCGGACCGAGTCCCCGATCCGGGCGGCTTCCGTCTCCTCGGAGTGCATCGCCGGGTGGGCCATCAGGCAGCCTCCTCGTTGTCGATTCCGTCGCCGCGTGCCAGATTGTCCGGCGCGGTGGACGTGGGGACGCCGGCCTTGCGGAAAAGGTCGAGTTCCTTCCGGCGCTTCTTGACGTGCCCCTCGATGGTCTGTCGTTCGTCCTCGACGGCGTCGGTGATCGTGTCCCACCCGCCGGCGATAGCCTTCTCCTTGGCCATTACTTCCTTGAGAGGATCGATCCACGCCCACCGCGGCATGAGCCACGTGGCCTTGAAGGCGTCTTCGCGGAGCGGCAGATCCCCCTCGACGATCCCCTGGCCTATCCATCGTTCGTAGATGGGCGCGAGGGCGTATCGGACGAGAAACTGCTGCCAGCACATGAACGTCCGGTAGGCCTGGAGCAGTGCCGCGCGGGCGCTCGAATAGTTCGTCTGCGAGAGATCCAGCAGCACCAGCTCCAGCGGCATGCCGACGGCGGCTCCGATCAGGCGGATGGTGGCCCGCAGGTACGGCTCGAAGGTCCGGCCCGGGCGGTCCGGTTGGAGGACGTCCAGTTTGTCACCGAGCAGGCCCTGAATGATCTGGCCAGGCTCGCTCTTTTCGAATTGGCGGGTCGTCTCGTCCCCGTGGACCTCGCTCGTGTTGTCGTAGACCCAGTCGTACATCTCGCCCGTGTCGGGATCGACGAAGAACGCGGGATCGGCCCGCGTAATCATGTAGACGACGTGGCTGGCGACCTGGGCGGCGATCTGCTCAGAATCGAGGTATCCCTCCAGGTGCTCGTGTCGCATAAGGCCGGGCGCCAGGGCCGGCACGCCGCGGGTCTGGGAGACGCGCTGGCACCGCGCAACGAGCAGCCCTTCCTCGGCGGGGATGCGGGTCGTGTTGCGGCTCCAGTCGCCGCCGCCGACGAAGCCCTTGTATTCGCGCCGGGCGACGTGATAGGCCCGGTCCCGGCCGGTCGCGGGATCGACCTCGACGCCGTTGACGACCTTCCGCTCGCCCGTCGTGCCGTCGCGCGGCGTCACGAGTTGGTCCGCCTCGTAGGTCACGAGGCCCTCGTCGGAGATCACGATCAGGCAGTCGCCGTCGGTGAGTTGCGCGCGGTACCACGCGCGGGCGAGTGAGCGAAATTCCATCTTGCGACGGACGTCGGCTTGGAGGCCGGCGCGTTGATCCACGTATTGGCGAGCGTCCTTGTTCCAATCTTCATCTGTGGTTGCGGGCTGCCACTCGAACGTCGGACCGAGGACGTTTTCGACGCTTCGGTCGATGATGCCGTGGAGCAGGCACGACTGCCGGTCCCCCGCCCGGCACATCTCGCGAAGTTGAAAGAGAGTATGGGTGTCCTGGTGAACGTCGGCCGGCCCGCCGCGGAAGGATCGGCGGCGGCGGGTCCGGCTGGATCGGGAGATCTCGTAACCGTCGCCCAGTGCGGCCCGGGCCCGGGCCCGCTTGAGCGCGGCACGCGGTGCGAGGGTCTGCACGAGGCGGTCGACGACCCGGCCGGCGGTGCCCGTCTGAATCCGGTTTGAATGATGACGGCGTCGGCTCACGAATCGTCTCCCCCGCCGAGGTCCGCCAGGCGGACGGGTTTGACCGTTTTCATGGCGACCTCGGCCCGCAATGCCCGCCGCTGTTCGAAGAGTTTCGCCAAGTCCGCGCGGGTGAAGGTCATACCGTTGGCGGTGTAGGTCTGGAGCGCACCGTTCGTCAGGAACGCCTGAATGGCGCTCTCGACGGCGTCGAGCAACGTACTGGGATCGAGTGCCATGCCGTCTGCATGGTGGGATCGTGCGACATAAGGGACAATCGGGTACTCACCAGATCTGTAAAATTGCCGAAAAAATCTACTAGATGTAGTCTATTTCCCGCCCGGCGGGCCGGCCTGGAGGCCGTGGCCGGCCATCGTCACCCTGTGCGCGCGAGTCCGGATAACGACCGGTTCGTCGCCGTGATAGTATCGAACGGCGGCTCGCAGTCTGGGCACGTCGAGCCGATCGACGTCGGCCTTCCAGGGCGCCCGCCAGTCTCGGGCGTCCGTCACGGCAAGCAGAATGCGCCGGAGGTCGGCAATTCGGTACCCGTGAAAGGTATGGGCGGCCTCGTAGGCAAGCACCTTCCGGCCGGCCGGCGGGGCGGAATGCTTGCCGCCGGCGCGGCCGCGTGATAATTTAGCCATCGTCCGGTCTCCCTAGAGTCCGGGCCGCGCCCCCGGCCGGGCTCTTCCGGCGCGGGGGCTTTCGTTCAGTTTCGTTCCGGCCGTTCCAGCGTATACATCGGCAGGCCGCACCGTTTGCAGACTCTCCGGCGGCGAATGGCACCCGCGGCCAGCCGCGTATCGCTGACGCGAAACTTGCGTGAACCGCACTTCCGGCAGACAAACGTTTCGCTCGGACGTGGGGCGTACATCCGATTGTCGCCGGCCATCGTCGGGGGTTTGACATTCATGATTATGATCCCTTTCGCTTTTGGCGCTTCTTTCGCTTTGCGCTTTTTCGCGAGCGATTTTTCGATGTCCGTTTTTGCGTCCGCGGCGATTCCAGCACGCGGATCCGCTCGGCCGCCAATCGCACGAGATCCGCGTCCGTATCCTCCAGACTGTCCGAGAGGCCCAGGGGTTCCAGGTGCGTCTCGACGGCGGCCACGAGGTTGGCCAGGTGTTCGTTTTCGATCCGGCGCGCATCGGGATCGGCCGATTCGCCGCTCTCCCCGGACGGGGCCGACTCGGGGCCGATCGAACCGGGCGTTCCGAGACCCAGCAGCCGATTGAGTTCACGCTGCGCCGCGATGGCAGTCTTCGTGTCCTGGATCGTCACGGCCTTCTGGTAGCATTGGTTGAGTCGCGTCAGCGCCTTGCCGAGTTCGTGATCTCGGTGGAAGTGGGCGGCGCGGGTGACTTTTTCCACTGCCGCCTCGATAGCCGCGTCGACGTGATCGGGATCGAGGCCGAGTTTTTCCAGACACGCCGCCACGACGGTGGCCCGGTCCTGGACGTTGCAGAGGAGCCGCACGATCTTATCGATGGTTGCGTCGTCGACGGCCGATTCAATCACTTGGTCAGGCATTCTTCCATCCACTTGGCGTGCCATGCGTGAAGGTCAGGGTCGTTCACGATGACGTACTGTTCGGTTCGCGGGTTGCTCGTTAAGTTGGCGGAACCTTCGACGGTCAGGCGAGTTCCGTCCGATCCCTCCAGCAAAAGGACCTTGGCGTGGTTGCGGCTGGCCCGGTATCGTCCGCCGCGCATCCGAATGCCTTCCAGGAGCATGGCGTAGACAGCCGTCTCCCGGCGCTTGAAGTAGAGGCCCGTGAGAAAGTTGACCGTTCCGATCCGGCCGGCATCCCAGAGGGAAAGGAGATCGACGACGTTCGGCCGGCTGACGGTCCAGGTGCTGCACCAGAAGACCTCGGTCCGGCCGACCCATTCGAGCATGGCTGGGACCCAGGTCCAGAAATCGAACGTGGCATCGCTCAGTACGTGTATCGCCTCGCCAAGGGCCGGCGGTTCGGGTATGATATTGAGAAGGGCTTGTTTTTTGAGCACGCGCTCGTGGCGCAGGCGGGCCGAGAGTCGGTGGGTCCGCGCGGCGGGCAGGTGCTCGCTCTCCAGGGGATCCTGGGGCGGGCCTTCGCCGAGCAGTTCGTCGATCAAAAAATCACTTTCGTTTTTTTTGGCCTCTGCGTCCACGTCGCCTTGCTTTCTTTCCAGTGTGCTTTTGCCATCGTTCAACGATGACGTCGCAGTAGAGCGGGTCGAGTTCCATAAGGTAGGCCCGGCGGCCGGCGACCTCGGCGGCCATGAGCGTCGACCCGCTTCCGCCGAAGAGATCGAGAACGTTCTCCCCGCGCCGGCTGGAGTAGTGCATGGCGCGGAGGGCGAGCTCGACCGGCTTCTCCGTCAGATGCACCATCGCCTGGCCGGGCACTTTGCGCACCCGCCAGACGTCGGTGGCACCCGTGTGAAATCGGACCGGCCGATTGGGCGCCGCCTCGAGGCGGCGCCGTTTGCCCCTGGGCAGGGTCGGCGTAACGAAGAGATCGGGGCCTGTGCCGCTTTCGAGAATCAGTCCATCCTCGAGGGTCTCCGAGGTTTGCGCACCTTCCGGGACGAACTCCCACACATCGGGAACGTTGTAAATGTCGGCGAAAAAGTGCGCCCCACCCTTTTTCCAACCGTAAAAGCACCATTCATGATTACCGAGGAAATCCTTCCGCGTCAGGACCGGGTGGCCCTTAACCCAGACTATGCACTGACTGAAATAAAGACCGGCCGCCTCGAGGGCCGGCGGGTAATTGGCGAAGTTCGAATACCCTCCCCAAATGTAAAATGACCGGCCGGGTTTGAGGACGCGGGCCGTCTGCCCGAACCAGGCCCGAAGCAGGTTCGCAAACGCTTCTCTATCGAGAAAGTCGTTTTCGAGGGCCCGATCCTTTGGCCTCATCTTCTTTTTAGCGCCTCGCGCGGCTTCGTTCCTGGTACGCTTCCGATCGAATTGTTGGTGGTGAAACTTAGCCATGAGTGGACTATCGCTACATTGGCCGGCGGCGATGGCCGTGGCGCTTCGCGGTTCGACCCTCACGTTGTAGGGCGGGTCCATGTTGACCAGATGGACCGTAACGCCTTTCAAGAGGCGGTCGACGTCCTCGGTTTCAACGGAGTTGCCGCAAAGGAGGCGGTGGCCGCCGAGTTCCCATAGATCGCCTTTTTGGGTTTCGGCCTCATCCGGAGGGGCGGGAACCTCATTGATGCCTTCCGGCGCCTCGGGTGGCTCCATAAGGGCCGCAAATTCGTCTTCCGTGAATCCGGCCGAGGCAAGCAGCGCGGCGTCTTCCGCCTGGAGGTCGGAGAGCAGTGCGGCCAGGGCTTCCTGGTTCCACGCTGCCAATTCCGCCGTCCGGTTGTCCGCGACGGCATAGGCCGCTCGGTCATTTCCGGTCAGGCTTGTCCGAATGGCTGCTATCTCGGTCCAGCCGAGAGATCGGGCGGCGAGATACGTGGCGTTGCCGGCCACGATGCCTTTCTTGGCGTCCACGACGATGGGTTTCTGCTGGCCGAATCGGCGCAGGCTGGCCCTGATCGCCTCGAGGTTCCGCTCGTCGTGGGTTCGCACGTTAGCCGGGTCGAGCGAGACGGCTTCGAGAGGAACGGCCAGGTGCTTCAACGCTTTTGGAATTCGCGGTCTTGGCATTTCAGGTTTACCTCGGATAGCCCGGAGGTTTATATCCGCAATCGTCATTGTTGCATTTGAAATAACGTTTTACGTCCCCCGTGCTCTTCACGCGCATCGTGGCCTTACGGCAGACCGGGCAGATCGTGCCGCCAGGAACGAATTTTTCGAGTCCGCCGCGCTTGGCCGCCAGGATCCGGGCCAGAAGATCCTTTCTTGTCCCGGCGTCGGAAACGTTGGAAGCCTGGGCCAAGTCTTGAAGATCGCGCTTCTTCAGCCGGCGAATCTCTCGAATCGAGAGATCGGCGAGAAGAACCGCATCCGTGACACCGTCCTGCTCGGAGGAGGAGCCAGTCATCGTGGGTTCCTTTCATACTTATCTGAATCGAGCGATACGGCTGATTCGCCGGCCACCGCGGCCGGCGACGGATTTTGCCTGTTTCCGTTCGCGCTTTTCGGTTACCGCCGCGGCCGGGTCGCGGCCGACCGTCTTGACCCCCAGGATGCCCGCGGCCGCACAAGCCAGGGCGGCGCAGTCCAGCCAGTGGTTTTTCTTCCGGTGCTGACGCCAGATCCATTTCGTGCCGCGCCCCGGCGTATGCCGGGGTTCCCACCGTTCCGCCGTGAGATGGCGGGCGAATTGGCGATGTTCAAGCGGATCGCTGCCGAACAGCGTAATGTTTCCCGGCCGATCGGTCGGCGTGGTCAGCCCCTGCTGCACGAACAGTTTCCAATAATCGGCATCGACCGAATAGAGCCAGGCGTGCCGCCGGGCCTGATAGGTGGCGAACGCGTGGTTGAAGACGCGTTTACCGCGGCCGCCGCGGCGCGGCTGGGTGTAAGGGCTTTGGCCCGGCCGCGACCCAAAGCCCTTGCTGGCCTGATAGGCCTTGCCGGAGACCTCAGCGAGCAAGGCCCAGACCGGTTCGTCCATCGAGGAACGGGCGTAGCCGACGTCGAAGAGGGCGAGATCCAAAAACCGCTCTTCTCCGGTATCCTCCTCTGCCCAGCCGGCGCGGGCCTGATCGTGAAAGTCCGCCAGGGCTCGAAAGATCGCTTGTTGGACGGCGTCGACCTGGTCGGGATCCTCAACGTTGACCTCAAGAGGCGAGTGTACGGGGATGACCCCATAGTCCACGACTGCCCCCTGGGCGTGTCGCCAATCGAAGACCGCCCAATGCACCGCGCGGGCGCCGACGTCGATGCCGGCGGTGAGGTAGTCCGCCTCTTGCCGCACCAGACCGCGGCCGCGGCCGTTGCAGCGTTTCATCACGAGCGGCACGTCGAGATCGATGATTTCGGGCTCCTGGGCGGCGGGCGGAACGTTCTGATGTTCGGTGTTGAAATGTTCCCAGCCCACGTCGGCGATGGTGTTGAAACAGAATTGGAGCGTGGAGATTTCCTTCTGCGTGCCGTCGGGCAGGCTGGAGCCGTCGAAGCGATAGGGATTGGCGACTACGGCGCCGGCGTCCATTGTGTCCCGGTTGCTCAGGTAAAATCGGTGGGCCGCGCGCCCGTTGACGTCCCCTTCGAGTACGCCGGCCTGCCGCATCTCCATGTATTTTTCCCAAAGGTCCATGCGGTCCGGCGGGGTCTCCAGCAGTTTGTGCCGTTCGCCGTCCCAGGCGGGCTTGATTTTCGGATCGGTATATTTCAGGGCCAGACTGATGCTGGACCAGATGGTGCAGAGATATACCATTCCGAGACGGCGATCCGGCGGGCCAAGCCCGGCGAGGTCGGAGTCAATGGTGGCCTCGCGCCGGGCCGTCTCGACCTCGCTCTGTGACGATTCGCGGGTTTCGGGATCGTCGAGCACCACAAACGTCGGGCGTTGACCCTGATAGGAAAGGCCACGAATTGAACCGTCGATCCCGACGGCCGCAAAGATCACGCCGGAGGCACGGCTGCCGGTGATTGTGGGGAAAACGACCTCCGGCTTATCGCCCGACCATTCCATCCAGGTTCGCTCCCCGCCCACGGTCTGGGACCGGGCGCGTTGCGAGGCGCCCTCCAGGGCGCGGATCGGCACGCAAACTTCGGGATAATCCTGTGCGAGAAGAGGGTTCCGTTCGAACTGAAGGGTGACGTCGCGTCGGATCAGGCTCGCGCGGGGACCGTTCGCGGCGACTACCACGAGGAATGGGGCCAGGCCCTCGAGTATCGCGATGATGGAACAGCCCTTGATGATCGTGGTCTTGCCGCCGCCGCGGTCGTCGGCATAGGCCTTCCACCCCCCGTATTCGATCCGTTCCATGAACTGACGGACCATGCCGCGTTGGTTTTTAGTAAAGGGGTTGCTGAACCACTTGGGTAGATACGTGCGAAGCCACAGGCAGCGGTCCTTTTCGCATTGCCGGCGGCGGCGCGGGTTGCGAACGGCGGGAATCTCGATGTCGCGGCCGACGGCACGTTTGGCGGCCATGAGGGCGCGCTGGGCGGCGCGCTCGCGTTCAACAAACCGTCTGGTCGCTTCAGTCGCCATCATGCCTCGTCTCGATTTCTGATGAGCCGTCCGAGCCGGCAGAGGATCCATTGGAACCGCAGCCAGGCTCGACCCCGCACGATCTGCCGCCACCGGATACGATTGGAGGCCCGCAAGCCCATTCGTTGACGGCGGGTGCGCCGGACGGCCTGGCGTTTGGTGTGCAGAAGAATCTCGGTCCAGGAAGACTCCGGCGACAACCCGTTCTGCTCCAGGGCTCTTTGAGCGATGTTGCGCGGCGAAATGTGCTCGGATAACCGGGCGCCGGGCCAGGCTGCACAATTGAAGTCCGGTTTCGTCCCCCCGATGAGCGGACAACCCATCCAGATCCGCGCACTCTGCCCGTGGCCGTTCACATAGACTCGCTCTTGTCCGGTCCGGCTAATCCAGTAGCGTAATCGCATGAGCGTTCTCCCGACGTTGGCCGAAAGCAGCCCCGGCCGCGGCCTGAACAAACTAACTGTCACAAAATTGCGGGGACTCACGCCG
>Ga0180434_10003421_pt1 | contig 20229 bp, 8 predicted proteins | sample SS_ome_7_FD_132453 | JGI IMG/M metagenome (GOLD analysis project Ga0180434, IMG submission 132453) | Hypersaline lake sediment archaeal communities from the Salton Sea, California, USA - SS_1_D_2 metaG | ecosystem: Environmental > Aquatic > Non-marine Saline and Alkaline > Hypersaline > Sediment...
AGATTACTGAGGAAGACCCCTTCAATCACTGGAGCCCTCGGATAAATGACAATGGGTATGTAGTCTGGGAAGGAGCGAAGCCCATGCGTCCTGGTTGGCCCTCCTGGAATGATATCGAGATATTCCTCTATGATGGTTTATCCACAACCCGGCTCACACAGAACAACTACGACGATGAGCGCCCTCGGATAAATGTCAACGGATATGTAGTCTGGCAGGCAAAAGGTCCTGATGGTCCAGACTATGAGATATTCCTCTACGATGGCTCAACTACAATCCAGATTACAGATAACGACTGCGGTGATCGTTACCCCGAGATAAACGCCAGTGGGCACATAGTCTGGGAAGGAGTTGATCGCATGACTTTGGATGACTGGGAGATATTTCTCTATGACGGCTCATCGACGATCCAAATTACGGACAACAACTACGATGATTGGGGGCCTCAGATCAATGCCAATGGATGTGTAGTCTGGTGTGCGGGTGCGGACATAGTCCGGTACGATGGCTCAACAATAACGAAGATTGCTGAGAACGTACGACCCTCATATACTGGGCCTAAGATAAATGACAACGGATATGTAGTCTGGGATGACTATGTTGGGACAACGTCTCAAATATTCCTTTATGATGGTTCAACCATAACCCAGATTACTGACGACCCCATTGACTGCGACGAGCCCCAGATCAATGCCAATGGGCATGTAGTCTGGACTAGGCATAACCCCACCGAGATATTCTTCTATGATGGCCTGACCGTCACCCAGATTTCGGACATAGTCAATTGCGATGATCTCCATCCTCAGATCAACGCCAATGGAGATATCGTCTGGGAGGCACGGTTTGACACCCATGACTACGAGGTATTCTTTGCTAAGGCGGTAGCTCCTCGCTTCTGGGCGAAGACCTGTGGCGGCAGTGAAAGCGATTATGCGTATTCCATCCAGCAGACATCGGATGGTGGATACATTCTGGCAGGTGGGACCGCCTCTTATGGTGCAGGCAGCACTGATATGTGGGTAATGAAGCTCCATCCTGACGGAACCATCGCCTGGCAAAAGGCCTATGGTACCGGTGTATTGGAGGAGGCCCTCTCCGTTCAGCAAACGGCCGATGCTGGTTACATAGTTGCTGGTCAAACCACCGTTTTCGCTACCGGCGAGAGCGATATTTGGATACTGAAGCTCACGTGTGATGGAACGATCACCTGGCAGAAGGGCTATGGCCTAGCCCGCATACCGGAACAAGTCTCTTGCATTCGGCAAACAGTCGATGGCGGTTATGTCGTGGCAGGGTGTACACACAACCCCCGCTCAGCAAGCACCGATATCTTGATCCTCAAACTCAACTCCGATGGAAGCGCAGCGTGGCAGAAGAGCTATGGTGGAAGCGATGACGACTGTGCCTATTCGATCCAGCAGACGGCGGACGCCGGCTACATCGTGGCAGGTGGAACCTCATCGTTTGGTGCAGGCAGTGATGATATCTGGGTAATGAACCTTAACTCGGATGGGACCGTCGCGTGGCAAAAGACCTATGGGGGAAGTGATTGGGACCGTGCCTACTCCATCCAGCAGACGGTGGATGCCGGTTATATCGTCACAGGCCAGACCTCGTCGTTTGGTGCAGGCAACACTGACATTTGGGTACTGAAGCTCAATTCTGACGGAACCGTTGCATGGCAGAAGACCTACGGCGGAAGTGATGCGGACGCTGCTTATTCAATCCAACAGACAGCCGACGCCGGTTACGCCCTGACAGGTGAGACCTGGTCTTTTGGTACAGATCCCCTTCGCATCTTGAGGTCGGGCACAACAAATAGCGGTGATATCTGGATACTGAAGCTCAACTCTGATGGAAGCGTCACATGGCAGAAGACCTACGGCGGAAATGGTGCGGATTCGGCTCTTTCCATCGACCAGACGTTGGATACTGGATACATCGTCGCAGGTGTGACCAGCTCCTTTGGTGCACCCAGTGCAAATCTTTGGGTATCAAAGATCGATGCGGGTGGAGGAATTTCCGCTTGCACCAACATGGGCATTACTGAGGCTGTCGTCTCCGACACATTTGTTGAAGGTAGCCTTACTGAAGCAAGCGTTCGGGATACGTCGCTTCCCGTCTACGATACGAGCGTCTTCCCAAACAACACATCTGCCGAGATGTCCACTATCTGTCCAGCCGCGTATGGCACCACTCCACCAGGTGACGGCATCATTGTGCAACCGATAGATCCCGGAACACTAAGGGTCCCACTTAGTGTAACCTTCGCTAACGTCACCATGGCCGGCACAACAACCGCGACCGTGAGCAGTTCTGCCCCGGAGCCTGCGCCTCTTGGCTATAAGGACGGCAACCCGCCTACTTACTACAATGTCACGACCACTGCGGGGTTCTCCGGCTCAGTAGAAGTGTGTATTGATTACAGCGCGATCAGTTTCGATAATGAGCAATATCTGAAGCTGTTTCAACACTTAGGTGGCACATGGATTGACATCACGTCTTGTGTGGACACGGAAAATGACATGATCTGTGGTAGCACTGATAACCTCTCGATCTTGGCCATTTTCGAACCGTCGCTAGCTGAGGCTCTCGTTGACATAGACCCCGACACGCTCGATTTAAGTAGCAAGGGCGACTGGGTCACTTGTTATATCGAGTTGGCCGATGGCTACAAGGTGATGGATATCGACGGACCTTGGTTTGAAGGAGTAGACGTGATAAGAGTGGTAGACGAGGGCCAAAAGGAATAAGCCACCGATTGTATGACTCAAATGTGAGGGCTGTGAGGATTCGCTTGCAGCCCTTTTTTGCTCGAATTCTTGAAGGTTCTGCAATATGCCGGATGTTTTGCGTATATGTGTGCGGGCAGGCTCTTGGTATTGCTTACTCTGGAGCAACCAGGCCGAACGCGGCAGAAAGGTGGTTGAACGATGGTAGGGTGTACATATTCGTGCATTCCGCGGCTAATCCCTTTACTGATTGGCGTTTGTTTCGTGAGTTTCCCTGTGCAGGCCAAATACGGCGGCGGCACCGGGACAACGGACGACCCGTACCTGATCTATACCGCCGAGCATCTGAATGCAGTCGGGCTACATGAGGACGACTGGGATAAGCACTTCAAGCTCATAGCGGATATCAGTTTATCAGGCTTCCTACACGATGTCGCTGTGATTGCCCCTGATACGAATTCAGTCGAGCAGTATTATCAGGGGATTCCTTTCACCGGGGTCCTCGATGGAGATGGTCACACGATCTCGCATCTGACCATCACAGGTGAGGACTACCTGGGTCTGTTCGGGCGACTGGGCCCTGGAGCGAACGTTTCAAATCTGGGCCTGGAAGCCGCAGACGTCCATGGAAGCGGTGATTATGTCGGCGGCCTCGCCGGGTACAACGACGCAAGCATAACCAACTGCTACAGCACCGGCACCGTCACAGGCGGTAGAAATGTCGGCGGCATAGTTGGCGGCAACTGGGGCGTTATCACCGACTGCAATTCATCGGCCACGGTTTTGGCAAGGCAGTCTGCCGGCGGTCTTGTGGGAAGCAATCACGCTGCTCTCGGACCTCCCATTGGGTATCCACCCCCGCCGTTTCTTTGGCTTGGCAGTGTTTCGACATACCATGATGTTATTGATCTGGAGGGGTGGGATAATGGGGGCTCCATCACCAACTGCTACGCAGCCGGGCGCGTTGAAGGTGATCGGCGTGTCGGCGGCCTGCTGGGGTCTAACGGAAAATATGTTGGTGCCACAGTCGCGAACTGCTATTCAACCGGCTTTGTTTGGGGACACTCCGATGTGGGTGGGTTGGTGGGCAAAGTGATCGCAGGGCCGGTTGCATGCTCTTTCTGGGATATAGAAACCAGCGGCCAAGCAAATAGTGCTGGCGGCATCGGCACAACGACAGCCAAGATGAAGACAGCCAGCACCTTTTTGGAGGCGGGCTGGGACTTCATCAACATCTGGGATATCGGCGAGAACCAGACGTATCCATTCTTAAGATTCGCCCCTGCCGGCGACCTCAATCGTGACAAGCATGTGGATTTTGGCGATCTGGGCGTCTTCGCTCAGCATTGGTTGGAGGATACCGGACCATGAAAGATCTACCTCTAACATTCGACACTTGTCTCTTCGTCGTACGTGGCCAGGCTCAACACGGCGGCAGCAGTGGCAAGCCATTATTGATGTTGCTCCTCAACGAGCCGATTCAGCCGACGACGAATCGCTAGCGCTGAGCGCCCCAGACTGCTGGTGTCGACATTGTGCGGCGTGAAACGTTAACCATTTTTTGGAAGGGGAAAAAAATGAGAACAGCAAAAGTACTGCCCTGCATAGTCATTGTGGCGCTATGCGCAATCGCATGTCGTGCTGAGGTATCTTGGATCTCTGGGGAGTCCGCCCCGTCTGATTGGAGCATAACACCCGCCAATCCCACTACCTCCGATGTGATTCATTTCTCCGGCCCCACTGGGGTTTTCTCCAACAGTTGTACTGCGGAGGTCAACATGGGAGGCACCGCCACGCTGAGCGTCGACCCGGTCAATAAGACCGTCGAGCTGTGGTTTCAAGGGCCGCCTCCAACAATCTGCCCATTGACCTGGAATCCTGTGTGCGGCCTTGAAGGTCATTTCGGCCCGCTCGAAGCCGGCCAGTGGCAATTCCTCTGCCAGCACCCTGATGCTTCCTTTTCCATTTCGTTTACGGTTGGAGGAATCGGAGCGGGCTTTACCTATCGCGGACAACTGATAGAAGAAAACGTCCCCGCAAGTGGTTTCTATGACTTTGAGTTCGAGCTGTATGATGCTGCCGATGCAGGCAACCAGCACGCAAGCACGGTTACCATCGAGGACCTTGAGGTGGCAGACGGCTACTTTACAGTGATGCTGGATTTCGGCAGCGATGTGTTCGATGGTGATTCGCGCTGGCTGCAGATAGGTGTCAGGCCTGGTGATAGCACGGACGCTTTTACCATCCTTAGTCCACGGCAGGAAATAACACCGACACCGTATGCCCTGTATGCGGCGTCCGGTAATCCAGGGCCTCAAGGACCAGCAGGACCGCCAGGGCCCAAGGGCGACAAAGGTGACCCGGGGCCGCAAGGACCAACCGGACCTGAAGGCCCCCAAGGAACACCCGGTCCGCAAGGACCTGTCGGTCCGCCGGGGCCACCCGGTGACGGGACCGACTCTGATTGGGTCATCACAGGAGACAAGATGTATGCCGGCGTCTCGGGCAGCGTCGGTATCGGCACAAGCACTCCGATGGCGCGAACACAACTGGAAGTAGCAGGCGGTGGTTCAGCAATATGGGCTATTTACGGCAGTAACTTCGAAGCAGGGCATGATGTGTGCGCCATCCGCGGCGTTGCCAGTAATTTCGGCAATTACATCAACTACGGCGGGCACTTCAGAGCCTGCGGGGAGCATGGTACAGGCGTCTACGGACTGGCCAAGAATACAGGTGACACCAAGAACTACGGCGGCTACTTCCAGGCTGATGGCACCGAAGGAATCGGCGTGTACGGCGAGGCCAGCTATGACGGGGATGTCACGAATTACGGCGGCTACTTTGAGGCCGGAGCCCAGCAGGGCCGGGGCGTCTATGGCCTGGCCAGCAATACGGCCAAAGGTAGGAAGTGCGGCGGTTGCTTTGAGGCCAGAGGAGAGCTTGGCCGCGGCGTTGAGGCAGTTGCCTCCGGTGAGTCGAGTACCGCCGTGTTAGCCAAGGTCACAGGCAGCGGGAGCCAGGCCGTATACGCCGTAGTCGACAGTAGCGGCAGTGGCACGGCGGGTATATTTAACAATTATAGCGAGCACGGCTTTGGCGTCGACGTATACGCAAAGGGCAGCGAAAGCATAGGCGTCAGGGCCATTGGGGCAAAGTATGACTTTCTCGCGGCCGGTCCTGGCACAAATTACGGGTCGCTTTCTTCTATCCGCTGGAAGCAAGACGTCCACCCTATTGATGATCCGCTCGGCAAGGTTATGGACTTGCGAGGTGTGTATTTTAACTGGGACGCGGAACACGGTGGAGAACATGATATGGGCATGATCGCCGAAGAGGTCGCAGAGGTCCTGCCGGAAATCGTGGAGTATGAAGAAGATGGTAGGTATGCCAGTGGCATGGACTACGGCAAGTTGACGCCGCTTCTGGTTGAGGCCGTCAAAGCGCTCAAAAACGAGGCCGATGAACAACGACAAGAGCTCGCCGACAAAACTCGAGAGATTGGCGAACAAAGAGAGCAGATTGCCGATCTGACTGCCCGCCTGGAGCGAATGGAAGCTATGATGATAAAGCTTGCTGTGAAGGGGGTGTACGATGGCGTCAAGTAATACAGACCGATTAGTCAGAAAAAATACGTGTGCTCTGCTTGGCTTGTTGCTGCTGACAACTGCCCCTGCGTTAGGGCAATATCACATAGATTGGTATACAATCGACGGCGGCGGCGGGACGAGCAACGGCGGGCCATATACGCTTGCGGGTACAATCGGTCAGCCGGATGCAGACTGGTGTGCTACCGACAGATATGAGTTGCTCGGCGGTTTCTGGCCGGGCGCACCCATTATTGTCGAAGAGTGTTTGCCTTCGGCCTACTCGACGTACGACGACTGGGTAGCGTTGGGCAAGCCGGAATGTTGGTGCTGGCCGTACCAGTGCGATGGCGACGCTGATGGCCTCGATTCCGGCTTCCCGTTCAACTACCGTGTTTTCATCGGCGACCTGGCCAAGATCGTGGCCAACTGGAAGAAGAAAGACGCAGACCTTCCGGGTAATTGTCCAAGTCCTGAGTAGTCCCCAAGTCTGCGCAGAATAGACATCAGATAGGAACGTTCACTGTGCTGATTTGAGAGGGTTTGCGAGAGCTGGCCCGAATGTGCATACCGCACCGATAGCAGAGGCATGGCTTGAAAAACTACTCTGGCCGCTTGAATCAGTATGGTGATCGGTGCCGAGCTGGTCACGCATTGGCGATACGTGGTCTTCACGATGGCAGGGGGTGGTTGTGCCCAGGACGGTCTGTTCGAGAATCCCCAATGGTATAGGGCGGCTGAGAGCGCGCTCGGAACTCACGGGCGGCAGAATAGCCTCGCGTGGGGTGAAAAAAACCGCTCACGTAATGAAGAATCGGGGGTCAAAGTGCGTTGAAAGAGTGCCAAAATGGTGGATTTTTGGCGTATTAGCGTATTTTTTTCCTCTTTCCGGCAGCAGTGTTGGCCGGATTTGCGGTCGGAAGCAGTGAAATCGAACCGCATATTGTGCTATCATAGAGGCTGTAGCGAGCAAGAGTGCTGATTATGAAGTCATATACGCACCGGCACGGGCGAATCCGTCCTCCGGAAAACTCTGGGGAAATATGTAGAAGATGCTCGGGTCAGCCAAAGCCTTCTTCGTCATTCTGGTGCTGGATGTATCTCTGGTCGGTTCTGCTACGTCTGCCTGTCCGGTCGGCGATTTGAACGGCGACTGCCAGGTGGGTCTGCCGGACCTGCAAGCTTTTGCCGCCCAGTGGTTAGCCGGCCAATGCTCCGGCCCCACGTGTGCCGACCTGGATGACACGAATGATGTCAATATGGTAGACTTTGCAGAATTGGCTGAGAGCTGGCGCCAAGCGGCCAGCCCTGTGGTGATTAACGAGTTCATGGCCGTTAACAGCAGCACCACATGCGACCCACAATCCGAATTTGATGATTGGGTCGAGTTATACAACTGTGCGGGCGTCACTGTCGATGTGAGCGGCATGTACCTCACCGATGATATGGACGAGCCTACCAAATGGCGCATCCCTGACGGCTTCACCATCGATCCGGACAGTTACCTGCTGATATGGACTGACGGAGATAGCAACGACTACCCCGGCCTACACGCAGGCTTCAGACTCCGTGCCAGTGGCGAGCAAGTATATCTATTCGATGCTGACGGCCACACTCTACTCGACAGCATCACCTTTGACGCCCAGACTGCAGACATCTCCTTCGGCCGGTATCCGGATGGTGCCGCGCACTGGTGCTTCTTTGGTTTGCCCAGCCCCGCCGCGCAGAACAGCAGCGCCTACTTAGGCGAGGTCGCCGACCCCGAGTTCAGCCGTCCTCGTGGCTTCTACGACGGACCGTTCGCGGTCACGATCGCCACCGAAACCGACGGCGCCGCCATATACTATACCTTCGATGGCACCGAGCCGGGTTACACCGGTGGCCGCTTACCGAACGGCATCATATACACCGGCCCTGTCCCCATCAGCAGGACCACTGTCCTGCGGGCCACTGCTATGAAGCCCGGCCATAAACCCTCAAGCATAGTGACGCATACCTATTTTCTTCATACGAGCAACGCCACAAAATCACTACCGGCCGTCTCTCTCGTCGGCGATCCCGTCAGTACGTATACGGAGCTCTACGCCTCCGCCTTGGGGCGCGGCCGAGCCTACGAGTTCCCAACATCATTCGAGATTATCTATCCCCAAGATAACTTCGGCATTCAGCAGGATTGTGGCATCCGCCTCCATGGGAGTTCGTGGATGCGAAGGCAGCTCGGCGACAACAATCCACAAGCAAAGTGGAGCCATAAGCTTTTCTTCCGAGCCGAGTACGACAGTGAAGGCTGGCTCAATTATCCCATTATTCCTTTTGCCGGTGTTGACCGTTATAAGAACTTTGTCCTCCGCGCCGGGCAAACCGACCGCACGAATCCCTTCATCAAGGATGAGCTCGCCAGACGACTGCACCGGGACATGGGACATGAAATCAGCGCCGGCACCTTCGTGAATCTCTTCATCAACGGCCAACTCAAGAACAACGGCTATTACAACCCGTGCGAACGCCACGACGAAACCATGTTCCAGGAGCACTATAGCAGCGATTTGCCTTGGGATGTGGTCAGTAAATGGCAGGGCCCCACCGGCCAGACTGCTGATCCACCCCGACAGCACGATGAGCCTTACAAATTCTGTGTCCGCGACGGCGACCATGTCTGCTTCGCCGAAATGCTCCACTACGCGCAAGACCATGACCTTACCGAGACCGCGCACTACCAGGAGTTGCGCAACCGCCTCGACATGGCCGACTACATAGACTACCTGATTCTGCAGGGCTACACACACGTCGATGATTGGCCACAGAACAACTGGAATGCCGCCCGCGAGCGCTCCTCCGGCTCCCTCGCAAAATGGCGATTTTGTGCCTGGGACTTAGAGCACGGCTTCAAGTCAGGCAATCTCACACGCAGCTTTAAGTTCCCCGCCGGCAACAGCGATCTGCCCATTTCCATATTGAACTATGCACTCAGGAATAACCGCGAGTTCAAACTGCTTTTCGCCGACCGCGTCCAGAAACACTTCTTCAACGGCGGCGCGCTAACCGCAGGAAACGTAACCAGACGCTTCGACGAGCTTCGCAATATAATGAACGAGGCCATTCTCAACCAGAATGGCACTGCGATGGACACGTACATTCGTGACATCTGGGCTCCTCAGCGGCCGAGTCATGTCTTAGCCGACCTCGTATCCAGAGGCCTGTTTACCTTCGAGGGACCAAGGTTCAAGATTAATGATACTTATCAACATGGCGGCTGCGCCAACGTCGGCGACATCCTTACCATCACCGAAGCTCCAGCTACACAGGGAACCATCTATTACACGACTGACGGCAATGACCCACGTCAGCCGGCTGACCCGCGGCCGACAAGCAGCACCACTCTCGTGGCTGAGAACGCGGACAAGCGCGCATTTGTTCCGACGAGTGACATCGGTGCCGCCTGGATCGACCTCGGTTGTGACGATCTGTCTTGGTTCGGCTGTACCGGCAGCCCGGGCGGCGTCGGCTATGAAGCCGGGTCAGGAAATTATGACAATTACATAAGCCTCGACGTTAAAAGGCAGATGTATGACATCAGTGGCACCTGCTACATTCGCATCCCATTTGTCTTTGATGGCAACCCCGCTAACTTCGATTTCATGGCTCTGAAGGTGCGGTATGACGACGGCTTCATCGCCTATCTAAATGGCCAGGAGATTGCCAAATCCGACAGCGCTCCGGCTTGGCCGCGGTGGAACTCCGAGGCCAGTACAACTCACTCTGACTCCTCAGCCATTATCCTTCAGAGCTTCGACGTTTCTGCTCGGCTCAACGTCCTGCAAGCCGGCGACAACCTTCTGGCCATACACGGCCTCAACAAGGGCGCGACGAGCTCCGACTTCCTCATCTGTGTTGAGTTAGTCGCCGGGACAGGCGGTGGTTCCGGCGGTGCCATCTCGTCCAGCGCGATCGAGTACACGTCGCCGGTAACGTTGGATAAGAGCTATCACATCAAGGCCCGAGTTCGAAGCGGCGTCACCTGGAGCGCACTTAATGAGGCGACTTTTTCCGGCGGTCCGGTTGTGGACAATCTTCGTATCACCGAGATAATGTATCATCCGCAGGATACCAACGACCCGCATGATCCAAACGAGGAATTCATCGAACTGGTGAACATCGGCCCGGAAGAAATTAATCTCAATCTTGTTAGCTTCAGCAATGGAATCAACTACACGTTCGGCAGTGTTGATTTGACTGCGGGCCAGCATATCGTGGTAGTAAAGGACCAGACGGCCTTCGCCGCACGATACGATACTGCACGTATGAATATCGCTCCGGGCCAATATGCCGGCAGCTTGGCCAATAATGGCGAACGCATTCGCTTAGAAGACGCGATTGCCCGGACGATTCTTGATTTTGAATACAGCGATGGCTGGCGTCGAATCACCGACGGCGATGGATTCTCTTTGACCATCGTCGATCCTACGGCTGATCCGGGCACGTGGGCCAAGAAGGATTCCTGGCGAGCCAGTGCGTACGTGGGCGGCTCACCAGGCACCGATGATAGCGGTATCCTGCCGAATCCCGGCGCGGTGGTGATTAATGAGGTCCTCAGTCACTCTCATCTGGGTCCTGATTGGATTGAATTGTACAATACGACTGATTCTGCAATCGACATTGGCGGCTGGTATCTCAGCGACAATGACTCGAACCTGATGAAGTACAGGATCTCTGACGGCACCGTGATTGGCGCCAACGATTACAGAGTCTTTTATGAACACCTGCATTTTGGCAGCGCCGGCAGTGATCCCGGCCGTGTTGTACCGTTTGCCCTTAGCGAAAACGGCGAGGTCGTGACCCTGTCCTCTGCTGAGGGTGATGAGCTGACCGGCTACCGTCAGATGGAAGACTTTGGTGCTTCTGAGAGCGACGTATCGTTCGGCCGATACTATAAGAGCAACACCAAGAATTTCAACTTTGTGGCCATGCATCACACTACCGAAGGTGCCGCCAATGCCGAGCCGAAGGTCGGCCCCATCGTGATCAACGAAATTATGTATCACCCGGCTTGGCCGGAAGGCGGCTCGTATACGAATGACGACTATGAGTATGTGGAGCTTTACAACGTGAGCGATTCTCCCGTGACTCTGTATGATTATCTGAAAGGTATGCCCTGGAAGTTTACCGATGGCATTGACTTTGGCTTCCCCGTTTATCCGAACGAGGTGACGATAGCACCGGGCGACTATCTATTGATTGTCAAGAAGCCAGCCGCCTTTTTTTGGCGGTATCCCGATGTCGCTGTGGATAAGGTTCTTGGCCCATACGATGGGAGGTTGAGCAATTCCGGCGAGAAGTTGGAGCTGGCTAAGCCTGGCGATGTGGATAAGCAGAACATTCGCTGTTACATCCGGGTTGACCGGATAAGCTATAGTGACGGCTCGCATCCGCAGAACTGCCCAGGGGGCATCGATCTGTGGCCGAGGCAGGCCGATGGCCTCGGCAAATCTCTCTGGCGCATAGTACCTATCGAATACGGCAATGACGTAGGCAATTGGACAACAGGTGTGCCTTCACCCGGTCAGCGAATTGCAGGACCTGAGAGGTAGCGATGTCGCGTCGGCCATGTGCCAGAGTCCGTTGGTACCTCTGGTCTGCTTCCGGCCGAGATGTTGATGAGAAGAATTCAGACAAGTCCATTAGAAAGGAATAGCATGAACAGAGTATTGACTGCCGTGGTAACGATGATTGTGTCTGTTGCTTGTTTGCCATCCCGAAGTCCATGTCAAGCTGGCCGGAGATCCGAAATCTCCGAGCAATACAAATGGAAATTGGAAGATCTTTATGCTGGTGATGAAACGTGGCACAAAACGAAGAAGCCGTTGGCCGCGGAATTCGATGATATCTTGAAGTATAAGGGCGGGCTGGCGGACTCGGCGAGCGTAATGCTGCGCTGTTTGAACCTGGACAGCAGGATTTCCAAACAGCTAAGCCGTTTGCGCTGCTACGCCGCCATGAAATCTGACCTGGACACACGCAACTCCAAGTATCTTGCGATGAGGCAGGAAATCCAGGAGGTGACTGCGCAGTACAACACAAAGGCATCTTTTATTGAACCGGAGATTGCGCGAATTCCGAAGAGCAGGATCGATGCGTCCATCGAGAAAGAACCTCGCCTGGAAATTTACCGAATGTATCTCTATGACATACAGCGCCGCAAGGCCCATAAGTTATCTGAGGCAGAGGAAAAGATTCTGGCGCGGGCGAGCCTGGTGGCGGACGGGCCATCTTCTATCTATTTTGTCTTTAGCAATGCCGAGCTTCCTTTCCCTGAAATCACGCTAAGCGACGGCAAGACGGCCAAGTTGAATCAGGCCGGTTATGCGCGTTATCGTGCGTTGCCGAATCGTAACGACAGAAAAGCGGTCTTCAACGCATTCTGGGGCGCTTTCCAGAAGTTCAAAGGGACGATGGGTGCACAGTTGTACGCCCACGTGAAGTCACACATATTCTATACCCGCACGCGGAATTACGAGTCCTCACTGTACAGAGCCTTGGATGAAAACAATATCCCTACGGATGTCTATTCCGCTCTCATAGATAACGTCAACAAGAACTTGGAATCTTTTCATCGATACCTTAGCTTGAAGAAACGTATGTTGGGCGTGGACACGCTTAGATATTATGACGTCTATGCATCCGCAGTAAAAGACATCGACCTGCAGTATTCGTTTGAAGAAGCTCGCCGGCTCGTGCTGGATGCGCTGGAACCTTTGGGACGAGATTACGTCAATCGCGTGCAGCAAGCTTTTGAGAATCGCTGGATCGACGTGTACCCCACGCCCGGCAAGCGCATGGGGGCTTATTCCAACGGCAGCGCCTATGATGTTCATCCTTACATCCTATTGAATTACAACGGCCAGTATGAAGATGTAAGCACGCTGGCTCACGAATTAGGTCATACCATGCATAGCTGGTACTCCAACAAGAATCAGCCTTATCCGACAGCCGACTATGCGACGTTCGTTGCGGAGGTAGCATCCACTCTAAACGAGGCCCTGTTGATAAACAAAATGCTGCGCGATATTGAGGACAGAAGCACACGTCTGTCGCTTATGATGAACTATCTGGAGGGACTCCGGCAGACGCTTTTCAGGCAGACCCAGTTTGCTGAATTTGAACTCCGCATCCATCAGAAGGCCGAACGCGGAGAACCGCTGACGGGGGACAATCTCAGCGAGCTATACGGTGACATATTGAAGAAGTACTACGGCCACGATAAAGCGATTTGTCATATCGATGACCTGTACACAATTGAATGGGCCTATATCCCGCACTTCTATTACAACTTTTATGTTTATCAGTACGCGACTTCTTTCTGTGCCTCCACGGCTCTGGCAGAGAAAGTGCTGAGCCACGAAAAAGGTGCGGTTGAGAGATACATCGAATTCCTGTCATCCGGAGGTTCTGATTATCCCATCAATCTGCTCAAAGAGACAGGCGTGGATATGACCACATCGGCGCCTTTTGACAAGACAATGGCGGTGATGAATCGGACCATCGATGAGATAGAGAGACTTCTGGACGAAAAAAACGGCGGTCAGCCGTAAAAAGTTCGCGTTTTTCAGGGGTGGCTTAAGCCCTGTCTTGCGAGACCAGCGGCCGCCCACATCTTGGTAAATCCGTGGCATGTGCCCGCAATCGCATCCGCGGCGTTGCTGGCTTGCAAATCAGCGCTCACGCCAGTAAAGCCTATCCAGTGAATTCCCGACCAATACTCGGGGATGTTATGATATAATATACACAAAGAGAGTATTGTATGACTTTCAACAAGAGTATCCTTGGGACCATATTTTTGTCCTCCCTATTGGCGTTGTTGTCTTGGGAGCCGGCAAGAGCGGAAAACGTGATTGCGGCTGACGAGCTTAGCGATAAGCTACGCGGAATGTGGCTCGGTCAATTGATAGGCAACGCCGCCGGCAGGGATACGGAAGGTGTCTATTCTGGCTCCGAACCGAATCCGGCTTCAGCGGTTCCTTGGGTCATCAAGCAGGAGTGGGACGCCGACGATGATACGGATATCGAGTATCTTGACCTGCACATTCTTGAAACGTACGGCTTGGATTGTACCGCCCAGGAGATTGCTGAGCAGTGGCAGGAGCATGTCACTACCTCGGGCATATACATAGCCAACCGACAGGCCTGGTATCTAATGCAAGATGGCTATCTGCCGCCGGATACCGGGAGCCGAAGGTACAACGAACACTGGTATGCAATTGATTCACAGATAACCACTGAAGTGCTGGGTGCAATATCTCCGGGTCTCGTCCAGCCGGCGATTGATCTTGCCGGCAAATTCGGTCGTGTTACTAATACGGGATTTCCCGTGCATGCTGGACAGTTCTATAGCGCTATGTACGCCGCTGCCTTTTTTGAGCCGAACATTGTGGACCTGGTGATCGAGGGCCTCAAAGCAATACCAACGACCAGCCGTACGCATCAAGTGGTAAGTGACGTGCTCGGCTGGTATTGCCAAGATGCCGGCGACGGGGCCTTGGATTGGCGGATTACCCGCTATAAGCTCTATGACAAGTACCAGGGCACCAGCAGCTATGGTCGGTACTACCATTGGGTCGAGTCAACCATAAATACGGGCGCAACGGTACTGGCCATATTGTACGGCCAGGGTGATTTCAAGGACGCTGCGCAAATTGGAGTCTTGGCTGGGTGGGATTGCGACTGCAACCCTGCAACAGCCGGTGGACTCATTGGTATCATCAAGGGATTTAGCGGTCTTGCCTCTGACCTCACTGATCCAAACATCTGCGGAGATGTGTATAAGAACGTGTACCGACCATATTTGCCTGATCCAAATCAGTATTGTCCCCAGTACGATACCATAACGAATATTGTCGCTCGTCTGACCGACCTTGCCGAGAAAAACATCTTGAGCAACGGTGGCTACATTACGGGCAGTGGTCCGACGAAGAGCTACCACATTCCCGATGCCGACTTGATCACACCCGAACCGGAAAAGCCTGACCCCAGTGGGCCCAGAGGCTTGGTGGCCGAGGCGCTCGCTGCCGGGATATCAGTCACGCCGACCGCCGCTGTTCAACGATATGATGCAAGCTATGACCGGCATAATCTTGATGCTATTATCGACGGCATTACGGACAACTCTTACAACGGGCACAAGGCGTACTGGTCGCGCACAACTGCGCCGCCGGCCGAGGACTGGTATCAACTGAATTTCTCCCAACCTGTTGAGTTTGAGTCTCTAACCTTCTGGGAGGGCGATGTCATCTGGCAGGCAATCAACACGTATTACAGAGATGACACCCCTCAAGGCGGGTTTTTCGAGGACCTCACAGTAGAAATGGTCCGGGATGGCAAGATGGTGACGCCGCACAATTTGAGCATGTCCCCTGTGCTCGACCGGTTTGAAATGTATCAGCAAATCACCTTCACATTTTCGCCGACGGTGGGCGACGCCATACGAATCATCGGGACTCCAGGCGGGACTCGCGGCTACACAACCATCATGGAATTGGAAGTTGCAGGCAGTCTTGACACGAATTGTTATGTCACCGGCTCCGATGTTACGCAGGGCCAGGTGCAGCGTTCCCGCATCTCCGAGGTTGCCGTGACATTCAGCGAGGACGTCCAGGTCGGTACTGACGATATTCAACTAATTGGCACCAGCTATGGTACGTTCCTTGCCCCCGACCAGATACGCCTTGTATATGATAATCCTGCCCAGCGGCTGACGCTGGACTTTGACATCAATGGCGATGGTTTGTTTGGTGACTTGCTGCCCGATGATACCTACGACTTGATGCTTGAATGCGATTCCCTCAGATGTCCCGGCGGCCACACATTCGGCGATGATGACGACAATCCTGCGGACGGCTTTTACACGATACGGTTTCACTGCTTATTCGGCGATGCAGATGGCTCGGCCGCAGTGGATTTTGCAGACTTCTCGATTCTTGCTTCGTATTGGCTCCACGACCCGGCACACACCGGTCTGGATTCAAACGCAAATGGTCTCCTGGACCCTTCGGATTTGGCCGGTTTTTGCGAAAACTGGCTTGTAATCTTCCGGCCGAAGTTGTAGACTCATACACAGAGGCGGACATTCGCCTTATGTGCGCAAAAAGACGAGGAGACCGCTGTGAGCAAAAGAAGCGCATTCACACTCATTGAGCTTCTGGTCGTCATTGCCGTTATTGCGGTCTTGATGGCCATACTCATGCCTGCCTTGCAGCGAGTCAGGGAGCAGGCCGGCAGTGTAGCCTGCCAGTCAAATCTGCGACAAATGGGCCTAGTGGTTTCGATGTACACGCAGGACCACGACGGCAAGTTCCACCGAGAAGTAGGGGTACCGGTGGACCGCCCGCAGAACAGTTGGGTCTACGCTATGCGTCCGTACTACAGCCACGAGCCGGAGATCCGCAACTGCCCCATGGTGCACAAGTTCTACAGCGACGGTGTCACAGGCCCCCGTGTTGGCTGGGGTGTTTACGGTGAAGGCGGCTACAGCACTCCCGGCTGGGCCGTGGCGGGTGATTACGGCAGCTATGGCTGGAACTGGTGGCTCTGTGACGAAGAACGCGAAGATAAGCACTGGCGCAATATCAACACGATTCCCGGCAATCGCAACGAGATTCCGGTCTTCGTGGATGCCCAATGGGTGGACGGCCTGCCCCGACCCACGGACCAGCCGCCGAGTGGGTACTTCACGCTCATAGACCGGAGCATGGGCTCGTTCTGCATCGACCGGCACAACGGTCGTGTTAACGGCGTGTTTGTGGATTTCTCGGTTCGGCCGATAGGATTGAAGGAGCTATGGGAACTCAGATGGTATCGCGGCTGGCCTGCCGACAGACGGGCGGCCGGTACGCCCGTATGGCCCGATTGGATGAAGAATCTCAAAGATTATGCGCGCTACTGAGAATGACCGTTGTTTGGAAATGAGCGCGCTTCGGCGGCCTTTGTGATGCGCGTTGCCGCGCCACCGAAGCGAGCATAAACTCTAATTTCTTTCTGGAAGGAGGATTGTCATGTGTAAAAAATGGGTGTGTCTAACTCCAGTTATTGTGGTTGTGGCTCTGCTGTGTAGTTCGGCTGATGCAACGACGCTGCTGGACTATGATTTTGGCGAGGGCAGCGGCACGATGGTGACGGATCTGACCGGCAAAGGCAACGACGGTACGCTTGTCGGCTTTGCCGACATTTCAGCCGGCGCGGGCGTCTTTAACAGCAGTGAGGGCTGGGTTACCGGCGGGGGCCTGTGTTTCATCGATGACGGCGTCCGCAGCTATGTCGATACGCCGCTGAATCTCAGCGCCTTGCCCGGGGATTTCACGGTGGAGTTCGAAGCCAACTACGCCGGCGCCTCGAACTGGACACCAGCCATCGGGTCCAATGCCGGGAGCTGTTGCGCTGAGTCGCTGTTCTTTGGGATTCATTCGAACCAGAGCGATGTTGAGGTTCGCCTTTTGGAGTCTGGAGGGCCTCTCGGCCCGCATCCCTGGCCGAGCCCGCCCGATACAACGGTGCATCACATCGCCTTGGTATATGACGCGGCGACCGACGGTGTCGAGGTGTTCGTTGATGGCTCGTCGATCGGCACGGCCACCAGGGCCGCCGTTATGGCCGACGTGACAACGAAGTTCCGCATCGGCAACACCGGCTGGGCTTCTTCCGAGCAGTGGGATGGAGTCATCTTCGGCGTGGCAATTTCAGACCAAAAACTGGCCCCGGGTAGCTTTGCCATTCCCAACAGGCCCGTACCAGAAGCCTCGGACCCGGACCCGGCCGATGGGGCACCGGATGTCTGCCGCACAGCGGTCCTGAACTGGAAACCGGGAGAGTCCGCTCAAAAACATGATGTGTACTTTGGAACCAATTTTGACGATGTCGCGGGAGCCACGACAACGGTTGACCCGGCCGGCGTCTATCGAGGCCAACAAGACCCCAATCACTATCCTGTCAGCGGGACCCTTGATTTGGAGTTCGGCCGGAGGTACTACTGGCGAATTGACGAGATCGAGGCCGATGGCGTGACTATGCACACCGGCGATGTCTGGAGTTTCACGGCTGAGAGCTTCGCCTATCCGGTCCCGAGTGCGGAAATAACCGCCAGAGCTTCCAGCGTGCACAACGAAAACATGGGGCCTGAGAACACGATTGACGGCTCCGGACTGGATGAGAATGACCTACATTCGACAGAAGATGACGCGATGTGGCTGAGCAACGGTGCGGGGCCACAGCCCACCTGGATCCAGTATGAGTTCGACAGCGCCTATAAGTTATACGAGATGTGGGTGTGGAACTTCAATCAGTCTTTTGAGCCTTCTGTCGGTTTTGGACTAAAAGGCGTTACGATTGAGCATTCGACGGACGGCACGAATTGGACGGAACTTGGCGGCATACCTGAATTTGCTCGGGGTACGGGACAGGACGATTACGGACACAATACCGTTGTTGATTTTGCCGGTGTGGTGGCCAAGTACGTCAAGATTACGGCCAACAGTAACTGGGGTGGTCTGTCACAGTACGGTTTGAGTGAGCTGCGCTTTTTCTACATCTCTGCCTGGGCAACAGAGCCCGATCCCACTTCTGGTAAAACGGGTCTGGATCCGGACGTGGTCCTTAGCTGGCGACCGGGAAGGGAAGCAGCCACCCATGATGTCTACTTTAGCACTGACCGGCAGTCGGTGGCTAGCGGTACTGCCCTTGTTACTGAAGTCCCTGCTGCCGGCGAGTGCCGGGCCGGCTATGATGCGGGAATGCTTGAGTTAGGTAAGACCTATTATTGGCGCATCGACGAGGTCAACGAGGCTGAGACCCCCGCTACGTGGCAAGGTCCCGTCTGGGACTTCACAACCATTGAGCATGTGGTTGTAGATGACTTTGAGGACTACAATGACTTCTCGCCGGATAGAATCTGGCAGACCTGGCACGACGGCGTCGGCTTTAGCGAGCCGCCACCCGGGTTCGCGGGTAACGGCACAGGTTCGCAGGTAGGTAACGATGCGCCGCCGTTTACGGAGCAGACCATCGTTCACGGTGGCCTGCAGGCAATGACGTTTAGGTACACCAACAATGGTTCCACGGGCAAGGCCCTGTATTCGGAGGCGCAGCGCGAGTGGGCTACGCCGCAGAATTGGACCGTAAATGGCGTCAAAGCACTCACCTTGTGGTTCAACGGCGACGCAGGCAATTCCGCCGAGCCGCTGTATGTGGGCCTGCAAGATAGCCTGGGCACCAGGAAGGATGTACGCCACGATAATGCCAACGCGGTACGTATTGATGGCTGGGAAGAGTTCAGTGTTGACCTACAAGAGTTCGCCAATGCCGGTGTGAATCTGACCAGCATCCAGAAGATCTACGTTGGCGTCGGCAACCGGCTTGCTCCCCAGTCCGGAGGTACGGGTACGTTGTACTTCGACGACATAAGATTGTATCCATCCAGGTGTGTTCCTGAGCGTAAGGCCCCACCCGCAGCCGATCTTACCGGCGATTGCGTGGTCGACTATTTGGACGTTGACTCAATGGCAGCCGACTGGCTTATTGCGGCGGTAGCTCCCGATGATACCGGTCTGGTAGCCCGCTGGGAATTTGCAGGTGATTTCACTGATGCGACGGGCAAGGGCCATGACGGGACCGCTTATGGAGACCCGACCATTGTCAATGACCCCGAACGCGGTCAAGTCCTGGAGGTGGACGGAGACGACCGCGTCGGAGTCAGTGACGCCGCTGATTTGAACTATGGGCCGGATGAGAGCCTGACGCTGGTGACGTGGGCAAACTTTGAGCCCTCGGGCGCTCCCTCAGGCTGGAAGTGCATTGTGGCTAAAGGCCGCACGGAATCAGGCGGTGCTACAGCTTATGTCCCTGAATTGTACGGTTTCTACGTAAGTCCC
>Ga0180434_10003425_pt1 | contig 20221 bp, 17 predicted proteins | sample SS_ome_7_FD_132453 | JGI IMG/M metagenome (GOLD analysis project Ga0180434, IMG submission 132453) | Hypersaline lake sediment archaeal communities from the Salton Sea, California, USA - SS_1_D_2 metaG | ecosystem: Environmental > Aquatic > Non-marine Saline and Alkaline > Hypersaline >...
GAGGCGGTCGCATTCTTTTTTTGTGTCACTTATAAATGATTCTGTATCTTCCCAGTTAGACAGAGACTTACAAACATTTGATTTTAAATTTAAAAGGTTGGCAAAGTTATTAATATCTTCTACAGTTAATTGAGCTAATTCTAATAATTTCTTTTCATTTAATTCTTCTTCACTTAGGCCTTTCTCTTTTGCCTTATCTTTTTTATCCTTCATATCATTTTGTCTTGTATTTATTGCGTCTTGTACGCGGTTCTGAAATCTACTAAACTCCTCTGAAAGCTCTTTCTGTATTTTGAAGGCATCAGACTTTCTGATGCCTTCAATGATGTTTCGGTAGTCTGATAAACCCAATAGCCTATCCATGGCTTCACTTTGTTTCATCGGTTTTTTTATAATAAAGTCGTGGATTGTTTCCTGGTGCTGATGTATAGAGGTTGAGAAGTCTTTAAACGTTAGGGGGATTATTCTAGCTAACTCAAGTGAAGCTTCATTCCCTTCTTTCTCTATCCCATCGGGGAGGTATATTCTTAGTTTTTTTCCTTTTTTCCCTTTTCCTTTCTCTTCTGTTCGTGTTATTAAAAAATGTCCCTCATCTTTTTCAAATTCCAATTTTACTTGAGCTTTTTCAGAATTATCATTTACCACTCTCCAAGACATTTCACCTGTTCCTACACGTTCACGGATTCCAGATTTTTCACCTACACATTCATCTCCATACAAACACCACTCAATTGCATTTAAGACACTACTTTTTCCTTGGTGGTTTCCTCCATATAAAAGAATAATAGGGTTCTCAAATTCGATGGTGTTTTTTTGAGTAAAACCTCTAAATCCTTCTATTTCTACTTTTTTTATCTTAAACATTTTATGCCTCTCTTATAACTTTTCCTCAAGAGCCTTAATTAATTGTTTGTACTCCTTCTTGATTTGATGGGTTTGCGAATCAAGCTTGGATTTCAACTGAAAAACTCCACCTTCCTCATATGCTTCACATATCTCTTCCCAGATACCTTTTAACTCATCTCTTTTTAATTCATTCTTAACCTCTTCTTTATATCCCATAGACTCCTCCCTTATTTCTAATAATAATTTTGATCCTTTATCCCCATATGTAACATTAGGTAAAAGCATAAAAATCTTATCCTATATTGAATTCTATTTCAATCACCTCTTAGGTGATTTTTTTAGTCTTCTCCCCACTTTTTGTTCAAACAAGCAACTATCTTGCCTCCACAGACGATTTTTCCCCTCTTGTTTTGGTTTTTTTCTTTGAATATCCTAAAAAATAATAATTAACCTGTAGTATTAAAGTCTAATATAACAGCGCATTTTAAGATTTGCACCTTAACAACCTACCTTTAGTGTCTACATAAAGACCAACCAAAATTTCCTGTAAATAAAATATGGGCTTTTTCCATTGAGTCAGCTTGAGAGAAATCCGGAGGCCAAAAGGTTTTTTGGGGATTTCGTAATTCAGGATTGGAGAGATAGAAACAATTAAAGAATTAGATTAGTTAGATAAGGAGGGAACGAAATGATATTTTCTGTTTTAAAGATAATTCTGGGGAAATTATCCATAGTAAGAAATTTCGATTATGAAATATGTCTAAAGTTAGCGATTTTTTTTGTTATCCTTTTATGGGGGATGATTGTATTTGTTAATGGTGAAGAAATCGTCAGATTTCATCTCGGGCCAGAACTAAAAATTGAACCTGGTCAAGGGAAAACGACTGGTCTAGGGGAATTACATTGGGGGCTTGAGAATGAAAACTTATATGGAGCGTTAGCAATTGGAGTTGCTTCTAAATCAATTGTCTCGTCTAATCTTTTTAAGAATCTTGATATTATTGACGAATTAAACATCATGGCAAAGCCAGAAAATGAATTTTATTTTGGAGCTGTAATTGACAGTGTAATTCCAATCCTTAGTGGACCATCAGAATTTTATTATGTTTTAGCTGGTGGGCCGAAAATTCCATCTGGTTTTGGTTGTAGCATCCGCGGCGAATCGATTCTCAATATATTGCCTAGAAAAACAGAGAAGGATCGCATTTCATATTGGGAGAATAATTTATATATGAGTGTTTACCTAGGTACTAAACTTATGGCCATACGTCCGATGATTGGATTCGGATATAACGAACGACTCGATTCCCATTTTATCAATGAGGATTTATCAAAGGATGAGATATTACGCTGGAAATTTAGAGCCGATTTAACTACAAAGAATATTACAAAAATAGGAAATTTGGGTTTTCGATTTTTTATGATAGTACAACATGAAAGACCTCTAAAAGAGAATATGTCCGTGCTTCAGCTAGAAAATGGATCCTTAGCTAAGGTACAAATACCTCATGAAACTAGCATAAGGCTTGGGATTCTAATTGACCTCACCCCATTCTTGCGTGGTGAAAATGCCGAGAAAACGAACGCCAACGTGAAAACAAGGCAATAAATAATGATGAATAATTAAGAGGACAATTTGGAATCTGAAATTCACAATGAAGATAGACAATTAGACCTGGGCTGGTATTGGTCAGAAAATAAAGAAGAACTCCAGATGGCAAAGATTGCTGAAGAGGACAGGGCTACTCATTTCTATGTAATCGGCGCTACAGGAACAGGAAAGACAAAATTCCTAGAATTCTTAATCCATCAGGATATAAACAAAGGAAACGGCTTCGGGGTCATTGACCCTCATGGAGATTTAATAGAGGATATTAAAAGCTTCCTGGCACTTGATCATGATCCAACAGATAGCGTAATCACTGAGAGATTAATTCTCATTGATCCTTCCGACTCTGAATACACAGTTTCCTTTAACCCTCTTGAGAAAATCCCCAATGTTCCAGCTTCTGAGCAGGCCAATGAGCTGGTAAGCTCTTTTAAAAAGATTTGGTCAGATTCCTGGGGTGTGAGGATGGAAGACCTGATGAGAAATTCCCTCATCTCTCTAAGAGAAGCAGGGTGCATTTTAACTGATCTTCCTCTTTTTTTAACTGACAGGGCCTTTAGGAGAAACGTTTTAGGTAAAGTAAGTCATCCGGTTGCTAAAAATTATTTTAAACGGTTTGACTCTCTAACAGATAGAAGTCAGGTCTCCTGGGTTGAGCCTGTAATGAATAAAATAAATGCCTTTTTCTCAGATGAGAGAATAAGGCAGATTTTTTCATCTCAAAAAAGCTCTTTTAATTTAAGGAAGGTAATGGACGAGAAGAAGATGCTTCTTATAAAACTCGATAAAGGAAAGCTAAAAGATTCAGCTGATCTTCTCGGCTCTCTTCTTATGGCAAAGATCCAGATGGCTGCGTTTTCACGTATGGACATCCCTCAGAGCAAAAGAGCTCCTTTCTATCTTTATATAGATGAGTTTCAGAACTTTGCTAATGAGTCTTTCTCAGTGATCTTATCTGAGGCCAGAAAATACGGACTTTCTTTAATCATGTCCCACCAAAGCCTTTCCCAGATTCCATCGGAACTTAGGAGTTTGATATTAGGAAATACCGGAATCCAGGTATATTTCAGACTCAACCGCAAGGACTCACAGGTTCTTGCCAAAGAGGCATTCCAGTATTCAGGCTATGAGGTAAAGTATATAAGCAGCTTCCGTCCAAAATTCTGGACTTTAGGAGAGGAATGGGAACACTACGTTGAAGAGCTTCAAAATCTTCCCCACAGGACTTGTTATGTAAAACATAAAATAGAAGGTGGGATAATTCCTATATACACAGAAAATGTTGAACCGGCCTGGGAGGTTTTAGGAATGGAAGAAGATGAATATCATAAATACCTAAAAAAAGTTCCTTTTGGGAGAAACTATCTTGTAAGAAGAGAAGAGGCTTTATCTTCTGAAGAGAAAAGACAAAAGGCCATTATAGATGAAGTTAAGGTAAGACAGGTAGCTTCTAAGAGCGGAAAAGAGACTGTGAAGCATGAAGAAGCAGAAGAGGTTATAAAAACGGAAAGAAAAAAGAAAAAGATTGCCTCCGAGGGTGAAGAGGAATTATCCGCAGAAGAGAAAGGCTTTCTTAGGTTTATCTCTAAGAATCCGGGTATGTTTGTAACAAAGATATATAAAGCTCTTCAACTCAGCGGGTATAAAGGAGATAAATTGAAAGAGAGCTTGATTGAAAAAGCGCTGATCGTTCAGGAAGAGACAAGAAAAGGTCGAAAGGGTCGTCTGGCTAAGGTACTCTCACTCACTGAGAAAGGGACGTTTGTTTTAAAAAAGGTTTCACCCGGGAAAGGAGGAGATCTTCACAAGCACTTCCAGGAGATGGTTAAAGAACAAGCAAAGCTTTATGGATGGAAGGCTAAAATAGAGGAAAGAATTCCACGTTCTCTTGAAACTGTGGATGTTGGATTGAGAAAGGATGATGTGAGAGTGGCTGTAGAGATATCTGCAACCTCAAAAGCAGAACAGGAGGTCCAGAACATAAGGAAGTGCCTTGATGCTGGATATGATTATATCCTCTCAGTCTGTGATGATGAAAAAAGACTCCAGTCTATCAAAAAGGAAGTACGGAAAAGTTTTATATCAAGAGAAAAGGAAAGGATAAAAGTTTTTACTCCTGAACAGGTTAAAAAGTTTCTCTCAAGCCTTAATTCTATAGGTATTGTTTCTGAAAAAGGCATTGTTTCTGGCCAAATTAAAAAAGAGAAAGAATTATTAGATACAAAGGAAGCTGCCGAGTTTTTAGGAATCAAAAAAAGCACCCTCTATGAATGGGTCATTCAAAGAAAGATTCCTCATATTAAAGTAGGAAGGCTTGTTAAGTTTAGAAGAAAGGATCTTGAGGAATGGCTTAAGAAAAGAACTAAGGAAGAGGAGGATTTTGTATAAAATTGGAGTAAATAAAATACTTCGTTTATTAATAAATTCTCTGGGTGAAACCAATATAGAATTTAAGATTCTAATTTTGTGAGCCTTATGGAAGCTTTGGTATTAATAATAATTGTTGTTTTTTTTATTTTTTTTATTTGGGCACTATGGGAACCTGTATTGGCAATTGGATTAGTTGTATTTATATTTATAAGGGCACTCTGGCCATTCTTATTGGGTTGTCTTATAGGTATACCAGTTTGGTTTACAGGTACGAAAGTTTTAGGGAATTTTTTAGTTATCTCTGGTTTAATTGGCAATATTATTTGGTGGAAACTAATGCCTAAGAAGTGGAAAAAATAATAGAAGAAAAATTTAATATTGAACAAGGAAAACTTCGTATTAACAGATAACATATTGCGGAAGACTTATATTCGAAGTCTATAGTCTACTTTAACAAACCCAGATAAAATCTTAACATCTTTACATCAGAGCAGAGGTATGGCAATATATTCATTGATTTAAGAGTAGTGAAATAATGGGTATTTTTAAGAAAGGAAAAGATTGGTACATTGACTATTATGTTAAAGGCCGGAGGAAGAGAAAGAAAATAGGGCACTCAAAGAAGCTGGCTTTGCAAGTTTTAAATGACGTCCGTTTAAAGATTGTCAAGGGTGAGTATCTTGGTATCTATGAAGAAAAGAAGATAACCTTTAAAGATTATGCCAAGCAATATTTAGATTTTTCTAAGGCTAATAAGGCATTATCTACATATAAAAGGCATGACCGAGTCAATATTGCTCATTTAAAATCTTTTTTTAAAGAAAAGCATCTGTTTGAGATAACAGCTCAGATGATTGAAAAATACAAAGCAATGAGATTAGAAAAGGTGGCACCAGCAACAGTCAATCGAGAATTAGCCTCTTTAAAGCATATGTTTACTAAAGCTATTGAGTGGGGGTTAGTCAAAACAAACCCTGCTAAGGGAGTTAAACGTCTTAAAGAGCCTCCTGGACGGTTAAGATATTTAAAAACTGAAGAGATTAAAAAGCTGCTTGATGCCTGTGCGGATCATGTTCGGTCCATTGTTATTGCCGCTTTAAACACCGGAATGAGAAAGTCTGAAATCCTTAATCTGTGCTGGAGGGAAGTAGATCTTAAAAATCGAAAGATTACTGTCATTAATGCGAAAAACAATGAGACAAGGGTAATTCCTATCAATAAGACCCTCTATGAAGAGCTCCTAACTCTCTCTCAGAAGCTTAAAGGAGAATACGTTTTCTCTAATCGAAATGGAGATCCTTTTGGGGATATAAAAAAAGGTTTCTCAGCAGCGCTTGAGCGGGCAGGTATTGAAGATTTCCGCTTCCATGATCTCCGCCACACCTTTGGCTCACATTTGGTGATGCAGGGAGTAAATATAAAAACGGTCCAGCAGATACTGGGCCATAAAGACATTAAAATGACCATGCGTTACTCTCATCTCTCACCGGAATATGTTCATAAAGCGATGGAGAAATTGGATACGGCATGGACACTATATGGACACCAGGATAAAAATAAAGAAAAATCAAATTCTGTAAGTAATTGATTTTAAAGGGATGCGCTCGTAGCTCAGCTGGATAGAGCGTCTGACTACGAATCAGAAGGTCGCGGGTTCGAATCCTGCCGGGCGCATTTCTAACATCTTTATTTCCAACTATTTAACCCTTTTTATTAAATTTGCCAAATTTGTATCTAGTACCAAAAATGTATAGTTTTTTATTATATTTTATTACGAAAAAATAAGCTAATAAGTACAAAAACTTATTAAGAAGGTGAAAACGTGAAACCGGTATACATTTTATTTACTTGTGGTGAGTTCTTCCGTGACATTCCCTGTTTTTAGTTATTTGGAGGTAAATTGACAGAATCTTTATTGGTATTTTTCGGATATTTCAAAGAGAAATTAGAAAAAAAATTATTTCTTGTTAAATGGTTATATAAGTTAAATTTAGTAATAGGAAGAAAAAGTAGTTTAAGGATGAAAAAGAATTTTCTCATCGAAAACAAATTTCAATGATGAAAAAAAGTATACTATTTATTGGGGATTATTTTGATCATTGGAGAAAGATGATATTTAAGAAGGAGAAGTCGAAATGTCAGATATAAAGCCAATTGTAGGTGAAGGAAATAAGAGTAAGTTTTAAAATATATTGGATGTATTAAAAAAATTATTATATATTGGATATAGTAAAAAAGGAGTATAAGATGACAAAAGTAAGTTTAAAACTAGTTGTTATTATGCTTTCATTTATAATTTTCTTCATTTATTGTGGAGAGGAAGGTCCAACCTCTAGTGAAGCAGTAGGAAAAGTGTCAGTAGACATTAAAGAGAGCCCTATTGTTTTTACATGGAATGAAGGTATTGAAAAATGGGAAACGGTTTTTACAATTGTTTTTACTGAGAGCGGGGGGGTTATGGTGGATATAGGTGCTGTAAGGTCAGAAGCTTTAGAAAATAGTGATATTAGAGATTCATTTCAAATATCATGGAATCATGAAGTAACTCTTCCGGCTAATGGAACATTAGAATATGAATGGGATTTTGAAGTTATTGGAGAAGATATTTTTAATTCCATAAAACTCATTGTCTTTTTTAAAGACAAGAATGGAAATAGTGGGAGATTAGAAGAAAATTTCACAGAATTGAGTTTCGTAGAATAACACTATTCCTATTCGGATGTCTATGGGTGATTTTATTTTTAAAAATAGCACATAGAAATGAGTAATAGGTATTTTAAAGGAGCAGTATAAAATAACTTATAATGAAAAAGAAGTATATGACCTTCCCCCAAAAATACGGACACCCTAAAAAGTTTGAGATGCCTGTTTATAGGTCTAGTGGCACAGTTTGACAAATATAAAATTAAAAGAACGGGGACACTATGAATAACAAATTTTTTGAAACTATTTTTCATTTGATTCTTCAATAAGAAATTAAGCCGAACTTATATAGATGGGCTAGACATCCTTAACTTCCAAAATATCACCTCAATGATCTGACATCAGACAATATATCACAATTTGGAAGAATATAGAAACTTTAGAAGAAAAGGGCCTAATTAAATCGATATTTCAATCGGATAAGAGGAAAGTATCCTGATTACTGTGATGAACCTGATGAATTAACTCCCTTAAATACAGCTTAGATGTTTGAAGCAACTGATTTTTTCTAAGACTCTTGGAATGGGATAATTCCTTTACTGTCCATTTTTTGTTGACCGAGGCTTTTTTTTATGTTTATGATTGGTGTCGCAGGTGTTCAAGAGGAGGTCTTATTAATGAAAAAGAAAAATTATTTTAGGCTTATGGTCATTATTGTTTTTATCAACTTAGTGCTTTTCAACCCTTCTGTTTATGCTGAAGATACCTTCCTGATAAAAGCGGAGAAGCTCTACACTGTGAACCAGGGGATCATTTCCAACGGGATGATCCTGATTAAGGACGGGAAAATAGCCCAAGTAGGGGAAAATATACCTGTTTCCGAAGATACAAAAGTTTGGGAGGGAAAAGTCATTCTTCCTGGGTTGATTGATATGCATTCCCATCTGGGAGTCTACAGTCTTCCCCGAGTGGAAGAAAATGCTGATGGTAATGAAGCCACCGATCCCCTGACCCCTCAAGTACGAGCCCTGGATTCTTTCAATTTTGATGACCCGGCCTTAAGAGCAGGACTAGCTGGGGGAGTAACCACGATTGTTTCTCGACCAGGAAGCGCCAATGTGATTGGGGGAACCAGTGTAGCTGTTAAGTTGAAAAAAGCTAGGCCTCAGGAAATGATTATAAAGGAAATTTGTGACCTGAAAATGGCCATTGAAGGCAATCCAGTAGGGGTATATGGAGGAAAAAAAAGGATGCCTTCTTCTTTGATGGCAGTTTATTATCTCGCCCGGAAAGCTTTTCTGGATGCTCAGGAATACCAAGAAAAATGGGAGAACTACAAACAGAAAAAAGAACAAGGAAAAGAGATTTCTCCTCCCCCGAGAGATTTAGGAAAAGAGGTTTTGCTAAAAGCACTTAAAAGAGAAATCCCTGTTCATATTCATTGTGCTACTGCTTCAGAGATGATGAGCTGTATACGTCTGGCAGAAGAGTTTGACCTCAGACTCAGTCTGGGCCATTGTTATTGGGCTTATTTGGTGGTTGAGGAACTAAAAAAACATCAAGATGTGTATTACAATATTGGTCCTCCTATGTTCTTTAACTACTTTGAAAATCCTCTTACTTTTAAAAACAATCCCGCTATCCTCGCTGAAGCAGGCCTCAAAGTTTCTCTTCAGACAGATGCTTTAGGCGGGACTCAAAAGAATCTTCGTCATTTAGCCTCTTTATGTGTCCGCTATGGGATGAAAGAGGAGGATGCCCTGAAAGCTATCACTCTTTATGCAGCAGAAGCCGTGGGCTTGGATAACCGTTTAGGAAGTATTGAAGAAGGGAAGGACGCTGATTTGGTATTCCTGGATGGAGAGCCTTTTGAGTTTATGACTTCAGTAGAAAAAGTGATGATTGATGGTAGAATTGAGTACTCCAACCCTCATGCAGGAAATAAGGAGAATCTCGAAACTCAAATAACTCCTGCCCAAAGAGAGTTAAGTATTCCTTCCGGCTTTAAAGAATGCTCCCAATTTGCCCTTAAAGGGGGAACCATTTTTACCATAGAAGATCCGCCTTTTAAAAATGGAGTTGTTCTTATAAAGGACGAAAAAATAGAAAAAGTAGGCTCAGATATCCTGATTCCTTCCTCCTATAAAGTGATCAATGTTCAGGACTTTGTGATAATGCCGGGACTGGTATCTCCCCGTTCATTTGTGGGGATTTCTTCTAACTGGAGAAGACAGAGTTCAATCAATGAACCATCACAACCTATAGTTCCTCAGTTGCAGGTGAAGCATGCTCTGGAACCCCAAGCTCCTCACTTTAGCTTTTGTCGAGAAATGGGGATAACAACAGCCTTGGTTACACCGGGGAACATGAATGTTATGGGAGGACAAGGCTGTGTGGTTAAAACCCATGGTTCGGTAATGGATAATATGGTGTTCAAGGATAATGCGGTTATGATGTTTGGTTTGGGAGTTTCTGCTAAAAGAAAAAATGAGATGCCTTCTACCCGGATGGGAATCGCTTCCTTGATGAGAGAAAATCTGATCAAAGCTCAAGAATATAAAGCGAAAAAAGAAAGATTTGAGAAAGAAGGAAAAGAGGAAAAATTCAATCCAGACTTAACTTTGGAAGCGCTTATTCCTGTATTGGATGGGGAAAGACCCGTGATGATTCATTGTGAAAGAAAAGATGATATATTAACAGCTTTACGCATAGCTGATGAGTTCAAATTAAACATTATCCTGGATGGGGCTACGGATGCCTATAAAGTGTTAGATGAGATAAAAGAGAGGAATATTTCTGTGGTATTGGGAGACCTTTTTCGAGGAGCAGGTAATATAGAGGACAAAGGGTTTAATCCTCAGAACCCAGCTCTTTTGGCTGAGGCAGAAATTCCGGTCTCTTTTAGAATCAGAGAAGGTTCTTGGTATACTCCAGGAGCAGGAGGGCCTGGAGGTGATCTTCTGGAAACAGCGGCCTTTGCAGTTAAAAACGGCATGTCCGTAGAAGATGCTTTAAAAGCGGTGACTATCACCGCAGCTCGTATAGCGGGTGTGGAAGAGAGAGTAGGGAGTATAGCGGAAGGCAAGGATGCTGATATTCTGATTTTACGAGGTCATCCTCTTAAAGTTTGCTCTATTCCTGAAGCTGTTTTTGTCAGTGGAAAGCTTGTTTACCAGAGAGAAAAGGGGAAACGTATGAACAGGATAAAGTAAAGCATAAGCATTAGTATTATTTATTTGGAGAGAAAAATGAAATATTTCAAAAAACTAGAAATAATCTTTCTATTGAGTTTGTTTTTATTTTCTGTACCCCAACTTTTCTCTCAACATGATGTTCTTGTTCTTGAGGGAGGGAGAATAATAACTATAACCAGAGGAATTATTGAACAAGGGACCATCGTCATAGAGAAGGGGAGAATCGTTGATATAGGTAAAAATATCTTTACTCCAGAAAAAAGTAAGGTGATAGATGTTTCATCGTTCACTATTCTTCCCGGATTAATTGATTCTTTCACTGATCTGGGAGCAGTAGATGTAGAAGAAGATCAAAGGGATAATGATGAAGCGACCCATCCTTTAACTCCCCATTTGAGAATCATTGATGCTCTGAATCCCGCTAATCGTTTTATTCCTCTTGCTCGAAATAGCGGTATAACCACAGCCCTCACTGCTCCGGGTGAAGGAAATCTTCTTTCCGGACAGAGTGCTTTGATTCACCTCTTTGGAGAAAAAGTGGAAGAAATGATAGTCAAATTCCCTGTTGCAGTGCATGCTAACCTGGGAGAACTTCCCAAACTCCGTTATGGAGAAAAGGGGCGAATGCCTTCCACTCGGATGGGAGAAGCAGCTCTTCTCAGACAAACCTTAATCGATGTCCAAGGATACATTAAAAAAATGGAAGATTATGAGAGGAAAAAAGAACAATCAAATGAAAAAATTATTCCCCCGGATATTGATTTGAAGTTACAATCTCTTATTCCTGTGATAAAAAGGGAATTGCCTTTGATAGTGAGAGCAAACAGGTATGATGATATTCTGACAGCTTTACGTATAGGGGAAGAGTTTGATCTAAGAATTATACTTAATCATGGAGCAGAAGCTTACAGATTAGCCGAGACTTTGGCTGATCATAAAATTCCTGTTTTAGTGGGACCATTTTCTTCTTATTATCAAAGAATGGAGACTAAGAATTCCTGTTATCAGAATGTTGCCCAGCTGAGTAGAAGAGGAGTGAAATTTTCCTTTCAAACCGGGGGTGTGAATAACTTTTCAACCCTTATTAATCAGGCAAAGACAGCTATTAAATACGGCCTTTCTTTAGAAGAAGCTTATAAAGGACTAACTCTTTACCCAGCTCAAATCTTGGGATTAGAAGGTGAACTCGGTTCGCTGGAGAAAGGAAAAATCGCGGATATTGTTGTTTTTTCTGGAGATCCTTTAGAGGAAATCTCAACTGTAAAATTAGTCATTATTAAGGGAAAAATAATGCATTCTTGTCTGAATGATATACCATATTCAAGCTTAAATCCTAATCATGAAATTTTACGTCTTAGATTTTATTTCAGGGAGATGTATCAAAGAAATCAAAATACATACTCGGCGAGCAGAAAAACAACCAGGATCACTGAAGCTATTTGGTAACCTGCAACAGCTCCGGCTTTCCAAGTATCTATGGTTTTTTCGTTTTTCCACCATTCTGAGAGAACATTAGGTTCATTTCTTATGATATCTTTTATGGTCTTTACAATGCCTATTATGGGAATCAGTTCTCCCTTTAAAGGGCGCTCTTTTTTTCGTTTTTGTTCCATTTTTCTGTCCTCCAATGAATATATATATTATATATTTATTATTCAAGCCATATAAATCTTTTTATTTTTTTTCTGAAAAACAGTAAAAAGAGGGGCAAGACCATTAAAGAAAAGATCAAAGTGGCTTATATGACGTTAATTGACTGAATAAATTTAGGGAGAATTACAAACCAGAATTTCTCATTGATATAAAGAGATTATTTTTATTATAATTATCTGTTTGAATTTTGAATTCTAGGCGTGGAGGAATGGATGTCTTTTGATGTTGTTTTCGGGACACTTCTCACTTTTTTATCTCTCGGATTTCTGCTCCTCCTTCTTTTTCGGAGCAAACAGATCATAAAATTCATCCACAAAAATGATCTCCATTCGGCTCGAGAGATTCAGAAGAGACTTCATGGCAAATAATCCCATCCAAATAGAAACCGAATTATCCAGGGACCTATCTCTGTTTCATATAACCATGATGGGGTTGGGGATGATGATCGGTGCCGGAGTCTTCTTGGGCATAGGCAATGCTATTTTCCACGCGGGTCCCGGCGGTGTTATTCTGACATTTGCCCTGAACGGAGTTTTCGCTGTATGCACAGTGGGGCTCTGCTTTTTACTAGAATTCTTGTGATTGACGTAGCTGTGCTTCTTCCTACCATGGATGTGGCTTCCAGCCCCAGCATTATGTTTTTGTTCCTTTTCTTCCTGGTGAATATCAGCGTGATTCGGATCCGGATCAATATGGGAGATGAATTAAGCTACGGATTTCTCATGCCATTTTTTCCCTGGATTCCGCTTTTGGCGATTGTGTGCCAAGCAGTGCTGGCTGTCTGGCTGGTTCACATGAGCCTTATTGCCTGGGTCATTGCCCCGATTTGGGTGATCTCCAGCATTCTTGTATTTCACTTTTATTCAAAAAAAAGGGCTTTGCCCACTCGGGAAGAGGTTCAAGTTATTGAGGAAGAGAGGGCTCCAGAAGGGGATGAATACCGGATTATGGTGGCTGTAGCCAATCCTAATAACGCCATACCTATGGTCCGGAGCACTTACTATATCAGTGAAGCCAAAAAAGGCCGGATCAATCTCCTGCATATGGTCCCGGTTCCTGAGCAGGTGCCTTTGTCAGATGCTAAAGATCTGATACTGGAAGGCAAAGAAGCCATCATCGAAGTAATGCTCCATCTGATTCTTAAGTTTCCGATCACCACTACCATCCGTTATTGCCGAAATATCGCCAGAGGAATTCTGAGTGCGGTCAAGGAGAAAAAAATTGAGATGCTGATTATGGGGTGGGAGGGAAAATCAAGCCGCCATGCCTTTTCTCTGGGAAGCACTTTGGACTATGTGATAGAAAGAGCCCCCTGCAATGTGGTGATCCTCAAGGATCTAGGGGATAAAAAATTTAAAAGCATACTGGTTCCTGTAGGAGGAGGGCCTAACAGCTGCTTTGCTCTGGAAATCGCTTCGATTTTAGCGGAAAAGCACGGAGCCCGGATCACCGCCTTTATTGTCAATGATGAAAAAAGGAAAATCGACATTCAAAAGGCTGCTTTGGCCCGAAAAAATGGAGGACATATCGCTTTTGACCTTATTGATGTTAAGCGGAGGCAGGCTTCATCCGTGTCAGATGCTATCCTGGAAGAGTCTGAAAGGTATGATCTGGTAGTCCTGGGAGCCACGCAAGATCCATTGATCCGTCAGCTGACCCGGGATTCCATCACTTATAAGGTAGCCACGTGCTGTGAAAAGCCCAGAGTTATTGTCAAAGCCTCAGCCGGATTCAAATCCTGGATCCGCCGCTGGCTTTAGGCAGCTCAGCTGCACTGAGTATCAGAAATTAATGAAGATACCAGGAATACACACCATTTATCATACATTAAATACCACATTTTGATCCCAAAAATGCTGTTTTAAGAAAATTTCAGGTATCGCACAGGATTCTTGGCCCATTCCAGAAATTGTTCAAAAGCAGAAAAAGAAAGCCCCACTGTAGCTGTGTTTATATTAGGGTGAAAGTTTACCACTTCTGCGTCTTTAAGATCCTGATCGATCACCACTCGAACCTGGTTCTCGTAATCATGGATCAATCCAAAAGGAGAGACTGCTCCAGGCTCTAATTGGAGGTATCTTTTTAATCTTTGAGGGGAAGCAAAACTCAAACCATCCTCTCCCAGTTTTTTTCTCAACCGCTTGAGGTCTGCAGTCTTTGTTGCTTCCAGTATCACCAGGTAATGATGGTTTCCTTTTTTGTTGCGCAGAAAAAGATTCTTGCAGTGGGTCCCTGTAATATCTGTCCAGTGTTTTTTAGCCTGTTTCACAGTGTAAACAGCGGGGTGATGGTATGGGGTGTAGGGAATATCCATTTGTTTTAGTAGGTCATAGACTTGCTTCTCTTTTTCAGTAGAGACCATTTTTCCTCTTTGATTGGGATTTCGTTTTCATATTATAAATCATTGAACGAATAGTCTACACAAAATATTGGTTTTTTCTGGATTCACCCTCAGAGTGGGATTGAAGGTTTGTTTGTTCTAGACTTAAACTTTATTTCTCAGTATCTCTCAGAAGGGTCTCGCCTTTGATAAGCCAAGAAATACCAAAGGCCAAAATAGCCATGGCTTCCAGCCAAAACACTGGTTTATAAGGCTTAAAAACACCGGCAAGGTGATCCGGCAAAAACACATAAACAGCAATAAGCAGAATGCAGACACCCATAGTGATGCCGCATACCTTATAGACTTTATTCCTCTGAAGTTTTCTTTGGGTAGGAGACTTCTCTGGATCTGTTTTGGTAAACAAAAAAAGAGAGAAATAAACAAGGATTGAAAAAAACAGAAATGTAAAAGCCATGTGAACATATCCAATAACATGGGATCCCCCTGATCCCTGAGGGGTGGTGGGGAAAAGTGCCACCCCCAGGGCAAAAACAAAGCCTAAATCGCCGGCAATGTCGTCCAAACGTTCATAGCCTTTATAGGAAAGGAGAAAAAAGCCTATAGCAAAGAGCATTCCCACAAGCACATCCCCCATGCCTGTGTGATAGTAACTGCTTAAAGAACTCTGGAGAGAAATGTCAAAGATGATCCATGCTCCCAAACACAGGATAAAGGGAAGGGACGTTCCCAGAATGCCAAGGGTTTTTCTGAGCTCCAAATAAGAAAAGACCAGGGATTCTTGGTTTTCTGTTTTTTTATTCATATTCAAGCTATCCCCCTATTTTCATCATGAGGAACTATATTCCGGAGCTCATCTGATGTCAAGTGAACACAACTGACATTTATGTTAGTGAGTTTACTTGAAGCTTTTTGATAGGTTATAATCAGAAAGTCATGACTTCTCGAGAGAGAATATGTGCTGCCCTCAATCATCAGGAAACAGACCGCGTTCCCGTGGATTTTTCCGGACACAGATCATCCGGAATAGCGGCTTTGGTTTATTCAGACCTGAGAAAGCACTTAGGACTCCCTTTAAAACCGGTGCGTGTGTATGATATGATCCAGCAGCTGGCTATTGTGGATGAGGATGTACTGGATCGTTTTGGAGTGGATACAGTAGAAATGGGAAGAGGTTTTTTAACAGAGAAAGGAGCGTGGAAAGACTGGGTTTTGCCGGATGGAACACCGTGCAGGATTCCATACTATATCCCTATCAAAAAAAAGGGCGAACACTGGTTTTTGCTCAACTCAAAAGGCAATGAGCTTGCGGTTCAAAGAAAAGGGACGCTTTACTTCGAGCAAATCCATTTTCCTTTGGCAGACCGTGATTTTTCTGCTGACGATTTTGACGATTTGGAAGAGATGCTGACCCAAACTGTGTGGACAGAAGTGGCGAGTCCGGGCGGGCATCTTCCTCTTAATGAAAAAGGGCTGGCTGAGATGGCAGAAAAGGCGCAGAAACTTCGTCAATCCACAGACCGGGCTATTATCGGATTATTCGGTGGAAACATGTTTGAAATCCCTCAGATGCTTTTCCGGATGGATCATTATTTGATGTTTCTCAGTCTCTATCCAGATAAAGCGCTCTATTTTTCCCAGAAATTATGTGATCTGCATATGAGAAACCTGGAAAAATGGCTGGGGGCTGTGGGTCCTTATATCGATATTGCTCTTTTTGGGGATGACCTGGGTGGACAAACCGGACCTTTGATCTCTCCACAGATGTACCGGAATATGATCAAACCTTTTCATCAGAAGTTATGGAAGCGGGCCAAAGAACTGGCTGATGTCAAGGTTATGCTTCACTGCTGCGGAGGAGTGCGCGAGCTTATGGAAGACTTGATCGATGCTGGGTTGGATGCTATCAATCCTGTTCAAATCAATGCCGCTGGCATGGAACCAGGTGGTTTGAAAAAAGATTTTGGTGATAAAATAACCTTTTGGGGCGGCGGTTGTGACACACGGGACATCCTGCCCCATAATTCCCCGGAACAGGTAGCAGCTCATGTCAGGAAGATGGTTCGTTTGCTTCAACCAGAGGGCGGGTTCGTTTTTCAGCAGGTGCATAATATCCTGGCTGATGTTCCCGCGGAAAATATAGCAGCCATGTTTGATGCCATCAATGAATAATGACAACCATTGATACCAGTATACTTTTTCTTTATTTCATTGCGGTGGTCAGCCTGGGATTCTGGTACAAAAAACGCGCAGCTCAGAGCCTTGATTCCTACTTTCTCGGGGGGAAGCGTATACACTGGCTGCTGCTTTCCATGTCTGGCTCTGTATCTAATTTTGATATTACAGGGACCATGTGGATCGTCTCCATTCTTTTTGTGTTGGGAATGAAGTCCATGTGGCATCACTGGATGTGGGGATTTATGATGGGGGCTTTTTTTCTGGCTTACATGGGGAAATGGGTTCGCCGATCCAAAGTAATGACCGCTGCTGAGTGGATGAAAACCCGGTTCGGGGACGGCCCTCCAGGTCGGTTAGCCCGCACAGCTTATGCCTTGATGGCTGTCTTGACACTGTCCAGTTTTGTGGGCTATGCTTTCCAGGGTATAGGCAAGTTTGCTTCGGTCTATATTCCGCTTGAGTCTCTCTCTTCCCGAATCCGTGTTCCATGGATCCATTCCTTATTGACTGATCACAAAGCTGCCTTTTTGGCTGTGGCGATCATTGGCGCCACCACTCTGTATGTGGTCCTAGGCGGGCTTTTCAGTGTGGTGGTCACAGATGTCATCCAAACCATTATTCTGACCATATGCAGTCTGATTATTGCTGGGATTGCCTGGGTGAAACTGACACCAGAGCTTCTCAATCGTCTTCCCCAGGACTTTGCTTCTCTGCGGATTCCATGGAGATTGCCGGAATTTTCAGGTACAGCCAATGCCCAGTTTGAATTCTTTGGAGCTATGGTGATTATTTGGGTGTTGAAAGGATTTTTGATGAATGCCGGAGGACCGGCGCAGATGTATGATTTCCAAAGATTTCTGGCAGCCCATGATGACCGGGATGCAGCCAAAATTGGAGCTTCTTGGAGCGTTTTCCTTATTGTTCGTTGGGCTATGGTGATGGGCATAGTTCTTTTGGCTTTAACTGGAGCGGTAGGTGCTGCAGATTCTGAGCAGGTGATGCCCTTGGTGCTGCGAGATTATCTTCCGTTAGGAATCAGAGGCCTGATGATTGCTGGACTGCTGGCAGCATTTATGTCCACGTTCAGTTCCACAGTGAACAGCGGGGCATCTTTTATGGTGCGGGATATCTGGCAGCTTTATTTTTGTCCCCGAGCAACAGAAAAACAATCGGTTCGAGCCAGCTACATCGCTACTATCTTACTGGTTATTTTAGGAGTTGGCATTGGTTTGCAGAGTGAGTCCATTGCCGAGATATGGAATTGGATGATGGTGAATTTGGGGGCTGGTATCATTATCCCCAATGTCCTGCGCTGGTATTGGTGGCGGATGAATGGTTGGGGATATGCTTTGGGAACTCTGGGAGGAATGAGCCTAGCTGCGGCCTCTCTTGTTTTTGACTCTTTGCCTACAACCCTAGTATTTCCTCTCATTGTTGTGGTTTCTCTTTTATTGAGCATGGGCGGCTCTCTATTGACATCCCCGGTCAGAAAAGAAGTTCTTGTCTCCTTTTATAGGAGCGTAAGGCCTTTTGGTGCCTGGGGGCCTATAAAGCAGTTCTCCTCCTTATTAGAGGAAGAAAAAGCCTCAAAAGCAGAAAATTTGGGGCTGACTGCTTTGAATGTTCTATTGGGAATGGTGGCTATTGGGGCGTTTTATCTTTTTCCCATGTATTTTGTGGGAAAGTGGTATCCTTCTGCTCTCCTTTGCTTGGGGATTGGATTGATGGCTGTTTTACTATTGAGGTTTACCTGGTACCGCAATCTCCCTCCTCCCAGGAGGCCCTAATGCCCATTTTTTAGAAAAAAGAGATTTTAAAGGTTATTCATTCTTTTTTTATATATAAGGTGTCCAGCTAAGCTGACAATAAGTATAAATTTCAGTTGATATTGATAAAAATCACATTATCTTTTCTGCTCTAATAAGCTTTTCGGGAATTCAATACCCAGCTTATTTTTTGGTAAAAATTCTGAAGAACCCACATAATTCAGCAAGCTGTGGTACAGCTGAATAATGGGACGATAACGGGGAGGAGTATCGTCCAGTATAAGAGGACGGGAGTTTTTAGCCAGATGCCAAAATTGCCAGTTGCTGTGATTTTCGGTGGGAAAATCAGCCGAAACAGGATTCTCCGGTTCACATAGAATCCCCAGAGTGCCAGGAGCAGGTTCGATTCCTCTCTTTTCAGCAGCGCGCCGGAACATAGGATAGCACCAAAAATCCGTTTGAAAAGAACCCTTAATTCTATTTTTCCGATAATACCGTTCCAGTTGGTCTGGTTACGTTCGTCAATGGCATGAGCGGGTCCTACAGGAGGAACTTTGGCATTATCAACCAGAATGGTCAGCCTGTGGATGCCAGGTGTCAAAGCATCACTAAGGTCATATACCCGGGGAGTACTCAGGCTATTACCGTGCCCGCAAAAGGTTTCATTGACCCAGACTTTCACATCTTTGGTTCTTTATAGATTTCCTCTTCTGAATTACCCGGACGTCTTGAAAAAAGAAAGACCAGCATTGAACAGGAGATAAACGCTAATATTTTGCTTCCTCTTATATCTGTTGTTTTCTCCTGTTTCATCAAATTTTCTCCTTTAAATCCTTTTTATTAATAGAAATACATAGAAGTATGGAGTTCTTATTTATTAGCTAGGCCCTTTTTTTTGTACAGCGCGAATTAAAGAGGATAATCCATGTATTAAGAATACTCCAGCTACCCAGTAATATAAATATTTCGGATAAACAAGGATCAATCCTGATATACAGAGGTAAACCACTCCTGTGAAAAAAAGACTGGCTTTTTCATATGTTTTCATGTTTAATGCTCTCCTTTTATCTTAACTTTCCCAGATTCTAACCAGATGGGTAATGCCTTGGATAAAGAATAAACAAAACAGCCCATATTGTAAAAATTGGGGATAAATTAATATAAATCCACCGATAAATAAAGAGATTGTTCCCGCAAAAATCAAACTTGCTTTTTCGGTCTTAAGAGTTTTTTGACTAATAAAATCGCCCAATCTTAAAAGATTCTGTCTAATAAACAAGGAACCGATAAAGACATGTTTGGGTCCTTTCTGAGCTAAATTTTTTCTGACTTCTTTCCAGAAATGAGGGAAAAATATAATATTAAGAAAAATTCCAGCAAGAAAGAGGCTCAACAGATAGGAAAGACCGCTGAAATAATCTCCCCAGGTAAGGAGCAGACCGATTTCATCCATAAAAAGCCCCAAGCCTGCTCCATAAATTACAGCAATTTGCTTCTTGGTGAGGAGTGAAGAGTCCACAATAGAGAGCCATCCCGCAATACAGATCAGGACAATTCCGATATAGAAGTGATGAATATGATATCCAAATAAAATGATATTGCGCCCTAAATGAAATTTGAC
>Ga0180434_10003427_pt1 | contig 20215 bp, 15 predicted proteins | sample SS_ome_7_FD_132453 | JGI IMG/M metagenome (GOLD analysis project Ga0180434, IMG submission 132453) | Hypersaline lake sediment archaeal communities from the Salton Sea, California, USA - SS_1_D_2 metaG | ecosystem: Environmental > Aquatic > Non-marine Saline and Alkaline > Hypersaline >...
CGCTTCCGCAGAACTGGACGCAAAACGGTGTCAAGGCCCTGACCCTGTGGTTCTATGGCGATCCGGCTAATTCTGCCGAGCCGCTGTATGTGGGCGTGCAGGATAGCCTGAGCACCAGAAAGGACGTACCTCACGAGAATGCCAACGCGGTGCAGGCAGGCTCCTGGCAAGAGTTCAACATCGACCTGCAGGAGTTTGCCAATGCCGGTGTGAACCTGACCAGCGTCAAGACGGTGTTTCTTGGCGTGGGCAACCGGCTCTCTCCGCGAACAGGCGGTACCGGCACGTTGTACTTTGACGACATTCGGCTATACCAGCCACGATGCATTGCATCCAAAGCCAAGCCCGCCGCCAGCTTCAACGATGATTGTATCGTTGACCATTTGGATTTGCAGACCATGGCCGATGACTGGCTCATGCAGGATGTAGCCGAACCCGCTTGGAACGGCACATTTACCAGTCAGGATGTTGGTACACCAAGTGTCGCCGGCAGCTACAGTTTTGACGGTACAACCTATACCATCCAAGCTGATGGCCATGACATTTGGGACAACGCGGATGATTTCCACTATGCGTATCGGCAGATAAGTGGTGACACGCAGATGACGGTGCGGGTGACCGGGGTAGACCCGGTGCACGAGTGGGCCAAGGCCGGTATTATGATTCGCGACACACTGGATGCAGGTTCAGCCAATGCGATGGTCGCCATAACCGGCGGCGCAGGTAACGGCGGAACCTTCCAGTCGCGCAGCGATACCGACGGCAGCTCCAGTTCATCGCGTACGCTGACGGGCATCTCCCCGCCGGCCTGCGTCAAACTGGTGCGCGAAGGTGACACGTTCACCGGCTATATCTTCCTGGATGGAAAATGGCAGCAGGAAGGCACGTCGGCGACGGTTGCGATGACGGATCCGGTGTACATCGGTCTGGCGGTGACTTCGCATGTTGACGGGACACTGACTACGGCGACATTTGACCGCGTCTGCACGTTCTCTGCCGCGGAGCTGCATCAGGACGGCGTGATTGACTTTGCGGATTACGCGGTTCTGGCCGATGCCTGGCTGGACGAATTGCTCTGGCCATAACTATAGAACGTAGCGAGACTGATCGGACTGTGACTTCTTCGCGCGTCCGATGGAACAGTTGAATTCAAGTGGGGCCTTCGCGGAACAATTCCGCGTAGGCCCTGATAATGCGCCAGCCCGAGGTAATGCTGGCATCTGGACGCTGACAAGGCTACAATTGCACAAGTGATGCGTGGAAAGGGCCTCTCCGCTCATGGTTGACCTGAAAGAGAATATCTCCAAAGCATTTGTCGAGACGGCGGGGCTGCGCCGCGAGCTGATCGATAAGGCGGTAAGGGAGTATTTTGCGATTTCGCACGATGACGAGCCTTCGTTAAGCACGGACCTTGACCTCGCTGAGCAAAAGGTCCAGTCGGTCTTGAAGCGAGAACTGCTCAGCTCCAAATGGATATCGACGATAAGCGACGGCTCCGTCTCCGACGACCGTTCGGTGGCGGCGCTGGCCTTGACGTTCGATTCTATTGCATGTTCCTTGAAGATACCGACACCGACCAGACACCCGCAACTGCGGGCGTACAGCATCGGTTTGGCTGCGGCGGTGGGAGTGGTCCTGGGCATGATCGCGCTTACTCCTTTGATCCGATTGACATTCGATGCGCGTGATGTCGGACTCGTTGTGGGCGCTCCTCTGGGCGCGTTCTGCGCCGTTGCCATCTTCTGTGGTGTCGCTCGCAGCCGGATTCTGCGTAAGTTTTTGCGCAGATTCTTCGGCTCTGAGAAACGTCTAACGAGGCAGGAGCGTCAAAGCCACGAAGAAGTGGTGCGCACGTATGTTGAGCAGTGGTTGAACTGGGCCGTTCCTGTGTTGGCGTTGTTGTGCTTATACCGGGCGATTCCGGCAGAGGAATCTGCCGACAGGGAATCCACCTTTGGCCGCATCGCGGCTCTAATTTATGCCCTGCATAGCACGCCGGCCGAATCGTTGCCGGTCGCAGCGGATGAACTCATCCAGGAGGCGCGCAATTGCGGCTTTGAAGGATTAGAAGGTACGCCTGCGTTTTCTTCTACCGGGCCCGGCTCGCCGGAGGTGCTCGTTTGGTCGGACGATCTTCAAGAGAAATACGTGCCTTTCGGGCACGTTGTGCAAGGCGAAAAGGTGCAGATAGAGCGCCGGCCGGTTATCTTCAATGGCTCAATCGTTGCGCGCGGATTGGTTAGGAAGCTTCGAGACGATAGGCAAGCATGAGCGGTGCAAGTATCTTAGCGATAGATTTTGGGACGACGAATTCGTACTTCTGCAAATGTCCCGCAGAGCAGATTTCGCCCGTCGGCGTGGATTTCGGTTCCGGCCGGGATGGGATTCCGACGGCCATATTGTATCGCGGGGAAAAAGAGCCGCTGGTCGGCGATTTCGCGCTGCACGAATATGGGGAAGCCTCCGGCGAACAGCGCAAGCAATACCGTTTGTGCACGCAATTTAAGCCGGACATCGCGCTGAGCGAAGAGGCGGCCAAGAATGCAGAGGATTTCCTGCGCACCGTCGTCGAACAGGCGCAGCGACAGCATATCGCCCTTGATCCCACGCAACATCAAGTCATCTTGGGTGCTCCCAGCGAGGCCCAGGACGACTTTCGTGCAAAGCTCGTAGAAATCGCCAGAGCCGCGGGATACGGAAACGTCAGACTGGTGGACGAGCCGAAGGGGGCGCTGCTGTGCCATTTGTGGCATAAGGATTTCTCGCCGGATGAGGCCCGAAAGGGAATTTTGGTTGTCGATTTCGGCGGAGGTACGTGTGATTTCGCGTTGCTGCGTTCTCTGCAAGTGCGCCATTGCTGGGGGGACATGGAGTTGGGGGGACGTCTGTTTGACGATCTTTTCTTTCAATGGTTTATTGACCAGAACCCGGATGTTTTGCCGCAACTGGAACGGGCCGGCGATACATATTACGTGCACTCTTATCTGTGCCGCGAGGTCAAGGAGTTCTTCTCGCTGACCATGGCCAGGGACCGCGCCGAGACCGTGAACAAGTCCGTCGGGCGCTACGGCAGCATTCGCGATATGAATTGGGACTCGTTCTTGCACAGAGCGAGAACCTATAATCCAAGTCCGCCTTTTATACGACACTTGCAGGAGATGGGCCTAAAGTCGGACACATTCGCCGGACGTGGTGAGCCGGTAGACCTGCTGGAATGGTTTCGTACATCGTTGGTGCAAGGCTTGACGGACAAGGCCATAGAAACGAGCGATATCAGCCGCGTGATTCTTGCAGGGGGCAGCAGTCAATGGCCTTTCATCCCTGATGTGATTTCCGAAGCTCTGCGTGTCGAGCCGTCACATCTGATGCGCAGTGACAGGCCATACGCAGTCATCTCCGAAGGACTGGCGATCCTGCCGGCCCTGCAGAGACAGTTCGAGGCGACGCGAGGCAAACTCAAGAGTGAGCTGCCGGAATTCTGTCGCACCCGTATCAGGCCGTTCATCCGGAGAACCGCCGAGAACTACGTCTCGGATGTAGCAGCCGATGTCACCGTGGAGCTCTTCGACAAGAATATCAAGCCCGTGCTGCAACAGTTCAGAGAAAAGGGCGGCTCGGTCGCCTCTCTCAAAGAGGACATAGCTTCACAGGCTAAATCTTCTGAGCCGCAACTGGCCGGAATCATTGAAGACAGAATGTCGACACTTCGGTTGGGCCTGCCCGGCCAGGTGAAGCAGCTACTGGCAGAGTGGTTCGAGGCGCACGGCTTGCATGTCGGAAGTGAACCGATCGAGGATGGCAAGCGGTGGTCGGCCGAATATGGCGACATCGCAGTGGAAGCTCCCGAAATGTATAGTCAGATAATGGATGTGGTAGGATGGTTTGTTGTCGGAGTTGCCACGAGTATCGGGGCCGTCGTTTGTGGAGGAGCGGGTACGGCTATCTTGATGTCCGGCCCCGTCGGATTGGTGGCCGGAGCCGTGCTGGCCTCGATCATCGCCTTTCTGACGGTTCGGTACGGCAAGGCCAAGGCCAAGAGAATCGCCGAAAGCTGGCATGCCCCCGCCTGGATTGTAAAAAGCGTGCTGACGCGGTCGAAAATATCCAAGGCCCGGAGGAATTTCCGGTCGCACCTCCAGGCGAGACTGCAACAGGAAACTGTGAGTCTGGAAGAGGACCTGGAGACCCGGATTCGCAAAATCACTGAAATGCAGATCGAAAGCCTGTCCGAAATAGCGCAGCTTGGATGATCAAAGGCGATCCATGCCGCTGTCAGCGTTGTTCGCGCTGGAACCGATGATAGTCCTGCATCGCTTCGGTGTAGTACGGCGTCACCAGCGGGCCATCCAGGATGGGGTCTTCGACGCGCTGCATCCAGCGCCAGAGCTTATCGGATAAATCTCTGACAATGTCCGCGTATTCCGCCTGTCCCGCCAGATTGTTGCGTTCGTGCGGATCTTTTTGCAGGTCGAAAAGCTGGACGACGGGCCGTTTGCCCCATTTTCTTTTCGGCCGCTCCGTATGCTGAGCCACTCTTTGCGGCACAGCATCCGTGGGAAACTCGATCACTCTACCCGGCTCAAAGTAGCGAATCAGCTTATACCTGGTTGTCCTCACGGTTCTGGATGTGTTGTCACGCAAGGCATGGCTCGTGCGCTGCGCGAATATCTCATCACGGGGCGATTCGCTTGTTTTGCCCTCTATGACGTGCTTGAAGCTATAGCCCTGCACATTCTTCGGGATATCTACGCCCAGAATATCGAGTAGCGTGGGCAGAACATCCACATTACCCATCAATTGGTCAAACACCCGGCCGCCCGCCAGTTCCGTGCCCGGATGGTACATGATCAGCGGTATTTCGATGCCCGGATCATATAGGCACCACTTCGCGCCGGGATAGGGTATCCCGTGCTCGGAAGTGAACACGACCAGCGTGTTTCGGCCCACGCGACTCTCTTGTAAAGCATCCAAGATTTGGCCGACACACGTATCGAAGAAGTGAATCGTTCCCTGGAACCGCGCAAGGTCCTCGCGGATTTCAGGTGTGTCTTTGAGATAGTGCGGGACAAACACGCCCTTTTCGGTATCCTTGCCCACGGTAAATGGACGGTGCACTTCGAAGAAGCCGACCTTGACGAAGAAGGGTCGATCCTCTTTCTTTGCCTTAGCGAAAAATTGCCGTGCAGCCTCGACGGTCTCGAGCGCTCTGCGCTCTTTGGACAGCACATGGTCGTAACCAAGCGAATGAGGATCGCCGCTTGTGACATGTTGCAGGCCGATCAACGTAGTCTCGTAGCCGGCTTCTCTAAGGATTTGCGCCAGATGTTTTTCACCTTCTTTGAAGCTCCATCCCCACGGCTGATGGGTCAGTCCCATCAGTCCGTTGGCCTGGGGATACCTTCCCGTTAGAAGAGCGCCTCTGCTTGGGCTGCAAACACAATCTGCGCCGAAATAGTTGCTGAAGCGCACGCCTTTTTCAGCGAGTCTGTCCAGGTTGTCGGTGCGGACCGTTTCCACGCCGTAACAGCCCAGATGTCGGCCGATGTCGTGGCAGGTTATCATCAGCACGTTTGCCCGGCGACATTTTGATAATTGGGCTAAAGCACTTCTCTGGCCTGCAGCCAAAAAGGTGCCGCCCACTGCTCCGGTGACGGCCAGGCTCGAACGCTGCAAAAATTCTCTTCGATTCATCATGACTCCTTCAAGAAGCTATTGTGTCCGCGCATTTTCGGCATATTCCAAAGGCGTCAAACTAAACACCGCAGGCCTCTTATTCTGATTTGATATGCACGGGAATATCGAAGGGCAGCGTCGCCCCCACCTCGAGTTTGTGGTCGGCTGGCTTCACGCCTTTCTTGAATCCGCCGAAGCCGATTGGATTCGGGTCGTACTCGCCGACAATATCCACCTTGCTCTTAGCGGGAATCTTATCCTCCATGCCCAGGCACCAGTGACAGGCGTTTACCAGCAGACGGCGGACACCCTCGTTCTTTAAATCGCCTGCATGCCCCATGGTGGTCGTGAAGACGCGAGCGGTTTTGCCTTTGTCTCCTGTATAGCTTTTGATCCAGGCTACCGGCACCAGTTTCTTATCCGGGTTGGGCTTGTCGTCCGGGTCCATACCCGAAAGGACCTGGCCCATTATCACCGGCTTGCAGTCGCCGTGCAGCGTGGTAATGCCGTACACATCGGACGGTCCCCAAATGCTTTCAATGCCTTTGACCATGGGGTGATCTTCCATACCCTCTGCAACCAGTCCCCGCGTGCTCTCTTTTTGGTGGTGCCCGTAGTGGTTAATCCACGTCTCGCCGAGGACTTGCCGGCCGTATCCGCCTTCGAAATGCTTATTTCGAAAGCTGTATTTTGCGTATGGGCTGTCTTTGTGCTTTTGGTAGCGAAAGGCGTGCGTGGCGGTTCGCAGGGCGAGTATCGGCTTGCCGGAATTGGTGTAATCAATAATGTGCTTCATTTGCTCGTCGGGCAGTTCGCGGAAGCGCGTAAACAGCACCATCAGGTCCGCCTTTTTGAGAGCTTTGAGGCCGGGAATGTTGTCGAGCGTCAGCGGATCGATCTCGCCGGTCTCCTTATTGATCGCGAACAGCACCGTGCACTTGAAGCCGTGATGCACGGCCAGGATTTTGGCGAGCTGGGGCATGGACTCTTCCGAGCGGTACTCCTCATCGCCCGTGACAAAAACGATGTGCTTGCCGCTGCCCGGGCCTTGGCCGCCTTTGAATACGACCCACCGCTCATCGGCCCTTATTGTGCCGCTGAAGATTAACATCAGCCCAAAGAACATCAGCATCCGGATGGTCAAAGTATTTCTCATTTTTCCGCCCCTTCACGTATTGTAACGAATTGTTGTTGTCAGCACCCTGCGCCTGCATGCATGTAGCCGATTCCTCTACGAGTTTTAGCGTTTGGTTTTGCGCGTGCGTGCGGAAAAGTGCATAGGTTTCATGATTGATGCGCTCGACGTGGATGGTTTGGTTTTGCGCGTGCGTGCGGAAAAGTGCATATCGGCGAAGTCCATGTATCGCTGCCAGTCGTAGGCGGTCAAAGAATGCCCGCCGGAGCGGACATGGTAGCCGATTGCGCCTTTCTGCACGGGCTGGTCGAGGCCCGGCATCTTCTCGACGCCCAATCCCTTCACTCCCAGCAGTCGATACACCAGCTCGGCGTGCTTGCACGCCAGGAATTCACCCCGCGGATCGGCCCATAAATCGTGGTCTGCGCTGGCCGCATACACCGGACGCGGCGCAGCCAGCGCGATCAATAGATGTTGATCGACCAGCAGGTTATCTTCTTTGCCGTTGTACTTCTTGAAATTCTCGCAAAACCAATGCGGAAAACTTTTGTTAATACGCTCCACCGTCTCACCGTATGCCCGCCGGCTCAGCGCTGCACCGCCGCAGCCGGAATTGTTGGAAATCACGATCGCAAACCGCTCGTCCCGCGCGCCGGCCCAAAGAGCGGTCTTGCCCAGACGCGAGTGGCCCAGCACGGTGATGCGGGCCTGATCAATATCCTCGTCGGCCTCGAAGTAGTCCATGGCCCGGCTCAGTCCCCACGCCCACGCGCAAATGGAGCCCCACGCATCCGGCGCACGTTCGCCGTCGGTCAATTTATCGAACGCCGGATGCACGCCGTTCTTGAAGCCGTCGTGGAAATCCGGATCAATGTCACCGTAATAGATTGTTGCCAGGCCGTAACCTCGCGGCAGGATTTTTCCCACCGGATAGCTGGCCCGGCTTCGCCCGCGCGACTCCTCTGTTGCACGATGATCTTGCACTCCGGAGCCTCGACGCATCCAGCTCTCCGACAGCTTAATAGCCGGGTCTGGGTGGACGGTATGATTGCCGCCGAAATTCAAGAGAACAAAGACGGGGACCGGCCTTTGTGCATCGTTCGGCAGATACATAAGAATGTCCATGCTCGGCCCATCTTTGCGGCCGGTAAAACTCACGTTTACTTGCTTGCGCGTAGCAGAGCCATCCAACGCCTTGCGATCAATATCAAAGACCTCGAACGTCATGTCCTTGGGCCTGCCGATGGGTGCGCGCCCGTAGACGTGCGTACGGAACAGCTCCAGCACCTCCGGCCGACGCTTGGTGCGCCACATCTGCGCTGTCGTGACCCTTGCGCCGTCACGCGTGAGCAGCGGATCGGGCAGGGTGTATTTGGGCACCTTATCTTCGCGGTAATTGATTTCCGAGCGACGTTTGCTGAGTTTCTCGACCAGCTCCGGCGAAGCCCGCCAGGTCTTGTCGTTGGTATCGCCGAGGCCGGACTCCGCCGCGCATACACACAGAAAGCCGAAAACGCTCACCGATGCCAGCAGGATTTCGATCTTGTTCATGTGAGAACCTCCAATATCAAATAACCGCCCGATTAAAACATTTTGATTGCGAATAGTCAATGCGCAAACGTCTATGACTCATCCCCAGTTTTGCGAGACAATCTCATCTCTCAAAGCCCGCAATAACCGCCCCGGAACAGGTAGATGTTCCTTTACTTGACGTAGCCGGCGACTATCTGGTATACTACTTTTCAGCCCTGTGGAGCTGACCTCTCGCCAATTCGTACGATGGGCCAAGCATCAGCAAAGCTGGTTACCTAATTTTCTGAAGTCGGGGGGGCGGAGGATATAAAAATGAGGACGGCGAGTCATTCACGAATTCTGCGGACAATCCCTTTACTGATCGCGGTTTGCCTCACCGCTTTTCCGGCTTATGCCAAATACGGCGGGGGCAGTGGGACGGGAGAAGACCCATACCAGATTGCTACTGCTGAGGACCTGATGCTGCTGGGCGAGAGTCCCGAAGATTACGACAGGCAGTTTGTCCTGACAGCCGACATCGACCTCGATCCGAATTTGCCAGGGCGAAGAGTCTTCGACAGGGCTGTGATTGCCGACGGGTGGTTCACCGGCGTCTTCGACGGCGGTGGCCATAGGATCGCGAATCTGGCAATTACCGGCGCGGACTTCCTCGGCCTTTTCGGAACAGTAGCACCGCGGGCTGAGGTCAAAGATCTACGTCTCGTGGATGTCACTATCGACGGCGACAGATGCGTCGGGGGGCTGGCGGGATCGAACAGGGGTCTTGTGACGCGATGCCTGTGTACCGGCACGGTCAACGGAAGAGGCGATGAATTGGGTGGCGTGGGTGGGGTTGTGGGCACGAATGAGGGGGGTCGTGTGTCCTTGTGCTGCAGCACAGCCACAGTATGTAGATACCCGGAAGGAATGCACGTCGGTGGGCTGGTCGGGATAAACGACGACGGCGATGTGATACGCTGCTACAGCAGGGGGGATGTCGGGGGCAACCAACGTGCCGGTGGTTTAGTCGGGTACAACACGGGTGTGGTGTACCGTTGCTACAGCACCGGTGCAGTCCTTCCTTCCAGCGAGTCGGGCGGGCTGGTCGGTCTCGGCGGAGGTGGTCCCGTCATCCAATCTTTTTGGGACATTGACAGCTCACAGCGCAGCGCCAGTGGCGGGGGTACAGGACTGACGACCGCCAAAATGCAAGACGTCCGCACATATCTGGACGCAGGATGGGACTGGGTCGACGAGAATAGCGATGGCACGTCTCAGGTCTGGCAAATGCCCGCAGAAAACAGCTATCCGGTCTTAGCGGTCCTGAACGGGTATGCACCCCCGAAAGTGCAAGGTGTGGGTACGCCTGATGCTCCTTACGTCGTATCCAATCCGTCTGAGCTGGGCGCGATGGTCTACTACAGCCCCTACGCCCACTATCGTCTGGGTGCTTCGATTGATCTGTCTGGGATCTGCTGGAGCACGGCAGTCGTACCATGGTTTGCTGGCCGGTTTGATGGAAACGGACTAACCATTTCGTATTTGAATATCGAGGGGGAGCAATATCTGGGCCTATTTGGCGCGTTGGCGACCGGCGCCGAGGTCTTGGATTTGGGGGTCGTGGACGTCAACATAGTCAGCTCAAGCGAGATCGCTGGGAGCCTAGCGGGCATCAATCGCACCGGCTGTGTGACACGCTGCTACAGTACTGGCACAGTTACGGGGAATAAACGAGTCGGCGGACTCATCGGCATGAACTCGTGCGATAAGTGCGAGCCTTATTCGGCTCAGATCGCTCAATGCTACAGCACAGCGACTGTGAGCGGAAGTGAGACCGTCGGCGGACTCATCGGGAGTACTTTGACCTACGTGATCCAATGCTTTAGTGCTGGCAGTGTGACCGGAGACAGAGACGTCGGTGGGCTGGTGGGCAGCGCATGGTCTGATATTGTGACCGCTTCTTTTTGGGATGTCGAGGCTTCGGGGCAGAGCACCAGTGCTCGCGGCACTGGCAAAACCACAGTCGAAATGAAGAGGCAGTCCACCTTCGAGGGCTGGGACTTCATCAACGTCTGGGGCATTGGTGAGAATCAGACCTATCCGTACCTGCGGAAGTACTCGGCGGCGGATATCAACCAGGATGAACGTGTGAACTTTGGCGATCTGGCCATCCTGGCCGAGAACTGGCTAAGCGGCGTGGCACCATGAGCTGCCACAGAGGACACCGAGTTCACAGAGATAAAAAATGGAATACTGACTCTGAGTTCTCTGCCCGGCTCGCGCCTGCGCCGGCGCGAGTACGCCCGTAAGCAGAAGACAGAGGACCGAAAACTGAGGAAACCCTGTGAGTATTGCGGCTGCAGAGCTTTTTCGTTGACCTCGCAGTCTCTCGCCGTTATCATAGTTCTGGTCAGATAACTCACTGAAGAATTAGAATCTACATAAGCAATATGATAATACGGGATCAAAGGCCTATGAGCGCTATAAAGAAAGAAGCAAAGAAGCTTATCGACAAGCTGCCGGAGCAAGCGACCTGGGATGACATCATGTACGAGTTTTATGTCAAGAAGAAGTTGTCAGTTGCTCTAAAGGCTGCTGAGGAAGGACGCGTTATTTCCCACAAAGAAGCTAAGAAAAGGCTTCTCTCAAAATGAAGATCGAATGGACTCAGCCGGCCGTGCTGGATTTGGAAGGCATCCGGGATTATATCAGCAGAGACTCAGAATATTACGCAGCTCGATTTATCGAAAGACTTATTGAAGCAGTGGAACGCCTCCAGGAGCTCCCCAAGATGGGGCGGTCTGTCCCGGAAGCTGAACAAGAAAATATTCGGGAGCTTCTATTGCATAGCTATCGAGTGATCTATCGTGTCGAAATTGACCGCATTTTGGTCCTTACCGTCATACATGGCTCCCGCGATTTGAGTCAGAAAAGCCCGCAGCCGTGGGACATCATCTAACCTGCGGTTGTCCTTCGCCGTGACGTCCCCAGATGCCGCTGAGACAAAACCACGATTGAAAATCCGCGCCATCAGTGCAATCCCGTGGTCAAGAATTTCACTTGACGGCCACACTGTTTTCGGGTATAATATATAGTTAACACACAAGCCGGCGGCTTGTGAGTAGATCAGTAAATGAGTGGATGAGCAAATGAGGACCCGCATACGCGCATCGACGCTTTCACGCATCAACGACGGTGGAGACAAAATAGGAGATTTGGGTGTTTTGGGCCGCCGCGGCATCCGCTGTACAACTGTGGAGAATGTTTGATCAATTCAACCTTTTTATGCAAAACAAACCCAATTCGGAACCCGCCAATGAACATAAGGCCTTACATAACAACGAGTTATGAAAAAACTACAAATTTGTAGCTCTCGGAAAACAAAGCCAAACAAACCCAATTGGCCGAGACCACCAAAATGGTGACAAGCTCTTTACGTAGAAAGCTTTATGCAAATATGCCCCTGCGGAGACTGCCGGAGAACAAAGCCAATCTCACGCAGAAGCGCCAGGAGCAAGAAAGGGGCCAGGGCGACAATCTGCCAGGCAGTTCTTCACGGGCAGGAAGTTTCGGCCGATACTCGTTCAAGAACGCAGGAATTGGCCGGAGTATTTACCGAACGCTGTACCAGCGCGATGCAGGCAATGCGTCAGACAACTCTCGCAGTGATGATCAACGCCAAGCCGACTATATAGCACGCAAACATGAGAGCGAGCAGCTTATTGGTGCCCGCAGGCGCGGATTTGAACTCGTTCCATATAAAGACGCCCCAAAGTGCTGCGATCATGGTTGCGCCCTGGCCCAGGCCGTACGAAACGGCCGGACCGGCTCTGCCCGAGGCCACGATATTCAGGGACATGCCGACGCCCCAGATGACCCCGCCAAGAATGCCGATCAGGTGCAGGGGGGCGTTGCCCTTGGTGAGATAGTCACTAAAAGGGACCGGCTCGCCGACGAAGGGCTTGGCCATCACGATACTGTTCCACAGGAAGCTGGAGGCAAACAAACCCAGCGCAAAGACGAACACGGCTGCGTATGGCCCGACCTTGCCTGCCTGCGGCTGCGTGAAATCCGGGGCCAGCGAGGCGGCGACCAGATAGTAGAAAAGCCCCATCAGCAGACCGGCCGCTACCGAGATAATGATTCCCTTGGCGGTGGTTTTCTGCCCCTGCGTAGGCAGCTTCTTATAGGCTATAGCGTCGATAATGATGGCGGCGGTCACTCCGGCCACACCCAGGAACAGAATCACCGGGTTGCCCAGCGGCTTGGCGATGTAATTGATGACGACGCCTTCCACCAGCGCGATACCGATACCCACGGGAAAGGCCACGGCCATGCCGGCTATGTCGATGGCGGCTACGAGAAGAATGTTTGCCAGGTTAAATACGATGCCGCCCAAGAAAGCCAGGGCCAGAGCTTTGCCGCTGATTTGGCCAAGGTCGCTGAGAAAGCCGCGTCCGGTCGAGCCCATACTGCCCATCGTAAAGGCCATCACGATAGCCAGCAGGAGCACGCCGATGGAATAGTCCCAATAGAAGAGCTGGAACTTCCACTCCTTGCTTGCAAGTTTCTGGGTGTTGGCCCACGAACCCCAGCACAGCATGGTGACAAAGCACATCGCTACCGCCACCGCGTACGATTGGATAACCACCATTTTGAAATCTCCTTATTTCAAAGACCGGTTACAGCAATAGGCCACGACTCATTGCTTTATGAAATCCTCGACTTCCTTGCGGGTGGGCATCGAGGGCTGAGCGCCCATCTTGGTCACGGACAGGGCGGCTACGTAGTTGGCAAACAAGGCCGCTTCGGGCAGTGTCTTTCCCTGGGCCATGCCCACCGCCAAACTTCCCGTGAAGGCATCTCCCGCCGCCGTGCTGTCGACGGCCTGGACCTTCCGGGCAGTGACAAACTCGGTCTTTTCTTTGTCCGCCAGCAGAAAACCCTGCGCCCCCATGGTCAAGATGACGGTGTTGACGCCGCACGACAACAGCCACTCAGAGGCCGCGCGCGCCGAATCCTGGTCCGTCACCTTCATGCCGCTGAGGATCTGCGCCTCTGTTTCGTTGGGCGTCAGCACATCCACCATGCCCAGAAGCTCGGGACTCAGCTCACGGGCCGGGGCCGGGTCCAGCACGAAAGGAACACCGGCTTTGTTTGCCAGCCGGGCGGCACATTCAATCGTCTCAAGCGGGATCTCCAACTGGGCGACCACCGCTCCGCAGGAGGCGATATCCGGCTCGGCGTTGGTGACATCTTCCGGGCACAGCTTATGGTTTGCGCCCGGCGCGACCACAATACTGTTGTTGCCCTTTTCGTCGACCATGATCAGGGCTACGCCGGAAGGGGCTTCTTTGGTTTGCACAACGTACTTCGTGTTGAGGCCTTCTTTCTTGAAATTGGCCAGCGATTGTTCCCCAAACACATCATCGCCCACTTTGGCGATGAAGTAGACGTCGGCTCCTACTTTGGCAGCGGCGACCGCTTGGTTTGCGCCTTTTCCTCCCGGCACCATGATGAAATCGCCGCCCAAGATGGTCTCACCGACGGTGGGAATCCTTTCGGACTTCACCACCAAATCCATATTCGAGCTGCCGACTACGGTGATTCTTGCCTCGTCTTGTGCCATATCACGTCCTCATTTCGACCGTTCATCGCAAGAAGCGAAATCCATGTCATGCTCTCTATTTCGTCAATCTGGCCACAAGAAAATCCTCAAACGCACCCAAATCTTTCCACTCTGTTGCGCAGTTGACGACTCTGCCCCTTTCGTCGATTTTGGTGTAGCCCTCGTCAGTGACAACGATTGGCAACTTTTCCATCCGGACCAGTTCGGTTGACATGGCCAGATAAATCGCCACAGTGTCGTACAGTGTGGTGCTGCTAAAATTGACCTTTTCATTCATTCGCTTTTGAAGCTCATTTTCACTCACCTCCTTGTTCTGATTTAGTATGCCCTGTTTGAACCAGGCACGGTAGTTCGCAATCAATGCCTCAGTCAAAGCGCTATCTCTTTGCAGTACTTTCTGGTACTTCTCGCCTCTGAGGTAGACGATTCCGCACGTATCGAGAGGCGTGATTGTAACACTCCACGGGGCTGTGAAGACCTTTTGGGCGGCTTTTGCGTCGGCCCTGACATTGTATTCCGCACTGATCTCCTCACTGCCGCCGTAGCCTTTGCGGACGCTGCCGTGCATTCCGACAAATTCCGCTTTCATAGCGATCCGAGGCTGACGCTCAAGTGCAGCGGCAATGTTGGGCAAAGGCCCGACCGCGACCACCTTGATCGGCTTGGAAGACCTCATGATCGTGTCAGTGATGGCTCGTACGCCGTCCCGGTAGACGGTGCCCGGATACGTGGACAGTCTGTAGCCCTTCGTCCAGGCAACTTGCCGGTGGCCATTTGTGTTCTGTCGTATTCCGACGCCGATAGGTATATCCGTTCGACCGACGGTCTCCAGGAACTTGGCTACGATGTTTGCCTTGGCCGCGGTGTCCCCCACGGCAGTCGTAACCAGCTTCACGTCGAATTCAGGCGACTGTACGAGCAGTGCCAGCGCCCACGTGTCGTCAATATCCCCGCCGATATCGGTGTCAAAGATTACAGGTATCTTTCCGCGGCCGCGCCCATGCAAACTGCTATCCGGAGCTCCGCAACCGGCCATCATCGAAATCATCGCCAAAACCCCCAAAACTAGAGCACAGATAGCGCTGACACGCAAGGCAGCCGCGCTGAATCTTGTGCCTACCAAAGACGTTGTCCGGTTCATCATCGTTCTCCTGATTCAAAACTTTTTTGGCATGGTACTATTTGAGACTATAATATAGCGGTGGAATTGGCCAAAGCAACTTGAATTTTGCTTGCCCACCAATATCGGTTACTTTTCTGCATCGTATCGACAGTATGTAGCGCGACAGGGATGGAAATGATTCAGCCGGAAAGGATAAGGGTCCTCAATGACAGGTCGCTCAGGGACGGACGATATGTCCTGTACTGGATGCAGGCGGCGCAAAGAGCGGAGTACAACCACGGACTGCAGTATGCGATCCGCCGAGCAAACGAACTCGCGAAACCGGTCGTTGTTTTCTTCGGCCTAACCGAAGACTGGCCCGAGGCGAACCTGCGGCACTACCACTTTATGCTGGAAGGTCTCAAGGAAGTCAAAGCAGCTCTGGCCGGCAAGGGCACGCAGATGGTAATTCAGCATACGTCTCCCGATGCCGGCGCGGCGGAGCTTGCCGAAGAGGCTGCTCTGGTCGTTGTGGATGGCGGACAACTCCGGATCCAGCGAAAATGGCGGGATAACGTCGCCCGAACGATTGCGTGTCCTTTGTACGAAGTCGAGACGAATCTGTGCGTTCCGGTGGACGAGGCCTCAGATAAAGAGAACTTTTCCGCAGGCACGCTTCGGCCCCGCATAACGAAGAAACTCGACTATTACTTGATGCCCGTCAAACATGAAAGGCCCAAGCGGGATTCGCTCGGCTTGAAGTTCGACGGCCTTGATATCGACAATCTCGACAGCGCTTTGTCAAAGCTGAACGTTGACCGCAGCGTCGGCAAAGTCGCGGGCTTTACCGGCGGCACCGGCCAGGCCAAGCGACTCCTGCGCAGCTTTCTGCGAGATAAGCTGGACAAATTCTCGCAGTTCCGCAACGATCCTACCGCCGATTGCGTCTCACACATGAGCCCCTATCTGCACTTCGGCCAGATTTCCGCTCTGTATATCGCGCTGGAGGTGCTAAAGGCTTCCCGCTCGAGCAAAGGCGTTTCTGCTGCGGGGAAGGCGTATCTTGAGGAGCTTATCGTGCGCAGGGAGCTGAGCCACAACTTCGTGTTTTACAACGAAGACTACGACAAACTTGCGTGTCTTCCCACCTGGGCCAGAGCTACTTTGCGCGACCACGAGCGGGACAAGAGGCAATATGTGTATTCGCGCAAACAGTTTGAAGCGGCAAAGACACACGATCCGTACTGGAACGCGGCCCAGAAGGAAATGCTCATCACCGGCAAAATGCACGGCTACATGCGCATGTACTGGGGCAAGAAAATCCTCGAGTGGAGCGAAAACCCGCAAACCGCATTCAAGATCGCGCTGTATCTTAATAATAAGCACGAGCTCGATGGAAGAGATCCGAACGGCTTTGCCGGTGTCGCATGGTGCTTCGGAAAGCACGACCGGGCGTGGGGCGAGAGACCGGTGTTCGGCAAGGTTCGTTACATGAACGCCGCCGGGCTGAAGAGAAAATTTGACGCCGATGCTTATGTCGAAAAAATCCGGGCACTGGAAGAGCAGGGAGAAGCATGAGTTTATGCGGGTAGTGATAGCGGGCGCGACCGGCTTTATAGGAAAGGCTTTGTGCCGCGAGCTGCACAAAGATTATCAGATAACCGCGCTATCGCGTGACGCAGACAAGGCCCGCCGATCTCTGGGCCAAATAGCCGGGACCGTACAATGGGACGCTAAAGCGCCTTACGGATGGGCGGGCGCAGTTGACGGCGCGACGGCTGTGGTGAATCTGGCGGGCGAGAATATTGCCGCCGGCCGATGGAACGCGGCGAAGAAACGTCGCATACTGCACAGCAGGCTGGACGCCATAACAGCGATAATCGAGGCCATAAGACAGGCCGACACAAAGCCGAAGGTGCTCGTGCAGGCCTCCGCGACGGGGTACTACGGCCCACAGCAGGATGAGCAGCTCGATGAGGAATCGCGCCCGGGCCACGGCTTCCTCGCGACCGTCTGCCAAAGTGTAGAGAATTCCGCCATGAAGGTCGAGCATCTCGGCGTCCGATGTGTTCTCGTTCGTAGTGGCGTTGTCTTAGGCCGGCAAGAGGGAGCTTTGCCCAAAATCGCCAAGCCGTTTCGGTATTATCTCGGCGGACATCCGGGCAGCGGCAGACAATGGTTTTCGTGGATAAGCCTTGACGATGAGATCGCAGCGATACGATTTCTGATGGAAAGCGAGAACCTGCACGGCGTTTTTAATCTGACCGCTCCGGAGCCGGTGACCATGAAACAATTCTGCAAGACTCTGGGCCAAGTCCTGCATCGACCCGCATGGTTTGCCGTGCCGGGCCTTGTGCTGCGGCTGGTCTTCGGCCAAACGGCCCAGGAAACAGTTCTATCCGGACAAAGGGTCTTGCCCAAAAGATTGCTCCAAGCGGGTTTTCATTTCGAGCACGCAACGGTACAATGTGCCCTCGATGATATTCTCACTGGAAAGGACGACTATGAGCCTGGCTGAGTATTTTGAAACCGCCGAGGGCCTGGGTGTTCTGGCGACCAGCGATGCGCAAGGCAACGTGGACGCCGCCATCTATGCCCGTCCCTATGTCATCGATGAAAACACAGTAGCCTTCAGCATGGCCGAGCGTCTCAGCTATGCGAATATACAGTCCAACGCCAAGGCTGCTTATCTGTTCGTGGAGATCGGCGAAGGCTATCACGGCCAGCGGTTATATCTGACAAAGACCAGCGAAGAAACAGATGCGCACAAAATCGAAGCCATCAAAGCCACACGCCCCAGCACACGCAAGTCCAGCGGGGCGAAGAAGCATTTGATATACTTCACCGTGGACAAAGTTCGGCCGCTCACAGGCTCCAGCCCTTAGTTGCCGCTATCGCTCTTGTCTTTGTCTATTTCTCCTCAGCGTCGCTCGTGAATCATAAGCCGTCACGTAGCGTTAGGTTTGCTCCGCGCCTATCTCTGCGAGGAATAGCTAATACATGAGGGAGGTTTTTGCCGATAAATAGTTATCGATGGAAACGGTAAGAGCGAGCGCAGAAATTGGGCAGGTATCCTCAAGACCACGGGTCTGCAATTCCGGGGGTTCGGCCATGTACATCATACCGGCTATAGACCTGGTGACAGGCAAATGTGTCCGGCTCGTCCAGGGCCAGTATCACCGCCAGATAACCTACGAAGAGGACCCGGTCAAGCAGGCTAAGCAGTTCATCTCCGAGGGGGCAAAATGGCTGCACATCGTGGACCTGGAAGGTGCCAAAGTCGGCAAACCTGTCAACACCGACGCCATATCGGCCATCGCCGCACTTGGGAAGCTCAGAATCGAAGTGGGCGGCGGCCTGCGGGATGAGGACTCCATTCGGCAACTGTTTGATATCGGGGTCGAGCGAGTGATCATCGGCACCAAGGCGGTGGCGGATTTTGAGTGGTTTAGTAAGATGGCGGGCAAATTCCCACGCAAGGTCGCGCTGGGCCTGGACGCTCGCGGCTCCAAGGTCGCCACACACGGCTGGACACAGGAAAGCCCCGAACTTCTGCTGGACTTTGCAAAAAGGGCCGCCGCGTTGCCGTTGGCAGCCATCATCTACACCGACATCACCAAAGACGGCATGATGGCCGGGCCGAACTTCGAGAGAACCAAGGCACTAATCGACGCGGTCGAGCTGCCGGCTATCGCTTCCGGCGGTGTGACTAAGATTGACGAGATCAAAAAACTGGCCGAATTGGGCGCCGCAGCCGTGATCATCGGCCGAAGCCTCTACGAAGGCACGCTCAAACTTGCCGATGCAGTCAAAGCGGCGACGGAAGTAAATGGGTAGATGAGGGCTCAGCTCGACCCATTCACTCATCCACACATCTGCCGGGCTATTCAGACCTGCTCTTGTTTGCCTGAGCAGATATTGCTTCGGCCAAGTATTCCTGGGCCCGAAGAATGCCTGAGTTCAGGCCCCTCTGGACTTCTTCCGGCACGGCTTCAACCTTCACGTGCGGTTCGATGCCGAGAAACTCAATTGGGTTCCCGTCGATACCCCAGCGGCTGCGCGTCGGCACCGACAGCGAGGCGATTCCACTGGGAAACGTCCACGTTCGTTTTGCGCTGGAGGAACCGGCCGTTTTTGAGCCGAACAGCCGGGCGTCCCCATGCCGCACGAAATCCCGCGCAAGCGTTTCCCCGGCGGACGTGCACCCCGCATCAATAAGGACGGCCAACGGACGAGGTAGCTGCTGCAAGGCTTCATGCAACGCGTGGTCGTAGCCGCCTCCGCCGTTTCCCCGCAGGTCGATGATCCAGCCCTTGGCGTCGGGATATTTCGCGAATGCCTCTTTCAGACCTGGCCCGGTGCTGTTATCGACGCGGCGCAGGTAGATATAACCGGCTCCGCTGGGCAGCATCCTATACCAGCAAGACCGGCCGACCTGCGTCATGTCTTTGGGAAGGTTATAGAAGTGTGCCCAGCCTCGGGCCTCCACGTCCGAGGTCAGCTCGATGTCCCGCTCTTTGCCGTCCGCGAGGATCGTGATGGTGTGCTTTTCGCCTTTCTCTTCGCCGCGCAGCGCCATGCGGTACGCGAAAAGTCGTGCTCGTTGCGGGCCGGATATGCCGCCCTCGGCCCAGCGGGCCTTTGCATGCTCCTCCAGGTATTGCCGGGCGTCTCGTCCATCTATTCTTGTGACAATGGTGCCGGCCTTGAGGTCGGGGTCGAGCTCTTCTCGACTGTGCGCGATTATGACCCGTTGATTCGTTGCCGGCCAAAAGCAGATACCGGGACAGTACCTGGGCGGCCGTTGTGGAGGTGGAACTCTTGTACTTCTAAACCACATGTGTGAATCGCGAAGGCACATCACCGCATCTGTCACAATCTCCAGGAACTTCTCATCGGATTCACAATTTTTTACTTCCTCTCGCAAACGCTTCTTTGTACTTTCCCAATCATCGCGAATTCCCTTGAGCTCGAAAAAAGGATGCGTTCTATCCATCTCCTGGAAGAATGCCTCCAGGTCACTCTCATACGTCACCTCATCGGGCGCTCTGGGCTTGGCCGGACGTTCCTTAAACAGCATACCATGGTTATAGTTGGGGATGAACAACCTCTCAAAGACAGTTGCACTCGTGTAAATCTGGCCGTCCCACGAGAGGTTCAGGGC
>Ga0180434_10003428_pt1 | contig 20214 bp, 17 predicted proteins | sample SS_ome_7_FD_132453 | JGI IMG/M metagenome (GOLD analysis project Ga0180434, IMG submission 132453) | Hypersaline lake sediment archaeal communities from the Salton Sea, California, USA - SS_1_D_2 metaG | ecosystem: Environmental > Aquatic > Non-marine Saline and Alkaline > Hypersaline >...
AGTCAAGGGTTAATCCGCCCGAGGCGAATCACTTTTGGGGCTCTCTATTTTGAGGTCGTAACTGATTGCTGACACTGATTGTTCTAGTTTTCGACGGTAATTCCCATTGCCCTGGCAGTACCGATGATTGTGCGGCAGGCGGCATCGATATTGCTGGCGTTCAGATCTCCCATTTTTCTTTCGGCGATGCCTCGAATCTGGTCCATGGTCACGACCGCTACTTTTTCCTTGTTCGGCGTCCCCGATCCGGTTGCAATCTGTGCAGCCTCTTTTAGCAATGCCGAAGCCGGTGGGCTCTTGCAGACGAAGTCGAAGGTCTTGTCGGCATATACGGTGATGACCACCGGGATGGGCATTCCGTTATATTCCTTGGTTCTCTCGTTGAACTGCGAGACGAACTGACCGATATTGACGTTCTTGGCGCCAAGCGCCGGTCCGATCGGCGGGGCGGGTGTCGCCTGTCCACCTGCTGCCTGGAGTTTAATTGTTCCCGTGATCTGCTTAGCCATGTTTCGTGTCTCACTTCCTCGCCGCAAGCCTCCGGCGGTGGTAACTATGCCTTTTCTATCTGCCAGTACTCCAGTTCAACCGGGGTCGATCGCCCGAAGATCGTCACGATCACCCGGACCAGACCCTTGTCGGCGAGCACTTCGTCGACAACACCGTCAAAGTTTTCGAAAGCGCCCTCCTTGACTTTGACCGTATCGCCCTTGGCGAATTCCACTTCGATGGTCGTCCCTTCCTGGGCTTTTTCGACCTGCATCAGCATTTTTTCGGCGTCACCGGGTGACATCGGGCTGGGTTTTCCACCAGCGCCGATGAAATCGCCCACACCATTTGTCTCGCGGATCAGGAACCACGCATCTTCTGACACGCGTCCGTCGTCCTGAAGTTCCATCTCGATGAACACATATCCCGGATAGAGCTTGCGTTCGACGAATTTCTTCGCCTTTCCGGCCGCGGCGCCCCGCCCTCGCGGACCGGGTCTGCGCTCTGTCGGAACGAGAACGCGACTGATGCGCTCTTCCAGACCCTCGATCGTGATCTTCCGGATCAGCGCATCGCGCACCTGTTCTTCTCTATTCGAAGCCACGCGTAGAACACACCATTGTTTGGCCATTGCGCCCGTTTCCTTCAGGAGTTCCCGCCTCAGTGCACACCCACAATCCGGAATATCGCACCGAAAAGAATGTCCACGCCAAACAGAAGCAGAGCGATCATCACAGTGGTGACGATCACGACTTTTGTCGATCCGATAACTTCCTTCTTGCCCGACCAGGCAACTTTTTTCATTTCGCCTTCGGTTGCAATGAGAAAGTCAGCGCTTACAGGCCGATTGACCATCCAGAATGACAACAGGCCAACGAGGATAACCACCGCCGACGGAATCCCGTAGCGCAAGTACGGTCCCACGTCGTAGAGATGCCGGCTCAACTGATAGGCGCCCGCGACGGCAATGAGCATTGCGCCGGCGAACGTCAGGGTGCGGGTATACCTGCCCTGCGTCACCTTGTATATTTTGAACATACTCACGACATTCGTTTCCTTGTGATTCTCATTACCTATGCATCCCGGCAGGCGGGCGCCACGCCCATCACTTCCGCTTCAGACCGCCCGGTCCGCACTAACACCACGGCAGGGAGGAGTTGAACCCCCAACCTGCGGTTTTGGAGACCGCTGCTCTGCCAATTGAGCTACTGCCGTGTCTCAAGACCCACCGACCGCTCGGGTGGCCGGTGGGGTCCTGGAGGCTCGCATCATTTTTTTCTGCTGTTATTTACGCTTGATTTTGTGTTCAGTCCTTTTCCGCTCTCGCTTGCAGTACTTATTGATGTTGAGCTTGGGCACACCACCGGAAGTGCGCACAGGGGTGCGGTAGTTCAATTCGCCGCAATCGGTACACTGCAGCCAAACGTATTCTCGGGCCTTCGATTTGGCCATTGTTAATTACTCCAGTATCTCGGTGACAACGCCGGAACCGACCGTACGACCACCTTCGCGGATAGCGAAACGCAGTTGTGGTTCCATGGCGATAGAGGTGTTCAACAGCGTTACTTCCATCTGTACGTTGTCTCCGGGCATGCACATCTCGGCGCCGATGAGTTCAACCGTACCGGTCACGTCTGTAGTGCGGAAGTAGAACTGCGGACGATAACCGGTGAAGAACGGGCTGTGCCTGCCACCTTCCTCCTTGGTCAGGACGTACACTTCTCCACGGAACTTCATGTGCGGCGTGATCGTACCGGGAGCACAGAGCACCTGCCCGCGGACCAGTTCCTTCTTTTCAATACCGCGGAGCAGGCAGCCGACGTTATCGCCGGCCTGACCGGTATCCAGCAGCTTGTTGAACATCTCCACGCCGGTAACCGTGGTTGTGCGCGTCTCGCCAAGTCCGACGATCTCGACCTTGTCGTTTACATGGATAACACCGCGTTCGATACGCCCGGTTCCGACAGTACCACGCCCCTTGATCGAAAAGACGTCTTCGATGGGCATGAGGAAGTCCTTGTCGATTTCCCGGGTCGGTTCGGGGATGCAGGTGTCCAGGGCCTCGATTAGTTCGATTATCGGTTTGGCGTCTTCACCATTGACGTCCGCCAGAGCCTTGGTGGCCGATCCCGCGATGACCGGAATATTGTCTCCGTCGAACTCGTAGTCGCTGAGCAACTCGCGAACTTCCATCTCGACCAGTTCCAGCAGTTCCGGATCGTCGACCAGGTCGGCCTTGTTCAGGAACACCACGAGCTGCGGTACGTTCACCTGGCGTGCCAGGAGTACGTGTTCGCGAGTCTGGGGCATCGGTCCGTCAGCGGCGGAGACCACAAGGATCGCGCCGTCCATCTGGGCCGCACCGGTGATCATGTTCTTGACGTAGTCAGCGTGACCGGGGCAGTCGACGTGCGCGTAGTGGCGGTTATCAGACTCGTATTCCACGTGGGCGGTGGCGATGGTCAGGATCTTCGTCGCGTCGCGTCGACCCTGAGATTCAGAAGCCTTGGCGATATCGTCATAGCTCCTGTGCTTGGCCAGGCCCTTGGCTTCCAGAACGGCCGTCATCGCCGAGGTCAGCGTGGTCTTGCCATGGTCAACGTGGCCGATCGTTCCTACGTTAACGTGGGGTTTGGTTCTTTCAAATACTTCCTTGGCCATTGCTCAACTCCTGTTGCCTTGGTTACAAACTGCTTGTTTCTTACGTTCCTTAATGGCTATGTCGATCACGCACAACCGCCCCCGGCCGGGAGGCAAGCGGCTTTGCGTTCCATTACTTCATCGTCTACCGGGCATTTCCAAACCGGCCTTAAACAACCTTGAAGGCTAAAGGCTGCTGATGGGAGTCGAACCCATGACTTCGTCCTTACCAAGGACGCGCTCTACCACTGAGCTACAGCAGCGTCGGCACCTTGGTGCAAAGTACCACCCCGACACTGCACGCTGCATGCAGGCGATTCGAGATCAACTGCCTGTTTGAGGGTGTACGACCACCGCGGTCCTTAGATAAACAAATTACTATACCGGGCCAAAATCTCATGTCAAAGAAAAATTTCCAGGGTTTTTTGATTTTTTCAGATCGGGCAAATACGGGCCCGAACGTCGATTCAACCGTCAGATTGATCTCAAAGGTATTTTTCGACAAGCACTCCGAAATGCTCCCTCGCCGCCGGGGGTATCGATCCGCGATCGGACCATATCGCCAACTCCAATGCGGAATGGGCCATGCTGGGTATCTCTGCAATGCGTCCGAAATCGGTGATCGCGGACCTGATCAACTCTATCGCGTTGTTCGTCGCTTCGTTCAGATTCTCGATGATTTCCCGAAGCAGTTCGTGTTTGTCGAGGTCCGCCCCCGAGGGCCTCCAGCAATCGTAATCACTGGGCAGACAAACCATCGCGTAGGCAATTTCAGCCTCCCTGGCCAGTTTCGCCTCCGGCATGACGGTCATCCCGATCAGGTCACCGCCCCACATCCGGTGCATTTCGCTCTCCGCCCGGGTCGAAAACGCCGGGCCCTCCATGCAGACATACGTCCCGCTGTCGTGCAGATCAGTGCTCAAAGTGGACCCGCAGGAAATCAGGTGCTTTCGCAGCACCTGGCAGAATGGCGAGGACAATTCTACATGAACGGCCAGGAAATCATCAAAGAACGTTCCGGCCCGGCGGCAGGTCTTGTCGATCACCTGATCGGGAATCACTATATCTTTTGGTTTGATTTCTTCGGTGAGGCTTCCCACGGCGCCCGAAGCGATCACGTGGGTGCATCCCAGTGTTTTCAATGCATAGATATTCGCCCGGTAGTTGACCTGCGACGGGGCGATCAGATGTCCGGGTCCGTGGCGGTTGAGTACGGCAACGGGCGTATCACCCCAGGTGGTCTCGATTATCGAGTCAGACGGTCGCCCAAACGGTGTAGTGATATCCACGCCCTTGCCCCGCACGTTGCGGCAGAGCGCATCGCCAAGTCCGCTTCCGCCAATGACACCTACTTTTACTTCTGCCATTTGTGCTCCCATCAAGCTGATTTCCGGCGGTCAAGCCTGCGGTTGATCGTGGTCCGGTCCGAAGGTTATTTCCTGGTCCTGCCCGGGCTCAGGAGTTCCTTGAGTATCGCATCGATACTTCTAAGCGGAACGGCTTTTCTTATCGGTTTCGACAGTGTTCCCGTAATCCGAATGACCAGCAGTTCCTTGAGTATCACGTTGAGTGCTCTTGAGGCATTGCGGATGACAGCTATGCGGGGAAGGCGCCCCGGCGGACCGGTCAGGAAGGTCAGGTCCAACTTCTCATTGGACATCGTCATCCTGCCCGACCCCACCAGCGACAGTGCCGAACCGGTCAGAAATATCTCTTCGATGATCATGGTATCATCCTGAACGAAATACTTCAAATGCCCGTCTGTAAAAGCCGCATCCCCCGGAAGCGAGAGATACAGTACATGCATCAGGCCCAGCATGATCGGTATCTTGTACATCTTGCCCTTCGTGATGACGACGACCCCGGCCGCCCTGCGAGACTTCAGATCGCCGACGACCGCTTCCAGGGATATCTTGCCTTCCAGCAGACCCCGAACGTCGGTGCGCTTGGTCGGATCCTTTACACCGGCGTTGACCAGATCGCCGAGGCTGACGTCCTGGTAGAACAGGCGGAAGGAGTATTTAACGGGATCTGACAGGCGGATCATGACCTCCCGACCTGCAAGGCGCCCCCCGTAAACCCGCGCCTCGAGACCTTGAATCCTTACCAACGGACTGCCCGCCTTCTTGATGACCTGACCCTTGACGGCCGTTACCGAACGCTTGCCAATCAGGATCTTCTGAAGATTCGAATCGATATCGATCGCCAGACCGCGCGAGTCGTGACCGGCCCAACCGGTCAATTTCCCGTTCAACTTCTTGGCGCCAAAGGCCATGTCGAACGTCGTGTCGTAAAGACCGAGAACACCCTGGGCCATCCATCCAGACCCCACCAGCGAGAGATCTCCGGCGCCCTTGTCTCTCGGGCGTGTCGTGGCCCGCGCAATACGCATGCGCGGAACGGACGCTCTGGAGGTGGTTGGCGACGGTTTTTTTTCGCGGATGACAGTCAGGTCCTTAATGTCGACATCCAGCATCCCGCCCGGCGTGACGGTGCTCAGGGCGGTCTTGAATTCTGCGGGCATCGCCGCAAGCAGTTTCCTGTCAAGCGGAACGCGGCGCGCATCAATCTTAAGTTTAAGTCTTCGCCCCTTATCGCGTATCTCCCCGTCGAGTTGATAATCCCGATCGCACCTGAGTTTCTGGAGCGTGACCGCTCCGGGCCTGGCGATCACCAGTCCGGTAACGCCGCTGAACTTATACGGAAAACCATCGTATGTTACGGTCATGTCCCTGGGACGGACTTCCAGGCGGTAATCGAGTTTCTTACCGGCGCCCGGAAGGTTCTGCTTGAGCACAAGCCCGACATCCGCATGTCCTGACGGCGCCAGAGAGTCCCATATCTTCTTCAGTTCCACGGGCAGGGCCTGGTGGAGTTCCTTGTCGATAACCAACTCGTCAGCCCCCACCTCAAGATCCACTCCAACGTCCTTCTTCCCGGGATACAACTTTCCGTCCAGTGTGACAAACGTCTCCCCGTGGCGCCCGGCCAGGTCTTCCAGAATGATGACCTCGGGCCTGACCGTCACATCGCCTTCAAGTCCGGTGAGGCTGTAGGGAAACCCCTTGTAGGTCATGCTGACGTCTTTCAGCCCGGCGGTTATTTCATAATGGAATTTCTTGTCCGGGCTGTCGTGTAACTCCAGAGACAACCTCTCTGCAAATCCGCCCGCGTTCAGCAGGCTCATGGCGTCTCTTCCGGATTGATCCAGCGAATCGATCAGCGCCCGGTCTATGGGCACGTCGTCGGCCTTGATGTAGGCGTCCACGACCATTCCCTTCGGCGCCCATTTAAGCCGCCCGTAGATGGCGCATCTCATGTCCCCCCGTCCCCTGGTCCGCAGGGGGCTGTCCTGGTCGACCCATACCAAGCCGTCGACGGCATGGACCTTTCCGGTAATGTTGCGAAGCGGATATGGTTTTCCAGCAAATGTCTCTTTCGGAAGCGCCTTGGCGGCGGCATCGGTCATTTGCGCCGAATCTATGTCGATCTTCGCCCACCAGTCCCACTTGCCCGTCCGGAGATCAGGCCCCAGCGGCACCACGGCGTTGACTGTGAAGTTCCCGCCCTCTCGGCGGCCCGTAATCTTTTTTACGACTACCTGGTCGTTAGTGAAGTGGATCTCGGACTCGGGATCAGCGTCGGGTTTGGTGGTGTCGTCCAGATTGATACGGTACGGTACGTAACGGTAGGTGGCGGTCATGTTCTTGGGCTTGATCGTCCCGTCGACAGACACATCGTCCTGCCTGGACTTCCTGCTCAGGCTGACTGCCAGTTTCACCGTGCCCACGGGGTGATAGTCCCTGTCGATGCGATCGAGTAACTTTTTAAGCCCTGGATGCAGGCGATCCCCGGACCGGGTCGTCGACCGGGTCGTCGCCCGGGTAATCGGAAGGGTCATCTCGTCTATCTCGATCTTCACGCTGAAAGGCGAGTCGAGGCGGTATCCTCGATACACGCCCGACAACCTGACCTTGGCGCCGCCGGCTTCAGCCACCCGCCCGGTAAAACCTTGCGTCAATTCGATCCACCCGTTTTTCAACTCGCCAGTACGTGATTCGTCGGGAGGCGTGAAGATCAACGTTCCCACCACGTTGCTCAGCGAAAGCCCCCCCTGGGCCTTGGGCAGCTTGAAAGAGACATTCTCCAGGTTCAGTTTCAGGACACCTTCCAGGGCGCTGGAGGAGACACTTACCGGACCCTCGAAGCTGTAGCGACCCTCGATCTTGTAGTCCTCCAGCCACTTGCGGTATTCCGGAGGCAGGGCGTCGGTGGTGGCCACCAGGTCGCCGGCGCCAGAGAGTATGGTTCCCTTGAAAGCGGGAGACAACTGCACTTCGATACGATAGTTCTGAACGACGCGAGCGGCTTGGCGCTCGGCGACGTAGACGTCGTAGATCATGCCCCGGTCCTTGGGGATCATATCAACACCGAGATCGAACTGCTTGACGGGCATCGGAATTCCACCGACGACCTCGATTCGCCTGAACTGACATGCCGCCACGCGGATCACCGGTAAATCCCAGTCGCCGTCAGCTCTCGATGGGCTCGGCGAGCGGGCGCGCATAAAAGCACGGGTAGCCGGTGAATCGGTAACCTCGGCATTCAGCGAGACGATTTCCGTCGGTTTGATGCGTCCGCCGAAAAACACCGACCATGGACGGTGCTTCATGACCACGCTTTCAGCGCCGAAGAACGGTTCGATACCCTCATCGCCCGGGATGTCGAGACGAACGCCCTCCAGCCTGATGTCGCCAAACAAGCTGAAACTCGCCCTCTCGATACTCACTCTCGCGCCGGTTATACCTTTAAGATACCTTCTGGCCTGGCGCCGGATGCGCGAATCGTTTGTCAGGTACCAGTACCCGTAGACCGCCGCAAGCAGCAGCGCAAGGATAAGAAGCGCCACCCCGCGACGCTGCGGGGAAACGTAACGCCAGTACCGCCGCGGACGATGCGGAAGACGCATGCGCAACCAGCGGCCCGCTCTGCCTGTTATCGACACTTATTCACCGCCTCCAACCGTGCGCAGTTTGGATCAGGTAATGAGCGATAACCATGAACCGATAGTAAACCAACGACACGCGAAACCGCAAGCGGTTATATAGCGCGCAAACAACCGCATGCGCGTTTTACTGCCAAATCGCTTGCGATTTCGCGCGTCGTTGGTTTTTAAGCGCCGTCGGGATTATTGACATTACACCGCGAAGATGCGATCCTGCCTGCTGCAAGAGGAAATGTGAGCATGAAGCAACACCCCGGTTTTTTTTGTGTGATATTGCTGCTCGCCGCGGCGACGAGCAATTGTGTGGGTGCAGATAAAAGGACGGCGCCCCCAGGAAAGACAAGCGGTTGGAAGCAGTCGTACAAAGCCGGGTATACCGATGCCAACGGCAAGTACGCCGGCGGGTCCGAGATAATGCATATCGCAGCCCACAAGGGCAAACTCTACGCCTTCAACGGGTATTGGACCGACGGGCATTTCCAAAAGCAGTCGGCACAGGTGCTCCGGCTCGATTCGCCCGATGGCGCCTGGCAGGTGGACCTGGAGACGAACTCCACCGGTTTCGCGCACATGAAGGGCAACATACTGAAATCCGTCACGTTCAGGACCGACAAGAACGCCGGGAAGATCGATGCGACAGTTCTGATCGCCGCGTCGCAGGCCTACAACGTCAACAAACAGGGGCATGGCGCGGTCAGCGTTTTCGTCCGAGATGACGCGGCCGGTAAATGGAACCACTCGCTGCAACAGACCGGAACGCTGCGAAAGATCAGGCGGGTCCCCCGTGATATCGAACTCTATCGCGACTCGAAAACGGGCGTTGACAGGGTTTTCCTTCTCGTTGGCGATCCGGGTATTATCTCGGGCATTTATAAGGCAACCACCAAGAGTATCGAGTGGGATCCCAAACCCGAACACCCCGCCGACGGGTCGACCTTTCCCGCCCGGCCGCTGGGAATAACCGAGGCCAACGGCAGGCTCTACTTTTCGGTTGCGGGCAAGATATTCGTCCGCACTGATGGCGCCAGGCCCAAGTGGTCGCTGGCGTACGAAATTCCGGGAAAGGTGAATACCGACGTCGGCGGTATCAGGGGTTTGAGCACTATCGCCAATCCGAGCGGCCCGGGCGAGTCGATCATTTTTGTATGGACTCCCATCGGAAGGTGCCGCGGCGACATCAAGCGCCTCGACGGGCCCGCCCTCAAAGAAACGAACGAAACGACCTTGCGGGCCTTGTTCGACGCGGAGTTCAAGACTGTCGGCGCCAACGCGAAGTTCAGTCTGGGCGGGTACAACAGGTTCTTCCCCGTAAAAGACCCTCGCACGGGAAAGACGGTTCACCTCGTGGGCTTTGAGCAGCGCATCAACGCGCCGGACGAGTCCATCAAATGGAACCATTACTACAAGGGCGCCATGTACGGTATCCGCACGGAAAAGCAGCGATACTCGACGCGGGAGGTTAACGGGAAATGGGCTCCGTCCAAACCCGTTCTCGTAGCCCCTCGCACATTCGCCAACTCTCCTTTCCCGCGCGAGAAGAACGTGATTTATTTTGGTGGGCACGACGCCAACTTCAACAAGTCCACCGACATGGCGTGGATATTCAAAGCCAACGTAAAAACCGTTCTAGGACATGTGGGGTCAGAGCGCCATTAGACACTAAGCATTAAGGACATATGGGGTCAGAGCGCCATTAGACACTAAGCACTAAGCATTAGAATTAATCCGCAACCGGAGGAATGGATCTCTTGCTTAGTGCTTAGTGTCTAATGGCGCTCTGACCCCATGTCGAAAGATTCAGATCTTCGGCGACCGCTTGTATCCTCGCGGCCAACCATGACGCTTCCATCGATTCGAACCACCTGACGATAAGACCCCTTCGCTTCGGACCGGAAAACAGGTATCTGGACACCAATCCCATTCGCAGTGCGGAAACTTCGTCAATCCGCGGGCGAGCCGAGGCGATGGTCTTCATCTGCCCTATCAGGAATTCCAATTCAGTACCGGCGTATTTGTCGGCGTCATCTTCCGAAGAGTTGGTTTGAAACGGATATCGCAGACAGGCGGCGGCGGGTATCTCTCCACCGTTTACCGTGAAGATGCGCAAGCGGCGCTTACCGCCGCCCGGCTGGACCACCAGGAACTTGAACTCCTCAACCGGTCTGACGTACTTGAACGCGGGCTTCTCGAACTCGGCGAGTCGTTCGAGGCGAGCCTTTATCGCCGCTGCCCGCTCGAATTCCAGATTACCGGCCGCCCGGGTCATCTCGTCGTGCAGACGATTTCCCAACGCGTCCCTCTGTCCCGCGGCGAAATTGGCCGCCTCCGTGACGGCGCTGAGGTACCGTTGGATAGTGACCGTCCCGTCGCACAGCGGAAGGCAGCGATTCATTTGTCCATACGAGCATCGCTTCGCGTTTGGCGCCCGGGCGAGATTGGCGTGGTCTCTGCACAAATCGAATGCATCTCGCAGGGCGATGACGAACCCCTCGGCGTCGGAGCCCCTGATGAACGGCCCGAACGATCGTACCGGCGGGCCTGGAAGTTTCCTCGATCTCCAGAAACGCGGATACTTGTCTTCAAGATTGACATGTACGAACCACGGAAGTTTCCAGTTTACCTGTTCGGCGTATTTATCCGGCCAGAGGAACCGGGCGATCTCCAAGAGGCACAGATCGGCTTCGAAAGCCCCGGCGCTGAGTTTCCACGATACGCTGGTGGTGATGCGCCTCAGATCGGCGGATTTTTTGAGGCGATCGTCAACCGGTTCGTCGAGTCGCGTCGCCACTCTCCGGCGGATGTTGGCGGCGGTGATCAACTGGATGGGGCTATTCCCCGCCGCCAGCAGCACCACCCCCCTCTTGCCGGGAATCTTCGCCAGTTGCGCGTCGTCAAGAGTTCCGACGACCTCCAACCGCCCGTCGAACATGAAATCCCAATCGCTCATATACTGTCTGGAAAGTCCAGAGAGTAGAAAATGAAGAGCAGACCGCGGGAGGTACATTCCTTTCCCGTGGTATTTTTCATCGCAGTCGTGGTTTTTTACCCTGCTTTCTACTCACTACCTTCTGCCGCTCTGTAGTGTGCCATTTTGTCGCATTACATCCACATACCGGTGATTTTGCCTTCGAACACCTGTTTTTCGCCAACGTATCCCTGTAGGGCGCCCAGGATTCGCCGGGGTCGATGCTCGATGAGTTTTCCGAAGAACACCAGGCGGTCTCCGGGCACCACGGCGCCGCGGAACTTGACGTCGGTGACTCCGCCAAAGCCCAGGAAGCCCTTGCCCGGCTCCATTTTCATCGCGAAGTAGCTTACGAGCTGGGCGCCGGCTTCGATCATCAGAACGCCGGGGAACAGCGGGCGACCGGGAATGTGTCCCCTTACCCAGAATTCGTCATCGCGAGTCTCGCGGTATCCGATGATATGCCCGGCTTCAATATCGTGATGGATAATTCCGTCCAGCAGCATGAATTCATATCGGTGCGGATTGACCTGGTAGATCTCCTCGCGGGTGACAATCGTCTTTGTGAGGTCAACATTCGAAATATCAAACAGCATCTTTGCGGGCATGGTCAGGTTCCTGGTGCGGGGGACTGCAAATTAGAAGAATTAATCGAACATCACTTTCCTGAGCACCTCCGGCAGATCGGTGGCGCACATTTCCTGCGGTGCGGGCATGGAGCAGGTAGCCGCCAGGAAACAGGAGTCTTCACGTGACACATCACCGCGTCCGCGGCTGGCGCGAACGGACGACTCGTCAACTCCGATAACCGACGGGTCGTAACCCATCATCGCGGGAGGACCGTGTTCATCGCTTCGCAGCCAGCGCGGAGCAAACCAGGCGTCGGGCCGTGCGACAGCTACTCGTTCCCCGGCGCGGTCGTGCCCCAGTCCGGAACAGAACACCTCGCTGCGAGGAAGGATCGCATCGACCCCTTCGATATCCGCCAACGCTTCCGCGGCGCTGTCGGCGGCGTCTTCATCCACGCAGTACAAGTGGGCGAACTGGTGGTCGACCAATGCAATGGCGTCGCTGGCTTCGAGATCGACCTGGGGCCCGTCGGGGGTTTCCCCGGCGACCAGCAATCCCGCATCGCGCAGGGCGAGATTCGGGCATACAGCAAGCGTCACGTCGGAGTATCCCCCGTCGCTGACGACAACCACCTCCCCGCCGTCATCGCAGACGATATTCGCCAGCCGGTTTGACCATTGGTCCACGGACCGCAGCGCCTCGTCCGCCGAAGCGGTGTTGTCGGCGACACCGCCTCGAACGAGTTCGAAATCCACGCCGGGCAGATAGACCCACATGAGGTCGGGCCTGTCGCTGCGCCATATTTCGCCGGCCGCCCGTGCGATCCATTCGGAGCATCGCCAGGAGGCGGTCGGTCCGGAAATACTGTCGCAGTCAAACGCCCCGCAAGTTTCGGCCAGGCGATCGCAAAGCCCTACCGGATGGTGGGAAACCGCGTCGCCACAGCACGCATACGTACTGGCGCCGAGAACGATGTCGCCACCGCCGGCAAGCGGGTTCGACCAGAACACCAGCGCCACGGTCGGGCGTTGGGGCAGGTCCCGCGCGTGCCAGAAGCGTTTCTTGCTCAGCAGGGTGTTGGACCGCTCGGCGAGGCTCAGGTCTTTGCTCTGGCGTCTGAACACGCCTCCGGCAACCACACCGTGCTCCCCGGGGCGTCGCCCGGTGGTCATCGAGGCCTGGACGCTGGCGGTCACCGCCGGCACCGTCGGGCGCATCGCGCCGGAGGCGGCCGGAACGATCGAATCGACCCACAGCCCCGACTGCCCCGCCGACAGGCGCCGCGAGAGTCCGGCAATGTCAATTATGCATATGCGTTTCATTTCAAGTCCGTGCGGTTTGTCTTTGCACCGGTCCTCGTGAGAACTATCATACCAATATACAACCCTCTTGGCGATGACAAACATTTAACGGTGGACGACGAACTGCAAACGGCGAACGAAAATCGCGACTTTGTCGCGACGAGGACGACGCGGGTATCGTCCGCTGACCGGGGCGATCGACATTGATTCTGATTCGCAGATGGCGATAAACAGGACCATTCTCGAACGTTTGCTCACCTTTGTACTACTAACGTTCAAGATGTTGAATTTATTTTGCACTTGTCGCGAAACGATGGGCTGGCCGTATGTCGTTGAGCCAGTTGCCAGTTGCCAGGCCATGTGTCCTTTGTGACCAGGTCGTTGTCGGTGAGAGGTCAAGAACCGCTGCATTGCAAATGGCCCGGACAACCTTTGGCTGGCTGTTAAGGATGCGGATATGGTATGCTTTGATACGAAGTAATTCAGAATGCGAAAATTCACAACATACATCCTGGCGCTTCCGGCTGCTATCGTTGTTGCGGTGCTCGTTACGACCAGGCTCGGGCCTGAAACCGCCCGCGCGCAAGTCAGTGCTGCAACCAAAAAAAAGAAAAAGGCCAGCAATCTCGATTTCTGGTTGAACGAGGCGACAACGGCGCCCGCCAGCCGCCCGGCCGACAAATCGACTACTGCGGGCGGTAATCCATTTTCGAGCAAGGAGCGCCCCTTCCGCGGCGACGCGGTTCCGGGCGTTATCGAAATGTCAGACGGAAGGCAACTACCAGGGTGGTTGTACACCACGCGCGACAAACCGTGGGTCGTTTTCGATCCGGTGCTCGAACGATGGCGGCAGATACCGTTCATCACGGTCCTGAGCATCACCGCCGTTGTCACCGAGGAGAAATACGAGCTCCAGTGGCGGTGGAAAGGCATGGGCGAGCCTGAAAAAGTTTTCACCGGAAGGAAGTTTCCGTATCGAAGATTCCTCTGGAAGTTCCGCCTGATCGACGGTAGCGAGGTAAAAGGCGCTGTCAAAGGCCAACCCATCTGGGTCCGATGGGATAACAAGTCCACCGGTCCGATGGTCCTCCACGAGCGCGACAAGGGCAAGATCGACTTGAAGCTCGAGGACGTTCATTACGTCAGGAAGATCGTGGTCTCGACAAAGATGCGCGACGCGGTCCTGGAAGATCGTAAAAACCAATCCGCAACTCGCCCCGCAAGATGAAGGACATACCGTGATAGACACCCCCAAGACCAAAACGCCGGGCACATTTTCAAAGTACGCCCGATGGTGGCCGGTCCTGATCGCTCCGGCGGCGCTGGTGGTGTGGGTGCTTATCGCCGAACGGTTCGAAGCAGGCAAGGTGAAGGTGTTCTCCGAACCGCTAAGCCCTCCGCTGCTGGCACTGACGGCCTTGATATTCGCGCTGCGGGCGTGGCGAACGGGGAATCCGCTTTGCGCGATCCTTACGGGGCTGGCGGTAGCGTTCACCTGCCGCGAAATCCACTTCGCCGGAACGGACAAGGGGATATATGCAGCGTTGGTTGCATTGGTGGTCTGGACGGTTCTCTGGCGGAAGCGGGTGATCGCGGCGTGCGGTAATATCTCGCACTCTCGCTGGGTGGCCGCGGCGGCTTTGACGTACGTGCTGAGCATGGTGGTGTCGAGGCGAGTTTTCAGCGCTAAACACCTCGGGCTGATCCCCAATGAAGACGTAATTCACATCCCTCTGGAAGAGGGTCTGGAACTGGTGGCGCACTTGCTGCTTTTGTTGTCGGCAGTTATGGGCGGTTGGAAGGCTTCGACCCGCCGCGGCGAGTCAACACCCCCAGCGCCCCAATCCGCACCGAAATAACCCGGGCACCGACCTCAGTGCAACAATTCCGCCATTTCGCAGAAAAAAAACTCCTCGCGGCACAAAATTATTTGGCGGACCTAACATCCTGCAAATAAAGCGTTAATATACGCCAAGGAGTACGCGGGCTCTCTCAGGCGGCTCAACATACCCCCCATCTCCGACCGAAATTATTCCTCATATGCTTGACAAGGTTGAGTACAGTGGCCAATGATGTCGCCCAATCAATAGTCGACGGTCTATATAATGATGCATATGCAGACCGCACAGAAAGGTGCAATGGCCCAGACCAGGAAAAAAACCACCAGTCGCCCCAAACGCAGTTCCACGAGAACTTCGTCCACCGCGGTCGGTAAGAACCTGGTAATAGTCGAATCGCCCGCCAAGGCCAAGACTATAAACCGTTATCTCGGAAAAGATTATGTTGTAAAGGCATCAAACGGTCACGTCCGGGACTTGCCCCCCAGGGAAATGGGCGTCGATATCGACCACGATTTCACGCCGACCTATCTGCCCCTGACCACTCGCAGGAAATTGCTGTCAGAATTGAAAAAATCCGCCAGGTACGCCCCACTGGTGTTTCTGGCTACTGACCTCGATCGCGAGGGGGAGGCTATTGCGTGGCATCTGGCTGAGGCCCTGAAGATCCCCTCCGATCGCATACGGCGCGTGATCTTTAACGAGATAACGGCCGGGGCAATTCGGGAAGCGTTTTCCCACCCCTCCGAGCTTGACATGAACAGGGTAAACGCCCAGCAGGCCCGGAGAATTCTCGACCGGATCGTCGGATACGAAGTATCTCCGCTGTTGTGGAAGAAGATCGCCCGCGGTCTGTCCGCCGGGCGCGTCCAGACCGTCGCGGTCCGCCTGATCGTGGAACGCGAGCGCGAGCGCGATGCTTTTCTGCCCGAGGAATACTGGCGAATCAGCGGCGCGTTCACCACCGATCTGCCTGCCTCGAAAGATATCGCAGATCGCTTCGCGGAACTGCTTGCCCGGCGCGACGCCAAGGGGCGCCCACCGACCAAAGACGCCCAACAGCACTTCCTGTCCGACAACAGCGCGTTCACGGCTGAACTTGCCCGATGGAAGGGTCAGAAGTTCCGCCCCACCGATGCCGAAGCCTCGCTGGAAGTGGTCAAGGCGTTGAGCATGTCCGTCGACGAAGTCAGGCGCAGCGAAGACCCCGACGCCAAGGGACCGGCAGCCAATCGCGTTGAGATCGTCGCGAGACTTGACGGTTCCCAGCCGCCTTTTACCGTAACCGACATCAAGCAGCGTCAGCGCAAGTCCAGACCGTCGGCGCCGTTCACCACGGTGACGATGCAGCAGGCCGCTTCCGTTCGCCTCTATTTCAGCGCCTCGCGGACGATGCGAGTCGCGCAGAAACTTTACGAGGGCCTCGACGTACCGGGCGAAGGCAGCGTCGGACTTATCACTTACATGCGAACCGACAGCACCCACCTGTCCGACGACGCACTGAATCAGGTCCGCGGGTTCATCGGCGACCAGTTCGGAAGCGCCTACCTGCCCGAGAAACCCGCGCGTTACAGTTCATCCAAGCGAGCACAGGAAGCCCACGAAGCGATAAGACCCACCAGCGTTTCCCGCACGCCCGATCAGCTTCGAGGCTCACTCGAACCCGACCAACTCAAACTCTACGAATTGATCTGGCGACGGTTCGTCGCCTGCCAGATGAATCCGGGAATATGGCAGGTTACTGAGGCTATCATCACGGCTGAAACACCCGCCGGAAATGCCGAATTCAAAGCAATGGGGCGAAGCCTCGAGTTCGACGGGCATCTCAAAGTTGCCGGTCTGCCCCGGGGCGGTGACCAGATCCTGCCCGAACTGCACACCGGACGCCCCGTCGCGCCGATTGACGTAAAGCCCGAACAGCACTTCACCCAACCACCACCGCGATATACCGAGGCGTCGCTGGTAAAGGCGCTCGAGGCCGAGGGCATCGGAAGGCCCAGCACGTATGCGGCCATCATAAAGACCATACAAGACCGCGAATACGTCCGCATCATGGACCGTGCATTTCAACCGACGCACCTCGGAACGGTGGTGACCGACCGCCTGATCCAACACATGCCCCGCGTCTTCGATATACGATTCACCGCGCACCTCGAGGACCAACTCGACGACGTCGAGGCCGGGCAGGTCGAGTGGGTGGACATACTGAAACGTTTCTATGGACCGTTCCACGAGAATCTGGAAAAGGCCGCCGAAGAAATGGTCCACGTGCAGGCCGAATCCGAACCGAGCGAATACAAATGCGACAAGTGCGGAAAGCCCATGGCCTATCGCCTGAACAAGAACGGGCGATACCTCTCATGCACCGGATATCCGGACTGCAAAAACACCATGCCCGTGGATGAAGATGGCAGGCCCGCCCGGCCCGCGCTTACCGATATCGCCTGCCCCGCCTGCGGGAAGCCTCTGCAAATGAGAAAGGGTCGCTACGGGCCTTTCCTGAGCTGCTCGGACTACCCCGAGTGCAAGAGTATCGTAAATCTAGATCGCAAGGGCGGAGTGAAGCTTCCGGCGCCCCCTCCGCTGAAGGTCGAACTTACCTGCCCAAAGTGCGATTCGCCCCTGAATCTCCGCCGCTCCAAACGCGGGCCCTGGCTGGCGTGTTCCGCATTCCCGAAATGCCGCGGACGACTCGGATGGAAAACCCTCACCGACGAGCAGCAAAAGGACCTCGAACTGAGACTGATGAACCACGAAAAGGACCATCCCCAACCAGTCATAAAGACCATGAGCGGAACACCGGTCGAGGCGGGCTACCTTCCGAAACCATACGATCCACCTGACAAATCAGAGACATGACCAATCCGCTCGGAAAACTCGCGGGAAAGTTCATCGTCATCGACGGGCCCGACGGCGCGGGCAAGACCACACAGGCCCAGTTGCTCTCTGAATTCCTGTCCGAATCCGGGCTGGACGTCTGCCGCATCCGCGATCCGGGCGGGACCGCCATCGGCGCCCAAATCCGCGGCATCCTCCTCGACCGCCGCCACGGACGGATGAGCGTACAATGCGAAATGATGCTCTATATGGCCTCGAGGGCCCAACTGGCCTACGAAGTCATCGTCCCGGCCCTGGCGGACGGTAAGTGCGTCTTGGGCGACCGGTACGTCTCGGCGACCGTTGCATACCAGGGCGCCGGTGGCGCGGACATCGAAGCGATAACCCACGCCGCCGCAATCGCCGTCGGAGATACCATGCCCGATCTCACGGTAATCCTGGATATCGACCCGCAAGTCGGCCTCGACCGCGCCGCTCGGGACGGACAGGCAGATCGCATCGAGTCGAAGCACATCGAGTACCATCGCAAGGTACGCGAAATATTCCTTTCTCAAGCCCGCAATCGGCCCGGGTACTTTACCGTAATACCCGGCGACGGTTCAATCGACCAGATCCAGCAGCAGCTCCGCGACACGCTCGAGGCGTGGAACTGGGCGTAAACCGAACGCGGAAAACCCACATGTCACAAATGGTTCACAATTTCGGGGCGCGCCCCAATCTCGGACCGGCCGTGCTCGTTGCAAAACAAGCTCGCGCAACCAGCGTATCAAGCCGCCGCATAAACACTTATGACGTCTCCGCTATCGCCGATTCAACATAATTCAGCACGCCCGCGCACTGTCACCTCACCAATAATGTGAACCTCTCGCCAAGGACGACTATCGCTCGGGGTCACTTTGGTTTTTGCTGTAACTCATTGTCTCACAAGTCTTTGTGTTAATTTCGCTCTCGTCGGCGTTTTCTAAAAACTTCATTTGACGCCATCAGATATGTCACAGCATATTAAAGTCTTTAATATCAAGGTTTTATATCATCAACATGTAACAATGATCGAAAATTTCGCCTCTCAGCCAACCGCTGGATTGTCGAATTCCGTCCTTGACCAACGCCTGACGGGGCACAATATTATAGCCAACCGGTTCAGGGACGGTCTCTGGGCCTTTGCGCACCGTAATGGACACCAGCCGGTCCTGGAGCCCCTGGCATGAAGCGATGGATTTGCGTTTTTCTGTTTTTCGGGCTCGTCGTCGCCCCGATCGTCATTTGCAGCCGTGACGTTACGGCCGGGCCGACCACCCGTCCCGCCGCCGACAAGCGCCCCGTACACAAAGTCAACACGGTCGAACAGTTCGTCCGGGCCATCGGGCCTAACCGCATCATCCAACTGGCGCCGGGCAAGTACCCCTTGAGCAAAGCCGTCCGCCGCAAACTCAAGCACGTGCGATGGAAGAAAGCCATACGAGACGAATACGACCTGATCGTCGTCGATGCGCCCAACCTGGCGATTCGCGGCATCGGGACCAAGGCGGTCCATCTTGCCGTCAACGCCGCCTACGCCAATGTCCTGAACTTCGAGAAATGCCCGGGTCTGGAACTGGCGAATCTCAAGATGGGCCACCACCCCTACCCCGGATACTGCACCGGCGGCGTCGTGCGCGTCGAGGAGGCAGACGGCGTGGTGATTCGCAAGTGCATCCTCTACGGCTGCGGAACGGAGGGCCTGCGCCTCGAGAAGGTCAAGAACTTACGCTTCGTCGATTCGATCATCGAAAAATGCACCTACGGTATTCTCACTGCCGACGACGCCGAAAATCTGAAATTCCAGCGATCCGTATTCCGCGCCAACAGCAAGTTCCACGGATTCCACTTCCGCGACTGCATCGCCGTGTCCTTCAGAAACTGCACGGTAAGCGACAACGTGCTCGGGGGGCTGAAGGAACCGCTGTTCGAGACCAACCTGAACTCCGACGACGCCGCAATCACCTTCGCCGGGGGAACTATCGAGCGTAACGCCGCGGCCGCCCTGGCCAAACCGCCCGGTATGGTGACGTTCCGGAAAGCCACGATCGAGGGCAACTCCTGGGACGCCCCCGCCGCCGTCAAGGCCAAAAGGGGCGGAAAAACTCTCGCGGACAAGGGGGGATGGTATTACCACGTGCCCGTGGGCGAGGCGGGCTTCTGGGATATCTCCATCGGAGTCTACGGGCGAGGGTGGTACTCACAGGCCCTTGCCAAAGCCAACCCCAACGTCACCGAACCGATCAAGCCCGACACAATAATCTACTGCCCACAAACGCCCAAAAAAAACGTCTATCCAAAAAGTCCGCAGCCCTGAGCGGGGAAACTGAAACTCGACCTGACCATCCAACTCGCAACGCGATAAGATGTTAAGTATTAGCTTCACGCGTTTTTGAGTCACGGGCGATTGTGATATAATCTCCCGCATGCGACCCGATGTGAACGCGACGGTTATAATCGCAGCCGACCACGCGGGTTTGGAAAGGAACAGTAATATGAAGAAACCGGAAGTCTGTGCGCTTGTCATCATTACCGCGATATTCCAACTGA
>Ga0180434_10003429_pt1 | contig 20210 bp, 17 predicted proteins | sample SS_ome_7_FD_132453 | JGI IMG/M metagenome (GOLD analysis project Ga0180434, IMG submission 132453) | Hypersaline lake sediment archaeal communities from the Salton Sea, California, USA - SS_1_D_2 metaG | ecosystem: Environmental > Aquatic > Non-marine Saline and Alkaline > Hypersaline >...
CCGGGAACGACGGCGTCGACCGCCGCGGCGACGTGTTTCTGCCGCTGGGGTACGAGCCCGGCTACGACTATCCACTGCTCGTCTGGCTGGCAGACTCAGGCGATCATCGGTTCGATCTCGGCCGAACGATGGCCCGGTTGAGTTTGCGAAACTATCTCGATGTGCGGGTCGACGATGCCAAGCCCGAGGCCTGCTGGGACGCGATTGACCGGATGGTCGACCGCTACAGCGTGCATTCCCGGCGGGTCTATCTCATCGGCACGGGAACCGGCGGAACCGCTGCATTTCGGATCGCCTGCCGCCAGCCTGCGGCTTTTGCTGGAGCCGTCTCAATCGCGGGACGGTTTCCTTTGGACGAGGGGCTGCTGAGCAGCCTTGCGCAGGTGCGGCAACTGCCGCTGTTGCTCTGCTGCACTGCCAAGCCGGCGGCCGTGTCGGCCCCAGCCACAGCTGATGTCGACCGCACGCTGCGGCTGTTCCATGCCGCCGGCGGGCAGTTCGGCCTGCGCATCTACCCCGCCGCCAGATCCGCAGGCCGCTCTCTGGCCCGGAGCCGGGCGGTCCTGCGGGATATCGACCACTGGGTGATGGATGCCGTCAGCCGGAGCCCGGTGCCGCTGACGACTGCCGCCGTCTGACCGTCCCTCCCGAACCGGTTGGCCCAGCCGCGTTGTCGGAAAAACCTCCAGCCCTCCCGACCCCCCAAGCCCCAGGGATTCTCATGCGACCAATCATTCCCAGTTCCGAGGCGGTCCGAAGTGGTCGGCCTGCGACCCTGAAAAGCCTCGTTGAGCGGCTCGTCGATGGCCTCCAGAGGGAGGCCGCCGACTGCGATCGGCCCCTGCCGCGGCTGGTGGTCGACGTCGCCGCCGACCATCGGCTGCCCGCTGATGCTGCCGCCCTCCGAAGTCTGGTGGAGTCGGGCCTGCGGGCTGCCGTTCAAGCCGCCGCGGCCAGCGGGACAATGGCCCGCACGGGCGAAGTCGTAATCACCAGCGTCGAGTACCCCGGTCGGCTTGAGTTGGAGATCGCCGACACCGGTCCCGGCCGCGAAGAGCGACAAACGCCTGCCGGACGCTTTGCCGACGCGATGCAGGCGGCGGCGGAACACCGCCTGCTCGACCGTCTGGCTGCCAGCGCGCGGTTTGATGACTGCCCGGAGGGGGGCATGGCGCTGACTTACTCGATGCCGCTTGCGGCTGCCCACCGGGCGGCTGCCTGAGCGAAGTGCCCCCTGACGTCCGCCGATCGGAGTCCCGCGATGGAGCCAGATGTTTTTGCCGAGACCGGCCGCAGGGTCGGCCCGACGCCGCTGCAGGCGATCGCGGCCGGGCTGGTGCTCGTTGCCGTCAGCCTTGTCGTCTGGGCGCTGCGGCAGCCGCCGCGTGGCGATCTCGTCGAGGTGGAACTGCTCGCGGGGACCGTCCTTGGGCCCGCCGACTTGGCGTTGATGGAAGCAGTCTTCGACCGGGCCGATCTCGCTGATCACCGAATCGAGGACGGCCGGCTCTTCGTCGCCGGCGGGCGGCAGAGCGGTTACCTCCGGGCCCTCGTTGACGCCGGAGCGTTGCCGCCGGAATTCGGCGGCAGCCTGAGGCGGGCCGTCGAGAACGACAGCCCCTGGCAGAGCCAGGCGAGCCGGGCCGAGCAACTCCGGGTCGCCACGCAGGAAGAACTCTCGCTGGTGATCCGCACGATGCCGGGAATCAAACAGGCTGCGGTCCTCTACGATCACGACGCGGGCGACCACCTCTTCCGCGGAACTGCTGAGGCGACCCAGACCGCGAGCGTCAGCGTCCGCATGGAACCGGGCACGCGGCTCGACCCTCACCGGGTCCAGGCAATCCGTGTCCTGGTGGCCTCGTCGATTGCCGGCCTGCGGGCTGAACGGGTGGCGGTCACCGATTTGAGCAGCGGTCAGGTCTATGACGGGCCGCTGGTCTCCGAGGCCGACCTTATCGCCGGCGATCCAGCCCGGGCCCGGGCGGTCGCCTATGAGCGGCATGTGCTGGCAAAACTGCGGCAGGCGCTGTCGTTCATCACCGGTGTGGTCGTCGAAGTCAACGCATCGGTCGGAACGGCTGCCCCGCCACGGGCGGACGGCCCGACAACGCCCTCGCATCCGCGGGCTGCCGCCAACGCGCCGGCTGCGATCACGCCCCCGGCACTCCCAGACAGTCCGCTGCCGCCGGGCGGGCAGACAGTGCAGGTGTCACTGGCGATTCCGGAGGCCTATCTCGCCGGCGGCCGCCGGCGACCCGCGGCCGCCGAAGAGCCGCCGGAGGAGTCGATCGCCGGAGAACTTCAACGCCTTGAGCAGCTCGTCGTCGGGCTTGTCCCAATCAGTCCGCCCTGGAGCCGGGTGCAGGTCACGATCACGCAATATCCCGGGCGGGGCACCGCTGGCCTGCTGCCGGTTCCGCCGGTGCAGCCACCTGTGTCCGGCTCCACCGCGGCAGCGTCGGCAGCGGTGACCGCGGAGTCGTCGACACCGCGGGAACTGGTCGCGGCGGCGCTGACCAGCCTGCCTGACGTTCCGCGGCAGTCGTTTCTACTCGCAGCCTGCCTTGGCATCGCGGTTCTCGGCGGCGGCGGGTTGCTCCTCGGGCGGCAGCGGCTCAGCCCGCCGGGCTCCGGAACTCGACGGGGGGCGATCGACTGGTCGACCCTCGCCAGGCGGCCAGCCCTCAATCGCTCGGAGGAAGCCGTATGACCAGCAGCAAGCGGCCGCGACCGCTGCGGCGTGTCGGAAGGCCTGGTCCCGCGGGACCGCTGGCGGGATGGTTGCAAATCTCGGGCCTGGCCGTGGCGGTCTGCCTGCTGCCGGGGTTGCTGGCCGCCTCCGAGCCGCACGCTGCAGCGGCAAAAGCCGACCGGATCGACCCCGCTCCCGTTGCTGGTCCAGTGACGTTTCCGCAGGGCAGGGGAGAGGCTGAGGCGGCCGGTGGCCCGGCGGCGGCGGCCGGTCTGTCCTTTGACTGGCAGGCCTGGGGAATCGTCCTCGCGGCGGTCGCCGGGGCCGTCGGTCTGCGGCTGGCGAGTCGGCGGCGGTCGGCGGGTCTTCCGCCCGATGTTTTTGCCGTACTCGGCGAAACGATGCTCGGTGGACAGGCGGTCCGAGTCGTCAGGTTCGGCCCCAAGACCCTGCTGCTCACCGGCGGCAGCGGCGGCCCGCGCACCCTTGCTGAACTCGACGATCCGCTCGCCGCAGAATGGATTGCCGCCGCCTGCCGGGGTGACACCACCCTGCGGACCGCAACACCGGTTGGTGGCGGGAGAGCCCCGCGGGCCGCCGATTCGATCGACCGAACCGGCGAATCCCCCGGTTCGAGCCTCCCTGCAGCCGGAGCCGCCTGATGAACCGTCTCTGTCGGACCGCCGCCGAGGCTGTCGACAGGTCGCGACCGGCCCTCGCGGCCGTCGGCGGTCTCCCGCTTCGACTCTGCTTCCTCGTCGGCTGCGGCTGGTTCGTCGCGATCGCCTCGGCCGCCGCCGCTGATCCCGATCTCGTGCCGCTCGCCGCGCCACCGGAAGCCGACATCGTCGCGACCGCTGCTGCCGCAACGCCGCCGAGCGAAGCGACCCTCGGGTCGGCCGATCTGCCGTCCGCTGCGGTCCCGCCGGCCGCTGGACTTGCCGCCGTGCTCGACCGCCGGTGGGCTGATCGGCTGCTGCCGGCAGCCATCACGTTCGGCGTGATGAGCCTCGCCCCGGCGGTCCTGTTAATGACAACCTGTTTTGTGCGGATGTCGGTCGTGCTGTCGCTCACCCGGCAGGCGATCGGCACCGGCAACCTGCCGGCGACCCAGATCATCACATCACTGGCGTTGTTTCTCTCGGCGTTGGTGATGTGGCCGGTCTGGACGGCGGCCTACGAGGAGGGCGTCGCACCCTACCAGGCCGGTGAGATCCCGTGGCAGGACGCCTTTGATCGGGGCAGTCTGCCAATCCGCCGCTGGATGGCGACGCAAATCGAAGCGGCCGACAACCAGGAGACGATCCGGCTGCTGCTCAGCCGGCATCCCCGCCCGCCCCGAGAGGTCGCCACCTACGACGACGTGCCGCTTGAGGTGCTGTTGCCCGCGTTCCTGCTCAGCGAGCTTGAAGTGGCCTTCCTGATCGGGTTTCGGATCCTGCTGCCGTTCCTGGTGCTCGACTGTGTGGTGGCGACGCTGGTTGTGTCGACGGGGCTGGTCATGCTGCCGCCGACCCTCGTGTCGCTGCCTCTGAAACTTCTCGTGTTTGTCGCCGCCGACGGCTGGACGCTGGTGGTCCGCGGGCTGCTTGACGGCGTCGTTCCCGGCAGTGGGTGAGCCGGCTGGCTGACAGCCGAAGGCAATTGGCTTGGAGGGCCGCAATGGCCGGCATCGACCTTGTTCAGTCCGTGCGGATGGCGATTTTTGAAGGCGGGCTCGTGCTCGCCCCGGTGCTCGCCGCCGGCTTCTTCGCTGCGCTGGTCGTCGGGCTGCTGCAGGCGGCGACCGGCATCCACGAGCCCCTCGTCGGCATGCTGCCGCGGCTGGCGGTGATCGCGGTGATGGTCTATCTGGCCGGTGGCTGGATGCTCGAACGGTTTGTCAATTTTTTTCGCGTGAGTGTGCTGGGGCCTTGACCAGCTGGACGGAATGATGCCTCTGCCGTCACTGCTTGCCGCCGCATTGCCGCTCGACGGCCCTGCCGAGGCTGGTGCCGTGGTCGCCGTCGGGCTCGCCTGCCGGGTGGCCGGGCTGCTCGCGGTCTGCGGCCGGTGGCTCACTCCCGGCCTCACCCCGCAACTCCGCCTCGGGCTGCTCGTCGTCCTCGCCGTGGCGGCTGCGCCGACGGCGGTCCTGGCCGTCCAGCATGCTGGCGGCGACCTCCCGCCGCTGCCGCTGCTCCTCGGCTCGGAGCTTCTGCTCGGAGCAGGCCTCGGTCTGGCGGTGGCAGTGATCGTCTCGGCGGTCTCGACGGCCGGCGGGGTTCTGGCGTCGGCGGCCGGCCTCGACTGGGCCGCCGCCTTCACGCCCGGTGGCGGCGACGGGCCGGGCGTCGCCCGCCTCTGCGGCTGGCTCGGCCTGGCGGCTTTCGTGGCGGCCGGCGGCCAGCGGCTGGTGATCGGTGGGCTGCTGGAGAGCTGCTGGCGGCTTCGCGTCGGTGGGGCGGCGACTGCCCTCGGCCGCGGTGAACTGCCGCTGGCCGACCTGCTGATCAGTCTGCCCGCCGTCGCGCTGTCGCTGGCCATGACCCTGGCGTTGCCGGTTCTGGTGGCGGTCGTCACCACCCACCTGGCAACCGCTGTCTGCCTGCGAACGGTGAGTTGGGGCCCGAGCCCGGGCCTGCTGCAGGGGATCGCCGGTCTGGTGCTGCTCGGCGGGCTGCTGGCGGGAAGCCGCCAGTGGGCCGATCAGGCGGGCCGACTCTTGCTCCCGCCGCTGCAGACCGCCTGCGACGGCGTGATGCTCAGCAGCAACTTCCCCGCCCCGCCTCCTTCCGCTGCGGCAGGGGCCGAGAAGACCGCCGTTGCTCTGGACCGCCGTTCGGCCCTTATCGCCGCGGCTGTCGAGATCAGCAGTCGTCGCCCTCAGCCGCGGTCGCCGGCCGCTGCTGTCAGCCCCGGCAAGAACGAGGAGCTGTCGCCATGACCGCCGGCGGGGACCGCACGATTCCGGCCACGCCCCGGCGCCGGGAGGCCGCCCGGGACGCGGGGCAGGCTCCGACCGCGGCAGTGCTGACCTGGCCGCTGCTGGCGGCGCTGGTGCTGAGCGTCGCGGCTTGGTGGGTCCGCGCGACGATCGCGGCGGCCGTGACCCTCGTGCAGGCGGCGATCGCCGGCGCCGACCCTGGAGCCTTCGGTTCCGCGGCCCTGGCCGTGATTGGCCCGACGGTTGCGGTGGTCGCTGCCGGGCTGGGGCTGCTGCTTGGGGTGCGGCTGCTTGGTGACAACGCCGGCTGGCGGCTCAGCCGGGCCGGCTTTCGGGCGGTGCGGATCGATCCGGTCACCGGCCTTCGCCGCCTGCTGACTGCCGCGAGCTGGATCCGCGGGCTCCTCTCGTTGGTGAGTCTCCTCGGACTGCTGGCCGTTGCCTGGCTTGCCAGCGGCCCGCTCGTGAGGAGCCTCAGCGAGCCGCCGGACCGAGCAGGGGCGTTGCCGACGTCGCCGCTGGCCGCCGCCGAGACCTTGCTTTGGTGGCTGGTCGTTGCGGCGCTGGCCGTGGCCTTTTGCCAATGGACTTTGCAGCGGTTGCTGTTTGAACGGCAGATCCGCATGACGCCGCAGGAATATCGAGACGAACTTCGCAGCCTGCGAGCCGAGCCGCGAGTTCGCTGGCCCCGGAAACCGGGGGCGTGACGCCGCGGGGAACAACCGGTTCGAGAGCGGTTGCCAAGCCAGCCCGGCGGGGCGACTGCGGCTCAGCCGCCCGTCTCCGCCAACACGAAAGACGCGAGCCGCCGACCGCCCCTGCGATCCGCCTGTTCGGCAGGGGTGGCGGCAGCCCGCGGCTTTGTCCCGCGACCGGCAACCGGTCGTTCAGATGGCGTCGACGGCCGTCTCGCCAGTCCGGATTCGCACCACCTCGCTGAGGTCGGTGACGAAAATCTTGCCGTCGCCAACCTGGCCGGTGCGAGCGACGGTCATGATCTTGTTGATCACGTTCTGCGCCTCGCCCTCGTCGACGACCACTTCCAGCTTGACCTTTGGCAGGAAGTCGACCGAATACTCGGCGCCGCGATAGGTCTCGGTGTGACCGCGCTGCCGACCGAACCCCCGAACCTCCGTGACCGTCATCCCCTTGACGCCGATTTCATTGAGGGCGTCCTTGACCTCCTCAAGCTTGAAATGCCGCAGGATTGCTTCAATCTTCTTCATCGTTTCTGTCCTTTACGCTTTCGGGAAAAACCACTTGATCCGCGTTCCAATCGCTTCCGCCTGCGGTTCGCGAAGCCGACCACAACGCCGGCTCTGGAAAGGAAGCGTGCATGTCCCGTGCCAAACGCCCCGCGTTTTCTTTGCCGCTTTTTCCGCTTTCCGGAGGCCCCGCCGGCCGCGACTGTCACGCCGGCGTGACGCGGGGCCTGGCGACCAGCGGCCGCCGGGCGGGAAAAAGGCCGATTCCCCGCCGCGAAACCGGCCCGTCACATCGATGAGGCGCGTTCACAGCCGCGCACCAGCCGTCCCGACGGAGCCGGCCGGCGGACTGATTCCTGCCGTCGCTCAGATGCTCTCTCCGGTCGGCGTCGGCTGGCCCTCGCGCTGGCCCCGGAACCGGGCCGCGTCGAGGTCGTGCGATTTCAGCAATCGGTAGAGCGTGCCCCGAGGCAGTTTCGCCTCCTTGGCCGCCGCCGAGACATCGCCCGCATGCCGGCTGAGCAGGGCGGTCAGGTACTGCCGCTCAAACCGGGCCACGTGGACGCTGCGCTCCGCAAAAAAGCCCGAACCGGCTTCGCCGTTCCGGCCGGGCTCGCCTGGCTGTTCCGACCGGCCGGCGGCGGCGACGACCTCGTCGGGCAGGTCGTCGACGCCGGCGAGGTCACCGCTGGAGACCGCGAGTGCCCGCCGGATGACGTTTTGCAGTTCGCGGACGTTGCCGGGCCAGGGGTAATGCCTCAGGACCTGGTAGGCGTCGGTCGACAGCCGCCCGGCGCCGCGGCCCATCTCCCGGCCGGCTCGGTGAGCGAACAGTTCCGCGAGCAGGCCGATATCGTCGCCCCGTTGTCGCAACGGCGGCAGGCTGATGCGGACGACGTTGATCCGATAAAACAGATCGCGGCGGAAGGTTCCCTGCGCCAGCATCGAGTCGATGTCGCGGGAGGTGGCCGCGACGACGCGGACATTGACCGGGACCTCCTTGCGGCCGCCGACGCGGCGGACCCGCCGTTCCTGCAGGACCCGGAGCAGTTTGGCCTGCAGGGCGGCGGGCAATTCGGCCACCTCGTCGAGGAACAGGGTGCCGCCGTCGGCGACCTCGACAAGGCCGATCCGACGGGCGTCAGCGCCGGTGAAGGCCCCGCGTTCATGGCCGAAGAGTTCACTCTCAAGCAATGCGTCGGGAATCGCACCGCAGTCGATCGGCACGAAGGGGCTGGCCGTTCTGCGGCTGCGGCGATGGATCGCCCGGGCCACCAGTTCTTTGCCGGTGCCGGTCTCGCCGGTGATCAGCACGTCGACCGAACTGGCCGCCACCCGTTCAATCAGACTGTAGACCTGCCGCATCGGCGGGCTCTCGCCGAGAAATTCCTCGAACGTATACGGCCGTTCGACCGCCCGGCGGAGGGCCTGTTCGGCCGACCGGTGCCGGGCGTTGGTCAACGCCTCGACGAGGGCGTCTTCGAGGTCGCGGCCGGCGTTCGCCAGCGGCAGGTAATCGGCCGCTCCCAGCCGCAGGCAGTCGCGGGCGGTCTCGGCGTCGGGATCGGCGTCGACCACCACCACCGGCAGGTCGGCGTCGGCCTGCACCAACTCCGTCAGGGGGCCCGCCGCAGAGAGCCCGTCTCGCATGGTCAGCACGGCGAGGTCGTAGCTATCGCTGCCGAGCAGCGCGATTCCCTCGGCAACGCTCGACCGCTGCTGGACCTCCAACGGTTGGAGTCGGGCAACAAGCCGCCCGTAAGGCAGCGCGTCGGCGCCGGCCGGATCGATAATCACGATACGGGGCTGACGCATGGCGGCCTGTCGGCGGGAGGGCGACGCGCCGACAGAGTACTCCAGCCGCCAGTTCTGTCGCGCAGACGCCAGTATCGTCTCGTTGTCGGCCGGCTTCAACCGGTCTCGCGGCGGCCGATTCCGGCTCCTTGCGAGGTCTGCTACAGTGCGAAGAAATCCAGCAGGCAGAGCCCCCGGCGGGCCGTCCCCGCCCAACGCCCGCGTCCGGAGCATCATCCCCGCTCGGGCGGCGGCCGCCCCGTTCGGAACAGGAGACATCGCATGTCGCTCGATCCCTACTCTCTCTGCCCGGGCGGAACCGGCAAGAAGATCAAATTCTGCTGCCACGAACTGCTCGGCGACCTCGACCAACTCGACCGCCTCGTCGAGGGCGACCAGGTGCAGGCCGCCCTGGAGCAGGTGGTGCGACTCAGTGACAAGCACCCGGGCAAGGCCTGCCTGCTGGCCACCCGCACCAAACTCGAACTGGCGGCGAAGAAGTTCAACGATGCCGCGGTCACGAGCCGGGCATTCCTCGAGGCCTTCCCCGACAACCCGCTGGCACTTGGCCACGCGGCCGTCACCGCCGCGCTGGGCGACAACCTCCAAGAGGCGGCGACGCTCTTCGACCGCGGACGGGAGGCCGTCGCCGCCGAAGTCCCCGACGACCTCGTCCGAATCGGCATGACGCTGGTGCAGGTCGCCTGCCAAGTGGGCCAGTTCGGCCTCGCAGAATCGACGATTGAGTGGCTCAGCGAAAAATCGCTCGGGTCGGAGGAAGAACGCAGCGTGCTCGCCGAGACCTTCCTCACGGCGGGGCCGCCGCCAGCCCTGCGAATCCGGGTGCCGCTGGCGGAGACGCCGGCCGACACGCCCTGGCGGTTCGAGTTTGACACGGCGCTGAAGCATGCGATTGCATGGCGGTTGTCGAAGGCGTTGAAAACCTTCACCAGTCTCAAGGGGGTTGCGGCCGAAAGCCCCGAACTCTGGAAAAATATCGCCCTGCTCTGCGAGCGGCTGGCCCGCCCGCTGGAGGCGGCGGAGGCCTGGCTGAAACTCGCCGACCTCCGGGTCGCCACCGGTGACGCCACCAGCCACGACGACGCGGTCGAGGCGACCGGCCGGGCGGTGGCCCTCGAAGGCCAGGCCAACCCGGAGCGGTCGCCGGTGATCCGCTACAAGGTGCTGCGGGCTCCGCTTGACGGCGACCTCGACCTGCTCGAAGACGCCCTGCGAAAAAGCGAGCACTTCGAGGCCAGCCCCGTCGACCGGGCCCGTTGGGTCTCCCGGGGAGCGGTGCCGCCCCGATCAAGCTGGCGGGTCTACGCGGCGGCCGACGCAGACGCCGGACAGCGGCTGCTCGGCTCGTTGTTGCTCCACGGCAAGCAGACCGACCGCGACGCCGAAGTGACCCTCCAGGGGCTCGCGCCCGACATCGCTGCCGCCCGGGAACTCGTCGAAGCACCGCTGCAGTGCACCCTCGAAGAGGCCGATCAGCCGGCCGGCCTGCCGGTGGTCACGCCGCTGAATTATCTCGCCGGCAGCCAGTTTCGGGTCGTTCCGCCGCCACCGTCGGCGACGCCGCCGGCGGCTGGCGAAGATGCCCCGATCGACGAACTGCTGGCCAAGCAGCAGGCTCAGGTCGCCCGGAGGTTCGTCTCGCTGTGGCCCGACACGCCGCTGCCCGAACTGCTCGGCAAGACACCGCGGGAGGCTGCGGCTGCCGGAGGAGAGTCGCAGCGGCGGGTCGAGGCGATCGTCAACGACGCCGAGGCGACCGAGATGATTCCGGCCGGCCGCGATATCTGGCCAGATCTCCGCCAGGCGGTAGGCCTGCCGGTCCCGCCGCCCATTGAATCAGCCACACCGCTCGGGACGGTTCCGCCGCAGCGGTGGCTGCGGCTCAATCTGGCCAAGGTCGAACTCGACCAACTCCGGGGTCTGTTGCTGGCGGCGGCTGATGTCGGCTACAGCCTCACGGCCGAGCGGGTCGCCGAGGCGGTGCTTGCCCGCGAGGGAATCGCCGACGCCGATCGCTGGCAGGCCTACGGCGTGCTGGAGGCCCGGGCCCGGACGACGACGCGGCGGCTCGAGATCCTCGAGAAGATCCGCAGCCTCGCCAAGGTGATGCAGGCTGACGAGGGGATGCTTGATGTCGCGGAACTCCGCCTTCAATTGCAGCGTGGTGACCAGCCGGCCTTCCTGCGGGTGATGGAGCGGATCCGGCGGCTTCACGGCCAGAACCCCCGGGTTGCCAGCGGTGTCGCACAGGTCCTGATGGAGGCCGGCATCGACGTAAACGCCCTCGCCGCAGCCGGCGGTGGGGGAGTTCCCGCAGCGGCCGCCGGACCGGCGGGTCCGGCGACCGCGGCGGCGGCCCCGCCGGCTGGTCCGCCGGGCAAGCTCTGGACGCCCGGCAGCGAAGCGGCGGGTGGCGGCGGAGAAAAGCCGGCGATCTGGACACCGTGAGCACCGCCGAAATCCCGTCGGGGTTCGCGGCGGCCGACCTGCATTGCATGCGGCGGGCGATCGAACTCGCCCGCCGGGCGGAAGGGCTCGTCGAACCCAACCCGATGGTCGGCGCGGTGGTCGCGGGTCCGGACGGCCGGATTCTCGGCGAGGGCTGGCACGAACGGTTTGGCGGTCCCCATGCCGAGGTCAACGCCCTGGCGGCGGCCGGAACCCGCAGCCGCGGCGGCACCCTCTTCGTCACCCTCGAACCCTGCTGCCATCACGGGAAGACGCCCCCGTGTACCGAGGCAATTCTCGCGGCCGGCATCCACCGGGTGGTCGTGGCGGCAGGCGATCCCCATCCAGCGGTCGCCGGGGGCGGCCTGGCAGCGTTGCGTCGGGCTGGCCTGGAGGTCGACTGCGGGCTGCTGGAGGCCGCAGCGGTCCGGCTCACCGCACCATTTCGTCGGCTCATCCGGCAGGGCCGTCCCTGGGTGATTGCCAAGTGGGCGATGACGCTCGATGGCTGCCTGGCCCTTCCGCCCGCCGACACCGGTCGGCAGCCGGCCGAAACCGGCTGGATTTCCTCGCCGGCGTCCCGCGAACGCGTCCACGATCTCCGCCGCCGCGTCGACGCGATCCTCGTCGGCATCGGCACGGCTCTGGCCGATGATCCCCTCCTCACCGCCCGGCCGCCGGGGCCGCGGCCGCTGCTGCGGGTGGTGCTCGACCGCGCCGCCAGGCTTCCGCTGGCCTCGCGGCTGGTGCGGTCAGCTCGTCACGACCCGCTGCTGGTGGCGGCCGGTCCTGAGGCCCCGGCGGCGCGGTTGGCCGAGCTTGAGCGGGCCGGCTGCGAGGTCTGGCGGAGCCCGCTGGCGGAGAATGCCGCGATGCTCGCCGGGCTGCTGGCCGAACTCGGCCGCCGCCGGCTGACCAATCTTCTGGTCGAAGGGGGGGCAGCCGTCCTTGAAGCCTGCTTCGCCGCCGGCGTCGTCGACGAGGTCTGGGCCTTCGTGGCCCCGCGGCTCGCCGGCAGCCGGACGCAGGCGGTCGCCGAGGTGCCGGGAACCCTGCCGGCCCTCGTGATCGAGACGGTGGAGCATTCCGGAGGCGACATTCTCATCCGCGGCCGACCGGCGGCTGACCCCGCCATCACCACGTCGTGAAGGGCTGTTTGGGGCTCGGATTTTTCGCCGGCATGATCGCTGCCGAGTCGACCCGGAACTCCTCCAGCAGCTGCTGGAGCGTGGCGAGTTTTTCGGGACGGCCGGCTGCCAGATTGGTCCGCTCGCCGGGATCATCGGCGAGGTTGAACAGTTCCGGCTCTTTGCCCCAGTACCATTCGATCAGCTTCCAGTCCCCGAGCCTGACCGCGGCGCCGGGGATGCCGCCCTGGTTGCCCCAGTGGGGATAGTGCCAAAACAGCGGCCGCCCCGCCGGCTCGGCGGCAGGGTCGCTGAGGGCCGCGAAAAATGACACGCCGTCCCGGTGCTGCTGGGGCAACAGCGGCAGCCCGGTCGCCTCGAGAATTGTCGGAAAGTAATCGGTCGAGATGACCGGCCAGGCTGAGACGCTGCCGGGCGGTGTCACCCCCGGCAGCCGCGCCAGCACCGGTTCGCGGATGCCTCCCTCGTAGAGCCAGCCCTTGCCCGCTCGAAAGGGCAGGTTTGAGGTGGGTGATCCCTCGGAGGTCGAGAGCCCGCCGTTGTCCGAGGTGAAGATCACCAGGGTCTGCGACGCGAGGCCGTGGGTGTCGAGGGCATCGAGGACCTTGCCGACGGCGGCGTCGAGCGCCTCGACCATGCCGCCGTAGACGGCGTGGGCCTGGACCGTCCGATTCTGCCGCGGCGGCTCCGCCGCGAAGGCGTCGGCCAACCCCCGCTCCCGCTTCCGCTGCTGGTACTTTGCGACCAGTTCCGCCGGGGCCATCAGCGGCGTGTGGACCGAGTAGAAGGAAAGGTAGGCGAGAAACGGCCGGTCTTTGTGAGCCGCGATGAACCGGGCGGTCTCGGTCGCGAGCCGGTCGGGCAGATGCTCCCCCGGCGGGCCGTCGGCCAGCCGGGGGTTGCCGTAGGGTGAAAAGTATTTGTTGCCGCCGTAGGGACCGCCCCGCTCGATGCCCCCCTTGTTCACCTCAAAGCCATGATCCTCCGGCCAGGAGCCCTGCCTGCCGAGGTGCCACTTGCCGGCAAAGAAGGTCGCATAGCCGTGCGACTGCAACGCTTCGGCCAGCGTGGTGTGGCCCGCCGCGAGTTGGCCGAGGTAGGCCGCCGGCCAGAGCGGCCGGTCGCGATGGCGGCCGAAGTTCCCGTCGGTCACGGGGTCATATCCGGCCGGCAGCCTCTGGCCGAAAAACTGATTGGGAGCCCCGAAGTAGTCGGTGTTCCGCGTGCGGGCCGGCCACTGGCCGGTGAGCACTGCCGACCGGGTCGGCGAGCAGACCGGGCAGGCGGCGTAGCCGTTGCTGAACCGCATCCCCGAGTCGGCCAGCCGCTGGAGATTTGGGGTGTCGTAGAAGCATTCGGGGTTGAATGGCGTCGTGTCCCGGGCTCCGAGGTCGTCGGCAAGGATGAAGACGACATTGCGGGCGGCCGGGCCCGCGGCGGCGGCCGAACCGAGGCAGAGGAAGGCCAGGACGGGAAGCATTCGAATCATTGCGATCGCGCTCCGGGGAGGGTTGGGACGAGCCTGTTGAGCGGGGCTCTTCGCCGGCCCCTCACGGCCGCTGGGGATGCAGCCGCGGCTGGCTGCCGACGGCGACCCGGTTGACGGCGGCGAGGAATGCCCGGGCCGCAGCCTCGAGGGAATCGGTCGACACCCCGCGACCGCGGTGCACCTGGCCGCGGTAGCGTTCCGCCGTCGCTTCCAGTTCCACGGTCACCTCGGCCTGGGCATCCTTGCCGACGGTGACCGCCTGCACCCGGAAGTCGCGGCAGATGGTGGTGATGCCGGTGAGCTTTTCGATCGCCAGGAAGATTCCGTCAATCGGCCCGTCTCCGGCAGTGATCGAGACCGACTCAGTCCGGCCCTCGCGGCGCACCCGCAGCGTGACCGTCGGTGAGATGCCGCTCTCCGAACTGACGCTGTAGCCCTCGAACACAAACACCTCCGGCAGGCTGGCGAACTGCTGCTCGCAGAGGGCGGCGATGTCGCCGTCATAGATTTCCTTCTTCCGATCGGCGAGCAGCTTGAACTGCTCAAAGACCGTCTGCAGCTGCTCGCCGGAGATCTGATACCCGAGGGCCGCCGCCCTGTCGGCCAGCGCCGCCCGGCCGCTGTGCTTGCCGAGGACGAGGTCGGTCCGTTCCAGGCCGACATCCTCCGGCCGCATGATCTCGTAGGTGCTGCGGTCCTTGAGCATGCCATCCTGATGGATCCCGGCCTCGTGGGCGAAGGCGTTGCGGCCGACGATCGCCTTGTTGCGCGGCACCTGGATGCCGGTGACGTTGGCGACGAGCCGGCTCGTCGGCACCAGCCGCTGGGTTACCACCTGCGTCTGCCGACCGTAGACGTCGGCCCGCGTCCGCAGGGCCATTACCACTTCTTCGAGCGAGCAGTTGCCGGCCCGCTCGCCGATGCCGTTGATCGTGCACTCGATCTGGCCGGCGCCCGCCTCGACCGCTGCGAGGCTGTTGGCCACCGCCAGCCCGAGGTCGTCGTGGCAATGCACGCTGAGGACGGCCTGGTCGATGTTTGGTACCCGGCTGCGGAGCGTTGCGATCACGGTATGCATCTGGCGGGGGGTGGCGTAGCCGACCGTGTCGGGGATGTTGATCGTCGTCGCTCCGGCGGTGATCGCCGCCTCGACGACCCGGCAGAGGAAGTCGACCTCGGTCCGGGCGGCGTCCTCGGGAGAGAACTCGACGTCGTCGCAGCAGGAGCGGGCCCGGCTGACGCCGGCCACCGCCCGCTGGATGATTTCCTCTTGATTCATCCGCAGCTTGACCTCGCGGTGGATCGCACTGGTGGCGAGGAAGACATGAATCCGCGGCCGGGCCGCTTCTGCCAGCGCTTCCCAGGCCCGGTCGATGTCGCGTTCGTTGCAGCGGGCGAGGCCGCAGATGACCGGTTCGCGGACCGCCCGGGCGATCTCACGGACCGACTCGAAGTCACCCGGCGAGGCGATCGGGAACCCGGCTTCGATGATGTCGACCTTGAGCTGGGCGAGCGCATGCGCGACCTCGATTTTCTCGGTGAGGTTCATGCTCGCCCCCGGCGACTGCTCGCCGTCGCGAAGGGTCGTGTCGAAGATGCGGACCGTGGGGCTGGCGGACATGATGGCTCCAGGCGGGGGCGGCGGCGGCATGCGGCCGGCCCGATCCCGGAAGCAACAGCCGCCTCCGGGGAATCCCAAACTCTACCCGACTGAACCATCGGGAAAAAAGCCGCTGGGGACCCAGCCGTTGAATTCGTCCGCGCGGAATCGGCCGGCTTGATCGGCCAACCTCTGCTGCCGGCCTCGGACAATCACCCGCGGCCGGTTTCTGCGGCTCGGGTGATTCTGGATGCCGGACCGCTGGCTGCCTTCACGACCGGCCAGCTTGTGGTCGCGGTCGCGGGCCGCTTTTCGGTGGCTGGCGACCGCTGATATGCTCTGCTGGGGCGAGTCGAACTGTTTCAGTGCACCTGTGGCTGCCTGCGACGTCCGGTTGCCTCTGCGGTGCCGCCGACTGGCGTGTCCGTCGGGCGGAGGCTCGTTGATTGAGGCTGGCGATCGCCGCGACTTCTCAGGGTATGCTCCAACCGATGACGCTTCGCGAGTTCCAGCAGCTGATCAGGACGATGTATCACGACAAGGATGCTGCCCGGGGTGTCGAGGGAACCTTCATGTGGCTGACCGAAGAGATCGGGGAACTGGCCACCGCCCTGCGGAGCGGCACGCCGCAGGAACAGGCCCTTGAATTCGCCGACGTGCTCGCCTGGCTGGCGACGATTGCCAACGTGGTCGACATCGATCTCGATGCCGCGGTCGCCGCCAAGTATGGCGGCGGCTGCCCCGGCTGCGGCGAAGTCGCCTGCGTCTGCCCCGATGCGGAGAAGCCATGAACGGCCGTCGCCCGGTCGTCCTGCTGCTGGCTGCGGTCGGAAGCCTGCCTGCCGCCGCCGCAATGCCGCCGGGGCTTGAGGTCGACATCGGCGTCGGCGGCGTTCCGCGGGCCGGCTGCTACAACCCCGTCGTGCTGCGGCTTCCGGCGGAAAGCCCGCTTCTCGGCGGCCAGTTCACCGTCGCGGCGGAGGACCCCGACGGACAGTGGCTCACGACGGCACCCGCACGGCTGACCGCGACCGCCGCCGGCGGCAGCGGTCGCCAACTCGTCAAACTCGGTCGCCGCGGCGGCGACCTGCGGCTGTCGTTGTGGCCGCCGGGAACGGGCAACGACGACCCGGCGGCGGTCCCGGCGGTGACCGCGACGATTCCGCTGCCCGAAACGCTGGCATCGACCCAGGAAGTGCTGCTGGTGATCGGCACGCTCCCGAATGCCGAGCGGGCCGCCCGGCTGGCCGCCCGCGATGACGGCAGCCGGGCTCGGGTGATCTCGCTGCGGGCGGGCGAGCCGGCGGCCGCCGGCGAGTTGCCGGTGACCTGCGGCCCGGCGGGGCTGGCCTATGACGCGATCGACCGGGCGATCGTCTGCGGTCGCCGCGTCGCCGCCGGCGGCCTGGAGCGGCAACTCGCCGACCTCGACCAGTGGGTGCGGCTCGGGGGCGACCTCGTGCTGCTCGCCGGCATGTCGCTGCCCGACATGGTCACCGCCTCCCCGACAGCCGCCGGCTGGCTGCCGGGGCGGTTTGACCGGATGGTGCCGCTCCGCCGGGGAGCGGCGATTGAAACCTATGCCCGGGCCAGCCGCCCGCTTGACCGGAATCTCGTCGATACCCTCACGATGCCGTTGTTCGCCGCGGAACCGCCGCTCGCCGGAGTCGTCGAGGTTGCCGCCGGCGGAGGGGCCGGCGATCCGGCCCTGGTGGTCCGCCGGGCCTACGGCTTTGGCCGGATCACCTGGGTCGGGATCGACCTCGACGACCGGTCGTTCCAGCGGTGGCCGGGCACCGATTCACTCCTGCTCGAACTGCTCGATACCGGCCGGCGGTCGCTGACGGCCGGGAGGGCGGGGGAGGTCCGCCGGGGCGGCCTCGATCTCGCCGGCCAGTTGCGGCTGGCGGTCGACCGCTACTCCGGCGTGGCGGCGATCCCGTTTGAACTGATCGCCCTGATCGGCCTGCTTTACGTCGCCGCGATCTACCCGCTCGACTGGTACCTCGCCTCGCGGGATGCCCGCCATGGTCAAGTCGGCTGGTTCAGCCTGCCGCTGATCGTCGCCGGCTTCACGCTGGTGATCTGGACGACCGGCCGGCAATACCGAACCCCGGGACGGCAGATCCGGACTGCCGGCATTGTCGATTTCGATCAGGCCGACGGCTTGACGCGGGGAGTTGGATGGCTCGGCATCTGGACCGCCGGAAACGAGCGGCTCACCGTTGCCGCCGAGCCGGTCCCGCTGGTCGAGGTCGACCCCGTGGCGACGGCCGTGAGTTGGTTCGCCGCCCCGGGCGAGAGCCTCGCCGGACCCGATGCCCTGACCCCGCATCCGTCATTGGCCGCCGCCGGCTACCGGTTCGGCCCGACGGCCGCGCGGCTTGAAAACGTCCCGCAGGCGGCGGCGTCGAGCCGGCTCTTTGTCGCCGACTGGTCCGGCCAGAGTGCCTCCAAGCCGCTTCAGTCGACGCTCAACCGGACTGGTCAGGGCACGCTCCGGGGAACGATCGAAAGCCGCCTCGCGGTATCGCTCGACGACTGCGTACTCATTCACGGGGGCTGGCTTTACGACATCGGCCGGCTGGCAACCGCCGACGTGGTCGACCTCGAGGAGGGCCGGGGGCCGCGGTCGCTGGCAGCCGCCTTGACCCGCCGGCAGACGGTCAAGGACCGCAGTGTTGCCGCCCGCTGGGACTCCGGCAGCCGGGATGTCGCCCGGATTCTCGAGGTTGCCGGGCTGCATGCCGCCGCCGGCGGCCCGGGCTACACCGGCCTCGAGGCGGGCCGGCTTGGCCGGCTCGACCTCAGCCGGCTGCTGCCGCTGCGACGGGCGATCCTGATCGGCCGCGGGCCGGCCGCCACCCGCTGGCAGATCGAGCCGCCGCCGGCCGCCGCCGGCTCGGATGACGTCACCCTCTGGCGCATCGTTCTGCCGGTTGCCGACTGACCGGCCCGCACCGGACCGAAGGAATGCCGCGATGATCGAAACGGTCGACCTGACGAAAAAGTACGGCGATTTTTTTGCGCTTGAATCGCTGACCCTGAAGCTCGATCAGGGCGACCTGTTCGGTTTCATCGGCCCCAACGGGGCGGGCAAGACGACGACGATCCGAATTCTCTCGACGCTGTTGGCGCCGTCCTGGGGCGAGGCCTACGTCTGCGGCCATTCGATTTACACCCAGCCCCGCGAGATTCGCCGGGCGATCGGGTACATGCCCGATATTTTCGGCGTCTACGACGACATGCGGGTGATCGAGTACCTCGAGTTTTTCGCCGCCGCCTACCGCATCGACGGGCCGGCCCGCCGCCGGGTGGCGGAGCGGTCGCTCGATCTCGTCGACCTCGGGGTCAAGCGGGACGAACTGGTCACCAGCCTCTCCCGCGGGATGACCCAGCGGCTCGGCCTGGCACGCGTGCTGCTGCACGACCCGCAGGTCCTGCTGCTCGACGAGCCGGCCAGCGGGCTCGACCCGCGGGCCCGCATCGAGATGCGGGGGCTGCTCAAACGGTTGCAGGATCTCGGCAAGACGATCCTCGTCTCCAGTCACATCCTCCCGGAACTGGCTGATATCTGTAATCGCGTCGGGATCATCGAATACGGCCAGCTGCTCGCCTGCGGCGACGTGACCGACCTGCTGGCCCAGGTTCGCGGCCGGCCCGTCGTCCGGCTTGAGGTGGCCGGCGATCCCGAGGCGGCCGCCCGGCTGCTTGAAGACTGCGACGGCGTTGCCGAGGTCGGTGTTCGCGACGGCGTTGTGCGGGCGACCCTGGCGGATGCAGAGGCCGACCTGTCGCTGCTGCCGGCTCGGCTGATCACCGGCGGCTGCCGGCTCCGGGCGATGCGGGAGGAGGAGATCAACCTCGAAACGGCGTTTCTCGAATTGACCAAGGGTTCACTCGGTCGCCAGCCCGACGGAGCGCGGCGGGGCTGGGGCCGGCTCGAGGACGACGCTGCCGCCGGCCGGCCAGAAGCGGCGTCGTGATTGGCGACCCCCACCGCGCAGTTCCCGAAGCAGGAGACCGTGATGAATCTGGAGCCGACCGCCCCGCCGCGAAGACTGCGCCCGACTGCCGTCGGCATCGCCCCGCGGCCTGCCCGGGGGGGGCGACGAGCCGCGGCGACGGCGGTTTTCCTCGTCGGCTCGCTGACAGCGGCGGCTCTGGCTGAGGAGGTCGAAACCCTCGCGCCGCCGCCGGCAAAGCTGCCGCCGCTGGGCCGTCCCGGAGACCTCGACTACGCGGTCGGCTATCGGCTTGGCCGGCAGCTGCGGGCCGACCTTGAGAGCATCGACGTCGACGCCGATCCCGAGGCGATCGTCGCCGGCCTGCGAGAGGCGTTGGCGGGCCGCGAGCCCAGCCTTTCTCGGGAGCGGTTCAGCGGCGGGCTCGCCGGCTTCGATGCCAGGATCGCCGCCCGCGACGCGGCCCTGATGAGAAAATTTGCCGCCAAGGCCGCAGCCAACCGGGAACGCGGCCGAGCCTTTTTGGCTGACCGCCGCGGTCGGCCCGGAGTTCGCGAACTGCCGGGAGGAACTCAGATCGAGGTCCGCAAGCGGGGCGGCGGCCGGCGGCCAACCGTCGACGACGAGCTGCTGGTGCACTATTCCGGCAGTCGGCTCGATGGCGAGGTCTTCGATGCGACCGACCCGGCCGGCCCGCCGGCGCGGATTCGGCTGCGGGAGGTGATTCCCGGGTGGCAGCAGGCGCTGCTGCAAATGTCCGAGGGAGCCCGGTGGCGGATCGCGGTTCCCCCCGAGCAGGCCTACGGCGAGGAGGGGCGCCGCCGGTGATCGAGCCGACCCTCGCCGCTTCCTCTGCCGCTGACATGAGCAAGGACTTCTCGGCAGTGGGCGCGGGCGATGCGGCCGATGGCAGCGACGG
>Ga0180434_10003430_pt1 | contig 20201 bp, 19 predicted proteins | sample SS_ome_7_FD_132453 | JGI IMG/M metagenome (GOLD analysis project Ga0180434, IMG submission 132453) | Hypersaline lake sediment archaeal communities from the Salton Sea, California, USA - SS_1_D_2 metaG | ecosystem: Environmental > Aquatic > Non-marine Saline and Alkaline > Hypersaline >...
CTGCAAAGAGGTGCGGAAGCGCCTGGACGCGGCGCAATCTGTGGGGCGGGGTTTTACCAGCCCCAGTGGCTGGCTCCGCGCCCCGCCTTCCAACAATCAAATACTAACAACGAAAAACCGGGCTCGCGCCGCGCCGCGATGCCCCACCTGACGCTAGGCGCATCACCGAAGCGCAGGCCACACTCGCTGAGGATGCGCCGCTGAATGCTCGATGTTGAAACGCTCGATTGCGGCGTTTACGCGGGAAGTCGCCAAGCGCTCGGATGCGAGAAACTCGATGATGTCCGCCACGTCGCTTCCGCCGCGCGACAGGCGCTCTTGCAGCAGGCTCCACGCCGGGCTCTCGAATTTGAGCCGCGAGCGCCCGCTGAAGCTCGCCTTCAGCACCTTGCGCCGGTGCTGCAGCTCCGTGCGCGCGGGCATCGGCTCCAGCTCAAATGGCGTCTGGGCCTTGGGCACGAAGAAACTGAACGCGAATGTCAGCGGCGGCTCGCCTTTCGGGCGAAGCTCCTGTGCGGCCGCGTCCAACTCGCCAAGCCACTGTGCAAGCCGCGCGATGTAGGCGTCGTCTTCAAAGCTGAAGCCGAGCATGAAGTAGTACTTGACGCGCGGCACGCCGGCTTCAAGGAATGCGCGGGTGCGCGCGAGGATTTCAGCGTTCGTCGGAAACGGCTTGCCGATTATCTTGCGGCAGTTCTCGTCCAGCACCTCGGGCGCGATAGTTACCGTGCGCTGGCCGCTTCGCAGCAGGCATTGAACCATTTCATCGGTGAGCGACGAAAGCCTGAGCGATGAAAACGAGACGTTAAACCCGTCATCAACGAGCGTCGCCGTAATATCGGCGATATCGGGATGGTCCGTCGGCGCCGAGGCGATGACGCCGATGCGGTTCGTCACATCGCGTGCCAAAGCCGCGCGCTCGCCGATTGCATCTTTGGAAAGCAAGCGCAGCGGCGCGGTGGCGTGTCCCGCCAGGCAGAATTTGCAGCGGGCGGCGCATCCGCGCGCGATCTGTATCAGCATACGGTTCGCGAACACGGTGCGCGGCGTGACGATACGGCTTACCGTGTCGTAATCGTTTAGGTCCGCAAGCGTATGGCGCGGCATATCACCGCCGGTTTGCGGGCGCCAGAATCCGGGACGCCCGTGCCAACGCGCGAGCAGCTCGTCGCGCGCATCAGCTCCCTGCGGCGATTTGAGTTGCGGCAGTACATGCAGCACGTCATCCAGAAACGGCGGGAACGCGCCTTCGGCCTCGCCGATGAACGCGAGGTCAATCAGTCCGCTAAGCGGCAGCGGATTGGCGGTCACGGGTATGCCGCCGGCAACGATGACAGGCGTGCCTGCGCGGTCGTCTGGCGCCAGCCCGATCCCGTGCGCCGCGAGTATGCGGCGGACGTTTAGGTACTGGAGTTCATAAGGGATGGAGAACGCGACTATGTCGTAATCGCTCAGACGCACCTGCGAGTGCTTCCGCGCCGCATCGCGGTGACGGTACAGCCCGAAATCGCTCTGGTAGAAGAAAAGGTCAGGAGCGTAGGGCGTGCGCTCGTCGAGCAGGCCGTAGACCGCCTGCACGCCGAGGTTGCTCATACCGGTGTAGTAGGTGTCGGGGTAGATGAGCGCGACGCGCAACCGCGTGTCTATTTCGGGAAGCCGCCCTGCCGGCCGGATGTATCTCTCGCCGGGGTAGTCGTGGCTCACTTCTTAAGCTTGCGCAAAAATGTCGGGACGTCGAGGTCTTCGGTATCCTCGCTTGGGGGCGCGGGCTCGGGAAAATCGTTGGCCGCGGCGTCGTTTTCCCTCGGGCGCAATTCCACTCGCGGACGTTCGCGCGCGGCCTCCCGGCGCGGGGACGTATGCAGCCTCGGCTCGCCGGAAAACCCCGTCGCCAGGACCATCACCCGCACTTCCTCGGCGCGCTCCGGCTCGATTATCGCGCCGAATATGATGTTGGCGTCCTGGTCGACGCGCTCGGCGACCAGGCTGGCAGCCTCGTTGACCTCCTGCAGCGTCAGGTCTTCGCCGCCGGTGAAGTTGATGAGCGCCCCGGTCGCGCCGTCGATGCTCGATTCGAGCAGCGGGCTCATAATGGCCTCTTCGACCGCTACGCGCGCGCGGTTCTCGCCCTTGGCGGAGCCAAGCCCGATGAGCGCGGTGCCGGAATCGTGCATCACCATCTGCACGTCGGCGAAGTCCATGTTGACCAGACCGGGCTTCAAAATGAGTTCGCTGATGCCGGTTACGGCTTGCCGCAGGATATCGTCAGCCATGAGGAATGCTTCTTGCAGGCCAGTGGTGTCGGTCGCAAGCCCCAAAAGCTTGTCGTTGGGTATGACGATTAGCGAGTCGACGTTCTCGCGCAAATTGTCGATGCCCTCGTTGGCCACGCGCTGGCGCCTGCGCCCTTCGAACGCGAACGGCCTCGTGACGATGCCCACGGTGAGCGCGCCCGCTTCCCTTGCCACGTTGGCGATCAGCGGTGCTGCGCCCGTGCCAGTGCCGCCGCCTTTCCCGCAGGTTACGAAAACGAGGTCGGCGCCGGCCGTCAGTTCGGAGATGTCCTGGCGGCTCTCTTCAGCCGCTTTCCGGCCGATTTCCGGGTTTGAGCCGCTGCCCAGGCCGCGCGTGAGCTTGGCGCCGATTTGCAGCTTGTGCAGCGCCTTGGAGCGCTGAAGCGCCTGGTAGTCGGTGTTGACCGCGACGAAATCCACGCCGGACAGGCCGCTCTCGATCATCCGGTCAAGGGCGTTGCAGCCGCCGCCGCCCACGCCAACGACCTTGATCTTGGCCTGCAGGTCTTCACTATAGAAATCAGTTACCATCCACGTCTCCTTAGGTTGTGCCCGGGGTTCGGCGTGTTCGATTTCCGCCTTCGTCTCCGGTTCGGATTCCGGTTCAGGCTCGGGTACAGGCTCCGGTTTGGGCTCAGATTCAGGCTCAGATTCGGGTGCCGGATCGGGTTCAGGCACGGGCTCCATCAGGTCAACTACCTCCATCGGCTCCTCGTCGTCGAGGGGCGTTATCTCTGGAGGCGCTTCAGCGGCGTCCTGTGCCATTTCATCCGGCTGTTCGGTTTGCGGTTCCAAGTCAGCTGGTTCCGGCCGCTCCGGTGCGGCATCGTGGGTGTCGTCGAACATGCCCCGTTGCACCTTGAGGCCATATGATACGGGAATCCCAGAGGGCTTGCAAGCGAATGCGCTCTAGACCACCTTGGAGCCGGGCGCGATTTCCTTTTGCATTACCACCAGACTCAGGTTTCCTTCGCCGTCCTGGGCCGCCAGCATCATCCCCTCGGAAAGCTCCCCCCGGAGCTTGGCGGGCTTCAAATTGGCGACTATCGGAACGTAAAGGCCGACCAGGTCTTCCGGCTTGACCCAGGGAGCGATGCCCGCCACGGTCTGCCGCCCGCCGCGCCCGTCATCCATTTGCATCTTGAGGAGCTTGTCGGCGCCGGGCACCGGCTCAGCACTCAGGATCTTGGCCACGATGATTTCAACCTTCTGGAAATCGCCAAACTCGATTACGTTTTCGGCCATTGTATTCTCCTCCACCGCGTCCGGCTCGCGCGCTTCCACCGGCACAGCCTACGCGGTTGTTTCCCCTTTCAGTTCGACCCTCGGGAAAAGCGGATGAGCCTTGCCTATCGTATTTCCTCGAGGGTAGGTCTTGGCCGCATCGGCAATTGCCACGTCCTCTATGCGCCCTTGCAGGCCGATCTGCTCCCACAACTCCTGCATCGCCGCGGGCATTACCGGCGCAAGCAATATTGCAGCAGTCCGCACGGCGTCAAACAGCACGCAGAATGCGCCGGAGAATTCCTCCGCCTGGCCGGGATGCTTCCCCAGTACCCAGGGCTTCCGGCTGTCGATGAAGCGGTTGCATTCGCGGATGATGGCGAACGTTTCCTCCAGGGCGCGGCTCAGCTCGTGCCGCTCCATCAGCTCAAGAGCCTTATCGCGCTGCTGCGCAGCCAGCTGCTGGAGATCGTTATCGCTGTCGCGGTAGACCGGCGTTTCCGGCACAACACCGCCGAAGTACCTTTCGGTCATTGTTAGCAGGCGGTTTAGCAAATTGCCCAGGTCGTTGCCCAGGTCGTAGTTGTAGCGGTTAACTATGGCTTCCATGGAGATGGTGCCGTCCAGCCCCAGCGGGACTTCGCGCGCGAAGAAATACCTCAGCCCGTCGGAGCGCACAAGCTCCACGACTTCGCGCGGGCTTATGGCTGTGCCCCGGCTCTTGCTCATTTTGCTTTCGCCGTAGAGCCAGTACCCGTGCACCAGCATCTGTTCAACGTGTTCGAGTTTCAGCCGCGCGTCTTTGCAGGTTTCGCTGTAAGCGCGCAGCAGTGCCGGGAAAATGATTGCGTGGAACCACGGGATGTCTTTCGCCATCAGGTTAAGCTGCGCGGGCCAGTAGTGCGGTTTTTCCGGATGCTCAAAGTCGAAGCCAGAGCCGGTGACGTAAGCCAGCAGCGCGTCCACCCAGACGTAAAAGACGTGCGAGTCGTCCCACGGCAGCGGTATGCCCCATTCAAGGCTTGAGCGGCTGACGCAGACGTCGCCTAAGCCTTCCTCGACCCGGGCGCGCATCTCGTTTAGCCTGAAGTCGGGAATGACGAAATTCCGGTCGGGATGCAGCAGTTCTTCGAAGTAGTTTTGAAAGGCACTGAGCTTGAAAAAGTACGCCTCCTCCGAAACCTCGTGCGTCGCGCGTTCGCACTTGGGGCAAAGCCCTTCCCCTATCAGTTCCTTTTCGGTGTAGAAGGTTTCGCACGGCGTGCAGTAGTATCCCGAATACTCGCCCTTGTAGATGTAACCCGCGTCGCGCACCCGCTGGAAGAAAAACTGCACGAGCTTGCGGTGGCGCTCCTCAGTTGTGCGCACGTACTCGTAGGGGCCGATGTCCAGCATCCGCCAGGCCTCGTGGTAGTGCTGCACCATCTCGTCGCAAAATCCCAGCGGGTCTTTGCCCGCTTCTTCCGCGGCGAGCACGATCTTCTGGCTGTTTTCGTCGCTGCCGGTGACGAGCAGCGAGTCATATCCCTGCATCCGCTTGAACCGCGCGATGATATCGGCGATGACGGTGGTGTAGGCCGTGCCCAGGTGCGGCAGCGCGTTGACGTAGTAGATGGGCGTGGTCAGATAGAAGCGTTTACCGTTTTCGCCTGCGCCCATTTTGCATCACAACCGGATAAGAGCGATATTCTAACACAACAGTCCAGATATCACTTGCCCCCCTTGTTGCACACAGGGCTGGATTCCTGAGCTGCCACACACTCTAAGGCTCGCCTGCCGAATCGGAGGTTAGCGCTACCCAATCCAGAGGCTTAGTCCAGTGTTGCCAGATCCAGCAGCGCTTTAACATAGTCTTCCGGGAGGTTGCGCGCGCGGGCGCCCTCGACTATTTGCTCCAGAAGCTGCTTGCTGGGCTTGCTCGGCTCGTCGTCCGGCGCGGAGATGACATACGTCATCGCGACCGATTTGCGCCCGCCCCGGTCCGATATGACGATTGCGCGCATATGATACCGGTTCGGCACGCCTTTGTAGTGGTCGAGACGTTTCAGGTCCTGGTCCGCCAAGTCGAACGTGATTCCCCAGACGGCGTCTTCGCGCTCGCGCGAACGGACGATGCTGGCAAGGCCGGTGTTTCTCGGCGGGAAGAACTTCGGGAAGACCAGCCTGTGCATCGGCATGTGGGCGATGATGCCCTGGCGCGGGTGGCTGAGATACCTGCTTATCACCGCGGGGCTGAGGAGCTCGTCGTAGACGAACAGCTGGTCGGAGCGCACGTCTCCGGGCAGGAAGCTGTCTTCCTGCGGCTGCTCGGTGAGCTTCGTAAGCTCCGTCAGGGCCTGCTGCGGGTCGTCCACCGCCACGCCGGTTTCGGTTTTATCCTCGTCCACGAGTCCCCCCGATCAGTTCAGGTTCTCATAAAACTTTACCACAACGCGCATCTCGTCCAAATCCGCGCGGAAGTACTTCATTGCAGAGGGCGTCAGTCCGCTGCGGGAAAACACCAGCTTGAAGCTCGCAGTGCTTCCCGCCTTCAGCATTTCGGGCGGACTGAAGCCGGCGAGACCGCGTTTCAAGTGCACATACAACGGGTGCGTTTCAGCAAGCGTATCGGGCGTCAGGATTGCGCCGTCTTTGGTGGCGAGCGTGAGGCGCCAGTTTGCGACACGTAAGTCCACGCCGCTGCGGTTCTCCAGATTCACAAGAAATATCGAGTAATCGTCGAATACCGGATTCTTCAGCTCGAGGAGCGCGATGCTCGCGGCGAGCGAGCCGTCCGCCGAAAACCCGTAGCGCGCCGGCACTTCATAAGCTCGGAGAAGCTTGAGGATATGTTCGCGCGCAACGGGCAGCTTGGTCACTTCGTAAAGCCGCGTGAGGTCTTCCAGCAGGCTGAGCGTCAAAGCGTTCGTGTCGACTTCGTTGAATTCAGCCGAGCCGTCGTAGAGCAGGCGTTCCCAGCGCTCGATGGCAGCCAGCGAGACCTGCACATAGCTGTCTTCGTCAGCAGTGTTCGTGCCGGGGTTCGCAAGGGCATGCGCGCCGTATGCGAAGAATATGCTGATGATTAGTGTGAGCGTGGCGAGTTTCTTGCACATCTCGGCTCAGGAGAGCTTGCGGATGGCCTGCTGCACCATCTGCTTGAGGTAAGGGTCCTCGTCCATCGCCTGGGCTATCTTGCCGACGCCGTGGCTGACCGTGCTGTGGTCGCGGCCGCCGACTTCCTCGCCGATCTGCGCGAGTGTCAGGTTCGTGTATTCGCGTCCGAGGTACATAATTACCATTCTCGCCTCGGCAAGCTTCTTGCGCCGGTCGCGGCCCATTATGAGGTTGGGCGACACGCGGAAGACTTCGCAGACGGCCTCGATAATCTGCTCCATCGAGAGGAAGCGCCGCCCGTGCTGCCCCTTCACGAAGTCGCTGAGGACGCGCCGCGCCACTTCTATGGTCGGCTTCGCGCCGGAAAAGTCGCAGAACGCTAGCAGGCGGATCAGCGCGCCTTCCAGCTCCCGGATGTTCGTCGGGATGCTTTCGGCGATGAATGCGGACACTTCGGGGCTGATCGAAATGCCCTCCAGCTCGGCCTTCTTGGCCAGTATCGCCATCCGTGTTTCGACCGCGGGCGGCTCAAGGTCAACCAGCAGCCCGCTGCCGAAGCGCGAGAGCAGGCGGCTCTCGATGTTCTTGAGGTCCTGGGGCGGTGAGTCGCTGCTGATGGCGATCTGCTTCCCGCCGTCCACCAGCGTCATAAACGTGTGGAAGAATTCCATCTGCGTTTCGACTTTGTTGGCGATGAACTGGATGTCGTCGATGAGCAGCAGGTCGCACTGGCGGTACCGCTGGTGGAACTCGTTCATCCGGCCGGTGCGCACTTTCTCGATGAAGTCGCTGGTGAATTTTTCGCTAGTGACGTAGATGACTCGGTAGTCGGGATACACTTCCATCACACGGTGGCCGATGGCGTGCAGCAGGTGCGTCTTGCCCAGCCCGACGTCCGAGTAGATGAACAGCGGGTTGTAGGCGTAGCCGGGGCGCTCGGCCACGGCCTTCGCCGCCGACGCGCAGAACTGGTTGGAGGATCCCACGACGAAGTTCTCGAACGTGAAGCGCGGATTCAGCAGGGGTTTGGAAACGGCGCGTCCGGTTCGGGGCAGGGCTTTCAGGAGGGGCTGGGCGGCGTCCGCGTTCGCCGCCCGCTTTTCGCCGGCCGAAGGGTCAACCACGAGATTCAGCTCGGCTGAACCGCCAAGCGCGTGAGCGAAAGCCCGCGTAATCTCGCTCCAGAACTCGTCGCGCAGCCATTCAATATGCTTGTCGCCCGTGGCGAGAAGGGTAACGGTATTGCCGGTGATTTCAGCTATCCTGAGGGGAATAATCAGCAGTTCATACTTGGGGCTGGGGATGGCCCGTTTCAACTCCTCTTGGACCTGCTTCAGTATCTCTCCAGCGTAGGTTTCAGCCATTCCCCTGCAACCACCAGGTGTAGTTATCAACAAATGCGGTAAGTTATCAACGATTCCGAGGACACAAAGCCCTCCTAATCCACTAAGGCCGGTCTTAAATGTTAGGACGGCACTATAACGCCAGGTGGACGTTAAATGCTATGAACAGTTTATCCCCCGACCTCCTGTCCACCCCAAGAAAGGGTCTTTGGGAAGTGTATCTTACACCACAACCGGCGCAGCCCGCAACCCTTTTTAAGAAAGTTTCCGCAGATTTTGCCCGCATGCCTAGCCCTTTAGCCTTTCGCGCCAGTATTCGAGCAGGTCTGCAAGCGTCTGGCGCAACTCGATTTCCGGCCGCCAGCCTGTCGCGCCTTCAAGCTTGCCCGCGTCCCCCCTGAGCATCTGGACGTCGGAGGGGCGCAGGCGCGCGGGATCAACCTCCACGCGGATCCCGCACTGCGCCAGCTCCAGCAGCGTGTCCAATATTTCCTGAATGGTAACCGATTTGCCAGAGCAGATGTTGTATACCTCGCCCGGCTCGCCCTTCGCACAGGCCAAAAAGTAAGCCCGCACCACGTCGCGCACGTCAGTGAAGTCGCGCTGCGCGGAGAGGTTGCCCACGTGCACGACGGGCTTGCGCCTGCCCAGTTCGATCTCCGCTATCTGTTTGGCGAACGTGGAGGTGGCGAACGCCTCGCCGCGGCGAGGGCCCGTGTGGTTGAACGCCCGCGTGCGGACTATCCCCATGCCGTAGCTCGCGTGGTACTGGTAAGCCAGCATGTCCTGGCCGACCTTGCTCACGCCGTAGGGCGAAAGCGGCCTGAGCGGCGAGTCTTCGGTGAGCGGCAGGTCTTTTTCCTCGGCGCGCCCGTATTCCTCGCTGCTGCACGCGACGAGGATGCGCGGGTCGAGCTTAAGCTCGCGCACCGCTTCGAAGATGTTTAGCTGCGCGCCGATGTTGTTGAACAGCGTGAACCCGGGATAGGCCCAGCTCGCCAGCACGAAGCTCTGCGCGGCGAGGTGGAAGATGAGATCCGGCTCAGCCGCTTTAACCGCGTCGCGCGCGGCGCTGGCGTCGCTCAGCTCGCAGTCAATGAGCGTGAGCTTATCCGCTACGGCGCTGACGTTGTCCATCGGCGAGCGGACGCGGCGGGTGCCGCATACTTCACAGCCTTGCGCTAGCAGGTATTCCGCCAGGTGGCTTCCCGCAAAGCCCGTGATGCCGGTTATGAGCGCTTTCATTGATTCCCCACGAAGTAGGTAAGAGTAATGCTATCAAATCCGCGCCCGTCCGCATAGCGGATTCCCTGCTCCCCGCCGATTAGCGTGATTATGAGTTCGCCCTGCTCCCACGCAAATACCGGACGGATAGTGAGCTTGTAGCCGCCTTCGCTTAGCATAAGGGAGTAAGGCGCGCCGGTTCCATTCTGCGTCACCAGGACGTTGCGCGAGAGCGTCGTTTCGTCAATTTCGCGGTGAAAGACGACGGTTACGGCTTCGTCTGGTGCGATCGTTGTCCCCGCCTGCGGCGCCAGCGCGCCCGGTGTTGTAAGCCCCTGCGATACTCCGCCGCAGGCGCACGCGATGGCGATAACAGCGGAGACTATGACGAAGAGAGCTAGAGTGTTGCGCGGTGAATTCACGGCGGAGCCATTATAGGGGCTTTAGCGGGATGTAGGAAGTGGGTATAGAATAGCCAAAGGCCGGTGGGCGGTAGCCAGAGTGACTGTAGCGAGGAGCGAGCAGCGGGTAGCGGGGGAAGAATCATCTGAGTAGGCTGGGCTGACCAGCCCAGCTCTTCGGCGTAATGAAAGCAGCGGTGCTAGTCAGCACTCCATAGGCGCGTAAACACCGCGTACTCGTGGGGGGTATGTGCCGAACCACGGGCGAGTCCCTCCGGTCACGCGCAGGGCGTGATGGCGGGCAAGCGCCCGTGCCACCGGCATTAAGCCTATATTACCTGACCTGCTATGCCGATACATCTTGTATTCACCGGTATCTCTGATAAAATCAGAGCGCCGGAGGGAGCGCCACGGGCTTTTTTACTGTATACACCATCGGGCATTCGGATCTGATAATGGACGAGCTGGTTCAGCGCCTGCGCTCGCGCGGCGTCACGCTTGCGGTGGACATCCGCTCCTACCCGTATTCGTCGCACGCTGAATGGTTCAACCGCGACCGCATCGAGCACAGCCTGCGCAAATCCGGCATCGAGTACGTGTTTATGGGAAGTAAGCTGGGCGGGCTGACCGACGACGGCAGGTTCGACTACATCAAGCGCGAGAAAGACCTAAACTACCAGGACGGCATCAAGCAGCTGCTTGAATACGCGCAGCAATACAACGTCGCGCTGCTGGCTTCGGAAGGCGACTACATGAGCTCGCACCGGCACCATCTGGTCGCGCAGACGCTGCTGAAACTTAACGTCGAGGTGGTGCACATCACCGAAAGCGACCAGGACGTTCCCGCGCAGGCGGACCTGTTCCACTCGGTGCTGGAAGGCGAGTAGGCCGATGGAGCGGGAGCGAGTAGAGATAGGCGTATTCGGCGGCAGCGGATTCTACGAGCTTATTCAAGGCGCGCAGGAAATATCGGTTGACACGCCGTTCGGCGAGCCCAGCGCGCCGCTGACCGTGGGCGAAATCGGCGGGCGCAAGGTGGCGTTTATGCCGCGCCACGGCACCAAGCACACGCTCCCGCCGCATAAGATCAACTACCGCGCGAACCTCTGGGCGATGAAAGCCGCGGGCGTGAGCCGCGTAATCGGCCCGTGCGCCGCCGGAAGCCTGCAGCCAGACGTGCCACCGGGCACGTTCGTCGTCTGCGACCAGCTCGTCGACCGCACGCGCCACCGGGTTGACACGTTTTACGACGGCCCGAAGACGACGCATATCGCGTTCGCGGATCCGTACTGCCCGGAGATGAGGGCGGCGGCTATCGAGGCTTGTGAAAGAGTGGGGATTCCGCATAAGCCCGAAGGCACGGTTGTGGTCATTGAAGGGCCGCGCTTTTCCACCCGCGCCGAGAGCAAGTGGTTTTCCGGCCACGGCTGGGAAGTAATCAATATGACGCAGTATCCAGAAGCGATCCTGGCGCGCGAGCTGGAGATCTGCTACGTGAATATCAGCCTTATCACCGACTACGACGTGGGGCTGGCGGGCGAGCCGGAGGTTAAGCCGGTGACGCAGGAAGAAGTCCTGCGCGTGTTCAAGGAAAACAACGAAAAGCTGCGCGAGTTGCTACGCGCGATGATCCCGGAGATACCGAAGAAGGCGTCGTGCGGCTGCCAGTCTGCGCTCGAAGGCGCGCAGTTTTAGTCGCCGGACGCGAATCCCCGGCGCGCGATATCCTGCAAGTAGTAGCCCGCGAACTCCCAGAACGCCGCTTCCTCGCCGCCCCCGGCTTTAGCGCTGACGTGTTCCGACGCTGCCAGATCCAGAAGTTCCGCTATGCGGTCGTAGTCGTTTGAAGGCAGCTGCGAAGCCGCCGCGAGGAACGCGGGAATTTCGTTGGGCGCAAGGCGGACGCGCTTCGGGCCGGTGAAGACGCCCGGCGGCGGCGGGACGCTTACTCCGCGCCCTCCGTCCGTGCCGAAGCTCGCAGCGAGGCTGCGGAGGAACACGCCCCACTGCCTTGCTTCCCACTGCTCCGCGTTCGAGAGCAGCTCAAGCTGCGCCTGCGACAGCCGGGGCACGTCGAACTCGCGCGGGCTGACGGTCACACGCTGGAGCGCCGAGAGGTGGATGCCGTGGCGCGTTATTTCGGTAAGCGCCGCGTTCACTTCCGCAAGAAGCGCGCTCAGTTCCGCTTGCAGCTCGCCCGCCACAACCACCTCAGCGTGCACTTCGATAAGCTCGGCGAACCGGCCGGGATTCTCCGTGACAGCGCTAAGGGCGTCCGCGTCGCCGCCAGCGATTGACTCCAGCGCGGTGCTGGCGTCCGTTCCCCCGCTGAATCCCAGAACTTCCGCAACCAGCCGCTTATCGCGAGAACGCAGCGCGGAAAGTTCGCCGGCCAGCGTTTGCAGCCGGGCGGAGATATCTTCGGATTCATCAGTAAGCAACGCAATAAGCTGCCGGTTGACGATTTCGGGTTCGCGGGACGAAAGCAGCGCAAGGTCTTCGCCGGGCGTCGCCGTGTTCAGCACTGCGGAAAGGTTGAGCCGCGCAATATGGTACTGGACGGATCGCCGCTTGCCGTCTACATCCATTCGCGCAAGCTCTCGTTCGCCGTCCGCCTGCTCGAGCGCAAGCGATGCTGCGGCGCGATACCACTGGCGCATCTGGTCCTCAGGCGCATCGCCGCGTCGCCGGCGCAGCGCGGCCAAAAAGCCGTCCAGCAAACCTGCGCGCTCGTACATCTGGGTGGAGAGTTCAGCGCGCCTGCTGGCAAGCGTGTTAATGCTCCCGAGCTCGTCGCGCACAAGAGCCACTTCGCCGGTGATAAGCGAATCCAGCGTGCGCGCCGTTATCGCTTCGAAGACGTGCAGCTCGTCGCCGGAAAGGACGCAGATTACGCGGCGCTGCCTGAGGTTGTGAATGAAGCCGGTATCCGTGCGCGGAACCTGCGGAAAGAGCACGTGCGGCGGTTCCGCGGCAAGCTCAGAAAGGTCGAACTCCGTGAGCGCGTCAATGCGCATGCGCGCGTAGTTCAGCGCGTTATCCTGCGGCCGGCCTGCCGGCGCGAAGATGAAGAATGCGCATGCGGCAAGCGCGAGGACCGTGTAGCGCAAAAAGGCGAATGCCCGGCTCACGCGACCTCCTCGCCCTTGAAGCTGGAGACTACCGCCTGCGTGATGCGCACTTTGGTGAACTCGCCGGGCTTGCGGGCGGTGCGCGGCAGCACGACCGGCTTGTTGAACGGCGTGCGCGCGACTGCCTGCCTTTCGCCCGCCTGCTCGACGATGGCGTCGAGCACCTGCCCGACGTACTTCGTGTTGGCATCGTGCGCGACGCTCCGCTGGAGCTTGATGAGCGCGGCAAGGCGGCGCTTGCGCTCGGCAAGCCCGACCTGGCCGTCGAGCTCCGCGGCGGCGGTGCCCTCGCGCGGCGAATAGGCGAACATAAACGCGTCGTTGAACCGGACGTGCCCGACGAGCGCCAGCGTCAGCTCGAAGTCGCGCTCGGTCTCGCCGGGGAAGCCGACGATGAAGTCGGTCGTGAGGAAGACATCCGGCCTGGCGTCCCGCACCAGCACTACCCAGTCCTCGTACTGCTCGACCGTGTATCCGCGCCGCATGCGCCGGAGCACTCCGTTGCCGCCGGCCTGCACCGGCAGATGCAGCAGCGGAGTGACGCGCGGGTGGGCGATGACGCGGCGGATAATCTCTTTGCTCATATCGTGAGGCTGCGACGTGAGGAACGAGATCCAGGGGACATTGGTTTGCTCGATAACGGCTTCCATCATTTCCACGAAGTCCGGGCTGAAGCCAAAGTCGCTGCCGTAGGAGAGCACGTTTTGCCCCAGCAGCGTGACCTCGTTGAAGCCGCGGTCGTGGTAGTAGTTGACTTCGCCGACGATGCGCTCGACGGGCACGCTGACCTCCGGCCCGCGCACTTGCGGCACGATGCAAAAGCTGCACGCGTGGCTGCATCCGCGTTGCACGGTGACGAGCCCGCTGAGTTTCGTGTCCAGATTCAGGTCTTCGGCTCCGCCCGCCGCGGCGGTGCAGCTTACGGCAAGCCGGGGGGTGGGCGCGGAGAAGGACAAAGCGGATGGTTCGCCAGGCTCCGCCAGCGGTAACACTTCGGCAAGCGCTGCGATGACCTTTTCGGGTTCGCTGGTGGGCACGAGCAGATCCACGTATGGGAACGTGTTTTTCATTTCCTCGCCGCTCTTAGGCACCAGGCAGCCGACGACCGCGATGAACGGGCGTTCGCGGGTGCGCGGAGGATTTTCGCTCTGAGAGAGGAGCTTCGGCGCTGCGAGTTTCACCGGATGCGTCGGGGGGTTGCCCTCGGTGAGCGGTTTGAGCGAGCCGACGAACGAAAACGCTTTGTCCTCGGCTTTCTGGCGCACGACGCACGTGTTGACGACGATTAGGTCGGCGTCGGTGGCGCCGGTGACCTGAACCCCGCCGCGCGCCGCGAGCTCCCGCGCCAGCGCGTCGTCGTCGGCGACGTTCATCTGGCAGCCGAAAGTCTTCAGCGCGAAGCTAAATCCACCCATCGCGTGGAATATACCATAGTGATTCTCTTGCGTGTTGTGGCTCTCTGGTAGAATCTCGGCGTGGAGGGATCCAGGCGCAACTTCAACCTGCGGGACCTGCCGAGCGTAAGCAGCCTGCTGGACGGCAAGGCGCTGGGCAAACTTGCAGCCGAGCTCGGGCTGACCAGCGCCGATATCAAGCGCAGCGCCGAAGCCGTGCTCAACATCTTTCGCGGCGACCGCACAGAAGATGGCGAACCGCTGTCCGAGCCTGCACTGCGGGAACTCGTTATTGACGCCATCGCGGGAAGCCTGCGCCATATGGCGATGCGCAAGCTACAGCCGGTAATCAACGCCACCGGCATCATTGTGCATACGAACCTCGGACGCTCGCCGCTGGGGGAGCGGCTGCTGGACGCCGTGCGCCCGGCACTAACCGGATACTCGAACCTGGAATACGAGCTGGAGACGGGCAAGCGCGGCAAGCGGGGCAAGGAGATTGAGCGGCTTCTGTGCGAGCTATCGGGCGCGGAAGGCGCGCTGCTGGTTAACAACAACGCTGGCGCTGTTTTTCTCATCCTGCACGCGCTCTGCGCCGGACGCGAGGTCGTCATCTCGCGGGGGGAGCTGGTGCAGATTGGCGGTGGATTCCGCATCCCGGACATCATCGCCGAAAGCGGCGCGATACTGCGCGAGGTGGGCACGACGAACCAGACGCATCCCGCCGATTACGAGCGGGAGCTGAACGAAAACACAGCCGCCGTGATGAAGGCGCACCTGAGCAATTTCGAGATGACCGGCTTCGTCGCCGAAACGACGGTAGAGGAACTAGCGTTGCTTACGAGCGCGAACCAGATACTGCTCATCGCAGACATTGGCGCGGCGACACTGATGCCCGAAACCGAAGCCCACAAGCTCAATCTGCCGCATCCGGCACCTGCGCTGAGGGCGGGTGCGGATCTGGTGTGCTTTTCCGCCGACAAGGTGCTGGGGCTTACGCAGGGCGGCATCATTCTGGGGCGGCGCGAGCTTACTGAGAGTCTTCGCAAATCGCCGCTCTACCGCGTGCTCCGTCCCGACAAGTCGCTGCTGTCGGTAATTGAAGCGGGACTCTCGTTGCTTGCCGCGGGCGATGCCGACGCGATACCGGTGAACGCTTTGTTGAGGACCGAGCTTGACGACCTGAAGAACCGCGCGTTTTTGCTGGCGCGCAAGCTGCGAAAGGCGGAGCTTAGCGTGGAGGTTGTTGAGACCGAGGCGGAAGTCGGCGGAGGCGTGGCGGGGCGGAGAGTCGAGTCGTTTGCCGTCGCTATAAGCGCCGAGGGCTTCTCGCCCGAAGATGCCGCCCGCGCGCTGCGGCAGAACCGGCCGGCGGTGCTAGCCATCGTGCGAGAAGACAGGCTGCTGCTCGACCTTCGAGCCGTCCTCCCGGAGCAGGACGGCGCGCTGCTTAAAGCGGTTCTAGCTGCGGCAAGCACAAGCGACAGCTAGGTTTTCTTTTTCTTCCGGGGGAAAAGCGCGAAGACCGCAGCGATAGAAGTTACGATACTCGAAACCGACGCGACCATCACTCCATCCGGGTTAACTTTCATCAAGTACTGGATTAGAGCGAAGCCGGCCGCGCAGATGGCGAGTGCGATAACGGCGCCGATCAACCAACGCAAGAAGAACATCGTTGTACCCTCCCTTTATTTGCGGCTGCCCGACTTTATTATTTTAGCAGACTGCGCTCTCGCCGCGAGCTTCGGGCGGCGCAGCGCCATCGCGAGCGCGGTTATGTCTGCGGGCCTTATGCCGGGGATGCGGGCCGCCTGCCCCAGAGTCTTGGGCTGCACCCGCTCGAGTTTCTCCCGCGCCTCCGACGAGACGCCAACCGCAGCGCCATAATCGAAACCGGGCGGTATTTTTATGCGCTCATACTTGCGCAGGCGGGCGGCGTCCTCCTGCTGCCGCTTTATGTAGCCCGCGTATTTGGTGCCGATATAGACCTGGCGCAAGGCGGCTTCGCTGAGGATCTTGTCCTCCGCGACGTTATGGCTGCTACAGGCAATTGCGCTCCGGGCGCAGTCCATGAAACGCCGCTCGTTAACTTCGGGGCGTTTCGCCAGCTCCAGTATCTTGAAGCCCGTCGGCAATCCGAGGTTTTTCACTTCAGCGCAGCCGTCTGTCCGCGCGGCTGTAAGCTCCGAGGTGAAGAGCTGCACGCGGCGCTTCAGCTCGCGCAGCACGGCGAACTTGCTCTCGGGAAGCAGCCCGCATTCATACGCCATTTCACCCAGCCGCAGCGCAGCGTTGTCGCTGCGCAAAAGCAGCCGGTATTCGCAGGACGCGGTGAACATACGCAGCGGCTCTTCGGTGCCGAGAGTGGTCAGGTCGTCGATGAGCACGCCGGTGTAGGAGTTGTCGCGCGCTAAAGGCAGATAGTCGCGCCCCAGCAGGGACAGCGCGGCGTTCGCGCCGGCGACCAGCCCCTGCGCTCCCGCCTCTTCATAACCGGTGGTGCCGTTTATTTGCCCCGCGAAGTAAAGCCCCGCGACGCGTTTCGTCTCCAGGTGCGGATGCAGCTCGACCGGATTCTGATAGTCGTATTCGACGGCGTGGCCGGGGCGCAGGATGCGCGCTCTTTCCAGCCCTTTGGTGCGCGCCAGAAAGCCCTGTTGCACTTCAACGGGCAGGCTGGTGGTCAAGCCCTGGACGTAGACTTCCATCGTTGTCAGGCCGTCCGGTTCGAGGAACACCGGGTGCGAGAGGTTATCCGGGAAGCGGCGCACTTTGTCCTCGATGGACGGGCAATAACGCGGGCCGACGCCGGTTATGTGCCCTGAGTAGAGCGCCGAGAGCGGCGAGTTTTCGCCGATGTAGCGCACGGTGCTTTCATCGGTGCGGGTTTGCCAGCAGGGAAGCAGCATCGGCGGGATTTCGCTATCGCCGTAGCAGCTAAAGGCGTCGCGCCGCCATTCCGAAACCTGCACGTCAAGCGCCGTGTAGTCCAGGCTGTCGCGGTGCAGGCGGGGGCTGGTGCCGGTTTTCAGGCGGCCAAGCGGGAATCCCTGCTTGCGCAGGCTCACGGACAGGTCGTTGGACGCAGGCTCGTCCCAGCGCCCGCCTTCCCAGACTTCGTCGCTTATCATCAGCTTCGCGGAGAGAAATGTGCCCGGCGCGATGACGCAGCGGGTTGCGAAAAACTCGCGGCCGTTTGTGAGCCGCACGCCCTTCACCCGCACTCCCGGCGGTTCGCCCGCAGGCTCGGTAAGGACCTCGCTGACTTCGCCTTCAAGCAGCGACAGATTCGGCGTGCGTTGAAGCACATCGAGCATTGCCTGCGAATAGAGAGCGCGGTCTGCCTGCGCGCGAAGCGCCTGCACGGCGGGGCCCTTGCCGGTGTTGAGCATCCGCAAATTGATGTAGGCGCGGTCTATGACTTCGCCCATCACGCCGCCGAGGGCGTCTATTTCGCGCGCCAGATGGCCCTTGGCGGGGCCGCCGATGCTGGGATTGCAGCTCATCCGCGCCACCGTGTCCAGCCTTAGCGTCACCAGCAGCGTGGACAGGCCAAGGCGGGCGCAGGCGTGCGCGGCTTCGCAGCCGGCATGGCCCGCGCCGACTACGATGGAGTCGTATTTTTCCTGCGTATTCATCGGCGGAAGCTCGTTAAAAGCGCTGCGACCGTCCAGCCCATATAATAACAGCTATGGAAGTAGTGCTTGCGTCACGGTCACCAAGGCGCCGCGAGGTTCTGCGAAGCATCGGGCTAGATTTCAAGGCGGTTGACCCGGAGGCGGATTTCGCGCCCGATTACTCACAGCCTTTCGATAAAAACAGCGCGGTTCGATTCGCGTGCGACGCCGCGCGCGCCAAGGGCGAAGGCTGCGCCCGGGCAAATCCACGGGCTTTAGTTATATCCGCGGATACGGTTGTGCACTACGACGGGCGCATTTACGGCAAGCCCGCAAGCCCGGAGGATGCACGAGATACGTTGCGCAACCTCTACAACAAAACGCATCTCGTGGTTACGGGGCTTGCGGTTCATTGCCGAGGCGAGTGCCACTGTGACGCGGAGCGCACGGAAGTTACGTTTGGCTCGCTGACGCCGGCGGAAGAAGCCGCATACATCGAGAAAGCTCGGGTTATGGACAAAGCGGGATCATACGCGATTCAGGGAGTCGGAGGCGTGCTGGTGAAAAAGATAAGCGGGGACTACTTCAACGTCGTCGGGATGCCGCTGAACCTGCTGGATCGCCTGCTCAAGGAATGCGGGCTGCCGGGATTGCTCGGCGCACTTGAGTAGAGCAGGGAGCGTTATTCCGCGGGCGGCTCGTCTTCAACTTCACGGGGCGGATGGGGCCGCTTATCGCCGGTTAGCTCGCTTCCCTTCTGCGCCGCCTGAATGCTCTCCTGCAGGATTTCGGCGTGGACTTCCTCGCGGAAGATGTAGATTTCGTCGGGAGCTTCCAGGCCGAAACGGACCTGCTCGCCCTTTACGGCGACTACCGTTACTTCCACCACGCCGTTCACGATGACCTTCTGGTCGACGGCGAGCGCTATGCCGAGCTTTGCCGGCGCTTCGATGCTGCCTTCCAGCAGGTCGCTCTCTAACGGCAGGTCCGGTGAATAGAGTTTCAGGCGCTGGATCGACGAGAATTCCATGCGGGCAAGGCGCTCCGCGTCCAGGCCGACCAGCTCCATCCTGATCGCGGAACCGATCAGGACACGTTCGCCAGGTTTTCTAGTAAGGACCAGCAATTCGGGTTTACCGCGAGAACGCAGCCCTCCGGGCGACTGCGGCTGTCCCTAGTCCATCCGGATGGGCATCACAATATAGGTGTAGCCGGGCTTCTCCGGAAGTTCCAGCTTCAGCGGGTTAACTTCGCTAGTCCAGTGGAGGTCAACCGTATCCGTGTCCACTACCGCGAGCACGTCCGCCAGATACGCGGGATTAAGGGCGATTCTCATGTCCGCGAAGGGCGAGCCCTGGGTGAACGGCATTTCCTCGACGCCCTTGCCGACGTCCTGGGATTCGCTCGAGATAACCAGGCTTTCGCCGGTGGTTTCCAGCCGGACGACCGGGTTTTGCTCCTTGACCTTAAACACGATGAGGACGCGCTGAAGCGCCTCGCGCAGCGCGCCGCGGTTTACGTTGGCGACGGATTTGGTTTCTTTGGGGACAACTTTCAAATAATCGGGGTATTTGATATCGAACAGCGAGCCGCCGAAAACGCTGTTGTCGAACTTGAAGAAAACCTGGTTGCTCAGGAAGTAAATTTCGACGGTCTTGTCCTCCGCATCGGGCAACGCCCGCCTGAGCTCTTCGGTGATGGTCGTGGGAACGAGCAGGCTGCGGTCTTTAATCTCCGGCGCGGGATTGTCCACCCGCTCCAGCGCGAGTCGGTGCCCGTCGGTTGCCACGATATCTAAGTTGTCTTCGTGGAAGTTGAGCAGGACGCCGTGAGTGTAGTGGCTGGTCGTGCCGCTCGGATCCTTAAGGGCGCTGAACGTGGTTCGCCCCAGAGCGCTCCTCAGCTGCCCGGCGGGAAGCTGCGCCAGCTTGCCCTCCTCGAACAGCGGAAGGCTGGGGAAGTTCTCGTCGGGAAGGATGTTTATGGAGTAGTCGGAGAAGCCGCTTATGATCTTGAGCATCCCGTCCTGGCGCTCCAGCGTAATGTCCTTTTTGGGCAACCTCGTGATGAGGTCGACGAAAAGCCGCGCGGGAACGAGCAGCGCGCCCTCGCGCTCCCCTTCGGTGCCGACCGTGTGTTCGATCGTGAAATCGCCGTCCGACCCGGTGAGCGTAAGGCTCTTTTTCGTCACCTGAAACCGGATGTGTGCGAGAACCAGGTTCAGCGTGCGGCTGGATACAGCCTTGCTGACAAGGTTGAGCGCCTGGCTCAACTTTTCCTGGGAGATGGTGAGCTTCATAGTTGTCCCTCCTGACTGAAGCCTCATTATAGCAGATAAATTCTGTGATATTAGCGCGTGTAGAGGTTCATAGATAGTGGCAGGGGGGAGCCTCCTGTAAGATTGTGTAGAGAGCACAAAAGGAGCCTCCCCTTATGGGTAATGGCAGCTATCTCGGTATTAGAGGCCAGGACGCGGC
>Ga0180434_10003431_pt1 | contig 20199 bp, 14 predicted proteins | sample SS_ome_7_FD_132453 | JGI IMG/M metagenome (GOLD analysis project Ga0180434, IMG submission 132453) | Hypersaline lake sediment archaeal communities from the Salton Sea, California, USA - SS_1_D_2 metaG | ecosystem: Environmental > Aquatic > Non-marine Saline and Alkaline > Hypersaline >...
AGGCAGCCAAGCAAGTGAAGAAGCCAGCCGGCAAGAAGCCAGCCGGCAAGAAAACGGCAGCAAAGAAGCCAGCCGCGAAGAAGTCAGCAGCCAAGAAAACTGCTCGCCGCGGCCGCTGATCAGCCGCCCGCTCGCGGGACGTCCACTGCGGCCCTCCGGGATTTCAATGCAAGGACGGCCACTTCGCTTCCGCCGCCCCGGGCTTCGTTTGCGGCCCGCGGTCGCTCGAGGGCACGCGAGGGCAACTGAGGGCCTTCGGCTCAGCCCTGGCGGGCCAGTTCTGCAGCGCGGCTGGCGGCGGCGGTGACGGCGGCGCCGATCGCGCCGCGGACGCCGGCCTGTTCAAGCACCGCCAGACCGGCGATCGTTGTCCCGCCCGGGCTGCTGACGCGATCGCGGATCACAGCGGGGTGTTCCTTGGTCACGGCCAGCAGGGCCGCTGTTCCCCCGAAGGTTTCAATGGCCAGTGCCTGGGCCAATGCTCGCGGCAGGCCGGCCCGCACGCCACCGTCAGCGAGGGCCTCAATGAGCAACGCCACATAGCCCGGGCCCGATCCGGAGACGGCCGTCACGGCGTCGAGCAGCGACTCAGCTACCTCATGGACGCTGCCGACGGAGGCAAACAGGCCCAGAATTCTGTCGAGGTCGCCGCGGTCGATTCCGGGGGCGGCAGCGACAGCCGAAACACCGCGACCGACGAGACACGGGGTGTTGGGCATGACACGGACAATGCGGCTCGTGCCAGTGGCTGCCGCAATCGTCGCAATCGGCAGGCCGGCCACGATGGAAAGAACGATGCTCTGGTCGGCGAGTGTTGTCCGAAGTTCAGCGCAGGCGTTGGCCGCCTGCTGCGGCTTGACCGCCAGGATGACCAGCCGCGCAAGCGCTGCCGCCTCGGCGGCGGAGGCTGCGAATCGAACGCCGGGCAGAGCCTCGGCCACGGCCGTTTGCGCCGCTTCAACCGGGTCGAACACCACCAGGTCGGCGGCCGGGAATCCGCCGTCGCGGCAGAAGCCGGTCGCCAGCGCCCGGCCCATCTGGCCGGCGCCGATGAGGGCGATCGACCGGTCGAACGTCGCGGGGGCTGTCGTCACGGCTGCTCCTTGTCAGAGGGCGTGCTGGGGGCGGCAACCTGTGGCAGCGCCGCGTCGATTGCCTCGAGGTCGAGCCGGCTGACGTAGAGCTGGCTGGTTGGCCGTCGGCCACCGTCACCGTCGCGGCTGGCGGTCCACATCAGCAGGTTGCCGTCTGGTGAGAAGACCGGCAGCACATCGGCCCCCGGGTGATCGGTCAGCCGGAGCGGCTCACCGACGCGGAAGCCGTCGGCGTCGGCTTCGTACCGGACCAGCCAGAGGTCGTAGTTGGGCCGCTTGGTCGGGTCGGAATGGTCGGCACCGGTCCAGATCAGCCAGGGCTGTTTCGGATGCCAGTAGGGCGCCCAGTGAACACCCTTGCCCGCTGTGATTGCGGTGTCACCACTGCCGTCGGCCCGCATCACGTGGATCTGCAATTGATGCTCCGCCAGGCGGTCGGTCCGATAGGCAATCCAGTCTCCGGAGGGTGAGAAGAAAGGCCCGCCGTCATAGCCAGGCTCAGCGGTCAACCGCGCCACCTGACTGCCGTCGGCCTCAGCCACATAGATGTCGGGATCGCCATCCCGGTCACTGACAAACAGCAGTTTCTTGCCATCCGGTGAGAAACTACACTCAGCGTCATAGCCCGGGGTATCGGTCAGCTGCCGGAGCTGCCCGGGCCGCTCGAGGCTGGCAACGAACAGATCCATATGGGGATCGAAGTCCCACTGATACCGCCGCCGCCGTCCCGTGCGGGCGTCTTCCTCGGCCTGTGCGATTGCCGCAGCTTCGGTCTGATCGAGCTGCGGGTCGCGATGGCTTGAGGCGAACAGCAGCTGGCGGCCGTCGGGTGAAAACCAGGCGCAGGTGGTCCGGCCGCGGCCGGTGCTCACCCGCGTCGGTTCCACGATCCGCGGGTTGGACGGATCGAAAGGCTGAATGTAGATCTGATAGAAGGGGTAGTCCGTCGGCACTCCCTGATAGCAGATGCGGCGCATGTCGGGTGAAAAATAGCCCTCCCCTGCCTTTGCCAGGCCTGCTGTCAGCCGCACCGGCTTGGAGAACAAGCCCTCCTCGAGTTCAGCGGCTGGGGCCACCGCTAGGCTGATGGCCGTGACAAGCAGCCCGGCGGTGAACGTGCCGCTGGCACGACTGGCGAAGCAAATAATGCTCATGGTGGCGTCTCTCACGATGCGCTGGTTGAAGGATTCCGCGAATCGACCCAGTATAGGTGCTGCGGAGAGAGCACCACACTGGGGCACCGGAGAGCCTTTGAGGCCACACTGATGAAGATCTACACGAAGACGGGCGATGCAGGGCAGACCGGACTGTTCGGGGGGCCGCGGGTCACCAAGGACCATGCCCGGATCGAAGCCTTCGGCACCGTCGATGAGCTCAACAGTCTGCTCGGCAGGGCCCGAACCGAACCGGCGGCGGCTGCTTTCGATGGCCTGCTGCGGCAGATTCAGTGCGATCTTTTCGACCTCGGCGCACAGCTTGCCACGCCGGGCGACCATGACGAACGGATCACGCTCAGTCAGGTCGAGATGCTCGAGACGGCAATCGACCAGCACGACTCAACGCTTGAACCGCTGGCAAATTTTATTTTGCCAACTGGCACCCCGTTGGCGGCGTCACTGCACATGGCCCGGACGGTCTGCCGCCGGGCGGAGCGGCGGGTGGTAACCCTTTCGACCCGGCTCGAGACCACCTCGCCGGCCAATGCCATTGAATATCTCAACCGGCTCGGCGATCTGCTCTTTGTGCTGGCCCGGACCGTCAACAATCAGGCAGGTGTCGCCGACGACCCCTGGCATCCGTCATGACCACCGGTCTCGAACAGGTCGTCATCCGGCCCGCGGTTGCCGCCGCGTCCGATCGGCTCAAGGCTGCCACCGAAGCCGTGAAGGCACGGCATGCCGATGGGGCCGACGGGCTGGAGCTCTGCAGAATCAGGGCGGAGGCAATCGATGCAGCTATCGACGGGATTTGGTGGGCGATCCTGTCAGAGCTAACGCCCGCAGAGCGGCAGCAGATCGAGGAGCGGGTGACCCTGGTGGCCCATGGTGGCTCCGCCCGCGGCGAGATGACGCCGGGGTCGGACGTCGATCTGATGCTGCTGCACGATCTCGCTGCGCAGCCGGCGGCAGCGGCCCGGCCCGGCGACCACGCTGCCGTGCCGTCTGGCGGGCGGCTGCTCGGGGACCTGGCCCGGCGGCTGCTGCAGGATCTCTTCGATGCAGGGCTCGAGGTCGGGCAGAGCGTTCGCACCGTGGCCGAGGCGGCCCAACTGGCCGGCGGCGACGCCAGCATCTTCAGCACACTGCTTGAGATGCGGGTGCTGGCCGGTCGGGAAGAACGCTGCCGGCGGCTGGCAGCGCGGCTGCGAAGCCTGGCTCACCGCTCGCGTCGGCGGCTGGCCCGAATGCTGGTGGCGGCGCGGCGGACAGAGTCCCGGAAGTATGGCGACACCGTTTATTTGCTGCAGCCCAACGTCAAGCGGTCGACCGGTGGCCAACGCGATATCCAGTTCGCCCGCTGGCTGGCCTTCCTCGACTCGGATCGGTTGGTCTCGCTCGGCCCGCTGCCACTGCCCGCAGGCAGCTCAATCGTGGCAGTCGATCCGGACCCCGCGGGGCCGGAGGGGATTCAGACCCTGTCGCCCGCCGACCTGGCGAGCCTCGCGGAGGCCCAGCAGTTCCTCCGCGACCTCCGGGTGGAACTGCATCTTTCGCATGGCAAGGGGGTGGATGAACTGACCCGCGATGAGCAGGTGCGGATTGCCGAGAAGCGGGGCTATGTGGCGGCCGGCGGGATGCTCGCCGTCGAGCGGTTCATGCAGGACTATTTCGGCCACACCCGGGAGGTGGCCCAGATCACCCGGGGCCTGATCCAGCAGGCCGAGGGGGGGCGACGGCTGCGAAGCTGGACTACAGGCTTGCTCGGCAACCGGGTCGATGGGCAATATGTCGTCGGACCGCTCGCGGTGGCGGTTCTGCCCGAGGCGATCGCCACCGTCGCCGCCGATGCCGAGCGGATCGTACGTCTGGCTGAACTTTCGATGCTCTACGAGGTGCCAATCGAGCCCTCAAACTGGACGCTGTTGCGGCAGGCGATTGGTCGCCAGCCACCCCAAGTGACCGCCACCGCCCGCCAGCGGCTCTGGAGTCTGTTTTCGTCGGTCGGGCCGCTGGGCCCCGCCCTCCGCCGGCTGCACGAATTGAGGCTGCTTGAACGGCTCCTGCCGGCCTTCGCCCATGCCCGCTGCCTCCTGCAGTTCAACAACTACCACAAGTACACCGTCGACGAACACTGCCTCCTAGCGGTCGAGCGGGCGACCGACCTCGATGCTGACAGCGGCTGGCTGGGCAACGTCTGGCGGCAGATTCGCCGTCGTCGCCGGCTGGTCCTCCTGGCGCTGCTGATCCACGATCTGGGCAAGGGCTACGAAGGGGATCACAGCGAGATCGGCGCCGTGATCGCCCGGGAAGTGGCTGCCAGCTTCGGGCTGCCCGAAGACGAAATTGAAATCGTTGAGTTTCTCGTGTTGCGGCACCTGCTGATGGCGGAACTCGCCTTCCGCCGCAACGTCGATGACGATTCGTTGGTGCTTGGGTTTGCCCGCGAGGTTGGCTCGCCCGAAGTGCTGCGGATGCTGACCGTGCTGACGATGGCCGACATCGCGGCGGTCGGGCCGGGGGTCTGGAACCGCTGGAAGGCCGATCTGCTCAATGAGCTCTACCAGCGGACGCTGCGGTTTCTCGACCCCGACTCCGATGCCACCGGTGCCGACCGGCGGCGGGCTGACCTCACCACGCTGCTGGCAGGCAGGGATGGGCAGGATCCGGTCGTGCGGCTGGCAGCCGGGCTGCCGCGGGCCTACCTGCGGTCGCAGCAGCCGCGGCAGGCGGTCGAGGAACTCACCCGGTTGGCCAAGCTGCCGGCCGGCGGCCGGTTCGTGACCGCCCGGTGGCTCTCCGATACTGCCACCGTGTCGGTGACCGTCGGCCTCCGAACCCCGACGGTGGCCGGTGTCTTTCACCGCATCACCGCCGGCCTCGCCAGCCAGCGGCTGGAGGTGCTCTCGGCCGACATCTTCACGCTTGATGGCGAGTTCGTGGTCGACCACTTCCGGGTGGTCGATCGGGATTACGCCGGCCAGACCCCGGCCGAGCGGCTGGCCGAAATCGCTGCGGCGGTCAAATCGAGCCTGGCTACCGACCCGCCAACGATCGGCCGCCGCTGGAACCCCTTCGCCCCACAGCTGCAGGCGGCCACCGTGCTGCCCCCCCGGGTGCAGATCGACAACGACTCATCCGCCGATGCCACCATCATCGAGGTCTTCGCTGAGGACTCTGACGGGCTGCTTTTGGCGGTCGCCCGGACGCTCCATGAACATCGACTGTCGGTGCGGTCGGCGAAGATCAGCACCTATCTCGACCAGATCGTTGACGCCTTCCATGTGGTCGACTTCAGCGGCGGAAAGGTCGAGGACGCCGAGCGGCTGGCAGCCGTCCGCCGCGGACTCAAGGAGGCGGTCGCGCCGCTGCTGGGACCTGGACCTGGCCGGCTCAGCTGACCGTACCCTCAGGCTCTGCAATCGCCTGCCGTCGCGGGAAAGGGGGTGTGGAGGGCTTTGTCCACGGACAGTTACGATCGCCGGTCCGCCCCCGAAACCCCCGGCAAATTCCCGTCCCCCGCCCTGCCCTTGGTGGCGAACCGGGCTAGCAGCCGGCGGCCCCGGCCGGGGAACCATTCGATCAGTCCGGCCAGCAGCGTTGCCTTCCAGGGCCGCGTCAGTTCGATCTGGCCCCGCTGGCAGGCATCAAGCACTTCCGTCGCCAGCTGTTCCGGGTCGAGGAGTTCAACCGCGGCACCGCCCCCGGGAGCGGCAACGTTCTCAGGCAGCCCGTGCCGGGCCACATCATCATCGTAGCGGTGAAAGCCTCCGTCGGTGTCCGCGGCCGTCGCCGGGTTGGGCTCCCGCCGGATCGGTCCGGGGCTGACCAGCAGCACCCGGCCCCCCTGCGGGACAACCTCCAGCCGCACCGCATCGGCGAAGGCCGCCAGGGCCGCCTTGCCAACGGCGTAGGCCCCCATGGCCGGGGTGACCAGCTTGCCGGCAAGGCTGCCGATATAGACCAGTTCGCCACCGGCGCGACAGATCGGCACAGCCGCCGCTTGGCTGATCTCAACAGCCGTCATCAGGTTCACCTCGACCGCCTCACGGAGCTCGTCGGGGGGCAGGCTGAGCAGCGCAGTCCGGCTGGAGCGGCCGATGCAGTAGAAGAGGCTGTCGAGGCCGTCGAGTTTCTCCAGGCAGACCGCGACAGCCCGGTGCCCTTCGCCGGGTCGGGCCAGATCGGCGCTGAGGCCGTGGATGCCATCGACAGGCTGACCGGCTGCCGCGGCGGCAGCCTCGCAGCAGGCAATCGCCTCACGGGCGCTGGCCGACGAGCGTCCCACCAGCAGCAGCCGGACCCCGCGGGCTGCCAGTTGCCGGGCCAGCACCAGGCCGAAACCGTGTGTGCCGCCGGCGACCAGCACCCGGCGGCCCGGCCAGAAGTGGTTGGCATCGCGATGGCTGACGGCAGGCTGGGCGGTTGGCATGGCGGTTGTGTTTGCTGCGGCGGTGCCGCCGCCGATATTCGCGGCTGGTCGGTTCGGGTAGAGTACGGACACTTCTGGCTTCGAATCCTGCACCATCGTACCGTCACCCGCTTTGCACATGGAGTCAGTCATGGAGGTCCCCGGTCCGCAGCCAGTCCCCACTGCCACAGGCAGTTTGCCCCGTGTTGCCGCCATCGTGCGGACAAAAATCGTGGCCACCATCGGCCCCGCCAGCCGGGAAGAGACGGCCATCCTCGGGCTGGTTGAAGGGGGCGTCGATGTCTTCCGCCTCAACATGGCCCACGGCTCGATCGAGGAGCACCAAGAGACACTCGAGCGGATCCGGCGGGTGTCGGATGCGGTCGGTCGGCCGATCGGGGTACTGGTCGATCTGGCCGGGCCGAAGATCAGACTGGGCGAACTGCCGGGGGGGGCGGTGGACTGTGTCGAGGGGAGTGAGCTGTCGTTCATCCGGGGAACCGAAAGCGACCGGCCGGATCAGTTTGTCACCAGCTATCCCCAGTTGGTTGACGAGCTGGCCGTCGGTGATTCGGTGATGCTCGCTGACGGCACGATCAGCCTGGTGGTGACCCAGCGGACCCCGGATCTGGTCCGCTGCCAAGTGATCCAGGGTGGCGTGGTCCGCAGCCGGCAGGGGGTCAACCTGCCCGGGGTCAAGCTTTCGGTGGCAGCGATGAGTCCAGCCGACTGGCAGCACGCCGAGTGGGCAGCCGCCGCCGGGGCCGATTTTGTCAGCCTGTCGTTCGTCCGGTCGCCGGTCGAGGTGACGCTGCTGAAGGAACTGCTACGGACCCGTGGCTCGGCCGCCCGGGTGGTTGCCAAAATTGAGAAGCGGGAGGCGATCGAGAACCTCGAGCAAATCATCGAAGTGGCCGACGCGGTGATGGTGGCCCGGGGAGACCTCGGCGTCGAGATCGATGTCGCCAGCATGCCGATGGTGCAGAAGCGGATCATCCGGGTCTGCCAGCAGTTTCAGAAGCCGGTGATCGTTGCCACCCAGATGCTCGACAGCATGCAGCACTCGCGACGACCGACCCGGGCCGAAACGACCGACGTCGCCAATGCCATCCTCGATGGTGCCGATGCCTGCATGCTCTCCGGCGAGACCGCCATTGGCGAGCATCCCCGGCAGGTGGTCGAGATGATGCGGCGAATCGCCCTGGCGACCGAGCAGCAGTACCTGGAGTCACGGAAACAGTATCTCGACGAACTACTCGGGCGGGGCCGGTCCGGGCTCTCGTCGGGTGAGTTCCTGCCGCAGCCCGAGCGGCTTGTCGACGGCCTCCACCCGATCACCCAGGCGGTGGTCGATGGGGCCAGCCGGATTGCCGCAGAACTCGACGCCCGGCTGTTCGTCGTGGCCAGCAAGAGCGGGGTGACGGCGATCTCCCGGTCGAAGCGGCGGGGGGCTGTGCCAACGGTCGGTCTCAGCGATGACGTGCATACCCTGCGGCAGATGGCCCTCTACTGGGGCGTCACGCCGCTGGCGGCACCGGCCGGGGCTGACGTCAACAAGTTGCTCACCCACGTCTGCGACTGGGGACTGAAGCAGGGGCGGCTGGAGCGGGGCGACCGCATCCTGCTGGTGGCCGGCATCGGCTTCGGTACCGGCGGCCACAACATGGCCATGGTGCACGAGGTCTGAGGCAATTGCCGGGCAGGATTGGCCCGTGGTCCGTTTTTTGGCACATTTTGGCAACGGCAAAGGCCAATCGGCCAGTTCCTCACTCTCAGAAGGAAGTCAGTATCTCGATGAAAAAATGCGTCCTCGCCTACTCCGGCGGCCTCGACACCTCGGTCATCCTTGGCTGGCTGATCGAACAGGGCTATGAGGTGGTTGCTGTCTATGTTGACCTTGGTCAGCCCTGCGAGGACCGGGCGGCGACGCTGCAGAAGGCCCGGGACTGCGGAGCGGTCAAGGCGCTGCTGGTCGATGCCCGTGAAGAGCTCTGCCGCGACTTTGCCTTTCCGACGCTGCAGTGGCAGGCCCGTTACGAAGGGACCTATCTGTTGGGCACCTCGATCGCCCGGCCGTTGATCAGCAAGGTCTGCGTCGAGATCTGTCACGCCGAAGGGGCGACCGTCTTCGCCCACGGGGCCACCGGCAAGGGGAATGATCAGTGCCGTTTTCAGCTCGCGGCCGAGGCGCTCGACCCGACGATCGAGCTGCTCGCCCCATGGCGGATTGCCGCCTTCCGAGACCGCTTTCCCGGCCGCAAGGAACTGATCGACTTCTGTGCTGAGAAGTCGATTCCGGTGAAGGCTTCCAAGGAAAAGCCCTACAGCTCGGATGAGAACTGCCTCCACACCAGCTATGAGGCGGGGCTGCTGGAAGAGCTCGACACCGACGGCTATGCCCTGGTCGACTTCGGCATGTCCGTGTCGCCACAGGAGGCCCCTGACACGCCGGAGACGATCCGGCTGGAGTTTGCGGCGGGCGTGCCGGTCCGGCTCAATGGCAGGGAACTGCCGCCCCACGAGATGGTGCTGGCCCTCAATGAGATCGGTGGCCGCAATGGCATCGGCCGGATCGACATTCTGGAAAACCGGCTGGTCGGCATGAAGAGCCGCGGCGTCTATGAGGCCCCTGGCATGACACTGCTCTACGAGGCGCACCGGCTCGTCGAGCAGTTGGTCCTCGATCGTGACCTTGTCCATCTGCGTGACCGGCTCTCCCCCGAGGTGGCTGAATCGGTCTATTACGGCTTTTGGTACTGCGCGAAAATGGATGCGCTGCTGGCCTTCATCCGTGAGGCCCAGCGGCCGGTGACGGGGGCGGTCGAGCTCTCGCTCTACAAGGGCAACATGCTGGTCAAAAGTCGGGAAAGCAGCGAGAGCCTCTACGATGCGGCGATCGCCTCGATGGAAGGGGGTGGCTCCTACGATCAGACCGATGCCGAGGGATTTTTGAGAATCCTGGGCCTGCCGCTGCGGGTGCAGGGAACCGTGCGGCCCCGGCGGTGAGAGGATGTATGGCGGAGGTTTCCCGTGATCCGCCGGCCGTGGGCCTGTCCGTGGCTGGCATCAGGTTGCGGCACGACGCCCGCCGACCGGCATCCTGGGGATCGGTGGCATTGGCCGCTGCAGCGGCGGCCTTCGTCGGCGCCGGGCTCGATGCGAGCGTTGCCGGCTTTGCGGTGGTAACGGCGGCCGTGGTGGTCGGGATCGGCGAACTGCCGGCGGCATTTCCAGTTTGGGATGCCAGCCTTGTGCTGCAGCGCTCGGGGTGGTGCCGGTTTAGCCGCCCGCCGCTGGCCCTGCCCGCGGCGGGCAGCTGGTTGGCCTGGCGGCTGCTCTGGCCGCTGCTCGGCCTGGGGCTTGCCGGCGCGGTGCTGATGGCACGGGGGCGGCCAACTGAAACAGCGACGATGCTGCTCTCCGCCGGTGGGCTGGCCGGCGGACTGGCGGCCCTGACTACTGCCGGTTTCCGGCTGGCCGGGTTGTCGGCCGCAGATACGGCCACAGCGACTCTGTTGGCCGGCTGGGTGGCGGCGGCCGCCATGGCCCTCACCGTCGGGCTGATTCCGGCTGGCGGCGAGGGGCCCCTGCTGCTTGTCGGCTTTGGCTGCTGGCTGGCCGTAGCGGGCGGCCTGCTAGGCCTAGCACAGTGGCTGCAGCTCACCGGCCAGGGGCCGATCGCCGGCCTCCTGCCCCGTCAGTTTCCTGCTGCTGCGGCCGGTCCCCGTGGTCCCGATCGGCTTGCGGCAATTGGTCTGCTCGGTGTGCTGCCGGCCCGCAGCATCTGGCGGCGATTGCTCCGGAATGCGGCGATGCTGCTGGCGCTCGGCGGCATGATCGGCTGGCTGCTGCTCGACCCTTTGGCGGCTGGTCGCTACGCCCTGTTGGCCGCGGTGATCTTTGGCGGCTTTGGCGTCCCCGCCGCTGCGCTTCTCGATGGCCGGGAAGTGGTTTGCGGCTGGCGTTTTCTTATTGGTAGCGTTGGCGGGCCCGGCCCGGGGCTCAGCGGCTTGCTGGCGGTGCCCACCCCTGGTCTGCAGGCTGCGGCGGTGCTGGCTGGCCATGCCAGCTTGATGCTCTGGCCCCCCCTCGTCGTGGCGGTGGTGGCCGCCGGGAATCCGGCAGCGTTGCCGGCCCTGATGACGGCCGTTGTGCTCGCAGTCGGGGCTGCTCTGGCCAGCGGTGGCTGTGTGGCCGCCCACGCCCGGGGCTACCGGGGAGAGACGGTGCTCGCGATCGGCCTGGGGCTTTTGGCCTGCTCCGTCTGGCTCCGGCTGGTGACTGTTTAGCGGCCGGTGGTGATAAATGGTCGGGAAACACGCGAAAGTTGATGTTGAGAAAAATGGGGAAGCCTGAGACACTCCCGGCCCAGGAGATCGTGGCCGGCCGTCTTCGCAGGATCGTCCCTGCTTTCAGCGGTTGCCGCCTCGGTGTCCCACGGTAAGGGTTCGTCCTGAGGCGTGGGGCGTTTCTGCCGGTCAATGGAATCCGAAGGAGTGCATCTGTGGACGGAATGATGAGCCCATGTGCGGCTGAGCGGTCCCTGACAAACAAAATCTGGCGTCCCGCCGGTCTCGCTGCGGTGGCGGTTTTCCTGGCGATGGGCTCGGTGGTGGCTGAACCGGCGTTCAAGCCGAGTCAGACCATCTTTCCCGCCACGACCGCGGCCTGGCTGAGTATCGCGGATCCGATTGCGTTTCAAGAAAGCTTCGACCGCACTCAATATGGACGGCTCCTGCAGGACCCAAACATGGAGGCCTTCGTCAAGAGTTTCCGGGAGCAGCTTTCCAAGGCTGGCAAGCGGCGGCTGGGGAAACTCGGACTGACCCTGGAAGATCTGGGCGAGGTGCCCGGAGGTGAGATCGCCCTCGCAGCGATCGTCCCAGAGCCCGATCGGCTGGCCACAGTGCTCCTGGTCGACACCACCGGCCATGAGGAGGAGACCCAAAAGCTCCTTGACCAGATCGACACCCGGCTCCTCGAACAGCAGGCCCGGCGGCTGGCCGACTATCAGGAGGTGATCAAGGTCTATCGACTTCCGTCAGAAGAGCCTCGGGCGGATGAAGAAGCCGAAGAAACGCCCCCTGCCGAGCGGCTGGTGGCGGTGGTTCACCAGGGATCGGCTCTTGTTGTCGGTGACGATCCGGTCCAGGTTCATCATGTTTTGACCGTCCTGGAGACCGGGCGGCAGGATTCGCTCGCCTCAAAGAATGATTTTGAAAGCGTCGCGGACCGGTCGCTGGAGGACCTGCCGGCGGCGGCGGCAACGCTGCGGTGGTACGTCGATCCGTTCGCCTTCGCTGTCGCTTACAAGGCGACCAATCCGCCGCCGGATCGCCGCAAGGGGCCGGATTATGTTGAGATTCTCGGTCGCCAGGGGTTCGATGCGGTGAAGTCGATGGGGGGAGCCCTCATCTTCAACGACGGCCCGCGTGAAATGCGGCACCAGACAATCATCTACGCCCCGCCGCTGCCCGGTCGAGATCCGGCCTCAACCGACCGCTACGATCTGGCCGCCCGAATGCTGCGGTTTCCTGATGCCGAGACGATCGAGCCGCCGTGCTGGGTGCCCGCCAACGCCTCGAGTTGGTCGGCCCTGCAGTGGGACATCGAGACCGCGTTCCACTCTGCTGAGAGTCTGGTGGACGATGTCGTCGGAGAGGAGGGTGTCTTCGACGACGTGATCGCCTCACTCAAGGAGGACCCAGACGGTCCTCAGATTGATGTCGAAACCGATCTGATTGCGGGGCTTGGGACCAGGGTTGCCATGCTGAGCGACTATGTCGAGCCGATCAGTGTTGACAGTGAGCGGCTGGTGATCGCGATTGAGGCGACCGATCCCGAGAAGGTGGCAGCCACCGTCTCCAAGAGCATGGCGACCGATCCTGACATGCGGCGGATCGAAGCCCATGGCGTGGTCATCTGGGAATTGATCGATCGCTCCATGGAGATTCCAAAGCTTGAGATTGAGACACCCGGCGGTGGAATTGCCCATGCCGATCATGAAGACGATCGCCATGACCGACGGCGGCGGCTGCGGGAAAAGGAAGAGAAGCTCCTGCCTCATTCGGCGGTGACGGTCTCGCATGGCCATCTGCTCATCGCGTCTCATCGGGACATTCTCGAACGGGTTTTGACGACGGCCGATAGTGGTGATTCGCTTGTGTCGCGGCCCGATTACAAGCTCGTTGTCAGCGAACTGGCGGCGCTCTTTCCCGGGAGCATGGCCTTGCAGGGATTTGGGCGGTCGGATGAGTCGATTCGGCCCTCCTACGAAATGCTCAAGCGGGGCTCGATGCCGAAATCGAAGAGTATGATGGGTCAGATTCTGAACAACCTGTTGGGGGATGGAAAACCGGGCTCGGTACGGGATCAAAAGATTGATGGCAGCACGCTGCCCGATTTCGAACTGATTCGGCGGTATTTTGGCACCGGCGGTTTTGTGATGCAGACCCTCGACGACGGCTGGTTCATTGGTGGCCTCACCCTGCCCCGTGAGAGCGGAAGCAGCGAGCAGCCCAACGAAGAGGTGGCCAGCCGCCCGAAGGAACCGCAGACCAACTAGCGATCAGAGTCAGGGGCCGAGTCGACGACCGCCCAAAAGGGATGCTGATAGTCGCAGCGGGTGCGGAGGTCCTCGAGCAACACATCGATGTCGGGCGTCAGTTCACCACGGTGCAGCTGCCGGCTACCGAGTGAGACGGTGATCGGCCGCTTGAAATCGACCAGTTCGGGGGCAAGCCAGATTCGCACCCGGTCGGCGCCGCAACGGACGGAGACGCGGTTGCTGCTGGTCGCCTTGCCCGCAAGCGTGAAGGGCCGGATGGCGGCTCCTGCCGCCCAGTCGGTCGGCAGGATCATTGTCCGCGGTGGTGGGGACTCCATTTCGATCCACCAAAAGAAGCGGTCTCCGGGCCGGAGGCTCACCGTCTCGATGGACCGAGGGAAAAAATCCCGCCTCCGCCGGCTCATCCAGTCGAAGATGCGGATGATTTCGTCGGAGAAGTGCTCGTGCCCCCGGCCCCGGTATTCGACGTAGGTCACGTCGTAGCCCTTGAGCAGGTAACGGTCGAGGTCCATCTCGTTGGCGGTGAAGCTGGCCTGGTCGAGCCCGCCGCCGACGAGGTAGAGCGGGAGTTGTTCGGCGTTGGAGTGATAGTGGTGAATGTATCGGGAGGCCGAACCGGCGATCACCACGAGCCCGGCCCAGAGGTCGGGATGGGCCAAGCCAATGTCCCAGGCGGCGTCACCGCCGAGTGAATGACCGGAGAGGAAGACCCGGTCGGAGTCGATGGCGAAGCGGCGAGAGGCCTCGCGGAGGGCGGCCAGCACGGCGGCATGTTCCCGGGCGGTGAAGCCATACGCCAGCTGGCTGGGGTCAGCCCAGGCCGGAGCGATAACAATCGCCCCGTGTCGGGCGGCCTGTCCGGATCGCTGCCCCTGCCCATCCGGCATACCCGCCCACCACTCGATCTGGTTTAGCGGTGTATTCCAGGCTGCATGCAGGCTGACGATCGCGGGATAGCGGCGGCGGGCATCGTATTCCGGGGGCAGCTGGACCAGGCAGCGGAAGGTTTCGGAAGGGTGTCCGGTGGCGGCCGGCCGAGGGACGTCGATCATGAACAGGCCGTCACCGTCGGCTTCGGGGGCTGGCAGCGGCGGCAGCATCTGGGTAGCCACGGCGGCAACGGTGGGAGGGTCGAAGGCCTCTTCCTCAGCGAGGCGGCGGCGGAGGTTGGCCCGCTCGGTGGCGGTGGCGGTGGCGAGATAGGCCCGGAGCAGCCTGCGGACCCGGGCGGTCGACAGCGCCAGCTTCAGGTTCACCTGCGAACGGTCGGCCCCTGCGAGCCAGCCGCTCAGGCCCAACGCCAGACTTTGCTCGGTGGTCAGTTGACCAGTGCCGGCGACTCGCTCAAAGACGGCCAAGCGGTCGAGGGTGGCGAAGGTCAACTGGGCGGCAATCTCGTCGGTCAGCTGTACCGCGGCTTCTCGGTCACGGGTGTCGGTGATGCCGGCTGCCCGCTGACGCAGCAGGGCCACCAGCCGGCCGGCCCGGTCGAGTCGATCCCGATAGGCGTCACGAATCTCGGTGACCGCCTGCAACAGCTCCCCGGTACCGTCCCCAACCGGAAATGACTCCAGCAACTGGATCACCAAGCGATCCTGGCCGGCCCGCTGCCGAAGGCGAATCTCGTCAAGCAGTTGCCCCGCCGCGAGCGTGGCCAGACTCCGTTGCTGGTCGCGGAGGTTGGCGGCGGCCGGAAAGTCGGTGGCCAGCTGCTCGAGTTCGGCAGCCGCCTCCCGGTATCGCGATGCCTGAAGCAGCAGCCGGACGAACTGCAGCCGCTGGTCGATGTCGCCCGGGTCGATCTGCCGCTCGATGATCCGTCGCAACGTCTCGCGTGAAACGGAGGAGGTCGCCAGCCGCATGTCGATCCGCACCGGCTGTTCCGTCACCAGCCCTTCCACCGCGATCCAGCGGGGGGTGATCGTGGTGATGCCTTGCACGACATCGAGCGGACCCGTCGCGGTAGCGAGGGACAAAACCCGGCGGCCGTAGTCATCAAACGGTGTGGCGGCGAGTACAGCGCCAATGCCGCCGACGCGGCGGCCACCATCCGGCACCCGCTGGGGAATCTCGATCCGTTCAAGGCCGGCGTCAACAGGGCTTTTTTCAGCAGCAACCACCCGCCGGCGGGGAACAAAGGTCCGGGTCAGGCCGTCATCGCACATGACCGCTGTGGCCGCCTCCCCCTCCCGTTCCTCCGGATCAACGCTGACGCCCGGGATGAGGGCGAACCGGCCGGTCAGGCTGCGGCCGTCGTCAAGATCGACCCGATCGGCGGCTGCCGGCAGACTCAGGCCGAGGCTCAGCAGCAGCGGCCAGCAGCGACACCAGCGGGGCTGCCGCCACTGCCAGTCCCCCCCCGCTGGATCGCCGTGGTGGTGTGCGGAAACGGTCTCTGTGCCCATCGTGACCTCCCACCTTTGGTGTCCTCCGCTGTTGCGTGACGTCCGGCAGCGTACACTAGCTCTTGGTCGACCGGCGAATGGGTTGGCCTCCACTGCCTGGCTGCAAAGACGACGCATCTCCCCCTGTTTGCCATCGGAGCCTTTCCGGATGATTCCGATTGTCCGCCGTTTACTTGCTTGGGCTGTCGCTCTCGCCTTGCTGCTGCCGCTGGTGCTGGTGCTGGTGCTGGCTCTGGGCGGCCTGCTCACCGGGCTGGGCGATCAGGTGGGAGGCCGCATCTGCCTGCGAGTGGCGCTCAGCATTGGGCTCGTCTGGGCGACGGCGGTGGTGACGACAGCAGTGGCTGGCGGTCTGATGGCACTTGAGTCGACCCCGTGCGAGCCACCTGGCCGCGCGGCTGACGCTGGTCCATCACAGGACCGGCCCAGCCGCGGTGATGAGGCCGCGGGGCGATAAGTGATCCACCGCGATGCCGTGGTGTCGTGGAATGCGGAGAGCTCGCCAATCCAAAAGGAGGGTGCCTCAGTTCCGGGGCCTGCATCCGAAGGCCGATCACCCGGGGGCGATCCGCTCGGCATGGCACGCGGCCGGGACTATGGTTGGCACCCGACGAGCCTCGTTAAGAGCTCACCGGCATAGGTTCGACACAGCACGGACATGGCAGAAAACTTACCGCCCCGCGGCCTCGCGATTCGGCATCCGTCTTCGGCGTTTGCATGATAGTCAAGAAGGACCGCCGCTAACAGGTTCCCGACGTGTTGATGGTTCACCGCCTGGGTTTCGGCCGGAACAAATTGCAGGCTACTGTTCGTCAGCCTCACGGAGGTGGGGCTCCATCGCCTTGGTGTTCCGCTCAACGGCCAGCACTACGGTCTGTCGCTCCAGGCCGGTCGCTGACTGGGCCATGATGGGAATAACCTGCCGTTTGTTGGGCATCTCCACCCTCACCCGGAAGCCCCCGTCGTCCTCGACGTCGACCGGCTCCCCTTGAATTGTCAGGTAGGCGCCCTTTTCGGTGACCCCGTAGATGACCATCTCGGCCTCGACCTCTAGCGGAAAGCCAAGGGCCTCACCCTGCTCGAGTCCCTCGCCCAGGCTGGAATGATTTGATCCGGGCGGACCGAGTGGCCGCCGGAGCCGTTCCTCGAACAGTTCCTGCAGTTCCTGGGGGTGGTCCTCCGGCGAAAATCCGCCACTCATTGCATAGATCTTGTCGCAGTTCGTGGCGATGTCGCTCCAGTGGGTGTCAAGCGTGTCACCCTGAGAGCCGGCGGCAACGTTCACGATGTTGCTTCTGCAAATACTGTGGAATTCACCATGCCGTGAGCGGTAGCCGAGTTCAACCCGGCACCGTAGTGGATTCCGGACATCAATGAACCAGTTTTTCACTCCACCATGAATTTCAATTTCGCGAACCACCCGCTCCGATGGCGAGCCGGCGGCACCGCTGACGACCTCAAGCAGCCGCAAGGTGGGCCTGGCGGCATGCCATTCCTGGCCCATGGCGGCTTCGATCCGGCGGACACTCGGCGGAGTGACTTCCCAAAATGCATGCAGCCAGTGCGGCCCACGAACCATGAGCACCGCGCGGTCGCGGATTTGTGCCCGCTTTCGGCTCGGCTCGGGCCGGCTCACCAGGCTCTTCTCACGGGCCAATCGGTCCTGAGCGGCCCTGATTCGTTCGCTGACAGCGGCCCGGCGACGAGCAATCACGCCCTGGCGGGACGGCTCGCCTGCGGTTCGACCGCGGGCCGATCGGCGACTGGGAGAGGCGTTGGAACTGGTGGCCGCTGCGGCGGCGGATCGGCCGCCCTTGGCAAGGTTCGATGGCCGGCTTTTCACCGACCCGCGGGGCTGGTTTTTCTTCGAGCCGACAGCAGCCCTGGCGGCAACAATCCCGCTGGTGGTCGCGGCAGCCGCTGGCCTGGCCGCCTTGGCTCGCCGCACCAACGCCTTGATGAGTTGGTCCTTCCGCATCGCGTGCCACCCCGGCACACCTTGCTGCTTGGCCAGCCTCGCCAAATCGCGGACCGGCTTTTCCCTGAGGGTCGCGGTCGTCATCAGGTTCTCTCCCTCCCGGAGCACCCCGGGGCATCACGTGCGAAACGCCGGCCTGTGCGTCAGCCCGACCGAACAATTCACGCTACCGAAAACCAGGCGTGAACGCAAATTGCCGCGCGATATGAGAGAAAACGGTCACGGATGGGCCGATTTTGGGAAAACCAGCAAAGATTCCGATGGTTCCCGTGCTTTTTATCGCCGAAACTAGTGAAATCTCTGGCCGAGATCAACCATTGACTTGCTACCGGCTTATTCTCCACGGAGCTTTAGGCCGCGTTCAGCGAGACGTTCTCGGACTTCGTTCAGGCTGGTGACGCCGAAGTTCTTGCACTCCATCAGGTCTTCGCCAGTCCGCCGTACGAGCTCACCAATTGTGGTGATTCCGAGCTTGGTCGTGCACTTGCGGGCTCGTACCGACAGATTGAGTTCGGTGACCGGCAATCCATGAATTTCGGTCTCTTCCTCCACCGGCTCGGCGAAAGAAGGCAGTGGCTCGGCCGTTGCTGTCGGCTCGGCAAATTGGCCGAGGCTCAACCCCTTACTGGCGAGCATTTCCTTGATCTCAACCAGGCTGGTTTCGCCGAAGTTCTTGCTGGCCAGCACCTCGGCCTCACTGGTGCGGGCCAGATCGCCAAGCGTCTGAATGCCCATCTTGGCGAGGCAGTTCCTGCTGCGGACCGACAGTTCAAAGTCGCTGACTGGCAGCGTCATGATCTGCTCCAGCCGGTCACGCTGCCGCTGCTCTTGTTCGTCAAGCAGTCGGTCACCTGAGGCGGCCGAGTCTTTCATGAACAGCCGGGCCCGGGCCACCGCCTCCTCACGGCCGGGAGCGTCAAACGGAAGCCCATCGAGAATCCGGCGGTAACACTCCTGAGCCTTGGAAAACTCGTCGCGGTCTTCATAGAGCAGCCCGAGGTTGATCAGTCCACCGACGGTGGCAGGGTACCGCTGTAGCGAACGCTGGTAGCTCTCGATCGCTTCATCGTCATTGCCCATCCGGTCGTGGAGCACCCCGAGGCAGAACAACGCCAGTGGCTGGCCCGAGTCAGCTGCCACTGCTTTTTCCAGTGTCGCCAATACCTCTTCAAGCGGGGCCGCCGATTCCACCCCGACCGCTCCGCGGGCCGCCAGTACCTCTGCGGAGTCGATCTCATCACTGCCCGCCGCGTTGAGCACACTTGTCGCCTCCTCGAGCCGACCAGCCGCCCGCAGCACATTGGCGATCGCTGCGGTGCAGGCAGCCGCTGGATAGCCAGCGCTACGGGCTGCTTCGAATGATCCACGGGCCTCGTCGGTGCCACCGAGGGCAGCCTGCGCCAAGCCGAGGGCGAACAACGCCAGCGCCGAGCCGTCACCCGACTTGAGGGCGGCCACCGCTTCACTACTGCGGCCGAGCAGATAGAGGCCGACGCCCAGCCTCACCGAGGCGGCCGGACTGCGGTCGGCCGCCGCCTGCAATTCCTGGACGGTCAGCCGCAGTTCCCGGTGAGTCGCCGGGTTCGTCCCGAGCGCATCGGCGATTGTCCGAACGTCATCCGGGCCGAACGGTCCGCTGCCGGCGAGCAGTTCACGGACATCGACAGGAGCGGGGGAGGTGTTGGCTGAGGCTTGCATCTGGTTGGATTACCTTTCAACGGTGGGCCACTGGTGGCAGGGGGAAACCAATACCGCGCCCGAGTATCGACAGTGGCCCGGGATCAAGCGGGAAGCCAGCGGTGGGAATCGAACCCACAACCCCCGCATTACGAATGCGGTGCTCTGCCAATTGAAGCTACGCTGGCGGTCGGACACGAAGGCTGACTGGTCTGCCGCGACCGGACTCCGCAGCGTAGCGCAGAGTCTCTGGGCTAGTCAAGGGGCTGCCCGGCGAATCGTCCCCGCGGAGGTGGCGATGCCGAAACAAGAAAAAGTGGGGTCTCGACCCGGCAGGAGCGTCCTGCCATGGCCGAGCGGATCAGGGGCAAGGCGACCGCTCGACCGAAAAGAAGTCGAAGACCCCACTTTTTCATGGTGTGGATGACAGGGACCGGAAATCCCTGTCGGGAAATAACAGGGAGCACTCCCCGTGCCAAAGTGTCACGGGCCAATAAATTGATTGCCCGTTGCCGGAATAATTGGCGAAAAACCGGCTGAAATGGCGAAATCCCAACATCTATCCCGGGGACGGTGCCAGCCATGGCCCGTCGCAAAATGAAAAATCGTGGTCGCCGACAGCGATTCCGCTGCGGCAAAATGCCGCGACCGCGGCAAATAGCCGCAGTGCATGAAAGGATTTTCCTCTAGGGACTTTCCTCGGCTGCACCCTCGTTCCTTTTTTTGGAGACGCTTCGCCATGAATCCCCACCTGCCGGCCCAGATCGGTGATTATCGCTGCGGGCCGGGTCAGCCGCTGCTGCTGATTGCCGGACCTTGCGTTATCGAGCATGCCGACCTCTGCCTGCTGATCGCCGAGCGGCTCGCCGAGATTGGCCGCGACCTCGGAGTGCAGGTCGTTTTCAAGGC
>Ga0180434_10003432_pt1 | contig 20197 bp, 19 predicted proteins | sample SS_ome_7_FD_132453 | JGI IMG/M metagenome (GOLD analysis project Ga0180434, IMG submission 132453) | Hypersaline lake sediment archaeal communities from the Salton Sea, California, USA - SS_1_D_2 metaG | ecosystem: Environmental > Aquatic > Non-marine Saline and Alkaline > Hypersaline >...
ACTTGAAGAAGGGTCTAATGATCTTAGGTATGGTGCATACAGGGGAGGAGGTCTTGCAAGAATCGGGCGGGGCGGGGTGTCTGAGTGCAACCGGCCGTATAGCAACTGGTTACCTGTAGCCAGTATCCTGGTAGGGGGTCATTCAGCGTGAACAGACGGTTACACCTGTCAAAGGGGTGACATGCCTCTTTCATCGTATTAGATCCAAGTCGTTAAAGCCCCGCGCGGATCCGTAGGTAGAGGTGGGCGCCGTCGCGGTTGCCTTTGCCGGGCCGGCGGTGTAATACTCTTAAGAGGGAATATGCAGGGGCAACCATCTTAAGCCTTGAAGCCGTTGGGTAATGATGTGAACTACGACATAATCCTGACGCCCGCGGGTCACCTTAGCCTGCGGGAAGCCCGCGGCGATACCGTGGCGGCCGGTGACGCCTGGATGAAAAGGGTTGCGGCCGGTTTCTCATCATCGCAGGGCTCGGGCCTCTTCGCGCTTGCCGCTACGAGGCCGGAGTCGCCGCCATCGCCCGTCTTCGCATTCTGGCGGGATTTTGCCTGCCTCTACCTGACCCGGCTCTGCCGCATGCCTGAACCCGCCGGGAAACCGACGGATCCGATTGAGCCCCCTTCCGAATCCGAGCTGGCGACCATGCTGCTTTCCGCACCGCCCATGCAGGGGGGAGAGTATCTGGACCTTGAGGTGTTTCGGAGCCTATGGGCGGATCTGGACTCGCGGGTTCGCAAGGGGATCGCCGCATCTAAAGCGGGCCTCGCCGGATGGCTTAAGGAGCATGCGCCGATGTGGCACCGGGTAGGACGCGTCTGCTTCCACCTTGCGGAGAACAAACGCGATAGCGATTTCCCTTTTGCTTTTCTGGCCACCTACGCGCCCAGCGTTTCGAGGGCGGGGAGGGTGCAATACCTGCCCCTCGGCAAGGCCCTTCAGGAATATGCGGGTGAACGGAACAAGCAGGCCCTCATAAACCTGCTTTCGCCCGTGCACCGGGCGTCGGAGAAGGTGGACTTCGTAAGGGATCTGGTCGATTCCGGAGATATCTTTCAACCCCTGGCGTGGACTCCGGGCGAAGCCTACAGCCTTCTTAAGAACGTGCCTCTTTTGGAGGAAAGCGGCCTTCTGGTGCGCCTGCCCGACTGGTGGCGGAAACGCCCGCGCCCGCGCGTAGCCGTAACCGTCGGCGAGAAGCGGCGGAGTAGTTTCGGGGCGGCCGCGGTGCTGGACTTCAAAGTGGATCTGGCCCTGGGAGACTCCGATCTCACTGAAGAGGAATGGCGCACGATCATGGCCTCGGGCGACGGTCTTGTATACTTGAGGGGGCAGTGGGTCGAGGTTGACAGGGAGAAGCTGTCGGAGGCTCTCGAGCACTGGAGGCAGGTTGAGGCCGCGGCCGCCGGCGAGGGGATCTCATTCATCGAGGGCATGCGGCTCCTGGCGGGAGCTCCTGCGGACCTTGATGCGGACGGCCCGACCGAAAGCGGCGACCGGGAATGGTGCTTCGTCGGAGCGGGCCGATGGCTCTCCGATATCCTGTCGGGCCTGCGCGATCCCGACGGGCTGGCCTCCGGGGGACCGGCCAGGGGCTTTCGAGGTACGCTTCGTCCTTACCAGGAGACCGGGCACAACTGGCTCTGGTTTCTCTCCGGCCTGGGCCTCGGCGCCTGTCTGGCCGACGACATGGGATTGGGCAAGACCATCCAGGTGCTCTCACTCCTCACGGCGCTTAAGGAAAAAAGGCCGTCCGATAAGGCATCGCTACTGGTGCTGCCGGCATCGCTGCTTGCAAACTGGAAGGCCGAGATCAAGCGCTTCGCGCCGACACTCAAGGCCGTCTTCATTCATCCCTCAGAAACCGACAAACCTACGCTCGGAGCCCTGGCCGCCCGTCCCGGCAGGATCCAGGCCGAAGCGGATGTGGCGCTTACCACCTATGGAATGCTCCTGAGGCAGAGGTGGCTCCTCGACATGGAATGGAGGCTTGTCATCCTGGATGAAGCCCAGGCTATCAAGAACCCCTCCGCGCGCCAGACCAGGGCCGTCAAGCGGCTCAAGGCGGATGCCCGGATCGCGCTTACGGGAACGCCTGTGGAGAACCGGCTTTCCGATCTCTGGTCGCTCTTCGATTTCCTCTGCCCGGGCCTCCTGGGGTCCGCGGACAGGTTCAGGAAATTCGTCAAAGGCCTTGAGGCACGGGAACACGATCGCTACTCCCCCTTGCGAAATCTGGTAGCACCGTATATCCTTAGGCGGCTCAAGACCGATAAGCGCATCATCGCGGACCTGCCCGATAAGACGGAGGTCAAGGCCTTCTGCGGCCTGACGAAGAAGCAGGCCGCGCTTTACGCCCGGTCGGTTGAGGAGCTCGCCGCCTCGCTGAAAGGCCTCGAGGGGATGAAGCGGCGCGGGCTTGTGTTGGCGTATATCATGCGGTTCAAGCAGATATGCAATCACCCGAGCCAGCTCACGGGCGACGGCGGATATGAACCGGCCGAGAGCGGCAAGTTCGACCGGATGAGGGCGATCTGCGAGGAGATCACATCGCGGCAGGAGAAGGTGTTAGTTTTTACCCAGTTCCGCGAGATGACCGAACCCGTCGCGGCCTTTCTCGGCGGGGTGTTCGGGCGCGAAGGCCTTGTCTTACACGGCACTACGCCCGTTGGTAAGCGGAGGACCTTGATCGACATGTTCCAGAAGGAAGACGGCCCGCCGTTTTTCGTGCTTTCCTTGAAAGCGGGCGGCACGGGCCTTAACCTCACCGCCGCCTCTCACGTTATCCACTTCGACCGCTGGTGGAACCCGGCCGTGGAAAACCAGGCGACCGACCGTGCGTTCCGTATAGGCCAGCATCGGAACGTCGTGGTGCATAAGTTCATTTGCCGCGGGACGGTGGAGGAGAAGATCGACGCCCTGATCGAGGAGAAGACCGGCCTTGCCGAGAACATTCTTGAAGGCGGGGCCGAAGTCCTGCTGACGGAGATGAGCGACGAGGAGCTGCTGAAGACTGTGGCCCTGGATGTCGGCAGGGCCGAATTGTAGGAGATCGACGATGAGCCGGTACGGGTGGCCCCCGTACGTGCCGGTGGCGGTGCGGCGTGCGCGGGCCTTGAAGAAGATGGAGAAGCTTCGAAAGAAGGGTATCGATATCCGGCCGGTTATGATCGAAGGCAGGAAGATCGCCCGGACCTTTTGGGGGGAGGCATGGTGCCGCCATCTGGAGGCCTTCAGCGATTATGAAAACCGCCTTCCGCGCGGCCGTACCTACGTGCGGAACGGCTCGGTGTGCCATCTAGATATCGCCAGGGGCAAGATCAACGCCATGGTCTTCGGGTCCGAGCTCTATAGGGTCAAGATCACCGTCAAGACGCTCTCCCGAAAGAAGTGGAAAGACGTGAAGAAGCGCTCGGCCGGTCGCATCGGTTCGCTCATCGAGCTGCTTCAAGGCAGGCTCTCGGACAACGTGATGGCCGTAGTGACCGACCGCGACAGCGGCCTCTTTCCCCTGCCCGGGGAGATCACCGTGGATTGCAGCTGCCCCGACTGGGCCGTCATGTGCAAGCATGCGGCAGCCGTGCTCTACGGGGTGGGCGCCAGCCTTGACGAGCGGCCCGAGCTCCTCTTCCTCTTGCGCGGGGTGGACCATGAGGAGTTGATAGACACCGAGATCGGCGTGGGGGTCGCGGCCCGCGCCCGGGGCGGCCGCCGGCGCATAGCGAATCACGCGCTTGCTGAGGTATTCGATATCGAGATGTCCGAAGAGGCCGCGCCGTCAGCGCAAAAGCCCGCGCGCCGCCGTAGGAAGAAGGGCCGGAAGTCGAAGAAGACCTCCGCGGTCACGGCAAAGAGAGGAGATAAGCGCAAACCCCGGCCGCCGGGGAAGCGATCCCGGGCCAGTAAGAAGACCGCAGGCCGCGGGAAGGCATCCTAAGCCGGCCCCGTGGTACTCATCGACCGGAGGCGGGGACCATAATGCGTTCGGACGGAAGGCAGGGACGGGCGCTCAGGTGCGGATTGAGGTATGCGCTAGCTATATTGAGATCCAAGTGAGGTGGAGGAGAAATGAGAAGAAAACAAATCCCCTATGGAACCAAGCTTCCGGTCAAGTTCACCATCCGGCAGCGCGATCTGATCCGCGATGAGACCTATTGCAACCCGGACTTCGCCGCCGTAGCCGTAGCCGACGGCAGGGGGATCCGGGTCAATCTGTCGCTGGATGAGATAGAGGAGATCCAGGGCTACGTCGCCGCTCATGCCAATCACTGCAAGAACTCCAAGCTGCAAAAAGAGCTCGATGCTCTTTTCGACAAGCTTCAGAAGTTCCTGGATACGTATGATGACCAGCAGGAATTGCGCGAGGAACAGGGGTGGTGAGTGGCCCTGCAGCCGGCGGCAGTCAGGGTTCCCGCCCTCGGCCCGGGAGAGGGTAAGAAGCCTCCGCGGGGGACCGGCAGGTTCCGTTAAGGCGACAATGCCCATCCACCCGTAGAGGAGGCTCCCATCGGTCTATCGATTGTGACAGATTCCGCCGCCTCCGCACCTGCACTGCGCGTGCTTGTCGCATGTTCCGACTGCGTCGCAGACGCCGTCGGCATCTTCATCCACAAACTCCGGACACGCCTTGCAGCCGCCGGAGCCGCGGCATGCGCACTCCTCTGCCCGGTCGCAGGCCGGCACGGTGCCGTCGTGGCAGAAACCCGCAGGTTGGCAGTTCCGGGCCTGGCACATTGCCGCCTGACCGGCCGTGTGACATGTCTTCACATCGCACGCCTGCCGACCCTGCGCATATCCATACACTGCCCATCCGGCCAGGCCTACAAGGGCCGCCACGGACAGCACCAACAAAGTTCTTCGCACGTATCATCACCTCCTTTCTCCACTCAGAGTCCGTCGCTGTTATCGTTGCCGCCGCTCCCGGTAGACGCGGTGCGGTGGAGCATCCCGTTCCCGATCCCGCAGCCTTCACAATCGGGGCCCGCCCCCGCGCAGCCGCATCGCCGTCTCATCAGGCTGAAGAGCGCACTTTGCTGCTCCGGACTGAGGACCTCTTTCTCGGCCAGCAGGTGTTCGATTATGAGCATCTGCAGCTGCTGCTGCCGGTCTAGGATCTCTTTCTGGCGGGCGGCCAGGGTGTCGGGGTGGGGATCGCCTTCGGCGATCATGTCGATAAGCTCGGCCTGCCTCCGCCTGATTTCGCTGCAAAAAGCCTGTGAACTCCTGCGGAACTCAAGCAGTTCCGGTTCCATCGCCGCCCATTGTTTCTCGCTCACGCCCAGGTTCCGGTGCAAGGGGCACCAGACACGCTCTGCCCGGTTCCTCTCATTCCGCCAGTGCTCGATCGCGGCGCGGCCGGCCCATCTTCCGACGAGGCCGATATTGAAGGCCACCGAAAGGACGAGCAGCCAATGAATGGTCTTACGGGACATTGTCACTCTCCTCCCGCCCGGGGCTCCGAAAGGAGCGTAAGATAGCAACCGGCGAGCGATCCTTCGGGAGCATCCACGAGGTAGTCCAGATTGTAGATCTCAAGCAAGTCGGGCTCGGAGGTCTGAGAGAAAACCGGAAGTCCCGTCTGCTCCGGGCTCCAGTGGCGGCCTACCAGCCATCCGGCGGCTATACCGATTAAGAGGGCCGTGGTCGCTCCGGCAAGGGCGTGCCGGAGAATCGCAGGCAGGGAGAGACCGCGCCGGAGACTGCCGCGCGGCGCCCTCTCGCGCTGCCTCGCTTTGGCATGAGCCAGGATGCGGGAAGCCATATGGGGCGGCGGTGGCGGCGCCTCCAGAGTTGCGAGAGCGCGCCCAATGGCGCGGAGATCCTCAAGCACCGCCCGGCAGTCTTCGCAGGCCGCAAGGTGCTTCTCAAGCCGGGCACGCCGGCCGGCCGGCAGCCTGCCATCCAAGTAAGCACTCAGGGATTTGCGATGTCTGAAGCACCACAGCATTGTATTGACCTCTCTATCCCAATAAACGAGCAAGGACGCAGAATCCCCCGCCCGCCTTCACAACTTCTTCCTCGACGTGAGAATGCTCCTCAAACCTTTCCGTCCCCTCGCCAACAGGCGCTCCACCGCCTTGGGCGTCGTCTCCATGGCGGAAGCGATCTCCCCGTAGCCCAGGTCCTCGTAATAGCGGAGTACCACGGCCATGCGTTGGTTGGGAGGCAGGGCGTCGAGCGCGGCCCTTACAGCGGCGGCGGTCTCCCCTTGCACCACTCTCTCATCGGCGGACCGGCTCGGGTCCGCCGTATCGGGGACATCTTCCATATAGAGCGGTTGCTTCTTTCTTGCCCGGTCGAGGCAAAGCCGGGTGATGATCCTGTGGAAGTAAGTCTTGAAGGCGGCGGACGGGCGATAACGACCCGCGGCGTCCAGAAGCCGCAGGAAGGCATCCTGCACGGCGTCCTCGGCATCATCGGCCTGTCCCAGGAAGCGATAGGCGATATTCCAGGCCCAGCCCTGGTGCCGCCGGACGATTTCCTCGAAAGCCGCGAGGTCACCGCGGCCGGCGTCCAGCATCAGTTGCTCATCGCTCTCAGTCTTCACGCGGCCGCTTCTTCCGGTTGAGGATGTGGTGAACCGTGATGTACCCGATGGCCGGGGGCAGCAAGGTGCCCGGGGCGCCGGGCGACCCGGCTGGTTCGCGAAGGCTGAAATCAAAGGTGCGTACTCTCAATGTCCCCCTGCCCTTCACTTCAGGTCAAACAATCCACTTGTGCCGTATGTTCCTGAGGCTCACGGCGAAGAGGGCGCCGCAGAAACACCCCAACAGGATGAAGTCGAGCAGGAGCGGCATACGGCCGGGCCGCCATATGGATGCGTGCAGGATATCCGCCCCGTAGGTGAGGGGCAGGGCATAGGAGAGCGGCCGAAGCCAGACAGGAAGCTGGGCGATGGGAATGAAAAGGCCGCAGAGGAAGATCATCGGGAAACGGAAGAAGTTGGAGAAAGTCTGGGCCTCGAAGACTTCGCTCACCGATACGGCGATGAAGAGCCCCAGAAAGGTGGAACTCACAGCGATGAGCACGACTGCCGGGACCAGCGTAACCCAGGCGATGCCCGACAGGTCGGCAAAAAGCGCGGCCATCGCCACGGGTACGAATGCGTTCGCCGCTCCGAAGAGAATGGCTCCCGTGGTCTTGGCCAGCATCAGCACCTCCAGCGGAATGGGAGCGAGGAGGAGGCGCTCGAACGACCGGCCCTTTTTCTCAAAGGTCATGGTCACCGCGAGCATGCTGGTGGTGCCGAAGAGCACCGAGACGCCCATGACACCCGGCAGGAGGGCCGGGATGCTCTCCAGCCCGCTTCCGGATCGGACGAAGAACATGGCCGTCCAGGCAAGAGGAAAGATCAGCCCCCAGCTTATGTTGGGCGGCTTAAGATAGTAGGACCGCATGTCCTTGAGGAGAATGTTCCAGAAAGCGATCCATGCCTTCATGGGCGGCGCCTCCCTTTTTCCTTCTCCTTGTGCATGGCCGCAGCCTCGACCCCGGTGATCTCTACGAAGACGTCCTCCAGAGAGGGTCTTACCCTCCTCGCCTCGATCACCTCGGCTCCGCGTTCCTCCAGAAAGCGGACCAGCGCGCCTACCGGAATCACCCCGCCGCCCTCTGCGCGGATGACCCCGGGCGACAGGTCCCTGAAGCTCATATCCGGGAAAGCCTGGCCCAGCTCTCGCGCAGAGCTATTCCCCGGGCTGGCAGAGGATATCTGCACTACGTGCTTGTCACGCACCGGTTGGATGAAGCGGTCCACGGCGTCTATCCCCACGATCCGCCCGGCGACAATGAAAGCGACCCGGTCACAGAGGCGTTCGGCCTCCTCTATGTAATGGGTGGTGAGAAAGATGGTCGTCCCGGCCTGATGCAGGCCCGCTATGAGCTGCCGGATCTTACGGGCGCCGGATACATCTATCCCCGTTGTCGGTTCGTCCAGAAAGAGGATCTCCGGATCATGTATGATCCCGGCGGCTATGGTGAGCCTGCGTTTCATGCCCCGCGAATATGCTGCGAACTCGCGGTCCGCGGCGTCGGCAAGACCGAAGGCGCCGAGGAGATCCTCCGCCCTTGCCCGGCGTAGGGCTTTCCGCATCCCGTAGAGCGCCCCGCAGAAGCAGAGATTTTCGAAACCCGTAAGCTCGGGATACAAGTTACTCTCATCCGGGACGATGCCTATCCTGGCCTGGACGGCCTTGGGGTCAACCGCGCAGTCGACGCCGCCCACCAGGATGGTTCCCCCATCCGGCCTCGCCAGTCCCGTAAGCAGGTTGATGGTCGTTGTCTTACCCGCCCCGTTGGGGCCGAGGAAACCGAAGAGCTCGCCCCTGTCGACCGCAAAGGAAATGCCGTCCACCGCCCGGACCGCCCCGTAGTGCTTGAAGAGATCGCGCACCTCGATGGCCGGGAGGGCATCCGTCATTCCTTCCTGCCTTTCCTGCCGCCGGGGGCGCAGGGATGCCCCTCGACGTCCCCGTGACATTCTATCACCTGTTCCGGGGAACATTCTTCCGGACTCACGCCCGCCTTCTCCGGATTCCTGCATCCGCTCTTATCTTTGCAGCACATATTTCACCTCCATTCGAGTGCATGTTTGCGCGCTTGCCCAAACGGGCCTCCTCCAGCAACGACCGCCGCCCAACCGCTCTACTCCAGCAGGCGGCTTGTGATTTCCCTCCACCGGCGCAGTGTCTTTTCATTCAGCCGGTAATGAACATAGTAGCCCCGCTTCTCCGGAGCCACGACACCGGCATCCCGGAGAATCCGCAGGTGCTGAGAGACCGCCGCCGGGGTAACTCCGAGCCGATTCGCCAGGGCGTTGACGCAGAGAGCACGACCCTTGAGCAACTGCACTATTCTCACCCGCGTGTCCACCGAGAGAACCTTGAACACCCTGGCGAGTTTTTCCGTTTCAGTCATAAGGCAGCCTCGTTTATTTAAGTATCAGCGCATATACTATAAAGCCCAACCGCCGGGAGGTCAAGCCCGAAAGCGGCTCGCGGCATGCTTTATCGCCTGACTGAATTTCATATCAATCACCCCCTTTGGATCCGGGCTCGCCCACGTGATTTGCCCCATGTCCTCCGGCCGACATTAGGAGGGCGAGAACACCCAGCCACCCGGAAGAACCGTATGCTTGTTGAATTGGAGGGCACGTATGAATGATGGGGCACAGCCAATCCACAGCCCCAAACGGAACGATGGTCGCGACTCTCTGATAAGCTGGAAGTGTGCCGAAACGGCGCGGATCACGGCCAATCTGAAATGAAAGTACAGGTGTTGCGGGAGATACTAGAACGTAATGACTTTGTCACACTCCAGAGTCCATTGAGCAAATTCCTTCATGTTACTCAACCGGACACCCTCAATGAATTCAAGCGCGTCAATTCCACGAGCCTCCGAACATCCACCACAGGCTCTAATCCGTCCTCCTTTTCGGATCACAGATCTCAGCATCCGCTCTATGTTATAGTATCCGTTGGGTGTCTTCTGATTCGGCAATCCGCAGAAAACGCCGTCAGCAAGTAGAAACACCTCAACTTCCGTGTCGGCGTCTTCTTGTTGAAGCGCCATTGCCATCCTCAAAGCGTTATATGCCTTCTCCGTTCCGTACGGGGCATCGTTAACAATGATTGAGATCTTCATACTCTTTGTCCTTCCCTTTTCGCCCAGCTGCATACGGCTGATATGGTTTCTGTATAACAGCCCCTACGGGGATCTCTTTCCGGACAACACGCAGACATTGATGTCACAAAACCACGTTGCCTTCAAACAGATTCCGGCCCCGCCCAGGCGTCACTGAGCCGTATGCGGTTCCCAGGTAACGCGCCCCCGCTTTTGGTCGAAGTGAGTCATCGGTTGCACTCACTGACATGTTCGGCACGCCTACTCTAACCCGATCAATGGAACCCGTCAATGAAAATGAGACGGACCTTCACCCTTGAAATCAACCCACCCATAACCCGGGTTTTGTGGCAGGATTGCCCTTGCACCCATTCTTCGGGCAACCGGTACTTTGACCTCCCCGGCCTGCCTGTACTGCTCGGACTCCCAGGCGGTTATCAGGAACATCCTCCCGCTGCCGCGCCGCAACTACTCGGCCAGGACAATCTTCATCGTCTCTCTTCTGCCTGCGGCCTCCAGAACGCAAAGATAAATCCCCGGGGCAACTCGATTCCCGTTCCGATCCCGACCATCCCAGTAGGCAGTGTAGTACTGCTGCTCCATCTCTCGATCCACCAGGGTCTTCACCTTCCGCCCGGTTACATCATGAACGGAAAGAACCACCCTGCCCCTTACGGCGATGGCGCATTTGATTGCGGTCCCGGGAGCGAAAGGGTTGGGACGGTTTTGCACAAGCGTTGAAGAGGCACGCAATGGCGGATCTTCCACCCCGGAAACGCTCGTTGGCCCGGGCACTCTGATGAAGTAATCCGAGTGCCTGCTGTTATTGCTCCAGATGGCCAGCGCATAGTAGCCGTTGGTATCCGCGGCGTGTGTCAGTACCTCCGACACGCCAACCCCGCCGGTGTCGGTCCCCGAAATCGCGGAGCACCTGTCATACATGAGGGGCCGCCATCGAAGTCCCGTTTCCCCAGCCGTAGTCATCACCCGGCAGGATGCTGTAGATTTCGCGCCCTGGGGCGACGACCCCTTTGTCGTTGTTCGACTCCGCGCCCGCTATTCCCGCCACATGAGTCCCGTGCCCATTGTCATCGAAGATGTTGGGGCAGTCGTTGACCCAGTTCCAACCCCAGGCATCATCTATGTAGCCATTGCCGTCATCGTCAACGCCGGGTTGGCCTCCGATCTCATCGTCATTCATCCACACACGCGTAGATAGGTCTTCATGGTTTTTGTCTATACCGGTGTCGAGAATAGCCGTCAGGGCCGCATCCTGTTGGATAAACCAGCCCTCGGGCGCTTTCTTATCCGCATCGGGCCAACCCCTGTTCATCTCGTTATTATGGAACCCCCGCTGGAATCCGAAGAAGGGATCGTTAGGGAAGATACCGAAGGGGCCTTTGGGCTGAACAGCACTGAATCGGCAATCAAGCTCGGCAACCCCGACTTCGGGCTCCGCACCGTACGTCGCCACCAGTCCAGAATCGACGATACGCACCGATGGAATGAAGAGAAAGGTCCTGCCGAGACCCAGTGATTCGAAGAGCGGCGGATCGGACGGGTCCATTTCGGACGACAGGACGAAGAGACTCTACGCCTTGAGTACCCCAAACATCACAATGGGCTCTGCTGCAAGCCTCAAGATAACCGGAGGTTCCCCGAGAATCTCATAGATCGAAGAGCCTGGGCTACAGTTGCGAGGGTTCCGACACCAACCGACCGATAAACGGCTTTCTGATAGCCTCTAAGAGCCTCCTAACACCATGGAATCATAGGAAGTTATCATCTATAGAATGGTGGGAAGGATGGTTGGTCGCAGAGTATCTCAAGTTCCGCAACGCTCCGATTGCAGCGGCCTTGGGGGCGAGATGGATCAGTATAGTCCCTCCTGCCGGGCCGGTGGCGGAGACCACTGGGAGGAGGGCATCGAAGCGGGCGGCAAGCACAGCGTGGAGCACCGTACTTCCCGGATGTATCAGCGGTCGCGCAGTCTCCAGAGGCATGATCCCAAGACGAAGTACGGTGGTGCGTGAACGCTGCCTCCCCCACACCAATAGCGGCTCAGCGTCGCCACGGTTTCCCAGGCGCCTCCAGGTACCCGTTCGAGGACGGCAGGTAAATCATCCGAGTGATAGCAGGGACTGCCCTGGGGACAGTAGCATCCCACCGCGTATGAATCGCCGGCCGGGGCCAGCAGCCAGCAATCTGAGTTCTTCCGGCCCATGTAGACAGGGTCTCCCGGATCACTTAGATCGATGGCGGTATAGGATAGGGGCATACAGGTGCTGTGGCCGAAAGGCCCCACCAGTACGGTCTCACCGTGTATCAAGCCCCCGCGCGCCCACTGCTCTTCAAGATAATAGACAACGTTCGGATCGGCGGGATCACTGAGATCCACAACTCTGACCTCCGCGGCGGGGAGTTCATAAGCGTCGTAGCTGAGGATCACGAGGTAATGGGAGAAGAAGTCCATCTGCTTCACATTGAAGGCATCCACCTCCGCTACCTGGCGCGTCTCGCCCTGGGCGGTGTAAGAGAATACACGAACAGGGTCATAGCCCCATGGATCACCGACCGCTATGAACCCGTCTCTGACCGCGAAGGCGCCAAGGTAACCGGCTATATCAAGTGAAAACAGGTGAACCGGGTCAAGCGGGTCCGCCACGGAGTAAGCAAAGATGCCGCTGTTGTGAGTGCTGTACCAGAGGGTATCGCCATAGAACTCCGTCGTCCGCAGGGCTGTCCCCGTAAGCGATTTTTCGATCAATTCCGTCACCGAGGTGTCGCAATAGGTGAAGGCCCGGTAGATACCCCGGTGGCCTAGTGTAAGAAGCATATCCGGATAGAATCTGATAGCGTTATCCGAGACCTTGGCTACGTAATCGAGCCGCATTGGCGCAGCGGCCAGCCAGTACCTGCCGGGTTCTATTGCGGTGATAGCCCTTGCCAGGTAACCGCTCTTATGAATGAGTGCATGCCGGCCACGCGCCCTCGCTGGAAGGAGCGCCACTCCGTTTGCGTCCGTCCTGACCTCATAGGCATCCCAGTCGACACCTCCCTCAATCCAGGCCCCCTCTACAGGATCGCCATAGAGGTTTGTATCCAGCACCTGGATCTCGAAATCCGATGTCTTATCCGGCGCGCAGGGTTCGTCACTGCATCCGGAAAGCACAATGATCGCGCATGCTAAGATGATAAGCCTCTTCAATCGCCCTGCCCTCCAGCTGTCGGGCCTCCACAATCGCACCATACCAATTGTGAGGTGCCATGCATAGGGCATTCTCATGACGGCATGCGCTGTTACGCGGTCGATTAATCGTCGGCAAACCTGGATTAGAGGCTCTACCCCATCAAACCTTGCTGTATGTAATGGGAAACGCTGCCATAGATGTTGAAGAGCATGTGAATTACAATGGCAGGAAGAAGGCTACCCGACCTCTCCCTGAAGTAACCGGCGACCATACCCAGAGCGATTGCAGAGCCGACTATCCCCCCGACCAGTGCACCACCGGTTCCGAGAGTTAACAGCATGATATGCATGGCACCGAAAAGAACGGCACCGGTCACCACGGGTAGGCTGAAACGAATACCGAATACCGTCGTCCCGATTTCCTTAAGGGGGTCAAGGAAGCTCTGGACCAGACCCCGCAGGAAGATCTCCTCGCATATACTTGCGATCACCCAGACCGTGATCACTATCCTGAGAAATGAGGCTCCCGCCAACTCGGGATGGCCTGACGAGGGCGGTATTAACCTCCACACCACTGCAAGTACCACATGGACCGCGACGGCCACCGCACTCCCGTAAATCAACGCGAGTCTGACCTCCCGTCCCGTGGCCGGCCGGAAGCCGTAATCGCCGAGCCGCCCCCTGCTCAGACCCAGGATCAAAAGGAGCGAAGCCGCCAGCATGGAGAACTGAGATACGGTGCCTGCCGAAAGCCACGCCCATCTTTCCATTATCTCACTTAACACCCCTGTCGACACCACCAGTGAGGTCACCACAAGAACCAGAACCCAAAGAAGCACACCTGTAAGCAATCTCATGAATTTCATGGTGCCCACTCCTTGCTGTGTCAGGGGTCGGGTACATACCGACCGGTCGATATGCGGCCGATCAAGAAGAGATTACGCCTTGACCATAGCCCAGATATTCTCATACAGCTTGTCCCCGACCGTCTCGAGATCGACCGTCTCGTCGATTACGCTCAAGAGCATAGTCCCTTCCATGAGAGCAGTTATCTCGAAGGCAAGCGCCTCGCAATCAATATCACCCCGGATCTCGCCCGCCTCCCGGCTCTTATCCAGAACCTGCTTGATGTTCTCGCGCGTGTGCGCATAGACTGCGCCCATCTCACGCCTGACGTCCTCATTTCGCCGGGCGGCGTTTACCAGGACCTCGAGAAAGCTATAGGGCCGTTCTTCCCCCTCCGCACCCACGATCGCGGCGAATGCGTCTTTCATCGAGGCAATAGAACCAAACAGCGCCGCAAGCAATCCTTGCGCGGATTTCACCTCCCGGAATTGAGTGGCGCTCCACTTCCCCATCTCCACCGTGATATAACCAATCGCTTCCCGGAACAGGTGCTCCTTACTCTCAAAGTGGTGATAGATTCCTCCCTTGGTGATGCGCGCTTGCCGGGCGATCTCATTCATGGACGCACCTTCGTAGCCCTTGGTGAGAAAGACGCTGAGTGCCGTCTCTATTATGCGTTGCCTGGTGTCCAATCAGTCCCTGCCAGTCTGTTGATTGATACATACCGACCGGTCGGTATGTAGATTATGCCCTCTTGGTCACGCGCTGTCAATGGATTTTCGCCATTCTATGATACCCATTGCTTCAACAGACAGATCCGCTCAAATGCTTACCTTAACGGCCCGGTTGGGTTATATTCGGGATATAGGAGGTACGCACTTTGTCAAAGCCCAGGGATGCCAGGAAAGAGAAAAAGAAGCCGCGCCGGAAGACACTGAAGGAGAAGCGACAGGCCAAGCGGGAGAAGAAAGACGGGCGAGCCTGACAACATAATGGTCAAGCCAGTCTCCAGGCCGTTCTGATAGTGAAGAGATTCTGTTCCCATAAGGCGAAAGCATGTCCCTTCCGGTGCCTGATAGCAAGACCAATGCTGGTCGCGGTGGCAATCTGCCTGTTGTCCTTAACAGGAGCGGCGCATTGCTACGGCGACATCCTCGCTATCAATCTTGAGCGTTCCTACCCTGTAATAGAGGCCGAGAACAGTATCTGGATAGGTACCGCGGACGGCCTTCTCCAATACAACCCTGAGGATGATACCTTTCGGCGAGTGAGCCTTCCGGAGGAGGTAGCAGGGTCCCGGGTCCGGGACCTGCGTTACAAAGACGAATGGCTTTGGTGCCTTCCTGAGAAAGGGCTTGCGGCCCTGCACATAAGGTTGAACGAGTGGCTTTTCTTCGATGCATCCTCAGGCCTCCCATCAGATTCGGTGTCCGGGATCGCGTTTGAGGATGATTACGTCTGGGTATCGACAGCCGGCGGCGCCGCCCGTTTCGATCTCCTGATCGAGGAATGGGAGTCATTCGGTTCAGCCGAGGATCTGCCGGATAGACCCCTTAAGGACATCGTCGCCGCTGATGGCAGAATCTGGACCATCAGCGACCGGTTTGTATCTGAATACGACCCTACCTTTGAGAAGTGGCGCCATTACGGCGTCCAAGAGGACAGTGCAACACGTCTGGTAAGGGCATTTACCGCCGGCCCTGACCTGTGGCTCATCAGTAACACGGGGCTAATCCGTTTCGACATGGAGCTCCACAGCCAGCAGGCCTTCACGCAACCGCATCTCGCCCAGCCCGCCCTGAGCGAACTCCTGATTGAGAATGACAGCATCTGGTCGCTGTCCGCACTGGGGCTCCACACCTATCAGCCCGAATCACAGGTATGGCGGGAGTTCGAGGGCAACGCGTTTATCCGGGGGTTCGGCGCCGGCCGGTTTCACAAGGACCCGTCGGTGATCTGGGTGGTTTCAGACAAGGGGGCCGCGGTTTGGGATATGTCGGACAGGAACTGGGAAATACCGGACTATGCATCCGGCCTGTCACTTTCCTCCTATGAAGCGGTCTACACCGCCGGTGGTAGAACCTTTCTAATCGGTGACGGCGTTCTGGATTACAGGCCCGGCGAAGACGCGAATTGGAGGCGTCACGAGTTCGGCGGACGGACGGGTGGCGGGATCGGAGGGGATCTCCTCAGGGGCCTCTTCGACAATGAAGAAGGAGGCCGGATCCGGCTTGGCTCCCGGACATGGGGATGGCAGGGTACCCGTATCACGCTGCTCAGGGACTACGAGTGGTACTTCGCCGACGGTGCAGGAGACAGCGATCCGGCGGTCGAATCGGGCGAGCGCCTGGATGTGAAGAGCCGGATCGGATTGGGCGAAGAGAGAATGCTCTCAGGTTTCTACAATAACATCGACTACAGCGAGACCATGTACGGAATCCACTACCGGGACCGGGGAGACGCCATGGTGCAGGAGGTCGGATGGGGAGACTTCCGACTGGAGCCCGGGGCGGCACCATTCGGGCAGCCCGCGAGCATGTTCGGAAGTAATGTCTGGCTTCAAACAGGTCCGAAAACAGAAAGGTTCAAACGAAGTCTTGTCAGTTTCAGGGCACAGACGGGAGAACGAAGATCGGAGAAGACCTACCAACACATCCGCGGTGCCTCAGACGAGTTCGAGACGGAGGTGAGCGACACCGATTACCTCAGGAACCACTTCCGCCTACCCGGCCTGTCACCCGACCAGGAACCGAAGCACCTGCAGGTCTATGTAGATAACTTGATCCCGGCCGATAACACTCCCAACACACTAGAGCGCCACACACTAGCCAGGATCACCGGCGATTTCGACATACTGATACCGGCGGAGGACTACTATTTCTACGAACGCACAGCCACAATAGCCTTCCTCAGGTTCCCGGGGGCCGATTGGACTGTTGTAGCAAGATATTCTCTCGGTGGAGCGTCTTATGAGGAAGTGCTTCAGCACGGCGGCACCGTGTCTACAGTGAGCCGCAATATGTACTACCTTGGAGGGCAACAGATCATCCCCTACTCGTTCCACCTTACAATCAGCGATTCGCTCGGGCGTGAGGTTCCTTTGAGCGCTTTCGGACTCGATAGTAACGGTGATGGCTCGGTTGATTCCGATTGGATGGATTACGAAAGCGGGATACTCGTCTTCCCGGACGCCGAGCCGTTTCCGCCTGGGGTCTATGACGACGCCTCCCCACGGTCGGTTTACCGGCTTACCGCCCGGTTCGAGACAAGGGTGTCGCTGGTCCGGCTCACGCATGATGACCTTGTGCGGGGCAGTGAACTCATCAAATTGGACGGTGTTCCCGCCGAGGGTGGGAATGACTATGTCCTCGATTACACCAACGGAACCCTGGTCTTCGTCCGTGAGGGGATTGTGAATCCGGACACAAGGATAGAGGTGGAATACGAATACTACCCCGGCGAAGATCTCTCACAAGTTACGGGCGCGACCCTCAATGTAAGTCCCGCCGACGCGTTGTACTTGCAGACTGATTGGATGAGGATAGACAAAGGCGCCGGACGAGCGGAACCCGCCGATCTAGTAAGCCTTCACAGCGAGGTCCGCAGCGATTTTGGCGGCTACGATGTCCGAGTAATCCCGGGCATCGCTTATCAGGCGGATGAAGACCGGCTGGGCGCGGGTTACCTGGAGGGGGTGGTTAGTTCCCGCACCTTGAGAGTACAGGCCAAGTATCAAGACTATTCAGAGGCCTACACAGGCCTCTACAGACCGCAATCGGCGATCGGGCCGGTGGGAGAAGACCTTGACCTCTTTGCCTCACTGGACGTGCGGCGCGAAGTGCGAATCACCGGAGATTGGAAGCGGACGTACGGATCTGCCGGGGAAGCGGGCTACGTTCCGAGCGACCGGCACGGTGCGCTATCGCTGCTTATCAACCCCACCAATCTCCCTTCCTGGGAAGTGACCTACAGAAACTTCAATACCAACGCAGACTACGTCGCAAGCCGGAAGCAGGTCATTGAGAGCCGCTTGAAATACCAGGTCCCGGATTCCTGGGCCGGGAAGATCGGCCTCCGGGGACTCAAGGCTGAGGGCTTCTTGAGGACCGGCAAGCAGAAGGGCGATTCTGTAGCGAGTGCGGAGGACCAGGAGTTTCACCAGGGCTACTTCAGGTTGAATGCCAGTGTGACCGACAGATTCCAGGGTGGCTTCTTCTACCGGCGTAACGACCTATATGACGCATCTGAGGATATGCATTCCCCGGTGTCGCGTTCAGAGAGGGCGCTGCTGACTCTCTCCCACGAAGAGTGGCCGCTGCTTCATCTAAACCTCCGTGCCGAAAACACGCTGGACCGCGGATTTCACAGAGGATCGCTGCCGGTCGACGCCCGCCTGAGCCAGTATTCCCAGCTCAACACAAGGATATTCCCGGGGAATCTTCTTGATGTCCTCTCGGGCATCAATCTTGAGTTCAACATCAACCGGTCAACAGGTGGAAGCGGGGTGACCAGGGGACATCCCACCCCATGGCTTTGGGAGTTCTTCAATCAGGGGACCAAAGGCTTGCTGAATGCCCAGACGACGACGGCCTATTTCGCCAAAAAGGAATTCCGTCCCTGGAGAAATTTCTACCTCAACACTCTGCTTGAATGGAATCACGAGAAGCAGACCGTGGGAGGAAGCCAACTGGTCTCCCATGACCGGCTTTGGAATGAGAAACTCGAGCTGAAGATCGGGCTCAAGACCCGGCTGACGATCCAGTATCGCCACTACTTTGGAGACAGGGGCGGGAAAAGGCTGCTTAAGTACAGGCAACCCTCTTTATGGGTGGAGCACAGGTGGACGCCCGATCTTCATAACATACTCGACCTAACGTTTCGCCGTAGCCGGACCGATGAGGGCGATATTCATAATGAAAGCGACGACTGGACGGCAAGATACGATATCATCTGGAGAAAGGAAGGTCTCTTGGGCCTGGACCGGGTGGAGGTCAGACAGAGTCTCTCGGGCGGCCACTGCCGCACCGAGGGCTATAGGCCCGAACGCGCATATGACATCACCTTTGCACCCTCGATCGACCTCTATCCCATCCATTCCACCATTCTGCGCGCGGAGGCAAGATTCGACAGGTACTGGGATAGGCTCGATCCCGAGAACAACCACCGGACCATAGCGGTGGACTTGAGACTCTCCGTGAAGTTCTAGTCTTTGGGGTCGGATCTTGAAAATTGAATTCAATTTTGAAGATCTGACCCCATCCTACCCATCCTACCCATCCTGCTTGGGTTGCTCGGTATTGGGATATTTGGTATTATTTGAGATGACACAGAAAGGAGTCTGAGAATGACGCCCCAGGGTTTCCTCGGTGGTTTGGACAGACGGACTTTTCTCAAGATCGTATCCCTTACCGGATTGGGCGGCTTGGTTCTACCACGCAGTCTCCTCTCCTCTATGGGGCCTCTCGATGCAAGCCGGGTTGTCCTAATAGAAGACAGTGCTGCAACATCCGGCACAACCGTGAACAGCGCAGTGGCTCAATCGATGATGGACTGCGGCATTATGAGTTACTCCGGTCGGTATGACGTCGGCGAGGCCTGGAAGAGTATGTTCCCGGGAATCGATGCCACCAAGGTGATAGCAATCAAGGTGAACTGCATCAACTCCTCCCTCTCCACACACCCGGAAGTCGCCAGTGCAATCGCAAATGGCCTCACCCAGATGGTGTTCGATGGTACGCCTTTTCCGGCGAACAGCATCATCATCTTTGACCGCACAAACTGGGAGCTCGAGTCAGCCGGCTATACCATAAACACTTCGTCAACCGGTGTGCGCTGCTTCGGCACCAATGCCTCAGGGGTAGGGTATTCCTCGGAAACCTACGACGTGAACGGCAGTACGCAGAAGCTCAGCACCATTGTCACCGAGACGTCCGACTATATCGTTAACGCCTCGGTGCTCAAGAACCACGGCACCGCAGGTGTGACTTTGAGCATGAAGAACCACTACGGTACATGCAGCAGTCCCGGCAACCTCCACGGCGGCGATTGCGACCCTTACATCCCTGCCCTGAATTCGCTTGCTCCTATAAGAGGCAAACAATGTGTCAGCATATGCGACGCCTTGCTCGGTATTTACACCGGGGGGCCGAGCGGGAGTCCTCAATTCGCGGCCAACACCCTGATAATAAGCCAGGACACTGTTGCGATGGATTACTGGGGAAGAGAAATTCTCGAGGACAACGGATGCACTACCATCTCGCGCGCACACCATATAGATACGGCCGCCGGCGATCCATACAATCTCGGCACAAACGATCCCGGCCAGATGGAAGTTGAACACATCGTCGAACCCTCGGGTATCGACGGGCCAACTCAGACCAGCGGTTATATCCTCAAGCAGAACCAGCCGAATCCTTTCACCGGCAGGACCAGCATCAGGTTTCACGTGCCGGAGCGGGCCGCGATTACACTTACGGTATTCAACCCCGAAGGCCGCCGCGTCAGGGAACTGGCCGACCGCACAATTACCCCGGGCTGGCACC
>Ga0180434_10003433_pt1 | contig 20196 bp, 28 predicted proteins | sample SS_ome_7_FD_132453 | JGI IMG/M metagenome (GOLD analysis project Ga0180434, IMG submission 132453) | Hypersaline lake sediment archaeal communities from the Salton Sea, California, USA - SS_1_D_2 metaG | ecosystem: Environmental > Aquatic > Non-marine Saline and Alkaline > Hypersaline >...
TTTAAAGGAATACCACTTAATTTTGAAACAACATGCAATAAATCATCTTCAGTTACAGCATGTTTATTTTTCTTTAGGTTTTCTTTCCACAATTTCATTTCACTCTCAAGAGCTGTATTTACTGCATCATATTTATCTCTACATCTTGCTGCTAATTCATAATCCTGTATTTTAACTGCATCAAGTTTTTCTTCTTTTATATCCTCTAAACTTTCTGATAGTTTTAAAATATGATCTGGTATAGTTGAACCTATAATATTTCTATATGATCCAACTTCATCAAGAATATCAAAGGCTTTATCTGGAAAAAATCTATCAGTGATGTATCTGTCTGCTAATTCAACAATATCATTTATAATTTCTTTATTATAAGTTACCAAATGATGTTCTTCATACCTGTCTTTTACATTCATTAAGATTTCAACGGTCTCCTCTTTAGTTGAAGGTTCTACTACAACTTTTTGAAATCTTCTACTTAAAGCAGCATCACCTTCAATATTTTCTCTAAATTCGTCAAATGTTGTTGCACCTATACAATGAATATCACCTCTTGCTAAAGCAGGTTTAAAAATATTAGCTGCATCAAGAGACCCGCTTGAACCACCTGCACCAACTAATGTATGTAATTCATCAATAAAAACTATAAGATTATCATTACTTTTAATCTCATCAAGAATAGCTTTAATTCTTTCTTCAAACTGACCTCTATATTTTGTACCAGCAACAAGAGTACTTAATTCTAATGTGTAAATTCTTTTACGCTGTAATGAAATAGGTACATTATTGTTATAAATTCTAACAGCTAATCCTTCAATCACAGAAGTATTGTGAGATAATATACCGCCTGTGAAGTATCTATGATTAATATCATCAACTTCTAAATCATACATAGTTTCCTTTTCACCTGTTTTAAAAATAGAAACAACTTTAGATGTACCATTTTTTGTTTGTATGAGTTGATTTAATTTAAGATCTTTTACAAAAATCTCGGTCATATCTTTATCAAATATAATATGATTATCTGCACATTTTAATGAAAATCCATTAGCAGTTTTTATAATATAAATTTCATATTCTATAGTAGTATGTACATTTTTTATGTCAGACCATCCAGTGTCAGTTAATACTTCATAATCTGACACCGCCTTACTTTTGATTATCTTTTTCATTTAAAAATTTTTTTAGTTCATATAAATTATTGATCCATAATATTTTATAGGCTGTTTTCTGTAATTCTGATTTTTTTAAGGTATAATCTTTATCTTTCATCCCAGTTAATTCAACATAAACATTATATTTTATTAAATAAAAATCGTAACATAATCTAGAATTTTCATAAGTTTTATTTGATAAAAACTGAATTTTATTTTTATCTAAGAAGTTGGCAATTTTAAATTCACCATTAGACTTTAAATAATGACCATTAAACCAATATTGATTTCCATATTTGTTATTTTTATGTTTAATTCCATTAAAGTTACACCAAATATCAATAGGTGTTATGTTATTAGGTAACATTTCATTAACAATTCTTAACTTATTAAAATAAAGTAGTTTATCAAAGGAAAGATTCTTTATAAAAGATTCAATATCATTCTTATTCTTCTCAAGTTCATAAAGACTTTTTAAATATTTGTTAGTTACGTGCTTATTATCTTTTATTATATCTATATGTTTACTTAGCCAAAAATCTCCATAGGATTCTTTTAGATATTTAAATGAAGTTTTATCATCGTGGGTTAATGATTTAAAATCCCAATCTCCATTTTTTAATGATTTTTGCCTACTCTTTTGCCAAGTTTCTTGTCTTTTATTGAAACGCCTTATACCTTCGATTTTTCCGTATTTTTTTATGCATGATTCTAATGAAAATGTTTTTTGTCTCTCTGTGACTTTTTGTTTAGCATCAATTTTAGTATAACCTTTCTTAATCCAATATCCTATTTGTGTAGGATTATATGATTTATATTTTTCGGGATTATCTTTAATTTTTTTAGAAAACTTTAAACCGTTTGATGACTGTATATTTTTTATTTTTAACATTGCACTTTTTTTGTCATACCCACGATCAGTCCAAAACCCTATTTGATATGCTGAATTATGTATTCCTTTAAACTTATTAAAATGATTAAGATAAAATTTCTTATGAGATATTTTAACTTCACTTTTTATAAGATTATCAATATAAGAAACAATTTCATCTCTAAAACCCACCCATGAATATTTTAAATTAAAGTAAGTATTAATATAAGTAAGTAAGTCTTCTCTTGATTCAATCTCTACTTTTTTTGGATTTTTTCTTCTTATTATAATCATTTTATTTTATATATAAGAGGATGATCTTAAAAGTAGAAGCCGGTATAGGGAACTATGATTGAATTAATTTAAGAAAATCATTTATCGTAATTTTCTCAATTTTACCAGTTTTTTTATTTCTAATTTCTATTTCAGTGTCGCCTGTAACACATTTACCAACACCAGCTTCTCCAACCAATACTGGGTTATTTTTCCTTCTTCTTCCTAAGATTTGTATGATTCTTTCAATTTCATCAGACCTACCTATCACGGGATCTAATTCATCATTTTCTGCCATTTTTGACAGATTAATACCAAACGCATCTAAAATTTGCGTTTTTTTATTAAATGATGAATTTGAATCATCATTTTTAAAGTCATCTTCAGAATAAATATCTCCCATAGTAATTAGATTTATAATTTATACTTAAAAATGAATAGGAGTTTAAAGTTAAGTTTAAAGTTATTTTGGTACACCTACCAACACTTTAGTTTTATTTTTGTTTGATATTTTTCTATCATAACTTCCATCCGGATTCATTTTAAGTTTTTTATTAAGTACTGAGCGAATTTCACGCTCGTCCTTAATAAACGGTAAACCTAATTTTTGTGCTAGATCTTTATCAAATTCAGCATAAAATCCTTTGGTGCTTAATAGATTCTTTAATTTTATGATAGCCTCTTTCTTCGATTCTTTTGAACCATCTTGACCCATAATGGTTAATTTAACCCCGTGATTTGTTGTCTTACCACTAATTGTTATATCAATTTCAGGGTCTCTGTCTATATCGTTACTTATCCAAAAATTTAGATCAGTTTTATCAAAATCAGAAGGTTTCTTTATTTCAAAATGACCACCTTTATCAGCATATGCATTTGTTATGATTTTTAAAAGATCATCTCTAAATAATTTAACGTCATCCATTCCTAATTTTATGAACTTATTCTTTGGATATTCATCGGCATAACTCTCAGCCAAAAATTCAGATATGCTTTTAATATATTTCATATCTTTGCGTGTATTGTTGTAATATTTATATGAGGGTATTCTTTTTCTAATGATTTTACAAGTCTAAGATTTTCTTTATCATCATCAAAAAACTGCATATCAGTATAACCCATCTCTATAAACTTCTTAAACGCCTCTTTCTTTTTTTCTGCATTATTATTACCCTTTAGACCATGTTTTTTATCATTCACTGCAAAGATCAGATCTTTATCAATTACATAACCCAGATGTTCCTTAAACCACCTATAGATCATATTATAATCTTCACGTGCGGTAACTATCCCTATTGCAATTTTATGTTTGTATGCATCTTTAAAGATCTTAAGATAATAGTCTATAAGCTTAGCACCTTTCATTATTTCGTAAGAACCAAAATCTGCAAAATCAAGATAATGATCAGGGTGCTTTTCATAATCATTATACTCTTTAGGTGTTAATTCAAACCTCTCCTTTGTTTTATGATTATAAACTTTTATTTTAGCCGAAGTTAGGATAAGAGTGTCATCCATATCAAAAACAAAAATCTTACTGCCATGGTAAGATTTCCCCTTTCTTAATTTAGATTCATTTAAGAATTTATCAAATTCTTTGATATGTTTCATTAGTCGACTTTTATTTTAATCCAAGGAACCGTATTTACCGCTTCTCATATCATCACCAAATTTATCACCCCTCTTAGTTCTTATTTGAATGTAAAAAGGATCTTTTGCTTCGCTTTCATCATTAGAATATCCATAATAAGATTTCAATACATATTTTGTTACTTTATCACCGGACTTTTTATATTCCTCTGTAAGTTCTTTCATTAACTTTTTAAGATTCTTTTTATCGCTTGATGAAATAGGACCTTTAATTTTTCCTGTCTTAGGATTAAAATGATCGGTGTCCATTGGAAACTCTAAATATTTAATTGTTTTAGGTAAATTATCTATCATTTTTTCAAACTCTTTAAGAGAAGATGTAGTTCCAGCAACCTGTGAATATGTAGTTTTCCCGTTAATAGTTTGGGATGCATATTCTACCTTCTCGTTTAAAAATTGTTCTATATTCTTTACATACTTCATAATTTCCATTTTTTTAAAAGCATAGCAGCTTTTTTATGCTTATTTGGATTAAATGGTTCAGTATTAGATTTTAATATTGAAGTTTCAACATCGTCATAATTTTCACTATATCTTGGATTTACATATTTTATGAATTTATAGTTTTTACCTTCTTCCGAATCCATTACATATATGAGAGTACCTTTAGCCCACTTAGTTAAATCACCACGAAAATCTTTAGTAATTATATGAATATTAGAATCAATCTTTTTTGGATTAGGTAACGGATAATCTTTTATGAATTTTTTAATGTCATTTATAATATCACGCCTATTACTTTGTTTTAAATCTTCCCACCAATCATATTCCATTTCAATAGGATTATAGTAAACAATCGTGTCGCTGTCATTTGAAACTACTACATCCCCATCCAACCATTGAAAGTCTAATTTAGACTTACCGTAATTGTTTATAAGCGGTCCTGAATATAATTCAGATTCATTTAAAATATTAGATGCATATTTAACCTTTTCGTTTAAGAACTGTTCTATATTCTTTACGTACTTCATGTTAATCCGTATTTTTCAGGGTCTTCTATAATGTATTTAGTAAATGTATCAATCATATCATACATATTTCCATCATATCCTAAAAATTCACCGTTAAGAGATACTTTATGTCCACCTAATCCATCTTTCTTTATACCTACTTTAAATTCTGATTGTTTTAAATCGTACCCAGCAGCTTTGATAGCTTTTTGTACAGAATTTTTAATTAATGATCTATTTTCATTTATAGCAGATTCATATTTACTATCGATATCGGCTTGTTTAGCTAAAGGATCATTTGATGGTTTTATAGATTTAACATCACTGCTTAATACCCAAACTGAATCATGACCTTCATCATTATATTCTAGCCCAGTAACATCTTTACCTTTATTCAATCTTTTATAATTTTCATTTGATATGAATATTTTACGATTGTTTTTAGTTGTCACAACGTACCCTTCATTAACAGCTTCATTTAAAGATTCACGAAGAACATAGTCACCAATACTATTAAATCTTAATTGAGGTGCCAACTGCTTATCCATATACCCATGTTTTTTACCATCTAGACTATATAAATGATATGAATTTGGTTGTATATCCAATATTACCTTCTCACCTTTCTTGAATGTTATCTTAGGCATATCTGATTTTTTAGGTATTGAATATTTACTTCCCATCTGTCCACCTAATGTAATATCTTTTTTCATCGTACCTTTATAAGAGTGATATCCTTCATTAATAAAAGATGTTTTTAATGATTCTTCTATTAATTCAGCAGATTCTGTAAGATGCTGTTTAAATGATTCGAATGTGTGTAAATATTCCATTATTTTATTTTTTTAAATAGGATTTCATATCTTTATCAAAATCTCTATGATGTTTAGGATTAATTTTTTTGTCTTTTAAATAAATCCAAAGATCTTCAACATCTTTAAATTTTTTACCAATTGGTATGCCTCCTAAATCATTTGAATATTTTGAAGCTATATTAAGAACATCTAATATCCATTCCTGTTCTTTTGTAGCTACAGCTTCATTAATAGTATCTGCATAAAGTTCTTTTGCCCATTCCATTGAACTCTTTGACCTTTTAACCTTAGAACCGTATTTCTTAAAGAATTTATCTATAAATTCATCTTCATCATTTGCTTCTTTTGCCATAAGATGAATATCTGACATTACACCCTCATTAATAAAAGATGTTTTTAATGATTCTTCTATTAATACTTTATTGAATTTACTCATCGGTATAGTATAAGGAGAACCTTTACTTCTGCCTAATTGAATAAATTCAAATTTACTTATTCCTGCTTTAATGTTAGATAAAACTGTTACTTCCTCAGGCCCATCTCCCATATCAACTTTAACAATATCACCCTTTTTTGGTTTATACTTTTTAGATTCATTTAAAAAATCACTATAGGAAAATAGATGCTTCATAAATAATTTGATTTGTATTATATATCGCCTTTAGATTGATCAAGTATATGAAACTCTATTATAACCAAATGAAACTATCTGTTCATCTTTAACGATAACACAACCAACGCGACGGTGCTGAGCATAAATAAGTTTAGCCGTTTGATATGCAATTTGCATATAAATGATTTCTACTGGTATTCTTGGCATATATCTCTTTAAATAAAAAAGGCTTATGTATTATACACAGACCTTTTAAAAAGTTTATTGTAGATAGATTAACCGTAAGTTGGTGCTTCAATAATATTCATACTAATTAACTTGTCAATAAATTGAGTCCAAGTTAATTTAAAAGCACGTGGAATAATAGTTTTATCGTTTTCTACGAAATTACCACCGTCAAAGTAGTATAAATTACCATTGTCTGCTGCTAGTGTAATTACTGTACCTGTCATGAATTTGCTAGGAATTCTTCTAGCACCTGAAAGTGCTCTAACTGCATCTTTACCCCAAGCTGAAAGGTATTCTTGTTGTCTTGGATTTGAGTCAGTTCTTACAGGATTAAAACCCATTGATCTAATTTCGTCTGCGTGATCGCTGCCTTCTACTGCATATAGATATGCAATGATAGCTTTTGCAATTGGTTCATCTCTACCTGCTTTTAGGCCCTCATTGATGAACTCTTCATTTAAAAACTGTTGAAATTCTGATATATGTTTCATTTTAATTATTTTTTTAATAGGATTGATTTTTATTATATATCGCCTTTAGATTGATCAAGTATATGAAACTCTATTTCTCTACTTAGGTCATTTAATGAAGCACGTTTCCAATCATCATCATTAAGAATTTTACCTATTTTAGAAGCTATACCATTCTGCAAAATAAAGGCGTCGGCTTTAGTTTTAAATTGCTCTAAAACCTTACCAACGCCCCCTTCTCTATATAATGAAATAACCTTTTTATTGGTTATGTGTCTTTTATAGAAACTCATATTTTATACCTCAGGATTTACTTCATCTGCTGTTTTATATCTTGTATCTTCTTCATTCGTATCATTTTCATATTCACCGCTTTCCATTACATTATCAATTTTTGCGATCTCAGTATGAATATCACGAAGACCTTGGCTTTCTTCTTGAATTGAACGAACAACTGTAGAAATATCTTCACCAACTGCTGCCATAAGTTCAACAAATCTTCTTGCTTCAAAGAAGCCTGTTCCTGTCATTTTTGTTAACATTTGCCAAAAGATAGAAGCATTAGCTGCTCTAAGTTTAATAATACCATCCCAATCCTTATCATTAACAATAGATTTTTGTTCAATTAAGTTTCTATATAACATAATTAAACCTGCAGCTGTTGTATGACCCCATGGTGCATCTTTTTCTATGAATTTTACAAATTCCTTGTATATTTTTTTGTCACCGAATTTAATTTCGTATTCCTTTTTTTGCAATTCACCTGCAATCTTTTCAGCCTTTTCGCTTAGCTTTTTATGATCAGCTAAAAGTTTACTCTTTTTTGGTTTAGGTTCATTTTTAACCTGTACTTCATTTTCTACTGTTTCATTCTTTTTTTCAGCCATAATTTAAATTTTTAATTATTTTTTTCTTTTTTATCTTCTATTAATCCAAATTTATATAAAGGATTAAACTCTTTGTTTACATGTCCACATTTAGCGCATTGCATTGTATCTAATGGAGCTACTTGTTCTTGTCCATTAGGAGATACAAACTTACTCACCTTTCTTAAAAAGAATGCTGGAATAAAAGTTTCATTTCCACACTTATCACAAGATAATCCTATCGTTTGATTTATATCTATTGCAGGACCCTGCCCTGAGGTTGCTTGTTGATTATTCATTTAATAATGTTTTTTATTATATAGGGTAATTTTTCTTTGTTTAAAAAGAATCTTCAAATAATTGCCCATTAATAAACTCTACAAATTCTTTAATATGTTTCATGATTTATGCTTTCTTTAGTTTTTTATCATGACCGCCTTTAATCACTTCTTGGGCAACATCTGCATCGGCACCATAAGATCCTTTTGGACCACCTTTCTTAGGATCATCGATAGGTCTACCCCATGTACCAGGTGCTTTAGTAAGAAAACTATTTAATCTGGCATACCCCCATTGTTCTTGGCCAGCGCCAGGACGGTGACCACTTTTCCAAGCTGCCATTCCGCGGCGCATCACTATTCTAAGAAGAGGAACTGGTACTCCAGTTTCTTCGCTCTTATTTTTTAATGCCGTTTCAATTTCTTTGCTATCTATAGGACTTCTATCACCAGCAGCTTTATCGGATTCATTAACAGATTCATCCTTATAAAGCTCTTCGTAATCTTTAGTATGTTTAGACTTCTTTAGAAGCTTCTTTCCTTTAGTATCACCTGGCAATGGCTTATACGCGTCTGGATCATCATCTGGCAAATCTGCTTGCTTTTTAATTTGAGCAGCCTTTTTTCTTGCTGTAGAAGTACTTATGCCCTTATAATAGCCATGACCCTTAATTTTGTCCTCAAAGTCTTCTTCTTTCTTTTCGTTGATAAATTGTTGGTATGATGGGATGTATTTCAAAATTAGAATGTTTTTTTTATATATCTGAATCCATGTACATCCTAATCCTTCTTGCAATATTCCAACTTTATGTTAAACCTTTAGGTGTCTTTCTATCAACTAAAGTATACTTAAACTCTTTAATTAATTTTTTGTGAGCTATCTTTACTTACATCATCAATTATAATAACATAAATGTTTGTAAAATGCATGCTATTTAAGCACCTAATAGGTTTTTGGTGTAACCTATTTAATTATATGTTATTATTGCTAAAAAAGTCTTCATTTATAAATTTAAATATTTTTTTGTTTCTGATAGATACTTATGTATACCTATATCTGTATATTTATTTAGCCTATCTTGAACCCGTTTAAATGTTTCCATTTTACGAGGTTTACCGTTACCGCCACCCTTTTTACACTTTTCAACCCAATCTTGCTCAGATCTTGTCACATAATGGTTTATGTATATCTTATCCATATATAATCTTTGGTTTTTTACTCCATGCGGGTTATAAGGATCTTTCATTTTCCTAACTTTACCAAATTTAACAACACTCTTGCCGCCTGGTAAATCTGTAAAATTACCTCTTTGTGTATACGATTCAATAACCAAGCCATCTGGTCTTTCTTTATGATTAGAAGATCCAAAACCTCTCCAAGTAAACTTTACACTATCAAATCTTTCCACTTTTTTAAGAAATTCATTAAGTCTATAATTAGGACCATAAATAAATTCATCAATATCGGTAAAAGACATCCACATAGTTTTTATATCATTTCTATTTAGACAATGATTCATTGCTCTAACATGTCTACCTACTCTATTGTCTCGCCATTCAGTTACATGAACTAAACCTTTCCTAATTTCATTTCTTAATAAATTCTTTACAGGATTCTTTGAATTATTATCGTAAATGTAAAATTTCTCATATCCTTGTGTACGGTGAAATGCTATCCATTCTTTAAGATACCTATCTTCATCTTTCACCATTAAAAATGCTGACAAATAACTCATCTTAATTCTTTTAATTTATCTGCTATTAGAGTTGTTTTATAATTTCCGATTATTCCAAATTCCTGATTCATTATATCCTTACCTCTCCCATGTTTAATTGCCCAATATCTTCTATGATAATGTTTACCTTTACTATGTGTTAATTTAGGCTTACATTTATTTTGTTATATAGCACACAGGTTAATTGTTTAATGAACCGTAATTATATTTACTTAAAGTAAATCTTGATTTGACTAAATTAAATTGCCATTCATTATCTATGTCGAATGCTTCTTCTTCTGATATTTCAAATATCATAGGATCCTTTTTTATAAATTTACCCATATGAATTGAATTTTCTTTAAGTCTATTCATTGATCCTGCGTATAAACAATGAGCAGCCTCATAATATTCATTTAATGTTTGTGTTTGGAAGTCATTGGATGTTTTGTAATTTAAAATGTCATTTTTATTATCCCAAAGTATATTTTTACGACACACAACTGACATCATACCATTGCATTTATTATTTATGAATGAATCTATAAAGTTATTAATTGTTTTTGGTTTTAAAAAAGGGCAGCATGCACTAATTATAATGTAGTGATCAAAATCTAAATTATGCCATTCAAAAATCTTTAATAAATCAATGGATTCATTTGCAGATTCTTTTGATCTTTTAAATATGTTTACACCTTTAGATTTTGCAACATTAATAAGAGGGGTTTCATTTATAGAAACAAAGAAATTTTTATGAGGTATTTTTGAATTTTTTACTATATCTATGACATTGGAAAATAAAGTAACACCTTTTGAAATTTCACGTGTCATTTTATTTTTTACACGCGTTGATCCTGTTCTTGCTTGAACTATGAATAAAATTCGGTTAATATCTTTCAAGTGCTTCATTTATTTCTGTATAAGTAAAGTATTTAGCAGTTTTTGAAAATTTTTCAGAAATTACTGATATAATATTAATTCCTAATGTCTTAGACCATTTAGACCAATTTTCAATACCTTCATTATAACCAGGTCTGCCTGCACCAATTTTATTATTATTCATTTGGAAAAATCTTGGACCAGTTCCTTCAAACCCGAGATAAATTATGTTTTTAAATCCTAAAAAGTGAGCAAGAGGAAAAATAAATGATGATAATTTATTTTCTGTCATATACATGCCACTTTCAAATTTATGATGCCTATTAGAATCTATTTTAGAAGAATTATATGAACTACCGACAACAAAGCCAAATGATGTTCTTTTAGTAGGATTGTTCATTACTAATTCCTTATTGGCCCATGATAATGCTTTTATTGATGTACTCTTTGGTATATAAAACGGAGTATGAGTATTAATATTTTTTAGTAAATTATGATAATCATAAAAATTACATAAACTATTCCCAAAATATTTTCTGAAATTTACACCATCACCAACTAAACCTTGGTGTATTATAGGTATGATTTGTTGGGCATTATTTTTAAGATATTGTAAACCTTCCATTGCTGCGCTTGGGTCTAACCAAGACCAGTATGTAGGATGTATCTTATGCATCGTAGTTATATGTGGAAATGTGTTATGAAATGCTAACGTAGTTTTATTGTTAAGTTTTTGTATAGCATTTTTTGGTAATTTAGTTATTCCATAACCTGTACCTAATACCCAAAGTGAATCCGTCTTTCTCTCTATATCAGTTAAGTTATCAAATGCAGAAAAGGTAAATTTATATGAATCGGCTTGCGGCTTCACCTTATTTATTTTGTTTTTATTTACTTTATGTATTTTCTTTATAGGTTTAGGTTTAATTATAATTCTAGACTTACGATACATTTCGTAAAAGTCTTTATTGGACTTTATCTTAATTATTTTTCTTTTATACGCCATCAACAGTATTTAGTAAACCTTTTTTAATTAAAGTTAATAAATCGTTAACATTTTCACTAACATGTAAACTAGAATTAAAATGAAGACCTTTATACGCTGGCCTTTCTGTAAAAATTCGCTTTGTGTATTGTGGTCTAACTTGCAAAAGATCTATATTAGAGGTTTTGATTTTGTATGTAAAAGGTAATTCAGATTCACCTAACATATCTTCATGTAATTTTTCACCAGGTCTTAATCCAATAATATCATATTCAGGTGTTTTTTGTAAAAGTTGACCTAATGCATTTATACAAGATGGTAATGTATATGATTTAATTTTAGGTATAAATACTTCCCCACCTTCAGAAAGGTGTAATGAATTAAGAACAACATCAACAGCATCGCTTAGTGTGAATAAAAATCTTGTCATTTCAGTTGATGTAACTTTAAGTTTCTTATTTGAGTTAATCAGATCCATCCAAAGAGGAATAAATGAACCGCGGGATGCAATTACATTACCATATCTAACTGATGAAAAGATGGTATGATCTGAATAATAGTCATAATTTGTAAATATGCGTTCGGCTATAAATTTACTTGATCCATATACATTAACAGGTTCACATGCTTTATCTGTTGATACAAGTATACATTTGCTAACTTTATGTTGTAGTGATACTTTTGCAACATTCTCAGATCCATTTGTATTAGTTTTTATACATTCGGTTGGATTAAGCTCCATATCATCAATCCTTTTTAAGGCAGCAGCATGAATTACATAATCAGGTTTAACTATTCCGAACACATGATTTAATCTATCATAGTCTCTAATATCCCCAACAAAGCATGTTACATTAGGATCGTGCCCAAATGAAAGCGCATGCTTGCCTTCATCTCTACTGTAAACATAAATTTGATTTTCTTTATTTTCTGATAATTTTTTTACCAAAGCCTTTCCTAGTGAACCTGCGCCACCCGTTATAAGATATTTTTTCATTTTAGGTATTTATGTATTTTTGTAAGATTAGTAGGAACTAATGAAATTATACAACCACCTCTTCTTTTAAATAATTCATTCCATTTTTTAAGTATGACGTAATTCATAATAGCCCTTTTACCATCAGGCGCACCTTGCTGAGAATATGGGCCACCTTTACTATAGAGTACTTCTGTTTTTGTGTTAGATTTTTTGTACCAATGACCAGTTTTATGATTATAATCTGTTCCTAATAAAAAGACTTTCTTATATCCTAATTTATATGCCATTGGTAATGCTAACATACTTAATTTATTTTCAGTACCATTCGTAAACTTAATATCACCCTTTCCTAATAAAAATCTACTGTCAATACTTGTATCGTTTGGGACTTTTATTATTTTTGCACCACCATTTTCAAATTTTCTTAAAAGAGGCTTTAGTGCCTTTGCGCGCTCTTTTAACTTACCGTTATATTTTCCTGCAGTTACATCATATACGGTTTGTTGCATCAAAAATAGTGTATCTGATACAGATTTCTTTATATCACCTGAGAGAATATCAGTTTCTGTAAATATCCTCCAAAATTCGGTTGGATCTAATGTAACATTGTATGTTGCATAAATCCCTTTCATTATAGGTAAATAGTACCAACATCTATTTATAGTCATTGTATCATTATCGCCAATTATAGATTTAATGTCAACATCTCTAATTGACCCGCCACTTCCTATAATGTAAAGCGGCTTATCTTTAAGATTACACGATAGTCCATAATCGCTCTTATTTTGGAAATCCGCGAAATATGATTCAAATAATTCCATTATCTTTTTATATTTATTTCCACTCCTAGTTGTAAAAAAAATGATAAAAATGACTTTTCAATGTTTTTGGCATTCTTTAATTCACTTATCATACCAATACTAATTTTGTCACTTTTGTAAAAATGACTTTTATTAGTAAGATCTGCATCCCATCCATAGGTAGTTATATTTTTACAACCTAAGTGATATGCTAAATAAAAACCAAGTTCATACATAATTCCTGGACCCCAAGGTCTAGTATATGAATTTTCTAATAAGTACTTTTTGAAATTTTTGGTTTTAAATAATGCTTCTTTACCATTAAAAGCAAAACCTATGTCATGATATTTATGTCTTTCATTACCTCTATAAATCTCTAAAACACACGGTTTATTTTTAGAATAGTCATATTGTTGAATATTAATGAAATTTAGTATATGATATTGAGCATTTGGCACCAATGATATTGCCTGTTTAACTGCTATTATAATTTTATCATTTCCTATTTTTTTGATTTCATCCTCATATTTTATGACACTAGGACCACATGCAACTATTACACAATCCTTACCGATGTGAGTGTTTTTTAATAAGTTTAGTTTTTGCTGATTAATCATTATTCGCTAAAAGTTTTGATAAATTACCTATGTTATCGTCACTATCTGTGATGCGCTTAAAAACTTCCCTAGTTTCACTAGGAGCATACTTAAAGGCTATTCTTAATATATCCATCCAATTTACATTATTCTTATTTCTTATTTTTTGAATAGCGTCTATAATTTCTAAATCAGAAGGCTTTTTAATAAATTTAAGAATATTTCTTTTATCTGATAATAAAGTAAAGCCACAGGATGTAACCATTTTTATTGATGGTGTGTTTTTTTCTTTTATCTGTGCTATATAAACTGACGGGTACATAGATACAAAAGTGCTAAGAATTTTAGTGCCATAGCCATATCCTCTTTGTGAAGGTGCTATAATCCATGATAATTCTCTAGAGTTATCATCATTGATGTCTACTCTTATTGTGCCGATTGGAATGTTATTTATTTCTGCAATGTATATTTTTCTCAACCGAGATGCTAAACTTTTATGAAACCATTCCAAATGATCCTGGATAGAAATTACTTTATCATTAAATGAATTTGCTCGAGTTAATTCATCATTTCTCCAATTTAATAAAAGTTCTGCATCATTTATTGTTGCTAGTCTTAGATTCATAGTAAGATGATATGTTATTTTTTAATATTTGAGTATCTTTTTTTACTTCATATTTTATTTTATGCCCTAATACATTAAAAAAATCAATAGCAGGGACCGCGCCTTCTAAAAAAGGTCTTTTTGTGGTGATATTATCAATTGTTAAAATTTCGCCGGGTTGTATATTTCTTTTAGCTATTACGGAGCGCATAGCATTTTTAAAACCTTGTTCAGATTCAGTATAGTTATTTGATTTAGTACCTTTACATAGCTCAGCATATCTTATGTAATCAATCATTTGCTTTAGTTCATTTGGTTCAATTGCAAATGGATGATCAGGCCCTGGCAGTTTTTTACTTAATGTAAAATGTTTTTCAATTACAGTAGCCCCCGCAGATACGGCCAAAGCTGGAGTTAATGGCGATAACGTATGATCGGATAATCCAGTTTTGTATCTAATATCCGAAGACATAAGTCTAATTGTATCTAAATTTATATCTTCAGGTGGCGTTGGGTATGCATTATTACAATGTAAAAATGTAATATCATTAACTCCACGCCTATTTCCTATTTCCATAATTGTAGAAATTAAAGAAAGGTCTGAACCAATTCCTAATGAAACAATAATAGGTAAACCAGATTGACATACCATATCAACAAATCTTAAATCAGTTGATTCAAATCCTGCGATTTTAAGTCGCTTAACCCCTAAGTTTACTAATTCATCGACTGCATTTTCATCAAATGGCGTTGACATAAACTCTATACCAACCTCATCACAATATTGTTTTAGATCATTTTGCCATTCTCTGGGTAGCTCAATATCCTTTATGAGTTTATTGATATTCTTATAGTTAGCAAAATCAGGTGTATTGTGTGCATATAATGTATCCGCAGAATATGTTTGAAATTTAACAGCATTTGCGCCGGAATCCTTTGCAACGTCTATTAGTGACAATGCTTGATTAAAATTTCTATTGTGATTTGCACCAGCTTCAGCAATTACAAATGTTTTCGTTAATTCTTGCATGTAATGGAATATTTAGTATTTTATGATGTATTTTTTCCAAATTAGGTAAGCGTGTAGTCTTATTATCCCAGTATGTTGTTTTATGTAACATTGGGTAATGTTTTCCCCAACCAGTCTTACTTATGATTTCGTCTGCATTATCAGTTAAAGTTGTTCCTATATAATAAGAAGAATTATTATCATGAGATATCATAGAAATTTTATTAGAAAGACTTATGAATCGTTCTTTACGTTCTTGTAATAATTTATCATAATGTTTTATACTTTCTAGTGCTATAGTTGCGTTCAGATTATTCATATAAAATTTAAACCCACTTTGATTAATATCATATGAATTTTCTAAAGGGCTTCTACCAAAATTTCTGTATGACTGAAAGAACTCCGATGCTTCGTAATTATTAGTGCTAATCATACCACCGTCCGATGACGCTATTGGTTTATATGGATGAAAAGAGAAAAATATAAAATCGGATTTTATCGTTGGAGTAACACAATGCGCGGAATCAACCACAACAATCTCATTATACCCATCATTTTTTATTTCATCAAAACCAGAAATAGTAGAAACACCCCCATACAAAATTGGCATTAAAACGGGCTGGACACCACAATCACTATACCTCTCACATCTCAATCTTCTTTCCTTTTTGTAATGTTTTACATCAAATAAAAGATTATTATCTACATCCACCCATATTATGTTATGCCCAAAGTGTTTTGCAGCCCATACTGGAGAAGTAAATGCAAGTGATGGTGTATATACATCACAACTCCCATATTTATCATTTAAGTATGCAAAGATTATATAGGCAGCTGCTGATGCAGAGTTTGTTGCTATATTATACTTTTTATTACTATATGATGTAAATTCATTTTCAAGCTTCATTACATTTTCACCAAACCCTATTACACCGCTATTAAGCACATCTGTAATTTTGCTTAAATCATATTTAGAAAAATCAGTTTCAAAAAGCTTCATATAATTGTTTTACTTGTTTTGTATATTCTCTCAACAGTTTCTTTAACATAATTTGCACCTCTACGATAATGACTACCCCAGCCCTTTCTTTTATTTTCTTCGCTTAGCCTTTTAGCCATTGCATTATGTCTATTATTAACATATTTAAAATCAAGATATTTAAAGTGCAACAGCTTTAGCGGTGAGCTATATGGATTTCCTTTAGGATATGACCAAACCGGACCTTGTATAATTTGCTTAGGATTATGGTGACAACCGGCAAACCAATTCATTTCTGTAACTTTATCCGGTTTAAATATGATCTTTTTTGATTGATTATCATGAAAAAGACCCTTTTTACAAACATTATATAGTTGTCCTTTTGTATGAGGAAATTTTAAGGATGCCATTTCAAATCCGGCTGGTTGAAATACGCTGTATCTTAAATGCTCTGTTAAGAATCCTTTAAGATTTTTGTGATATATGAATTCATCAATATCTCCAACGATTACATAATCAGCTTTACCCCTAGCTTCTTTCCATGCATGATTTTTAATCTTTAAATATTCACTATCCCTAATTTCACCATTCGTATCAAATGATCTAAGTTCACACTTTGGATGATTCTTAATAATATCTCTAGAAGAATCAGTTGACATATTATCATAAATAATAATCTTATCGCATATATTTTCATAATGCCTAAGATAATACGGCAACATTACTTCCTCATTCCAACATATTGCGTATGCCCATATTTTCATCATTTTCTACTATTTTTTCCACCACCATAATGACCTACACTATACCTTTTAAGTCTAAGATGATTAAATCCCAACTTGCTTAAATATGTACCAAAGTCACTATCTAAATGAACAAGCGGGCGAAATTCATTACAATTTATATATTTCCTAAAAATTGTAGGCTCCCATACTGAAAATAGAAAAGGTACTGCGTGCGTTTTTGCTATTTCACCAAACTTATGATGTACTTTATAGATCGGATCCGTGTGCCAATGTTTATGAGTTGGGTAACAATATCCACCTTTCCATTTATACATAGGTGAAACGCTAACACATTTGTTTTTACGCTCTTGGGTAAAAAGGGTTAACATTGCCTTAAATGTAATTAAATCAGGAACTGCATCAGTTTCCCATATACAAAGAATAGTTGGATTAAAGTCTGTTAAATTTATAGCTTGATGTAATGAATTCTTAAGTGAACCTGATTCATTTTGTCTAATGTATTTGACATTTGAGTCAACGCAACTCTTCATTAAAGTTGATTGTTCTTTTGATGAACCATTATCAGAAATAATCATAAGCCAATTATCTCCAACTAATGAAGGTAAATTATCGCTTGCGAATTTTTTTAATTTTTGCGCGCCTTCCGCGTAATTGTGTGCGGGAACTATTAGAAGTAACCGTTCGTTTTCGTACATTAGATCTTTTTATTTTTGGTAAGTTACTTTCTTTATTTTTAATAGAAGGCGTTTTAGGAAACCCTATAGCCTTCATTTCTTTTTTCATTGAATCATAAAAACTTTTGTCTTTACCTACATGCTCATAAAACCATTTTTTAAAATCTTTACGATTAAATGGGAATCTTTCTTTATGGCCACCGCCACCAGTCAAACCTAAACCGTGCTTTATTCCTATAGCATAAACTTTATTTTTAGGAAACATAACTGTCACTGGTTGTAAATGCTTATGAATCCACATATCAAGATAGGGGTAATGATCAGCTGGCCACTCAACCCTCCATGGTAATTTAAGTAAAGTACAAAATGCACTTGTTCTCCCGGGGTGGTGCATATAATGAGCGGACTCTATACCGTGATGATAATAATAAGTTTCACCTACACCAAAGGCAGGAGGGCATTTAACCTTTTTCCATTCATTAACTAACCACTCAAGATAATGTGGATGATACCAATCATCATCTTCCCAAAATACAACGAAGCGATAGCCTTTATTTGTAGCTTTTTCTATCCCTCTTCTATATCTTTGTGTAATATCCTTTGCACTGGATTCAGGTTTATAATCCATCCAAATAACCTCAGTCGGTTGAAGTGTTTGTTTAGAAATTAAATATTTGCACTGCTTAATAAACTTAGGCCTATCTCCTCTTGTTGGTATAATTAAAGCAAAATTCATATTAATCAAATAAGGTCGATCGCACGATCGACCTTATTTTTTTTTATGTAAAAAACTTTACGCTGCAGTTTTTTCTTCAGCCATTTCTTCATTTGACTGTTCAATATTATCTGAGTTTAAAGCACTATCTTTAGTTTCCTTAGGAACAAAAACTTTAATAGCCTTTGATACCATTTCTGCATCTTCTAATGTATATGCACCTTTACTTTGTCCAATTCTTGCAGCTTGAATTAAAACATTAACTGCTTGTGTTTGATTCATTTCTTCCATAATTTAAAATTTCTTTTGTTTTATATTTATATAGATATAAATTTACTTTGTTTAAGTAAACTTAATGTCAACTTTTGAATTTTTCTTAAATGGAATAATAAGCTTAAATATCCCATTCTTTAATGATGCCTTTGTCTTTTTAACATTAGCATCATTATTAAATTCATATTCAATTTCACTTTCTTTAAACCATTTAGATTCATTACTAAATTTTAAACATAACTTATGATCAATAAATTGTATACTAACGTCTTTTTCAGTAATGCCTGGCATTGGCATTTCAAACACGTATCCATCATCATTCATTTCTAAATTATATTCTATTGAATTTTTAGGATAATTAATTGTACTATAATCATAAGATATAAAGTTATTTGGATCTTTTACAATATCATCCAAATAACCATTTAATTTTTTAAAATAATTGTTAAAGTAATCAAAATCAAATTTTCTAATATGCATAATTTTAAGTTTTTATTTTTTAATTATATCAAAAACTGTGCCAAATGTTTAAACCATGACAAACTGTCAGAAAACTATACATTAATGTCAGATATATTTTACAAATTAAAGATTGTTAAGTTATAATACTTATCCTATTCTTAAATGAATCATTAAATAATCCTGGTTTGTTCATAAGAGAACTAAAACATGCATCAATAATATAAGTAACTGCCCAATCATTTTCATTCCTTACACTTCTACCGACACCTTGCATAATCTTAACCCCAGTCTTCCAATCATACCAACCATTTATGTTATTTATTTTTGCTTTAGTTAACGGGTCACTAAGATTAGGATAAGGTACTTTAAAAAATACTTGGAACCTGCACATGTCATCTTTTAAATCTAAACCCTCAAGAATAGAAGGTCCCATTAAAATAGAATCATCTCGTTTTTTAAAAAGTTCAAGCATCTGCCCCTTTTCTTTAGAAGTTTCATAATCAATAAGTCTAAATATGTGTTTACTATTTCTTTTTATGTAGTCTGAAAACATATAAGATCCCGTGTGGATAATGCCTTTGTGATTTTTATGCTTATCAATAATCTTATCTAAAA
>Ga0180434_10003434_pt1 | contig 20191 bp, 25 predicted proteins | sample SS_ome_7_FD_132453 | JGI IMG/M metagenome (GOLD analysis project Ga0180434, IMG submission 132453) | Hypersaline lake sediment archaeal communities from the Salton Sea, California, USA - SS_1_D_2 metaG | ecosystem: Environmental > Aquatic > Non-marine Saline and Alkaline > Hypersaline >...
CCAGCAGACTGCTTGATGTCCTCTTCAGGAGTATCAACGAACTGTACGTCCAGCTTTGCCTGGTCGCGGTTGTCACGTACAACTTCTGCCGGCAGGTTCAGCTTGCGGCCAAGCTCTAGGTCCTGGCCATGCTGTTCCGGGCTGAAGTCTGGTGTTGACTTGATCGTGTCAGAGAGAGTGGGTTGCTCCGTGTCGAGGCCCAGATCGCTCCGCAGGTCACTATAGTCAAGGGGCATTGAAACTACCTCGTATAGCGTTTCTTCAGGTACGTGATAACCCGCTCTGGGGTTGCCACCATGTCTTCTGCTTCAATGGCATCAACGATGGCCATTATCTCATCGTCCGCAAGGGTGTTGCCGTTCGCATCCACTGGGAGCTGTTTCTTGAACTCGGCCAGGGTGATTTCTTCGTCGAACGGCCACCAGCCGCCTTGCTTGATCTTCGTCTTGTGGCGGTACACCACTTCGTTGACGATCTTGCTCTGCTCAGCTGCGTTGAGTTTGTTGCCTTTGGCCTCGGTGGCTTCCTGGAGCGCGAGGTCAACGTCGCTCTTAAACTCAGCGGCGCGCTTGGGTGCCTTCTTGTGGTTGATGCCGACCCCGGCCAATCCGCGCTTGTACAATTCAGACATGGTGGTCTGGATGCGCACCTCTTCCGGGTCACCGCTCTGCAACTTCTTCAGCTTACCGAGGTCCGTCGGGGACAGCTCGTGCTGGTGTTGGTTCAGGTCTACGCCGTTAAGCTCATCACGGTCCATCAGCAGCAGCTTGTTCATCAGGACGTCGTTGGTCTTGATGTCGCGGCCAGGGTTCTCCTGCTTGTGCTTGATGTACTTCTCCATGGAAATGTACACGGCCGGGTCAACTGTCCCAGGTACAGGCAGGTCGCGCATGGATGGGCGCTCACTCTGCAGGATCTTGTTCCACTCTGCATCAGCCAGGCGCCGCTTCGCGTCCTTCTCGATGATGTCGCGCATGCGGATGTCTTCTTTCACCAGGCGCTGCACAGCTGAGCGGCGCTCTGGGTCCTGGATGTCCTTTGTTGCTTCCCACGCTGCCGTAGCATCGCCATCAGTTTCTGCCAGGATGCGATCTGCCTGGTCGAATGCCGCACGTTTGTCGACGTACGTCTGGACCTTGTTGTCCAGCTTCGCTGCGTCGCCCATGGTCAACTTGTCACGGTTGTCCTTGAACATCTGCTGCGCTGCGTACGGGTTTGACTCGAGCATGCTGTCGATCTTCTTCGTAACAGCAGAGCTGGTCATCTTCTGTTTTTGCAACGCTATGACGTCAGGTGCCCAGCCTGAGCGTTCACCCAGGTCCTCGATGTTTTCCATCAGGGCCTGCATCTCTTGTTCGCCTTCAGGTGTTCCGTATGAACTCGCAGCAGACTCAAGGTGCATCTCACCCTGGGCTGTCAGTTCACCGATCTCCCACTCCTTCAGCGCCTTGCTAGCGTAGGTTTTACCGAACTCGATGGCCTCACCATGCTTGCGGTCAGCCAGGGGTGAGAACATTGTGCGCTGGCGGTCGTTCGCTAGACCGTCCATCGCCTCGCGCCGGATTTCGTCGACTGCCTTCTGGTAGTCCTCCTGAGACTCGAAAGCAACCTTGCCATTCTGTTGCGAGTACCCGCGCTTAAGATCGTTCAGCTTACGGGTGTACAGCGTGTCCGCTTCGCGTGCCCTGGTCTCGTCTTCGCGGTTGCGCTCATCCAGGGCGATCTTCATCAGCTCATTGCCGGCGCCCTGTAGCGCGCTCCCTACACCTGCACCGAACGCATCAGCACTTGGTGTGCGCACGCCGGTGGTTGACGGTAGGCCACGTTGTTGTACTTGGGGGATACGGATTGCCATCGTTGTTACCCGAAGTAGTTGTACGCTCCGCTGGCGACGCTAGACGCCCCGGAGATAAGCGAACTTGTTGCTCTGTTCTTCGACGCCGCAACCTGACTGCGCGTAGCCGCCCGCTCGCGGTAGTTATCAACACCGATGCCGTAGGCTTCACGTTGCGCGTTGTTGCGTATGGTCAGCGCCTCTACACCACCCATTGCCGTGATGTCGCTCTGTCGAGTCAGGGCGCTGCCTGTGTTGACGTCGAATCCACCACCAGCCAGCTTTGACCTGGCAGTGCCAACATCCTGTTTGATCTGCATGCGACGCAGTGTCTCTTCGCGCTTGCCACGTTTGATCGCGTCCTTCTTCGCGCGATCGGCCATGATGTCATTATTGCGCTGTACTGCCTCTGCGTATTCAGCCTGGGCGTTCGCAGCTTGGAACTGCTGTATAGCCCCCATGCCTGTCATCACCAAACTTGCTACAGCTAACGCTGGTCCGCACATCACAATTCTCCGGTGTAGAAACGGCGGAAAAGTCTGTTCTCGACGCCGTACTTTTCAGGTTCATCAAACTCGAAGCCCAACCACTTAAGCCACCGCTTTGAGGTCTCGTTGCGATCGTCAACGTAGTTCTCGAGGTACTTATACTCTGCCAGTGCGTCCTGCACCCAAGGTCGGCTTTCGCGTAACAGCTGCACCTGGTGTTCAACTATCTTGTCAGTGCCAAGCAACCAGGGCACACCACCGCCAACCAGGATTGGGCCGGGAACCACTCCCCACATGGCGATCGGCTCACCGTAACAGCGTGCAACCGTTGTCTCGTGTTGTTCTACAGCACGCAGGATCAAGCTCTCTGCGTTGCGGCCGTGTGACGCTGCCACCTCTGCGGCATCCTCGTCGCGCAGGTTGTGCACGATGTGTAGCACATCAGAGGCCTCTGCCCTTGCTAACTTAACCCCCGGTTTCGACATCTGGCACCAGCGCCAAAATAAACGACGGTAGCGGGTCTGGCTGTTCCACAACTACCTTGCCGCGGCCGCTCCACGTCGGCTCGATTACGATCTCAATGACGCCGGTGTGCGTAGTAGCCGGGTCACCCCAGTCTTCATAGAGCCTGGTAGGATACTCGGTCATGTTGTCTTCGTCTGGGCCAGCCCAAATGCCACGTGTCTTGAGCACGCGGAGCTGTAGGCGCGACACCGACATCTCGTTGCCATAGGCGTCCTGGATAGGCGGCTCTAACGTCTTCAAGCGCGACACATACGGCAGGCCTACACAGGCTTTCGCGTTGGTGTATGTGCGTGGCAGCGTGACCTCCCCGCTTGCCACGTTCAAGTTCGACACAACGTCACCGTCGATTAACGCAGTGACGTTCTTGGCCTCCAGGTGGTCAAGGTTGATGATCTTGGAACCAGTAATGGTGCCGGTCGAATGACAGTCCAAGAATGTGGCGTCTTCGGTAGGGTCGCCAACCCATGTCGACAGCTTCTCAATGTACCTTACAGGTGAGCCTACCTTGGTGCGTTTCACTACAAAGTACACCGCAGTGGTGTCACCTTCAGGGACGGTGACTACATCTTCAACAACGCCATCATCGGCTAACTCGTGTTGGTGGAACGCCAGGACCTCATGTTCTGGTGCGATGGTCATGCCGATGAGTTTGCCAGCCGTGGTAACCATCCACACGATAGGCTCCGGTTCACTTACATACGCCCAGCGTACAACCGAGGTTTCGCTGAACAAGTGTTTGGCGATGATGCTGAGGTCACCGCCGGTGAATTTATCGGCTTCCAGGCTGTACGCAAAGTCACGCACCGCGGTACCACCGCGCTGTACAAACAGAATTTTGTCGCCAACTACCTGCGGCTTTACCCCAGCCTGGCACCCGTATGCGCTCTGGGTCTTACGACTTAGGTTGTCCAACACGAACGCGCTGTCGTGTGAGGTCACACGGACTTCCGCGCCTGCGGTGAACACAAGCAGATCAATCTGGCTTATCAAGTATCGGATGTCAGCCACCTTGTTGGTGACGACATCCAGCGTCAACGCATCGCCGTCACTGGCGGGCTCAGACACCGAAAAGTTGAAGTAGGTTCCAACCTGGCTGGTGTTTATGCGTTGCGGGTTTGCTCCACCGAAGCACAAGCGCTGCTCGTGCCAGGCTACAGCTGAAGGATATTTGGCCGTAGAAGCGAATGGGTCACGCGCCACTGGAGGCGTGTCTTCAGTTTCCGCGATGTACTTTGCGTCCGTGAATCCGGTCGTCCCGTCACTGGACTGGCCAATGAACCCGAAGATGCCCTGCTCCTGCTTGTACACGTTGTACTTGCCGGCACCGGCTACGTCTGTCCAGGTAAGTGTCCCGCCATCCTCGGCCATGGTGGTGCTGGCCGAAGCCACGGACTCTTCCAGGGTTTCAGCGTTCACAGCCGTAACCACATAGGTGTAGGTCGTACCGGTGCCACCGGATCCGGACAGCCCTGTTGGTGCTGCCGTAGACGGCGCGTAGCCTGGCGTTGTTAGGTCCCACACGTGGTGGTCACTGCGAGTCAACTTCAACGGGTACGCGGACGAGTGCGTGAGCACCAGGGTGTCTGCACTCTGGTCGTAGTCCATGTACTGTAGCTGGGCATAGGTGAATGGCTGGTATAGTTCTACGATGTCGTCTTCAAGGGCGATCCAGTAGTCTTCCCAGTTTGCACCAACGCCAGGCTCATCGGTTGCCGCTGAGGTGTGTGCCAGGCGACAACTGTAATTGGTCCCGCCGTTGCTCACGAAATCACCATAGCTATAAGCAGTGGCTGTGACCCAAGCTGCGGGGGTGCTTGGGAGGAGTACCTGAGAACCGTTGCGATACACGCGGAAACGGTACTCGGTAAACTCCAGCAAATACGAGTCATCATCGTTGTACGCGAAGGCAACCAGGCGTGCCTGGTTGTTGTTACGCGTTGCGCCGCGGTATGCGGTCCCTGTGCGGTTACGCGCCCCACCCTGCGGCATGATGATGTAATTCAGGCACGTTTCAAGCGCCGTCTTATACAACGGCAGATCGGCACGCGCGTGCAGCGAGGGATCAATCTCGCCAGATGTGAACGACGGCTGTCCGACTTTCATCAGAGTTTCCCGACCATCTCTTGGATGTTGCCATCCGCATCGGTGTACAAGAACCGTTGTGACGAGTCAGCGTAGCCACGAGCTTCAAGCCACGGGGCGGTGAAGTCCGGCTCTTCCAGGGTCATCTGGTCGTTCGCGTCTGCAGCATCAGCGATCTCGATCAGTCGTGCGTAGGTATCCTGCGCACTTTTAACCAAGTCGACCTTGCGTGTCAGCGGCATAGCCATCCGCGAGGACAGCTGAGCTGCCAGGGCGTCAACGAACTGCGGCGTGTAAGTGGCCGGGTTTTCGTTCTTGAACACATAGCGCCACACCGGCGCCTCTGTGTCTGTCAGGTACACGATCTGGCCATTGTGGTTGGCTTTGACGAACTTCGCTGGACGATTCCGACGCGAGTTCAGACTGTCGATGATCTCAATGACCTTTACGTTGTTGGCTGGCTGAGCGTACATGTACGCCCAGTCACCAGGCGGGTCGTCTGCAAGCTTCGCACTGGTAGCCCAGGTGGTTGCGAACGACCAATTAGCGTAAGAGAGACAAGTGAGCAACGCGACACTGTAGTGAAGACGTGCTGTGCGTGCCTCCACACTCTGATCACTCTCGATGTCTTGGATCGTTTGCTTGGACCCAAGGCCTGAGAGCGCGAGGTTTACAATGTCTACTTTCGTTGCCATCTATCGCTCCAGTGTTTCAGGTCCAGTCTTCGCCCTGCTCACCGGCCTCAGCCAGGGTCTCAGGGTTTTGTTCGATGACCTTTGAGGTCTTGCGTGCGCGACGCCTCGGTGCAGCTTTTACGCCCTTGTCGGCTTTTGTGTCGAACTTGCGCATCCAGCGCTCGCTGAAGTGCTTCTCGTCTTCGAGCTCGAAGAGTTGCCCTTCTTCAAGCAGTTGTCCGTAGTATCCCCGTCGTGTGGCGACTACCTTAGTGCCCATATTATTCTCCCGAGTAGCCAGCCCCAGCAGGGGCTGACCATGCTATAGGCTGCCTATATTACAGGTTGCCCGGAATGTTACCGATGTTGCCTTCAGGTGCCTGGTAGACTTCAACGAAGGCAGACACTGCACCCGCGGTCGGGTTGTTGTCCACGTCGTATTGCAGACGCAGGTACTGCTGGCAGCCTTCAGGGATCTTCACGATGTAGTCGTCGCCGGCTACGTTCGGTGCAGTGAAGGACAGCAGAGTGGTGGGAGAGGCAAAGTTCTCGACGGTGTCGGTCTGCAGGTTGACGGTCAGTGCCGAGAAAGAACCACCGGACAGGGCGGTGTCGACCTGGAAGCGTACCTGCAGCGGTACACCGGGTGCGACATCGGTGGCCTGGCCAAAGTCGATTACGTTGGTGGAAGCGGCGTCAGCGGTGATTGCCTGGCCGTCCGAGAGTTCAAGTTCCTTATCGATGATCATGGTTTAACTCCAGATATTGATCAGTTGTACGATCCCTCCCCCGAAGGGGAGGGGGACGGGTTAGCTGACAGTGGCTTCGGTGTTCAGAAGCGCGTCGGTCTTGCGGATGGGCACACCATCGATCGCGACAGACTTCTTACCGTACACCTCTTCCATGCTCAGACGCACGTTGGTGGTGTTCAGGATCTGACGGCGCAGATAGGAGGTGATGGTACGGTTCGCGTAGAACACGGTACGACCACGCATGCCCTTGACCTGCTCCAGCGCCTGAATCAACAGGTCAACCAGGTCCGCAGACGAGCCAGACTTGTCAGCGGTCAGGTCGGAGATGTCGATGTTCGCGATGCGAACGACATAGCGCCAGTCACGCAGGGTGAAACCGAGATCCCACTTGTAGTGAGTGCGGTAGCCCTGGTAGTAGCCGCCTGCGCCATCCTCGAGGGTGTCCTCGCCCAGGTCCTTGTGCTGCCAGCCAGCCTTGGAACCTTTCGGGTAGAACAAGTGGGCCACGTTCGGGTCCCAGTTGATCAGCCAGATGGAGGTGTTGTCAGAACCGGAACCACCACCAGAGATGATGTTCACGCCGTTCTCGGCGGACAGCGAGTTGAAGCGCGGGGCCAGGCCCATGAAGCGCTCAGGGTTCACGTCGGTGTCACCGTAGAACAGGGTGGAGGCCATCTCCTGGTTCATTGCTTCCAGGAACGCACGGTCCTCGGACAGACGGAACGCGGAGGTGTTGCCGTTCAGATCGGCCAGGGCCTTATCCACTTCGGCGTATGCTTCCAGCATGCCTGCGGAGTCTTGGACCTGCGCGGTCTGAGACTTCGACTTCGCAACACCGTAGTTCAGCTTACGCCAGGTTGCGGACGGGAGGCCGGTACGAACAGTGGTACGGTGGCCAGTGGGAAGGTTGCCCTCTACGACAGTGGCGTCGTTGAGGATTTCGTTGTCTTCGTTGAGCATTTCAACGATGGTGCCAACCTTACCATCCGGGTCAGAGCGCTTTGCTACGTCAGCGTAGGTAGGGTTGTTGTTTCCGATAGTCGCCATGGTTTACTCCTTGGTCGGTTTAGATCAGTTCATATCAGGGTACAGGGTTTTTGCGGGATCAGTTTCGCCTGAAGAGCCACCTTGTCCGGTGTGGAAGTTACCCTCCCCAGCGAGCTTCCCAACGCGGTAGAAGAAACGCACCAACTCTGGGTGATCGCCCAGGCCGGTCTGGTTAAGGACTTGACGCAACTCCGGGGAACCGAACTCGTTGACCGCAGTGGCCACGTGTTTCATGTTCTCGTTGAAGGCTTGGCCTCCGAACTCCTCATCGTTGCGAGCGTCCTTGACCCACGTTTCACGGGTTTCAGTCCAGGCTTTCTGCTGATCTTCCATCATCGACTTGACTTCCTTCGCGTGGAAGTCAACCAGCTCTTGTGCGTGCTCTTGGCTAAGGTCCCACTCCTTCGCGAACTCCTGGAAAGATTCCAGGGCCTCGGGATTGATGTTGAATCCTTCGGGTACTTCAAAGTCTTCGTAGGATTCTGGGGCGCCTTCGTACTCCTCTTCCCCGTCGCCCTCGCCTTCGCCTTCACCTTCACTGGGTTTGCCTTTATCACCAGGCTGCCCTTCGCCTGCGCCTTCGCCGCCCGCGTCGTCGGCTGCAGCGCCTCCATCCGGATTGCCGTCACCTGCAGCCCCGGAACCTTCCTCGACTCCACCAATCAAAGATCCACCAGCAGCTCCGGCGCCGTCGCCTTCGCCACCGGCTTCTTCGTCAAAAAGCGGAAACATGGAATCGTTAAGAATTTTCTGCCACATCGTTGTCTACCTCATCGTTTTCGTCTTGTGCTCGTGCTATCGCTTCGCGTTCCATCAGTTGATAGGACGCCATGGCGTGCTCGTGAAGGTCAGCAATTAGCCGGAGCCCGATAGACCGGCGACCTTCGTTGAATGCGGTGTCAGTTGGTTCAGGTGCGTAGGATGATTGGAACACCCCACACATGGACAGGTGGTCCCACACCCAGGCCCTGCCGTCTTCAGTTTTCATCAGCGCCTGGATGCGACGCCGCTCTGTGTTGTGATCAACGCTCACTGCGGTTGACCCACACCAGGTTGGTTACCTACACCGGTGACCTGCTGCACGGCGTCAGCTACCACGTTGCGCTCGTCAGTCTTGATCGATCCAGCTGCAGCGGCAGCCTTCGCGGACTCAGCCATCATGGCCATCTGCTTCTGCTGCTCAGCGGCTTCAGCACGACCCTTGCGGATCTCCTCGACTTCATCGTCTTCACGGATCAGCTTCGGGGTGGTACCGATAGAGTCGGTGTACTCCTCGATAGCCTCGTCGAAGTTGAACTTGTCAAGTACACCCGGCGCCTCACCAGAGGCAGCTTGGATCTGCGCGAGTCCACCCAGGTAGGTGGCCGTGCGTTCCAGGGAGTTTATGGCGATGGCCTTCTGTGCTTGCGCCAGGATGGAGATGTACTCCACCTTCAGGTCCTGATCGTCCAACTCAGGCGGCGGAGGCGGGACCAAGCCAGCGCGCAATGCGATCTGGAAGACACGATCTATAACCGGATCAAGCAGCTCGTCTTCCAGGCGTTCAAGCACCGGGCCAAGCATGATCAGCTTCTCTTCATGACGCTCCTCGATCTCACGAGCGGTGATCTCACGGCGATCGGAACGCGCCAACATGAGGAACAGATCCTCGTAGAACGCACGACTGATGCGGTGCTTAGTCTCTGCGATGTCTTCAATGAGGTTGCGCAGGTCGAATTGTACGTTGAACGCTGGTTCGAATCCGCGCATGCCCTGCTGGCCGTCGTAATAGGTTACGCCGCCAGGTACGGTAGTTTTGTGCGTGTGGCGCAACGCGGTCGGTGCCACCATTGGCGGACGCACCTGCTTGTGAATGCCTTCACCCTTCCAGCGCTGCATGGTCTGCAACTGAACAACATCACCGAGGGCGTCCATGCCAGGTGAGGCTCCATACGTGTCGGTTCCGTTCACGTCCCAACGAGGGGCAACGAACGGTTTCTCCTGGAAGCCATTGAGCTGCAAGATCGGGTAGTCGGTCGTGTCACCGCGCTTCTCCCAGTATACGGAGCGCCACGGTTTGTCTGCCACGAACCCAGACTCTGGCCCGTCATACCCAAGGTCGTCCAGGTTTGGCTCGAGTGCATGGCGAACGGTCACCGGTTGGTTGTAGTTCCCGTTCTCATACTGCTGTTTGACCGAGGCGCTAACGCGCTTAAGGCCAAACTTCTCGACTACCATCTTTGCCGTCATCGGGATGTCACGGTAGATCGTGTCAACCTGCAGATTAGCGCCAAGGCCAAGAGCGTACGAACCGACAGTTATCGGGAATCCACGAATCACGTCATCGTAGTCCGTGATGATGTTCGCAGGTGCTGTGCCAAACACGCCTATCTCTTTGTACACGGTGTGCAGCGTGTTGTATAAGTTCGAGCGTGCCAGGATCTCGCGAAGGCGGATCTCCACGGCGTAGAGCCAGTCACGGACAGGTCCGTACTGCTTCATTTCCGGGTCAGGCGTATCAAGGCGGAACCACGGCCGGGCCGGAGACGTTAGCCCGGCCATCATTCCAGACGCAAGGGTTCGAGCGGCCAGGGTGCCGCTGTTGTCGATGATGTTGTTGTGCCTCTTGGTACCGTCATTCCGATCGGTATCGAGGAAGCGTCCGCGGCGCGGCAGGATGTTCTCTTGAAGCTCCTTCCAGTGACCAATGTAGCTGGAACGGTCCTTCTCAAGCTCTGTCATGCGCTTGTTCAGGCGGACTCTGAGATCTGTTTCAGCCACCGATCAAGGTCCCCGTTCCCTGGGCAGTGGTGGCCGGCGTCAATAGCCCGGATGCAGCAGACTTGGACGCGCCCTTAGCCTGGTTGGCTCGGTATGCGGCCGTCTGCTTGTCTTTCGCACGCGCAGCTTTCACACCTTCCGCTACCGGTTTCGGATCAGGCGGCGGCGCTTCTGGCAGCGGCGGAGGCGTTGGACTTTTGACATTCATACACATGTATTATTCCTCTTGGCCTAGTAGAGCTGCCGAGCGCCTGCGCTTCTTGACGCGGCCGGTGCTGGGTTTCGGTTGGGCTTCCTTGGTCCCAAGAGCGGTTACCGAGCGCTCTCTGCGCAGGGCCTCTCGCTGCGGAGTCATAACACGGTTCCGCATTTCTCGTAGTGCGGCAGCGTGCTTGTCCCAGCCCTCGTCATAAGTCACCTCGTATGGCCGGTTTCCGCGGCGCCCGGTGCGTTTGACCATCACCATCCGCTCCAGCGGTACGTCTCGACCCTCACGGTCCTTGGTCGTACCAACCTGCACCTTGGTCCATTGGTCGTAATTTGCGCCGATCAGGCTTTCCTTGGTGACGCCTGGGAGATCAGGGTCGCCCACCACCGTTGCCTTGGTCAACGGATCCGTTCGCTGTTGTCCCTTTCCGCGTGTGTTACGCGTCGGCTTGTAGATCTTGTCGTTGACTGGTCGACGCATGCACTTTTCCTCCCTTTCTCGTTCCAACCTTATCAAGAATCATTCTCACCTGTCAATGAGAATTGTTCGTATAAGGGTCATAGTCGTCGGGTATGGTGGTCTCTACGCCGTGCTGAATCCCAACCCTGTGTAACTTGTGTCGCGTGTGGTCGTCGCGCTTCTGAACATCGATGGCCGCCATGCACACCGCATCAGACCTGTCCGGTGAGCGTCCGATCTCATCCTTGACCTTGTCCTTACCCCACACCAGGATGCCGTTGGCATTGAGCTGGAACTTGTGTGCTGCCAGCTCTGCCATGAGGTCGTCATCTGGGGGTAGGGCGATGCCGGTCTCGTTGTTTGGGTCGAGCAGCCAGCGCAGGTGCCAGTACATGTACGCGCGCTTGTTGGCGAACCTCAGTCCATCGATCATGCCAGGGGCACGCTCTGAGTTGTTCCACCCGATCATGTGCAGACCCTGGAGGTTTCCGATGTCGACAACACTGCTACCGATGCCGATGATGTCGGTGTTCACCGGGGCGTCGTCTTGGCGCTCTGCAACGATCAGGCTGACCACAGTCTGGCCGTCTGGGGTGGCGCCGCCGGGGTACAACTTCAGCTCGTCGAACCACAGGTCCTCGTACTTGGGGGCGATGACCGTGTTGTCCATGCCGCCTCGCGCCGGGTCCACACCCATGACCAGCATCTCGCCTTTGGCCTTCTTGGTGGTCTTCTTCTCCCAGCGATCCTGGGCTGCCACGATCCAGTTGGTTGGGATGACCTGGTACGGGTCGTCATCACTGAAGGCGTTGAAGTCGCCCTTCAGCATCTGTGAGCGCAAAGGCTCTGGCAGCGACTGAAGCTGCTGTTTGTATCCTGTAGCCATGTAGACGGGGTTATCCTCAACCTTGGAAGGGATGAATGTCAGCGATCGCGGAATGATGACCTCCCCGTCCGCATCGATCTGCGGCTCTGGTTCAAGGAGAAACTTCATCGCACCGTTATCGTCGCGATAGTAGTAGGCCAGCTCACCTGGCTCGACTTTGTTGTACAGGGGGTTGTTCCGATCCAACCAGGGTCCCCAGTATTTCTTGACCCACAAACCCTCTGGCCGTGTCGGCGGGTTTCCCGTGGCCACGGTGCGCACGCGCTGCTTGGGGTCTGACGAGCGCTTCCAGCCGTTGAGGAAGTTGTACTGCGCCTCGATGAAGTGGGTGATCTCGTCGAACCCCTTCAGGTCGTGCGGGCGGCCCTGATACTTTTCCTCGGAACCTGGGTCCTTCACAGCCCCGAATTCGATCAGCTTGCCATCATGTTTCCAGATCTTGTCCTGGCCGCTGTACCCGTTGCGGTCCCCGATGATCTGGCTCATTCGCTGGAGGATGCCCACCAGCTGGGTTGCTTCACGACGGTAGATGATCGTGTGCTGGTGCTGGGTCAGTGAGAGCCCGATCAACAGGTCAGACTTACCACCACCAGCGGCACCGCCGTAGAACAGCTCGTCCGCCTTGCAGTGCAGCGCCTGGATCTGTGGCCCAGGGAAGGGCTCCCAGATGGCCATGCCGATGTTGAACATGTCCTCGATCAGGAGCAGGTCCTCACCGCTGAAGGCGTCAGGGTACTTTTCCAGGGCGTCGTATACCACGCGCTGGGCCTGTGTATCCCTGCCATCCTCGACAAGGCGCATGGCCTTTTGGAGCATCTTGACTACATCCAATCGTCTTCTCCCTCGGGCTCCACCTCGACCTTCTCGTATTCGCCCTCAATGGCGTTGATCTGCTTCTCCTCCATGCTCGCCAGCAGCCTGGCCATCAGTACCTTGCGCTCAGGGTTCTCGACCTCTCGCTTGGTCATGTCAACGGCCTGCTCGGTGCGATCTTTCCAGTTCTCCGGGTCCAGGTTCTTCAGCTGGAATGCGATGTTGTTCTCCTCGCAATACTTCATGACCTTGAGCCTGGCCGTGTCCAGCACGTGCTTGAAGTCCTCACCGTCGTACCCCTCGTACTTCTTCAGGGCGGTGAGGCTGGAGAATCCCAGGTGTAGCGCCAGGCCCGACAGTGTTGGCCTGCCAGGCGTCTCGCCCCCGGGCTCGTAACCCTCGAAATACTCGTCAGCGTGTTTCTGCATCAGGCTGGCTGACTGGTACCGTCTACGCTGCAGTGCCATTCCAATACCTCGGCTTCACAGGTCCAATGTGGATGGCCAGGATGTACAACACATCCGACAGCCGGTTGATGTACTTCAGGGTATCGTGGTCGATCTGAACGCCAGGCCCTGTGGCGGCCAGCATCTGTCGCTCCACACGTCGTGCGATTGCTCTCGCCAGGTGTAGCGTCCCTGACGTTCTGCCCTCCGGGATGATGAAGCCCTCCAGGGGCTCCTCGTACTGGTCGATCAGCCGCTCCAGGTATTGTACGTCGCCATCGTTGATGTACACCTTGCCGGTGTACAACTGGGCGCCAATATCCAGCAGCTGGTTTTGGATGGCGATAAGGTGCTTGCCCACCTCAAGGTTGAACAAGTCGCCAACGGCCATCCCGATGGCCGCGTTGAGCTCGTCCAGGGTGCCCACCACCTCGCAGAATGCGCTGTCCTTGAGCACCCTCCCGCTTGGCCCGTCAGTCATGCCGGAGTCACCGGTCTTAGTGCATACGCTCATCGCTTCATCTCCCGCACGTAGATGCGCCAGGCCAGGAACAGAATGAGTAGTCCCCAGAAAATGTCCACCACAGTCATGATGTCCCAATGCGTCATAAATCCTCCCGTACGGGGCTAAATGCCCCGCAATGTGTCAGAAAAGCTGCGTGTTTTTACCGTACGGGGCAAGCCCCGCCGGCACACTCCTGGTCCTCGAGCTCGTCGAAGCTGTTGGCCGCGTCGATGTCCACCGGCTGCAGTTGGTCAACATACTCGTCATAAACCTCCTTGGTGACCACTTCCTGGGGGAGGTACACGTAGCCCAGGTCCTTGGCCGTCTTGGTCGGGTCGTTGCGGTACAGGAAGCTCACGCCGACGTAGATGTCCCAGTTTGTGAGCAGCCAGGTGATGATGTCTGGCACCTCGTCCGGGCTGTAGCTGATGGTTGCGCTGACGTTCTGGTGGCACCAGTTCTCCTGCAGCATCTTGTACCGGTCCAGCTGGTCCACAGCGCTTTCGAGGTTCACTTCCTTGCCGTCCACCTTGTCGAACGGCACATCAGCCCACTCAACGGGCAGGGTGATCAGCACGCCGCTGGAGTCGGTTGGGTGGTCGAACACCCGATAGCCGGCGGCACGCATCTTGGCCACCAGGGGGTCGTGCTTGCTGAACATGACGTTGTTGAAGATGTACCGGCCCAGGGGCTTGTGCTTGCCCTCTGTGGTGTCCATCACCTTGGACAGGGTGCCAGATGGCTTGATGGTGGTCACGTTCTTCGGGCGTGGCATGTCCAGCTCGTCCGCCATGCTGTAGGCGGCGTGGGTGGACTCGCGCTCCAGGGCCTTGTAGTCGTATGGACCCATGTCTGGGCGTCGGGCGATACCTGTCAGCCCCACACCGCACAGGCGCAGGAAGTCGTTGTTCAGGTGCCAGGCCTCCTGGAGGATGCCGTCCTTGAGGTTGACGCAGGTCTGGCGGTAGTTCGCTCGTGCTGCAATGTACGCGGCGCGGTGCAGGCCCGCGGTGTCCCCGTGGAACTTGCCAATGTCGATCTCGACGAGGTTGCAGAAGGTCTTGTTGCCCAGCAGGATCTCAGCGCACGGGTTGGTCCCCTTGTGCCAGGGAGCACGCTTGCGGGATGCCTCGGCGTTGATGAAGCCTGGCTCTGACCCGCCGGCGTCCATCATCATGTCGAAGATCTCCTCGAGCTCTGAACGCTCTGGCTTGTCGAAGAACATCAGGCTGTTGTTGGACATCGCCCGCTGCGGGTTGCCCTCCCACCAGTCCTTCTTGGCAACAGCGAACTCGCGCCACTCCTCTTCCCCGTACACGTGCAACGCGATCTCGGCACTGCGGCGGGAGGACAGGATGGTGCCCATCCAGTTGACAACGTCCAGGATGTCGATGCGGGTCAGCAGGCTGCCGGCTCGCTTGGACAGGATGGCCGCTATGGCCGGGTAGGCGTTGGCGATCTGCTCGTCACCACTGGAGATCCAGCCGTATCCCTTGAGGCGCTCACCTGCAGGGCGTATCTGGCTCAGGTCGATGATCAGCTTGTCAGCCGGGTACTTGCCAGCCAGGAGCTTGCCGATCGACTTGGCCCAGGCCTCCGCGGAGTCACCGATCGCGATGGTCCAGGTCTTGGTCTCCGGATCCCAGGTCTCGACATTATGCTCGTTGCCGCCCTTGCCCTCTCGGGTGGAGCGGATGACCTGGACGTCCTTGATCGGCTTGGCGAAGCCGGTCAGCTGGCCCACGATAGGGCGGAAGCCGACGCCGGTGCCTTGCAGCAGCAGCCACAGCACGTCCACCGCATCGTACACGGTCTCCACGTGGGTGAAGCTGCAGTTGAACTGTGAAGACTCGCGTTCCTTGGCGACGTCTGTGCCACCCAGCCACAGGGTGCGACCGGATACTGAGATCTTGCGTTCGATCATCAGCTGGCGCAGCTCCTCCAGCTCGTCCTTCTGGTGGCTGGTCAGGCGTGCACCCTTGGCCCGCTCCCACAGCCAGCGCTGGTGGTGGATGACGCGGTCAACGGTATCGGACCAGGTCTCGAATTTGTCCCCAGACTCGTCCAGGGGTCGGTTGTACGTGCGCCGGGTTACGACTTGTGCGCGGATGCTTGGTTCCATGTGTGTCCTCTTGTTGTGGTTTCAGGGCCAACGCCTCCGGACTCGGGGGCGCCGACCACAGGTTGATGGGTGGGAAGGTGAAGGCTGGCCAGTGCATGGTCAGTCCCGCAGGCGGATCACCCAGGCCTTGAACCTGGACCACTGGTACCGAACCCAGGTCCGTCCAGGCTTCGGTGTCCAGTTGCTGGGTGGGCGTTCGTAGGGTGACCCCGCCGTGCAGGACCAGCATGGCTCCTCGTTGATGGTGGAGGTGATGTGCTTGCAGTTGCGGCATGTCTTAACCATCAGTCGCTCTCCAGCTGTTGGTTTTCCACGCATGGGTTGTACAGTTCTGGCCCGGCCATTGTCAGGTCCAGCGGCTCGACCTTCGGCTCCCACTGCACATTGGCGGCAGCTCGGTCCCTGGCCTCGGCCTCCAGGCGATCGATCTCTCGCTGGGCGAACCACAGCACCTTACGCATGTCCCGCAGGTCGTCACTGTGGGGGCATGTGCCGCGGCGGTAGCAGGCCTTGAAGATGTTGCCCAGGGCAAAGTTCATCTGCCTGTGCTCGATCAGGTCCTGCAGGTCTGTGGCGCCTTCGGGGATGCCGTACTGCGAGGGCGTGCTGCCCCCTGGCTGTTCGTCAGTGTGGCGTCGGTTGTGTTCAGTCATCGTGGTCTCCGATAATGACGGTTTCGGGGTCAACAGGGTACGCTGGCGTTCCCCTGGTGTTGCGCCCAGGCCCTTGTCCCTCGGCTTCGAAAGCGTGAGCGCTGGAGGGGCAGGCGGCACGGGTGGCGGGCCCAGGAGCGGGTTCCAGTCCGAGGGCTTCCGGGTTTCGGATGTCTCCGACTGGCACCTTGTACGGCACCCCAGATACACGGACCATGGCGGGGGCATCGCGGCTGCCAGCAGGCCCATGATCACCAGTATCATGCCCAACAGTAACAGCAACCCCTCCATTGTCCTCGCCCTCTGTAAGCGTCTCTGCGCCGTCTTCGTCGTCATCCTGCCACTGGTACACTGCCAGTAGGCCTTCCGCCTCGTACAGGAGCTCCTGTAGCTCCTCAGGGGTCTCCTGGACCCCCAGGATGTGCTCAAAGCTGAAACACACGTCAGATCCGCCGGATTCACGGGGCAACACGCACCAGGCGTGCTGCAGGTCCACCAGGGCCACCTTGCCGTCGAGTGTGGTCACCGTGATCATGGGATCACCGGAAAGTCAGGTTGCTTCACCGTGACCCGCTGCTTGCCCGCTGCCAGGACACAGGCCGCGGTCAGCAGGCCGTCGCTGCTGTACATGCCAGGCAGCTCGTTCTCTGCCAGGGTTCTCAACATCGCCAGGTTGAGCATGATCTCCTGCTCGAGCGCCTCGTCAGGATGCGCGTCATAGGCCTTCGCCAGCTCGTCGTAGGTCTGCATGGTTACACCTCGCGCTGGTGAAACAGGCGGTACAGCCAGCTGCGCCGCTTCACCAGGTACTTGGCCTGGACCGCCGGCTGCCCCTCAGGCGTCACCCCGTGTTCAGTGCAGGTCAGAACCAGGCGATCACCAGGCTCCGGGATCTCGCCCCCGATGAACAGGCTGGCCAGTTCGGGAACCGTCGGGGCCACAAACATCATGGCCAGGTTCTGCGGCTGGCGCTGTTGCGCAGCCAGGACATGCTTCAGGTCTTCGGCGTTCTGTGCAGCAGGTTGCGCCTCGCTCGTCTCTGCCAGGTCTGGCTCGCCAGTCAGCTCGTCCAGGATTTCGTCGTTGGTCATGTCTTCCAGTTTCTTCGTCATCGTCGTCTCCTCTTCAGTCTTCCAGGTTTGCGTGGTCCCGATCTCCACATCCAGGGCTAATCGTCATTCCCCGTTTGGGGGGGAATGAATGGGGGAACCCCCTAAAGGGGATTCTCCCCCAATTCTCCGTTTCGTTCTCCGTTTTGTTCCCCGTTCACTGAATCACGTTATAAATCAATCACTTAAACGGGGAATTCTCCGTTATTCCCCGTTTTCCCCGTTCAAGGCCAATTTCACCACCTGATGAGCCCCGTTTTCCGCCACCTCGAAGTGCTTGAACAGGTGTTGTTTTGCACGTTTGCGGTGATGCTTCTGCATGGCAAAAGACTCCTCGCCGTGGTGCTCGGCAACCCAGGCGCCCATCACAGAATTGTACTGACCCTGGTTCAAATCCGTGTTCCCGCACTCGATCAGTTTGTCACGCATGGCCTGTTCCAGCTCGACCAGGTCAGCTGCGTAGCTGTCCTCGGCTTTGACGTCCACATCCAGGTAAGGGGCAGACTCGGGTCCGAACTCAGTCTCCATGCCCGTGGCGATCGTCTTCAGGATGAACTGCTTGTGCCAGCCGAAGGATCCCAGGGAGCGCTGCTTGCTGCACTCGACAGTCCTGGCTGAGCCCTCGCCCTTGCTGACCCAGAACTGGGTGTCCAGGTCACCTTCGATGACGCCGGATCCACGAGACTTCTGGCCGGTCAGGGCGCCGCCCTTGGGTGGGTGGTGGATGTGCATCATGTGGCACTTTGTCTTGGCCACCAGGCCGCGCAGCGTCATCACCAGGGCGCCCACCCTTTCCTCGTCAGAGGTGGACATGCCGGGGGTTGCGGCGGCCAGGGTGTCGACCACGATCAGGCCAGGCTTCAGGTCCATGTACACCGGCAGCAGCCAATTCATCCAGGCCTGGGGATCCGTCAGCGGTGGGATCTCATGACCTTTACCAGGTAGCACGTGAAAGTTCGATGGCAGCTGGCGACCCAGGGCACGCCAGGCACGTACACGCTGGGCCATCGCGCTCAGGCCTTCGTACGCCAGGTACAGCACCGGGGCGGGCTTCACGCGGTGGCCGAAAACCTTCTGGCCGGTGGCCACGGCGTAGGCCATCTCCATGGCAAAGAAGGTCTTGCCAGCACCAGGCTCGCCCGACACCTGGCTGGTCTGGCCGCGCGCGATCAGGTCCTCGATCAGCTGCTTGGGTGGTGGCGTGTGTGCCAGGTCCAACAGTGTCGGGATGTGCGACGCCTCGTCGGCAGGCTCAGGATCATCAGGTACAGACTCGAAACCCTCCAGGACCTCGTCATCGTCCAGGTCCGGGAAGTCCTCAGCTGATGCCGGCTTGCTGGTTGGCTTGATGCGGATGCCCTGTGCCTTGGCCATGTCGAAGATGGTCCGCAGGGTGATCTCGCGGCCGGCGCCCTTGCCGAATCCGTGCCATTTACCATCCAGCTCAGAGGCCTCATAGTTGGGCAGCTCAGCACTGGCCTTGTGCCAGATCTCGAGCCCCCGGTACTCGCCCTCAAACTGGTGGTGCAGCGCCATGCCCAGGTCCAGCCAGGGCTTGTAGCCGATCATCTCCGGGTCACGCTGGCACAGCTCGACGCAGATTCGCTCGATGTCCTCGTCATCGTCCTGGACCGGCTCCTCGGTGTACTCACCCACCTCCGGGCGGACCTTGTCCAGTGCCTCCAGCAGCCCCTTGGAGGTGTGCTGGCCAACCGTCTCGAACCCCTCCAGCACCTGGCCCGTGAAGGTCACAAACCGGCCTGACTCCTGGGTGTACACTTCCAGGCCACGTTCATGATTAATGAACGCGCCACAATCTGACATGACGACAGCCCGGAGGCCTCGCCCGCTGGGGCTGACCTCAACGTAACCCGCATGCTGGGCGATGTCCCAGGCCCACGCGTCCGGACCCTCCTCGTCGCTGTAGCACTTGTCGAAGTCCAGGATGGTGATGTCCTTGTGGAACCCGGTCATCACGAAGCCGACACCCGAGAAGCCGCCCTCCTCATATGCACGCGCAGCGTCCTTGAACGACATCCAGGTGTGGGGCTTGTTCACCGCCGCCATGCTGCCGTTGCGCTGCACTGGCTGTTTGGCCACACGGCCATCGTCCATCACCTTGGCACGCCACACGACCCACCTCTTCTCGCGGGTGAGCTCCGGCGGCATGTTCTCGAACAGGGGCTCGAGGCCCCACCCGATATTGGACATAGTGGCTCCCATCAGTGCCGCACCACGTTTTCTGGCACGACCTCTTGTTCTCCATCATCGGCCATCAGGGCGGCGATCGTGTCTGTGGCGCACATAACGTAACCACCCAGCCAGCCCAGGAACAGGTTCGCGTCCAGGGATTCACCGTTTACAATCATTCGCTTGATCGTGAGTTCGAATTCTGTCCCCGGTCCGTACACCAGCTCCACCCCGAGCATCTGCACCGGGTCGTCCAGGTCTTCCCTGGTAGCGGCTCCAGACAGCACAGAAAGCTCGATCGTGCCATCAGGGCACACGGAAGCCAGAGCCCCAGACGCCAGGCTGTGGGCTTGTTCTATCGTGATCATTACGTTCTCCTTTCTCTCGTTCCAACCTTACCAGGCGACCATGGGACCCTGTCAAACCTGTCAAGGGTTGTTGAGAACGGTTCCCATCAGGAATTAATTTCACGAATTGCTTGACATTCCGAAAACAGCCCCTATACTGGCCACTATGCCAGGGAGGCAAGCGGACTGAAGAGTAAGGAGGGCACCCCGAACGCCCAGGTCCAAAAGGTACGGGGGAGACGAGAGGCTACTCGAGCCAAGACGTCTACCGGCCAGGGTCCCAGTAGGACC
>Ga0180434_10003435_pt1 | contig 20191 bp, 11 predicted proteins | sample SS_ome_7_FD_132453 | JGI IMG/M metagenome (GOLD analysis project Ga0180434, IMG submission 132453) | Hypersaline lake sediment archaeal communities from the Salton Sea, California, USA - SS_1_D_2 metaG | ecosystem: Environmental > Aquatic > Non-marine Saline and Alkaline > Hypersaline >...
TGTCGGCTGCGACCGCGTGCAGTGCGAAGGTCGTGAGCTGGTCGGGCATCGTCACGGGCACTTCAGCCAGCCCATCGGCGTCGGTAACCACCGACCCAGCCCAGAGGACCGTATCCGCAAAGTGCTTGCGGACGATAGTCTCAGCCAGTGCGGGGGCTTCTTCGGCAGCGCTCTTGTCCATGCGACGACCGTCAGCCGCCTCGCCTGCCGCCGGCAAGGCCATTTGATCTGTATCGCCAAAGAACTCGCCCTTTGCGCGCCGCAGACCTGGGTGGCCGCCCCTGTATGCCAGCTGCGTCAGCGAAGGCGGGCCGGCGAAGCTGTTGGACGTCTGCACACGGTGCGGGCGGACGTATCCGTAGAATGCCTTTTCGATCGCCTTGCGGAACTCGGGCTGGATGTAGTAGACGCTCGAATCCACCATGAACAGCGTCACCTGGCCGACTACGGGCTTGCCGGTCTGCACGTCGGTGAGCTTGACGCGAACGGTGGCCTTTTCCCGAGGCTGGTACTTATTATCCTCGCCGCCGCCGAGGTCCCCCCTGCTCATCTGCGTCTCGACCTTCAGGAACTGGTGCGTCGGCGGGACGACGATCTTCTTGCTGTCGGCGTAGAGCTTGTTGTCCCGCAGCAGCGTGCCCGTGAGGGTGAAGTTCGGGCACAGCTTGCGGTCGATTGGAATCTCGACGAGCTTCGAGTTGCCCGGAACGTGGACTATCTGCCGGAAAAGCAGGTCGTCAGCCTCCCCGGTAAGCAGGACGTAGCTGTCGGTGTGGTTGGTGTTGATAAGGACACTCATCGTCTGGCCGATCTCGTACTGGTCGGACGATGGGATAAGCTGCAGGTCGTTGTAGGCGTAGTGGGCCTCGACGCCCGTCTTGGAGGCGATCCACAACTCGCAGGAACCCTCGACGCCCTTCCGGGCCGCGTTTTGGTTGCCCTTGGGCGGGAGCATCTTCTCACGAACGATCACCTTGATCTGCCCGGTCAGGTCCGGGACGAACCGCACCGAAGCCCGGCCGGTGTCGGAAACTTCCACCTCCCCGGCGTAGACCTTCTGGGCGAGTTTCTCTTCGAACTCGACGCGCTCGTTGCCTTTGTCGTCCTTGACGAGCTTGCGGATGCGTTCGATCCGCCAGGCCTCGACGGTGAACCGGCCCGGTACGGGTTTTTTGTTGGGGTCTTCGGTCTTGATGAGAATCTCGACGCTGTCGCCCGGGCCGTAGACGCTTTGGGCCGGCTTCGGGTAGACAAAGAACGGCGCGTGCGTGACCTTGACCTCCCCGCCGCCTCGAATCACGCGGCGCGAGGCGTCGGTGACTTCGGCACTGACGACGAACTTCAGGTCCAGTTCCTCGTGACCCTTGATGGCGTCGGCCTTGACGGTGACGAACGCTTCGCCGTTGGCATCGGTGCGGATGGTGCCGTCGGCGGCCAATTCGTCAAAGCGTGGGTGCCACCAGGGCCGCCAGCGACGGCGCCCATAGCGGAGTTCGTCGTAGTACCACCCCCACCGCCGGGGCCATTCGTAGCGGTGCGTGTAGCTCTGCTTGCGAATGCGGAACTTCACCTCGGCGTTAACGACCGGCTGGCCGAAGTAGTACCGCGCAGCGATCTTGATCTTCATCTCGTCGCCAATGCGGTAGTCAGCCTGGCCCGGCTCGATGGTGACCTTGAACTCGGGCTTCTTGTATTCCTCCACGCGAAACTGGTTGCCGCCTACGTGCCACCGTTCGTAGCGGTCGCCCGCGACGAGCACGCGGATGTTGTAGAGCCCCAACGGCTGGCTGGCGTCGATCTTCAACTGACCTTCGGCCGCGCCGAACTTGTCCGTGACCAGGTCCTTGGTGTAGATGGTATCGCCCTTGGGGTTGCGGATCTCCACGCGCACCTTGGTATCGGGGAGGTTCTTGTACTCGCCTTCGGTGTTTCGGCGGATGATCTGCTTGAAGTGCACGCTGTCGCCAGGCCGATATACAGGCCGTTCGGTAAAGCCGTACACCATGTACTGCCGGCGATAACCCCACCAGCCCCAGCTGTATCCGCCGGGGGCGCAGAGGGCCTGGTCGTCGCCCTTCCTCGCACCTACTATCCATCGGACCCAACGGCGACGAGGGAGCTCCAACTCCGCCAAGCCCGCATCATTGGTCTTGCCGGCAGCGCGGTCGAACTTAGGCTGATGGTTCTGCGTGTCCCAATGTCGCGTGACAGCCACATCGGCTCCGACAACAGGGGCGGAGTCTTGCACGTCGTTGACGAAGATAATCGTCTCGTCGGCGTCCGTCTTGGCAACGGCTGCGATATTGCTGAAGACGACCAGGCAATGGCCTTGCGTCTGTTTGCCATCGGCGTTGACGCCCTGGGCCGTGATGAGATATGCGCCGGTCTCGTTGATAGGCACGTCGATGGCGACGGTGGTCTGCTTTGCATCCTCGCCGCTTGCGAGCGGCAGATGCTGATACCACTGGTGTTTGCCGGCATCGGGTGTATCAAACGCCCAAGTGGCTGCGACCGGGCCGTCCATCTTCCGCATGACGTCAACGGCGTCGTGAATGGTTCGCATCCTGCCGACCGCCTCGACGAGGTCGATCTTGCGGGCAGTGATGTGAAGCTTGCGGACGTTGCGAATCTGCCAGTAGAGCTTGGCCTCCTGGCCTGGCAGATAGGTCGTCTCCACGCCCAGCGCCACCTGCGGGGCCTTGATGTGCTCGACTCGCTTTCGGGCCTGCTTGGCCAGGTCGTGGGCAGGGTAGTTCTCGAATACCAGGCGGTACTCATCGACGGCTTCGACGAACTTGTTGAAGTTCTCCAGCAGCTCGCCAATGCGATATTGCGCGTGCGGAGCGGAGGCGGTCTTGGCAAAGTCCTTCACGCAACGACGGTTCAACTCGATGGCACGCGCAGCTGCGCCCCAGTCACCCGGTTCCGCCGCTCGCTCACCGGCCAGCAACAGCGCCTTGGCCCGGCGGCCATCGTCGATCTTCATCGCGGCGATGCGCTCGTAAAGACGAATGGCCTCGTCAATGCCGGCTTGGCGTTTGGCCTGCCAATCCAACGGCTTGTCGTCGGGGCGTGCCTGCTGTTGGACGGGCAGAATGTTGTGGTCGCGTCGCAGCAGCTCGGCTGCCTTGAACAGAGCGTCGGCTGCGTCGGTGAGGCGGTCGGCCTTTTCGTAAAGCTCAGCCGCTTTGATGTACGACTCGAAGGCTGGCTTCCTCGGCCAGCGCCGGGCGCGGAAATCACCCAGCGAAAGCCAGAGATCTGCGTCTTCGCTGTGTGCGCAGTCGTCAGCCATGATCTGCTTGGCGTATTCCTCGGCGCGGTCGTCGCGCAGCTGGCACAGGCTCAGCGTGCGGAGCCGCTGAAGGCTGCGCAACAATGGCTGCGCCGGCGCAGCCTCCATCGCCTTGTCGGCCAGTACCAGCGCCTGCTTGTAGTTGTGCCTGTCGTATTGGGTCTGCGCTCGCTTGAGTAGGTCGTCCACGTCCTCGGCCGCCCAAAGACCAGCCGACAAAATGCACAACCCAGCCAGCGGCAACAGAACTCTCGGTGCCCAGCGACTACGGATGGTGGCCATGGGTATCTCCTCGTGTTTATCAAAACCGACGGTCACAGCACAGGAGCTTGGACGCCCCGAACGACAAAAGGTTCCCGTAATACGCGACGTGAATGCCCCGCCGTCATGCAAACCCACGCGCGGGCGTTGCCTGCAATTCTAGCCGCAACGTTTCACAACTGCACGCCTAGTGTCCCTGTCGCCCCCCTGTAAGATGCATTTCGATGACATGGCCCGAATGAGATTGCCCCTCTCGACCCGCGCAATAAAAAGGGCGGCCTGCGGCTGGCGCGCGGGGGGAGACGCGCCAAGATAATCACGCAGGGCCACCCAAGTTTGGCTTAGTCAGCACCGTTATCGACAGAATCCTATCGCCGCCATGAAGAATATGCAACGCTTAACCGCCGCATATTCTTGCCTGCCATTGGTTTCAAACCGGCTACCCCAGGACACGCCACTAGCAAATACCGCGCACAGGCCCGCCATATTGAACTCGACGCCATGGCGCTGCCCACACGCGCCAACATGTTGACATAACGAAACGCTGCTTTTCGTAAACATGTAGCGAAAGCCCTATACCAGTCCATAATAGCTGCACTTAAGGGCCTCTGTGGCGCAGGAGTGTTGCTTTCTGGCCACAGGCTGCCCTTCGGATGGCACACTGTGCTGGCATCCCCCAGACGCACCTATCCACTTGCCCCAGTATGCTTTAGGGGCCGCCACCCAAGGCCCAGCCCGAGCGTCTGGCATTTCAGGCACCGAATTTGCTTGTAGAGAGGTGAGGGTCTGCAGTTCGGAGGCCCAAAGGAGAGGAAACGGCGGCACAGCCGACGGGTTGTCTGCCGTTACGAATGGAGGGCCGAGTCGAACCAATCCAGCCGGATCGACTCGGTTTTTTTTGCGCTCATGCAGGCTGCGACCCCGGCCCGCCTGCTTTTCTGGTTTGCCGAAGCGACGGCTGGGACATGGCCAGCCGTTTCGGCAACAAAGCGGGCCCCGCCATGCGAGGCCCGATTGGATGCGTTCGCTGCAGGACGCAAGACTATTTTCGTTCGCGCAGCATCTTCAGCTTGTATTGCGTCTGGTTTGTCTTGCACTTGGGGCAAATGTCTGGCGGCGCGGCGTTCCTGTTGCCCAGGTAGGCCCGCCAATTCCTGACCCTATCGGGAATCCAGTAGTGTCCGCACTTGACGCACTTGGTCATCTCGAAGGCAGCCCCGCCGCACTCCGGGCAATCGCCGATCCTCGCGCCGACCATCGATACGCTGCCTGCCAGAGGACCTTCGGTCAGCCTGAACTCGTTCGACGCCACTTCGAACTCGTGCGCGCAGTCCTGGCACTGGAAGCGCAGCTGTTGCACAGGCTGCGGGGGGATATCCTCCGTGGTGAAGCTGTAAATGGTCAGGACGAGCGAAACTAATATGATCGCCGCCAGCGCGCCCCCGAAGAGGTACTCCATATTTCGGCCGCCTCCTCCCCCGCCGGAAAGTCCACCGCCTCCCAGACCGGGCCGACCCAATGTGCTGGACATGTCACAACTCCTATAATGCACGCTTGAAATGAACCACGGGCGAGCAGCGCCGCCCTGCATTATGGATTATCCCCAAACAAGTTGCGGACATGCAACAAGTTTTCAGCCCGATGCACGGCGGCGGGTACGGGCAGCTTGGGTGTTGGGCCTGCCCATAAGCACCACGTCCAGGGCATCTTCTATATTCCTGGCCCACTCGAAGCGGAGCCCGTCGCGAGCCGAGTCAGGCACATCGATGAGATCCTTCCGGTTCCGCTCGGGAAGGACGACGGTGCTGATGCCCGCCCGCTTGGCCGCCAGGACCTTCTCCTTGATACCTCCCACAGGCAGCACCAGACCGCGCAGCGTGATTTCCCCGGTCATCGCGGCATCCGAGCGCACGGGCCTTTGGGTCAACAGGCTCGTCAGCGCCGTGACAATAGCCACCCCGGCTGATGGACCATCCTTCGGCACAGCCCCGGCAGGAACATGCACGTGAATGTCCGTCTTCGCCAGCTCGTCAGAGTCCAGTTGCAGCTGCTCGGCACGAGACTTGATCAGGCTGAAGGCCGCTTGGGCCGACTCCTTCATCACGTCACCGATCTGTCCGGTAAGCACCAGGTTGCCCTTGCCGGGGTACGAGGTGGCTTCGACGAAAATGATATCCCCGCCAGTGGGCGTGTAGGCCAGCCCCGTCGCCACGCCGGACATGCTGGTGCGCTGGGCGACTTCGCTTTCGTATCTTCGCGGGCCGAGCGTTTCGCTGATAAGCTTGGGCGTGACGGTTCTGGACCGCGCCTTGCCCGAAGCGATCATCGCCGCGATCGACCGGCTGACCGAGCCGATCTGCCGTTCCAGTTCGCGGACGCCAGCTTCTCGCGTGTAACTGTTGATGATAAGCCGAATGGCCTTGTCGGACCACTTGGCCTGTGACGCGCTCAACCCGTTCTCGGAAAGCTGCCGCGGCACGAGGTATTTCGTCGCGATGTGGGCCTTTTCGTCCTCGGTGTATCCGGGCAGTTCGATCACTTCCATCCGGTCGCGCAGTGCCGGCGGCACAGGGACCATGTAGTTGGCCGTGCCGATGAAGAGTACCTTGGACAAGTCGAAGGGTACGTTGAGGTAGTGGTCCTGGAACGTACTGTTCTGGGCTGGGTCGAGCACTTCCAGCAGGGCCGAGGTCGGATCGCCGCGGAAGTCAGCGCCGACCTTGTCCAGTTCGTCCAGCATGAACACCGGGTTGCTCGTCCCGGCCCGGCGGATTTCCTGCACGATGCGCCCGGGCATCGCGCCGATGTAGGTGCGTCGGTGCCCTCGAAGCTCAGCCTCGTCGCGCATGCCCCCCAACGACATTCGGATGAACTTGCGCCCCAAAGCCCGCGCGATGGATTGGCCCAGTGACGTCTTGCCGACACCCGGGGGGCCGACGAAGCACAAGATCGGGCCGCGGGAGTCCGGCGCAAGCTTTCGCACGGCTAGGTATTCGAGAATCCGCCGCTTGACCTTGTCGAGGTCGTAATGGTCCTCGTCCAGAACGATCCTGGCGCGATTGACGTCGAGATTGTCTTCGGTGGTCCGGCTCCAAGGAAGCTCGATCATCCAATCCAGGTAAGTGCGGATAACGTTGTATTCGGGCGAGATGGTCGGCAGCTTTTCCATCCGTCCCAATTCACGATTGGCCTCGGCTGCCACCGGTTCGGGCATCCCGGCGGCACGCAGCTTTTCGCGAAGCTCGTTGACCTCCGCGGCTCGCTCGTCGGTCTGGCCAAGCTCCTTCTGGATGGCCTTGAGCTGCTCCTGGAGGAAGTACTCCCGCTGTGACTTGTCGATATTCTCCTTGACCTGATCGTGAATCTTGCTGGACAGCTCGAGCACCTCGACCTGGTGCTGTAGTTCAACGCCGACCCTTCGAAGGCGCTCGTTGACATTCAGCTCTTCCAGCAACTCCTGCCTGGCCGAGATTTCCAGTTCCATGTTGGCCGAGAGAAAGTCAGCCAGCGAACCGGGCTGGTCGATCCGCTCGATAACCAACCCCGCGTCGTCGGGCACCGAGGGCGAAAGCTCCACCGCCCGATAGGCAAGGCCCTTGGCATTCACAACGAGCGCTTCGGTTTCGGTTGTCTGTTCGACCTTGTCCTGGAGAGCCTCTATCTCGGCCCGGAAATAGGGCTCTTTCTCGAGCCACCGCTTGATGCGGACGCGCCCCAGGCCATGCACGACCAGCTTCAGCGTGCCGTCATCTGCGCGGAGCAGCTTGAGAACTGCCGTCGCCGTGCCAACCTGGTAGAGGTCGTCGAAGGAAGGCTCTTCGATCTCCGCCTTCTGCTGGCATACGGTGACAATTATCTTCTGCTCGGGCAGCACGTCGTTGATCAACCGTTGCGACTTCTCTCTGCCCACCGTCAGCGGCACGACCATGCCCGGGAAGATCACCATCCCGCGTAGCGCCAAAACGCCCGCCTCATCGGGGATTGAAAGGCTAAGCTCTTCGCCCTCGACCTCGACACTGCCGTCTTGCGGCTGTACCGGTGTTTCGGCGTCTTCGGCAACGATCTTGTGCTTCTTGTGACTTTTCATCCCAGCGCCCCCTAGGACTTCTTGGGAAGACGGATATGCAGCAGTCCGTTCTTGTAAGTCGCCTCGACTCGATCCATTTCCACGTTGTCGGGCACCTGGATCGCCCTGCAAAAGCGGCCGTGGTCGATCTCCATCGTGTGGAGACGAGATTGCCGATCCCCTTCACCCAGGCCTGGCGCTCCGCGCCGTCCGCTCAGGACCAGGACCTGCGGACGTTCGCCTTCCACCCGCAAGTCGACCTCGTCCACGTGAACGCCCGCAAGCTCCACCACAACGTAGTAGTGAGTCGCATCTTCGAACACATTGACAGCGGGGGACCATGTCTGGGCTGGATGGTAGCCGTGGTAGCTGGGCTTGAGGACCTTATCGACCCAGTTGCCCATCTGGCGAGCAATCGAGGAGAACTTGTCTTCCGTAGCATGCGTAGAGAGGCCCATGGTTGCCGCCCCTTTCTGCCCAACGTCCAGGCGCTGGTTCCACGGCGCCGGCGCTTAGGCTGCCGAAAAGAAAACGAAACCGGACCCCCAGCCGCGAAGGTTGAGGTTCCGGTTTCATTTTACGTCAAGAAGCCAGAAAGATAAACCTACTTTCCCGCCTCCGAGCCCAGGAAGACAAATCGCTCTGTGCCCTTGGCGTCGCGAACCTTCATGCGGACCCCGGCTTCGTTCTCTGGCCGGTTGACGATATCGCTGAACTGCTCCACAGAGCTAACAGCTTCGCCCTGGACCGCAACGACGATCATGCCTTCTTCGAGGCCTTGCTCGGCTGCCTGCGAGCCCGGTTCCACCTCCACGATCAGCAAGCCTTTGACGTCGTTGTCGATACCGTGCCTCCGGGCCAGATCCTCATCCAACGTCACAACCTTGAGTCCGAAGGACGGGACGTCTGCCTCGTCGGTCTCGTCCGGCTCGGTGCCCATGGCCCGCGCGATTTCCTTGGGTTGGGCGCCCAACTCGACCTCTACGATCCTCGCCTTGCCGTTGCGGTAGACACGGAACTTGACGGACCGTCCTGGCTTGATCCTCGCCACGGCGTGGCGAAGCGCGTTGACGTTGCGGATTCGCTTGCCACCTACCGCCACGACGAAGTCCCCAGCCTTGAGGTCTGCCTTTTGGGCTGGCGAGTCCTCTGCTACCTGTGAAATCAGCGCCCCTTGCCTGCCCGGCAGGTCGAAACTCCGGGCCAGTGCCTCGTCAACGTCCTGGATGATCACGCCGAGGTAACCACGGACGACCTTGCCGTTGTCGATCAGCTGGTCCATGACGTCGGCGGCCATGTTTGCGGGTATTGCAAGCCCGATGCCCTCGTTGACACCGGTCCGGGAGACAATCGCCGCGTTGATTCCAACCACCTGGCCGTGCATGTTCACCAACGGTCCGCCGGAATTGCTGTGGTTGATGGCGGAGTCGCTAAGCATGAAGTTCTCGTAGCTGCCGCGGCCGGTGGAGCGCCCCTTGGCCGAGACGATACCCGCAGTGACTGTCTGGGGGAGCCCCTCCGGAGCACCGATGGCCAGAACCCAGTCGCCCACTTCCACCTCGTCACTGTCGCCCAATGGAGCATCGACCAGGTTTTCGGGCGGAATCTTGATGATCGCCAGGTCAGTCGGCGGATCGGTGCGAACCCACTGAGCCTTGATCCGCCGCTTGTCGGCCAAGACTACCTCCACTTGGTCCGCCCCGCCGACGACGTGATGATTCGTCAGAATATAACCGTTTTTCGCATCGACGATCACTCCGCTGCCCAGTCCCCTCTGGAAGAACTCCCTGCCTCGGCGTGGCATCCGCTCCCGCGAGCCCGGCCAGTCTTCGCCGAAGAACCGCCGCATGAATTCGTCCATGTGCGGATCCTGCAAGCCGAAGTCGCGTACACGAACCTTCTTGGAAACACGGACCTCAACCACGGCCGGCTTGACTACCTTGGCGACTTGCCGGAAGAGCCCGGATAACCGGTCGTGTCCAGCCAATTCCGCAAGCTCCTCGCGAAGAGCGTCTTGCTTGCCTGATTCCACCGCAAAGGCGATTCGCCCAGCCATGTCCGGGCCAAACACGGACGCCCCGCCGATAAGCGCGAACAGCAACACGAACGGCAACCATCGTCTCATTTTCATTTCTTGTCTCCTCTCGTATCGATCAACCACACAACACGCACCAATCACGTATCGCGTCAACCTCATGTTGAATACGAACCAAACGGCCCGGTGGTTTTCTTCCCTACGAGGCCTTGTCGGTTCTCAAACGCGAAACTGCGGCGCATATAACCAGCAAGACCCATAACCCCAGTGAAGGTAAGGTGAAGAACAAGAAAAACACCCTCGGCTGTTCGCCGGCGACCACGTCAAGCCTCGGCAACGGGACGCTCTGCGACGCCAACGCCAACTCCGGATGCCACTTGAGCGTTTCGATCTCGTCGGCCGAAGGCGCTGACTGGACCTTTTTAGACCGAGGCGGCTGACAGAGCAGATTCTCGTAGATCGCAACGGGCGGATCGCCCAGCCTGAGGGCATCCAGCTCGGCAACCTTGCGATAGACGACCTGGCCCGGTGGCATTGCGAGAGGTTTCCCATCCAAGCCGAGCGGCGATTCCCAATCGCCTCGACGCAACGAAACGTTCCGCACCTCGATCGGGCGATCGCTCCAGGTGTAGATCTGGAAGATCACGCCACAGCGGGCCTCGTCGGGCTCCGCCTGTGAGACCCGGAAGGTCCGCTCGAAATGGCGCCATCGACCGTCAAGCTGCGAGCCGTACACACGCAAACCCTCGCCCTCCAGCTGCCGGCACCCGCCTTCGGCAAGGCGATGGACGATCTCCGCGCGGAAGGAGTCCGCCGCGCCCGCCGGGGCACGGGCATCCAGCGATATCCGATAAACCGCGCCCGGGCGAACCGGCACATCGTGCCGGACCACGGCCATGTGAGTGAACATCGGCGCTTCAAGACGCAGCGCAGGGCCGTCGCGGGTGATGTACTCGCCCTGCCAGCGGTTGCCCAGAAGATTCGGGCCTTCCGGCACGGCAGGCTCGGATGCGACCCGCACCGATTCGATCACGTCGCGAAACTCACGCTCTGCCGCCGCGATGTAGCGAACGCCGTAGAGGCTCAGCAGGTAGTTCCGGCGGATCAGGCGGGCCCAATCCGGATTTGACCCGAAGATGCGAAAGCCCAGCAGTTGCGCGTGCGCGGGCGACTGGAACGGCCCGTAGTTGGCGATCGTCGCGACACCAAGAGATTCGCACGTCTTGGGCAACAGAAGCTCAGCGGGCCTATGGTGGTAGGCACTGCTCAGGCCCCAGACGCGAAACGGAGTTTCCGCCTTGGCGTTGCGGGCGAGCCACTGGGCTGCTGGGGACGCCGCGGGCTCGACGCGCGTCTGCCCGCCGGCTGGCACATCGACAAAGCGCGTCACGAAGAACAGATCAACCAGCAGCAGCGTTACAAGCACCACGCCCCGACGGCGCGGACTCCGCAGCCACCACAGGACCGCCGCTGCGCTCGCCCCTACCAGCGCCAACGGAACCCACACAGCTGGGTTGGCCAGGCGCACCGCCCGCAGCACGTCCCCAGCTGTGCCGGTGAGGTACGGCACCTGCCCGGGCAGCTTCGCCGACAGCACGCGTGCGGCGACCGCCGCGGCGCCCAGAATCGCAAGCATCACCACGGGCAGCACAATCGTCGAAGCCCGACGCACCGTCCGCCGCAGCTGCGATTGAGGGCCAGCCTCGCCGGTGTTGCCGGCCATGGCCGCGTGAATGGCCACGGCTGCCAGAGACACCAGCGCCAGGTCCACCGCCAGCACCATGCGGGCGGGGCATCGCACCACGCCCAGGACCGGCAGCTGGTAGATCAGCCAGTAGCTCGGCAGGTAGTAGCCCAGCATCCACACACCGGCTGCGATGGCGATCCACGTCCACGCGCGGACCAGGCCCGTCATCCCATCCAGGCTATCTTGGCCCGACTTGCGGTACAACCGCCACACCGCCGCCCCGGCCAGCGCCAGCGTGGCCAGGCCGACGTATCCCAGCATCTCGCAGAGATGCCACGAACCCCACCACGATTGCGGGAAGAAGTTCGGCGTCCGCGAGCCCATCAGGAACGGAAACAACGCCAGCATCCCCGCAGCTGGGAAGAAACTGTTCTCGCCCGCCATGGCGTAGCTGATTCGGCTGCGCGTAGTCTGGGCTAACAGCTGCGCGGTGGCATGGATCTGCGGGGCTGCGATGCACGCCGCGATCGCCATCGCCAACCCCGCCAGCGCAACCGAGGGGAACAGTGGCCGGCCACGGATCAGCAGGTAGGCAAACCAGACGATCCCCACGTGTATCAGCGTCGGCCAGTGCCCCGCCGTAATCGCCAGGTAAGCTACCGCCGTCATCCACGCCAGCGTGCCGATGGCTGGCGCGCGCCGTCGGCGAAGGCCCTCCACGCACCACAGCCCCCACGGCAGAAAGGCTGCGGTGTGTATCATCGCCAGGTGCACGCGATGGCCGACCATGAAGCCGCAGAACATGAAAGCTGCCGACCCGAACAAGGCCGGCGTGCGAAACAGCCCCACGCGCCGCAGGTAGAGATATGTCCCGCCGCCAGCCAGTGAGAATGCCAGGAAGATCGACAGACTGTAGGCAAGCTTCGCATCGAGCGCCGCGAACAGCCAGGTGGGCGGGTACATGACGGCTGACTGGGGATCAGCCATGAGCGGCATGCCGGTGGCCTCGAGCGGATTGTGCACGGGCCACTGCCCCTGCCGCAACTGCTGACCGACCATCTTCCGCAGCGGGTAGTAGTAGACCAGGTCGTCTTCGCCGGCTGAGAGCGGATCGGCCCAGAGCGGATAGAGCATCAATGCCGGCCCAGCCAGCAGCACCACCACCGGGAGCATCGCCAGGGCTTTTTTAAACATTGTGCCGTTTGACTTCACTTGCCGCCTCACTCCGCCAGCACCCCCGCCCGCCGCAGCGTGTTAAGCACGAGCGTTTCAAAGGGAATATCCGTCGGCGATGGAACGTAGATCGCCCCGCGTGAGAGGCACTCACGCTCGCATCGTCCGGCGAACTTCTCCCAGCGGGCGCGATAGGCCCCCAGCAACTGCTCGTCCACGTGCAGGCTCATGGGCTGATCGGTCTCGGCATCCCGCAGCAGCATCGCCCCGGCCAGCTGCGGGGATGCGTCGGCTGGGGCATGAACGTGCAGGACGATAACGTCGTACTCGCGATACCTCAGCCTGGCGATGGCGTCGGAAAGCTCCTCGGCGCAACCCATCAGGTCGCTGAGGATGGCGACGGTGCCCTTGGGCCTCTCGCCGGTGACAAGCTGTGCGACGCTGTGGCCCAGCCGGGTCGGCCCGCCGGGCTCGACGGCGTCCAGGAAGTCCAGCACCTCGAATATCTGCCCGCGGTTGCGACCGGTACGCATCGGCGGATGCAGACCGTCCGCGAATGGCTGGCAGATGACGCGCTCCAGCGTCCCCATCGCCACATACGCCAGCGCCGCCGCAGCCCGCCGGGCGTAGTCGAACTTCTCCACCTGGCCGCCCGGGGCCATGGACGCCGAGGCGTCCAGCAGAATCACCACGTCAGCCTCGCTGTGCTGATGGAAGAGTCGCAGGAGCATTTTGTCCATGCGCGCGTAGTATGCCCAATCGACGAATCGGATGTCGTCCCCGGCTGCATAGTCGCGGTGGTCGGCAAATTCCAGCCCGTCGCCCAGCCGGCGCGACCGACGCGCACCGACGGACGTTCGCGTGGCCAGTCGCTTGGCGATAAGGTGCAGCTGCTCCAGGCGAGCCAGGAAACCCTCGTCGAAGAGCCGACTTGTCTTGGTGTCGGATCCTGCCATGTACAATTCTACTTCGCCCGAATGACCGATTCCTCGTGCCGCCTCAGCCTGTCGGCCAGTTCATCTGCGTCCGAAGCGCCGAGCATATCCTCCGCCGCGCCACCCTCGTGGAGCATCTGCGCCAGCCTGGCCAGCACGTGCAGATGGGTCTGATCGTCCTTGCAACAGATCAGGAAGAACAGCCTCGTCAGCGAGCCGTCCTCAGCACCAAACGGGATGCCGCTGGGGACAAGCCCCACAACAACAAAGCTCGCGGCAATGTCGTACGGCAGCGGGTGTCGCGGATGCGGCATCGCAATGCCCGGCAGCAGCGCGGTCGTACACAACTCCTCGCGCTTGCGGATCTCGGTTATCAGCTCGTCGCGGGCATAGACCAACTCGGCGCCGTCAGCCAAGCCAACGAGCGTACGGATTACCGAGCCCTGCGTCCTGGCCGCCAGGGGCGCGGCGATTCCACCTTCGGGAATGAGCGGGCAGACGAGCAATTCCTCGTGGTCGATACCGTGGTGACGGCTGACGCCTTCCTGGATTCCAGCCAGGCGTTCCTTGCCGAGAGTGTGCATCTGCTGCTCGACCCAGTGGTCCACCTCGCCCTTGCGGAACACGAATTTCCCACCCACCTTGCGGCAGGGAATCCGCCCTCTGGAGGCGAGCTTCCGCAGTTCGCGCAGGTCCATCCGCAGGTATGCAGCCACCTGCTGTTCGTTCATAACTTCATGAGGCATGTTCGCAGCCCTTTCCCGATAACAGATGCTACCTTCGGGCTGCGAGTACCGCAACGATTACGACGGAGATGAGGGCAGACCTATTCGAACCACCTGGACAAGTCGCCATCGAGGCGATTGGCGACTGTCGGGGTGTCCATGTTTTCTTGGGTCGCCAAGGTAACGCCGATGTCGACGCTCGGAGACACCCTGCGTGCGTCAAGGTGGCGGACCATGGTCCGTACGCCCATGAATCCCATCGACAACGGGCTCTGGATCGCCAGGCCGTCGATTTCGCCGCGCCGCAGCGCCGCCGCCAGCTCCTCGTCGCGACCGAAACCGACAAACTTCACCTTGCCTGCAATACCAGCGTCGCGAAGGGCCTCCAACATGCCCAACGAGGTGGCTGTGTCGGGACAGAAGACGCCGACGAGGCTTGGGTCGCCGCGGCCAATGAGCGAGCTCAGCAGACTCCCAGCCGCCTCGACGGCCGAGCCGCTGTGACGATCGCTGGTGATCATCTCAATCTCACGAGCTGTGCCCATCACCTTGCAGAATCCCTCCTCGCGTCGGATGGCCGGGGAGCCTTCCTCGCAGCGGAGTACAGCAACCTTGCCCTTCATGCCCAAGATGTTCTTAAGGTACTGACCTGCCGTGTAGCCGGCTACGTATTGGTCGGTGATGATGCTGCTAACGCAATCGCCGTCTTTTCCGGGGTGATTGACGAGCACCGCGGGAATGCCCCTGCGCCTGGCGTCGGCAATGACAGGCCGCAGGGATTCGTAATCCAAGGGGGCTACGACGATCCCGTCGACCTGGCGGGCGATCATGTCTCGGACCATCCCGACCTGGGCGGCCTTATCGTCGTCACTGGCCGGGGCTTGGTAGATAATCTCGACGTCCAGTTCCCTGCCGGCTGCGATCACCCCGGCGTGGACGGCCCGCCAGAAGTGGTCCGCATCGGCTCTGCCTACCACGCCCACCGTCCATTCTCCGCCGCTACGTCCGGGGCTGGACTGCTTGCGGCAAGAAAACACGCACGCCGACATCGCCAGCAACAACAGCCAGATCACGGTCCTTCGCATGGTTTTGCTCCAAGTGAAACCGGATTTACAAGAGCCGCCGCCCGATGTGCCGACCATGTGCATTCCGGAAGCGTAAGGGCGTTTGGCCTATACGGAAGCGTGCCCGCACAGCCGGTGTCTGTCAAGGCAAAACGGGGCCATGGGCCGGTCGCAAGCATCCATGCCGCTCTGCATTGTGCAGGTCAGTTCGCCCCTGCAGCCGCGATGGCCGGGCTGTCCTGCAACTGCATCAGCTTGAGCAGCAACACGGCAGTGGAAAGCTGGACGTCCGCGTCGTACTGCTCGGCAAGGTCTTCGGCAAGCTGTTTGGCCTCGACGTCCCGCAGCAGGTCCGTATCCCGGCGAATCGCCAGCCATCGCCGCATCTGCTTGGGCGTAATGAGGACCTCCACATCCGGATCAACGCCCCAGTCCTCCGCGCCGTTGCGCCGGTGAAGCAGCCGACCGGAGGGCAGGTAGTAGTAGGCCGTGGTCAGTCGCAACAGCGCGCTATGCCTGCGGATCGGAATAACGTTCTGCACGCTACCCTTGCCGAAGGTGCGCTCGCCGACAATGATCGCCCTGCGCCAATCATGCAGCGCGCCGGAGACGATCTCGGCGGCTGAGGCGCTGTACTTGTTGACCAGCACGACGATGTCGCCATTGATGTATTTGCCTCCGGAATTGGCGTCCTCGGCCTGCCGCGTCCGCCGGCCCTGCGTGGAGACGATCCGCCCGATCTTGAGGAACTCGTCAGCCACCTGGACCGCGCTGCGCAACAGGCCGCCCGGGTCGAACCGCAAATCCAGCACAAGCGAGCGGACGCCCGCCCGTCGCATCGATTCCAGCGCGTCCTTCAAGTCGTCGCCGGTCGTGCCGGTAAACTGCGTGATCCGGATGTAGCCGATCTTGTCAGCCGGGTCGACCAGGAAGTCCCACTCGCCGGCTGAGTCCCTACGCCACCCTTTCACGGTTCGGATATGGATTTCCTCGCGGATGATCGGAACGGTTATCGGCTCGAGCAGGCCGGAGCGCTTGACAGTCAGCACGACCTTGGTGCCCCGCTCGCCGGTTATCATCCGGATGAGCTTGTCGATACTGAGATCCTCGGTGCGTTTGCCATCCACGGCCAGGATCAAATCGCCCGTCTTGATTCCCGCGCGGTAGGCTGGGGAGTCCGCCAGAGGCGTGGCCACCTTGAGCGGCTCACCATCCTCCTTGGTGATCTGGATGCCCACGCCGAAGAAATGGCCCATCGTCTGCTTCTCGAAGTCCGGCACGTCGTAAGGCCAGATCATCGAGCTGAACTTGTCGAGCTTGTCCAGCAGGCCGTCCATGAACTCCACCACGAGCACTTCGACCGGTATCTCCACGGTCCGTTCCGAGGCCCGCAGCACGCCGTTGAGCGCCAGCTGCAAGTCGAGATGATCGACCCGATCCCGCTGGTCGACAGCCCGCATCAGCTTTTCCACATACTCAAGGAATGCCTGACGTTTTTCGTCGTCGGCCAGGCCGGGAAAGGTCGTGGCAACCTGGGGGGTCGCCGCAAGCACCCGGATGCCCATCAACGCCCCGTGGGTCGCCTTGCGGTAGTCCACAGCCGTTACGTAAAGCTCGTCCATCTGCGATATGGCGGTCTTCACCATGTCGGCATCCACGCCGGATACCACCTCCTGCCAACGCGAAGGCTCGTGCGCCTGATCTGCGCCGGGCTCGTCCGGGTCATCCGGATCGTCGTTTTCCGACTCGGGTGCGTATAGCCTCAGCACGCGAACGTGCCGCTGGGTAGCCTTGAGGGAATTCTCGTACTCGGCGTTGCCGGGCTCCAGTTCCGCAAGCCCTGCGTAGGCCCCCATGGCGTCGCGCCAGCGGGCCTCAGCCTGGGCCTTGGCAGCAATGGCCTCGGCGTTGGCGACCAGACCCAGGTACCAGTTCTGCTCGGTCATGCGGTCTTCGTCGCGAGCTAATTCCATCGCAACACGGGCATGCAGAAGGCCCGCCGCCCAGGGCTTCTCAGCCGTCATGACGCTCAGATCGTCCAATGCATCGCCGAGGGCGTCCTCGATGTCCCGCAGTCTCCTGGCTGCGCGGACACGTCCCTCGGCGCTCTTGGTGTCGACCGACGCCCAAGCCTTGCCGTAATCCGCCAACACCTCGTCCAGCGCGCGGGCCAATTGTCTGCATGTCCCGGCGTACTCGCTGCGGTTCTCGTCAAGCAGGGCCACTGCCTTGCGCAACGGCCCGGCCACTTTCTTGAGAATCCTGAGTGCGTCGGCCTTCATCTTGGCGGCGCCGGCGGCATCGGCCTGGTCCAGCGATTCGGACTTCTCGATGCTGTTGTAGGACTTGGCAACGTCCTGGAGCGCCTTGCGGATCTTGGCTGCCACGCTCGACAGCTCCGGAGACAGCAGCGATTCCTGCGCAAGCAGAGATCGGCAGACTCGATCGACCGCCAGGGAGTATTCCGCAGCCCGCTGCTTTTCGTCAAGCTTCCTGCGGGCCAGTTGCGCTTCGAGCAACTCAACGGCTGGACCGACGCTGGGGTACTCGTCGGGCGCGATCGCTCCGACCTGCGTCAGCTTGGCCAGCGCCTCCGTGAAACGCCCGACCAGAGCGTCGTCGAAACCGGCTTCGTAGAGGCTGCGAACGTCCTGCTGCGATGCCGCTGCGTCCGGCTCAGCCGAAGTACAATCCCCTGAAACGCTTGTCGTTGTGGGTCGGCTCGTTGCAGCGGGCGCCGAGGCTGGTGTGTCCCGGCCAGCCAACACCGGCGACGAAACGAACGCCAGGACCAACAAGATAGTCCACAACCGCCACGCGGCGTTATTACGCAATGCCCTATTCACTCTCGTCTCCCAACGGCACGTTGCCTGCCGATATTACGCCTGCCAAAGCCCCCAGGATCCCGGATTCTGCTGCGAGTCTCTCAGCGAGCTTGTCCAAAGCCTTGAAGGATGGAGGGTATATACTTGCCCATCCTGCGGGATGGGCTTCGAAGGTGCGCCTGCGCGATACGCTCCACGACCGCTACATTATAAAGCACTCAGTCGCTTGAAAGCAGCGAGAATTGTGCCATTTTCCTCCCTTCCAATGTATCGGGTTTTAAGGAGGCCAACTTGCATCAACGGTCCCCTTACCGGACATTGCCGCTTTGCCGTCTGATAGAATGGGTGTATGATGAACTGGGCGGAAAGTGCCCAGCCAGCTTGTCAGTACCTCATGCGTGGAGCGATAAACATGATCCAGTGCGAAAATTGCGAATACTTCGAGCGATCGCCCAGCGGGGAGATATCCTTCAAGTGCGACCCGTTCACCAACATCAAGGAGCCGGAGTGCCTGACCAAGTGGCAGTTGATCAAGATCAACCAGATGGTCGCCGGCTACCAGGCCACCTTGGAGTACTACCGCAAGTTCGCGCCCATGCAGGAGAAGATGTTCAAGGTCATGGAGCGTGAAATCGACGACATGGACGAATCGGAGAAGTGGAAGGTCGACGAAGACGACGAGGATGACGAGAACGGCCTGGAGTTCTGAGTTTTTTTGCGGGTGTTTGCAGGCGGGCCGAACATCGCCTGCACGTCCGAATCAGCCTTGCGTTCGGTCCTCGCGAGTGCTCTGGCTCAGCAGTCCGTCGAAAAATGGGTTCCGTCGCGAGGGCGCGGAATTGTGCCGAGCACCAAGGAAGGAAAATGACGGCAATTCCTCTCGAATTGTCGAGTTTTCCTGACGTAGGAGCGCAGTGACAATGACCGCCCGCAGCAGGAACAGCTTTTTCAAGGGGCTGCTAAATAGGCGGGGGAAAGTGAGTGCCTCGCAGCCACCTCGAAATCGATCCGCCCAGCCTCATATAGCTCCTTCAACCGGGCATCCATGGTAACCATGCCCTCCTTCCGGCTGGCTTCCATGATCGATCGCGTCTGGTGGGTCTTGCCCTCGCGAATGTGATTGGCGATGGCGTTGTTGCGGATCAGGAGCTCCGTCGCCAAGACCCGCCCCACCTTGCGGCCCGGCAACAACAGCTGCGAGATCACGCCGACCAGCGTGAACGCCAACTGCACGCGAATCTGGTGCTGCTGGTGCGGGGGAAAGACGTCCACGATCCTGTCAATGCTCTGGACGGCGTCGTTGGTGTGAAGCGTGGCAATGACGAGATGACCGGTCTCGGCGGCTGTCAGCGCCGCGGCGATCGTCTCCATGTCGCGCATCTCGCCGACAAGAATCACGTCCGGATCTTCACGAAGCACGTACTTCAATGCGTTGGCAAAGCTAAGCGTGTCTGAGTACACCTCTCGCTGGTCCACGACGCTCATTCGGCTGTCGTGAATAAACTCGATGGGATCCTCGACCGTGATGATGTGACAGCGACGCGTCCGATTGATAAGGTCGATCATGGCTGCCTGGGTGGTGCTCTTGCCGCAGCCGGTCGGACCAGTGACGAGAATCAGCCCGTTGGCCCGAAGCGTCATCTCCGAGACCATCGGCGGCAGCCCCAACTCGTCGAGCGTCGCGATGTCCCGACGAATCAGCCTGAACGCCCCGGCTATCGCCCCCTTCTGGTAGTAGATGTTCGCCCGAAACCGCAACTTTCCCGTCACGGCCAGCGAGAAGTCCAGTTCCTTCTTGCGCTCGAACATCTCCTGCTGGGTCTCGTTGAGCAGGCTGCCAAGGAGCTTCTTGGTCTGTTCGGGCTTGAGCGCCGCTTCGACAACCGGGTAAAGCTGTCCGTCGATCCGGACCATGGGCGCCGCCCCAGCCGTGATGAGCAGGTCGCTGGCGCCGATACCGGCGGCGTGCTCAAAGAGCATCTTCATGTTCAGCTGCCCATCGGGGCCCAGATCGAGCATCGCCAACTCTTCGGGCGTTGCGGGCTTGGCGTCACTCATTCGTCAGCCTCCTCTTGCCTGGCCTGGTCTTCCGTCCGAACGTCGATCGAGTCGATGCCGGTGAACA
>Ga0180434_10003436_pt1 | contig 20189 bp, 16 predicted proteins | sample SS_ome_7_FD_132453 | JGI IMG/M metagenome (GOLD analysis project Ga0180434, IMG submission 132453) | Hypersaline lake sediment archaeal communities from the Salton Sea, California, USA - SS_1_D_2 metaG | ecosystem: Environmental > Aquatic > Non-marine Saline and Alkaline > Hypersaline >...
ACGCAGTTCAACCGTGTAGTCCGTAGGGTGCGTGCTCCGCACGCACGCGGAAGGCTTCACCATGCGTCTCGCCGTCGTGTGCCGGCGAGGCGACCTTTCTGGGTTCTGGTTTGGCCGGCCCCGCACCGCGCGGGGCCGGTTTTTTCGGCGCAGCCGTGCCGCCGGCACGGAACGGCGCGCGGCCCGCAAGCGGGCCGGCGAACACGGGCCGCGTGCGTGCAAAGCACGCACCCTACGCCTAACGACGAGATTCCTCCGCTCGGCCCTACGGGCCTCGGTCGGAATGACACATCGCGCGGCGGGTGCGGAGACCCACCCCGCGGGATGCGGCCGGACGAGACCGGCCGGGCCACACCTTGCTGTTGCCGCCAATCCGAAATCCGCAATCCCAAATCAGCAATCCGAAATGGCTCACCCCCGCCGGCCGCAGCAGTGCTTGAACTTCTTGCCGGAGCCGCACGGGCAGGGGTCGTTTCGTCCGACCTTGGTCGATCGAGCGGGCCGGCGGGATTCCTCCGCGCGTCCCTTCGGGCCTTGGTCGGAATGAGGCGGCGCGGCAGGTCGGGAGACCCGCCGCGCGGGATGCGCTAAGCGCGGCGGGCCGGGAGACCCGCCGCGCGGGATCACCCTACGCCTGTCCTGCGGTGTGCCGGCCGGTGCCGGCTGCGGCGGGGCGGCGGCGTTGCCGCGCGTGGGCGGCAGGTCGCCGCGGCGGACGTACTCGGCGATGCGGCGCAGGTCGGGCAGGGCGCGGGAGAAGAACATCTTGTACGCCTCGCAGAAGTGGTTGACCCGCTCCGGGTCCCGGCCGATGGGCCGATGATGCTTGGGGCACCCGCCGCGGCAGAACGGCAGGAACTCGCAGTCCCGGCAGGCCTCGGGCAGGTCGGTCTTGAGGGCGGCGAACGCTTCCAGCCGAGGGTTCTGGAGCACCTCCACGAGCGGCGTCTCCATCAGGTTCCCCAGGCGCCACTGGGGGAAGACGAAGTGGTCGCAGGCGTAGACGTCGCCGTTCCATTCGACGATGTGGGCCGAGGCGCACCGCTCGGCGTGGACGCACGTGGAGGCCCGCCCGTAGAGGAGGACGTGCAGGGCATCGTCGATGAAGCGGACGGAGACGCGGCCGACGTCGCGGTCGAGCCACTGCTCGAAGACCTCGAGCATCCACCGTCCGTACTGCTCGGCGGTGCAGGAGAAGTCGGCGGGTTCGTCCGTGCCGGGCACCCGTTCCAGGATGGGAATGAACTGGAGGTAGTGGATGTTGCGGTTCACGAAGTAGCGGTAGATGTTTCCGGCGTGGGGGGCGTTGGTGCTGTTGATGGTGACCAAGACGTTGAACTCTGCCCCGTGGTCGCGGAGGCGCTGGAGGCCGCGCCAGACGCGGCGAGAGGTGGGCCGGCCCCGGCGGTCCACGCGGTTGGCATCGTGGACCTGGGGCGGTCCGTCGATGCTGACGCCGACGAGGAACTTGTGCCGGGCCAGGAAGTCGGCCCACTCGTCGTCCAGGAGAGTGGCGTTGGTCTGGAGTCCGTTGGAGACGGTCTGGCCCGGGCGGGCGAACTCCTTCTGCCAGGCGACGGCGCGGCGGAAGAAGTCCTTCCCGGCGAGGAGGGGTTCGCCGCCCTGCCAGCCGAACTCGCACCGGGTGGGCATCGCCTCCAGGTATTGATGCGTGTACTGGCGAAGCACCTCGTCGGCCATGCGGAACCGCTGGACGCCAGGGTACAGTTCGTCCGGCTTCATGGTGTAGTAGCAGTATCGGCAGTCGAGGTTGCAGACGCCGCAGACCGGCTTGCACATGATCTGGAAGGGTCGGGGGGTGTGGGCGGCGTCGGTCACGGCTTGTTCCTGCACAGAGCGCGGTGTCCCGTTGCGGGCACCGCGCGGTGGGCACGACGGCCCACTGCGCTATTCTTCTAACTCGTGCGCGGCGGGTGCGGAGACCCACCGCGCAGCCCCGAAACGCCCTCTCGGGCGCGGCGGGTGCGGGGACCCACCGCGCAGCCCCGAAACGTCCTCTCATGCGCGGCGGGTGCGGAGACCCACCGCGCTACGTGCCGGCGCCCTGGCGGACGATGAGGCTTCCGACCTCGCATCCGAGGTGGCCGGCGATGACGGGGCACTTGGCCATCAGGACGAAGAAGACGGGGCGGGGGGCCTCGCTCAGCGTCTCGTAGTTGCCCTGGCCCTTGGCGATGACGAGGTCCGCCGCCGCGAACCGGTCGCGGAACGCCGGCGAGCACGTCTCCAGCAGGGTGCCGGGCGCGTCGGAGCCGTTCTCCAGGATTTCCCACCGGCCGGCCAGTCCGGCCGCCTCGGCGTCCTCGGCGGTGGCGTCGTTGATGACCGGCTCGCTCTTGACGCCGACGGCCAGGCGGTCGGCGTCGAGGGTTTGGTCGAGGGTTTCGATGAGGACGCGGTCGAAGACGATTTCGCCGGCGTTGTCGGCGAGGTAGAGGACGTCGTCGGCCTCGATCGCCGCCTGCCGAAGGGTCTCCACGCTGCCGACGAGCGGGTCGCGGAGGGCGCGCTCCATCGTCTCGGCGACGGCCTGCTCGTCCACGGACGCACTGACGCCGAAGTCGATGATGTTGCCGGCGATGGCAAGGCGGAGGGCCGTCTCGAGCGGGTCGTCGGCCGCCGCCACCCGCCGGGCGAGGTCCGGGTACAGGTCCAGAGCGAGGCGATTGAACCGCTGCTTGACCTCGCGGTACGGGTCGGCGTTGCCGGTGACCTGGCGGATGAGGCGGTGAATGTGCTGGCCCATGGCGGGCGGGGCCATGTGGAGGTCCATTTCGCCGGCGGCACGGAGGATTTCGCGGAGGACCTCGGCGTGGACGGCCTCGTCGTCGGTGACGAAGCGCACGGCCTCCAGCGTCTGGCGGACGAAACAGGGCAGGCAGTCGAGGTAGGTTCGCATGGGCGTTTTTTCAGGGGGTCATCCGATTTTCCGCCGAAGGCGGGCCCGCCGCGCGGGAACCGGCGTCCCGGGGCTAGGCCTCGGCGAGCCGGCCGTCGGCCATGGGGATGACCCGGCCGGCGTACTCGGCCGCCCGCAAGTCGTGGGTGACCAGCAGGACGGCCCCGCCGCCGTCGGCGAAGCCGGCCAGGTGCTTCAGGACCGCCTCGCCGCTGGCCGGGTCGAGGTTCCCGGTGGGTTCGTCGGCGAGGAGGAGTCGGGGCTGGTTGAGCATGGCCCGGGCCAGGGCCGCCCGCTGCCGCTCGCCGGTGCTGAGTTCGGCCGGCACGTGGTCGAGTCGCGGGGTGAGGCCGACGTGGTCAATCAGCGCCATCGCCCGCTCCCGCGCCCCGTCCGACGGCCGGGCCAGCGACGCCGACAGCACGTTGTCCAGGACCGTGAGGTACGGCACAAGGTGGAACCGCTGGAAGACGAACCCGATGCCGTCGGCCCGCATGCGTGCCCGCTCCTCGGGCGGCAGGGCGTACGGATCGTGGCCGTCGAGGGTCACGCGGCCGGCGTCCGGCCGGAGCAGTCCGCCCGCCACCAGGAGCAGCGTCGTCTTGCCGCACCCGCTCGGTCCCTGGACGGAGACGAACTCGCCCGGCGCGACGGCGAGCGTGCAGCCGTCCAGGGCGGTGACGGCCTCGGCCTTGCCGCGGTAGGTCTTGTGGACGTCTTGGAGTCGGACCACGGGAGAGTCACTCCTCACGCAGAATCATGGCGGGGTCTTCCCGGGCGGCCAGCAGCGCCGGCACGAGGCTCGCCGCCGCCGACAGCACGGGCGCCAGCAGCAGCGCGCCGAGGAGGAGTCCGGGACCGAACAGGGCGGCGGCGCCGGCCGGCCCGCTCGCCAGGAGGCCTTCGCCGGCCTCGCGGGCGTCCCAGGCGACGGCCAGGATGAAGCCGAGGACGTAGCCGACCGCGGCGCCGAGGAGACCGACCATGACGGCCCGTCCGAGGAAGATGCCGACCACCTGCCCGCTGCGGATGCCCATGGCCCGGAGGATGCCGATCTCGCTCCGGCGGGCTCGCACGTTGCCGAGGGCCATCAGTCCCACCCACACGATGCAGCCGAGGACGACGAGCGGGACGACCCAGGTAGCCAGGGCCTGCCGCTCGGACCGCAGGCTCTGTCGGCCGGCCTCGTCGAGTTGGAGGAACTGCTGGGCGTGTTTGCCGGCCGAGGCGCGGGTGGCCCGCCGAATGGCCGCCTCCCGCTCCAGTTTGATGACCTTCGTCTCGGGCAGCAGCCCCGTGACCTGCTCGGTGAGCGACCCGAGCGACGTATCGGCGCACAGGCAACTGAGGGCCAGGATGGCATTGATGCGGCCGGGCTGGTCGAGGAGTTCCTGGGCCTCCGAGAGGTTGATCCAGGCGGTGACGTCGTCCTCGTTGCCGCGGCGCTGGTGGATTTTCGTGACTTCAAACTCCCGGCCGAGGAGGCGGACCGTCGAGCCGACCGTCACGTCGGCCTTCTCGGCGAGGACGCGGCCCAGGACGATCGTACCCTGCGGGACGGCCTCGATCATGGGCTTCTTCGGGTCGAGGTGGGTTCGGGGGACTTCGCCTCGCGTGCCGATGACGATGATCGGCTCGCGGGTCTCTTCCCATTCGATTCGCCGGTGCAGGCTCGGCAGGAGGTGGCGGACGATGACGATGCGGGAGTCGGCCAGTGTTTCGGCAAACGCGATGGGCATGGTCTTGGTGGCGCCGCCGCTGGTGTAGAACTCCGCCAGGTTCTGGTCCTTCGGCAGGATGAGGAGGTTGTAGCCGAGGTCCTTCGTGATGCGTCGGGCGTCGTCTTTGAGTTGGAAGCCGATCTCGCCGGCCTTCTCGGCCTGGGCGGCCTGGATTTGCTCGGCCCGCACGTGGTAACCTTTCAGCAGCGTCAGGACGCCCACGACGGACGCCACCGCCACCAGGACCGCCACGGCCGCCAGCGCGAAGTTCAGCCGTCGGTAGGTGATTTCCCGGCCAATCAATCGCCAGATGCTCATCTTACGTCTCGGACCCCTTGGTGCGTTTCCAGATGACAACCGAAATCACGCCGACCAGAAAGAGGGCCCCCAGCACGGAGTACGGCAGGACCGCGGGCAGACTGATAGCGGCGGCATCCGACTGCGCCGTCTCGGCGACTGCCGGAGCGCTGCCGGCGTGCGGCTCGTTTTCCTTGGCTTCGGCGGCGTCGGCGAACTTGGCCAGGCCCGTCAGCGGCGGCGGCTTGACCTCCGGGATGGCGGAGGGCTCGCCCATCAGCGCCGCGTCCCACCGCACGTTCATCAGCATGTCCACGCCGGGGTTCTGGTACTTGACGATGCACGAGCACGGCGAGGCGACGAATCCGCACACCTCCTCGATGTTGAGTTGGCTGATGCCCTCGCCCACCAGGGCGCAGAGGACGCGGCCGCGGCCGAAGACGGGGAACACCATCGGCCCGGTCTCTTCCTTCAGGCCGGGCTCGCAGCCGAGCAGCATCTGGCGGAAGGCCGACTCCGCCGCGTCGTCGCGGCTGAGCGGGACGATGGAGAAGGCGATCTTCAACTCCGGCGCCCCCTGGGTGTCGTAGACGGGGTCGCCCCAGACGCCGCCGGGGGGAACGGGCGGCTCGATGAGTTTCTCCATCCGGCCGAGATGCTTCTGGAGGCGTTCCCGCGCCGCCTTGTCCTTCTCGGCGTTGCCGCTTTCGAGGAAGACGAAGACGGCGGTCTCGCCTTCCAGGAGACGTTTGGCCACCTTCCGCCGGGTGGGCGAATCCACCAGCCGCTCCACCGCCTCCGGCCCGAGCGGGCCCGACCACGTGTCGATCGGGATGCCGAATATCCGCGGGTATCGGACCACCAACCAGGGCGTCTCGGCGTCCGAAGCGTGGGCCTTCCAGACCTTGGCGGCCCGGCCCTCGGGTTCGCCCTTGGAGAGGTCGGTCCTCTGGAGGACGAGGACGCCGTCCGCCCGCTCCTGGAGCGAGGCCTCGCGCAGCCGACCGAGCGCCTTCTCCTGGGCCTCGTCCAGGTCGCCGCGGTGAAACACGTGGACCTCGTACGGGTCCACCTGCCACCGTTCCAGGGCGTACCGATAGACGGGGACGGAGCAGGCTCTCGCCGCCCCGGCCGCCAGCAGCACCGCCGCCGTCAGCACGCCAGTACCCAACGCCTTATGGCTAAGTCGCATGGTCTTCCCCCTCTGGAGTCCGGACGCCCTCTTTCGATTCAGGCGATTATACGCATCCGCCTGGTCGATTTGAACCGCTTTTCTGCCGATCGTCGCGCCAATGGGATAATCCTCGGTTTGGACAACGTGGGATGGGCCTCTCGGGATTGCCCTTGCCCGGCGGCCGGGTCCCCTTTAGCCTATTCTCCGGCGGCCCGGCCCGCAGGCGCCGCGGACTGTTGCCGTTTCGCCGCGGCGCGAGAACCCGTCCCAGGAGGCCCCCGTGGACGAACGCATGATCTTCTCTGGCTTCGGCGGCCAGGGGCTGATGACGCTCGGCAAGTTCACCGCCGAATTGCTGATGCACCGGTACGAGGTGACGTTCTTCCCGTCCTACGGCACGGAGGTGCGCGGCGGGACGGCCTACTGCCACGTCTGCGCCAGCGACCGGCCCATCGCCAGCCCGGTCGTCGAGGCGGCCACGTGCCTGGTCGTCATGAACCAGATGTCGTACGACCGGTTTGCGCCCCTCGTGCAGCCGGACGGCCTCGTCCTCTCGAACCAGGGCATGATCGAGCCGACCGGCGAGCACGGCGAGGCCCGGCTGGTGGAGATCGACGCCTCCGGCCTGGCGAACCGCCTGGGCAACGTCCGCGTGGCCAACATGGTGCTGCTGGGGGCGCTGAACCGGCTCAAGGGCCTGGCCGACGAAAAAGAGATCGTCGCCCTGCTGGAGAAGAAACTCGGCACGGACCCCGAGAAGCGCGAGGTCCTCACGATGAACCGGCAGGCCCTGAAGGTGGGCGCCGAGCAGGCCGACCAGGCCGTATCATGAATGGAAGGGACCCGGTGCGGAACTCGCCATGAAGCCCTCGCACGGTCTGCTCGTCCTGCTAACGGTCGTGGGATGCCTCACGGCCGGGGCCGCTCATGCTGCCGCGGACGAGGCCGCCGCCACCCCCTCCGTCGAGGAGACCAAGGCCGCCGAGGCCGTCTACAAGCAGTGGCTCAAGCGTGTCCGGCTCATCGAGATCCGCTACCTGCGCTCGGGCCGACCCTCGCGCTTCGCCGAGGGGCGGAAGCAGATTCGTGCCATCGACGACGAGGCCGCCGTCGGACCCATGGTCGACGTGCTCTACGGCCCGAAGCCGCGATACCGGGGCCTGCTGATTGAGGCGCTGACGGCCCGGGTGTCGGACGGGTCGCCGCCGGCGCAGGCGTACCTGCAGGAGATCGCCGTCGGCGACGGCAGCGCGGCCCATCGGCGGCGGGCGATCCAGGGGCTGAAGGCGTGCGGCCCGGACCCGCCGACCGACCGGCTCCTGGCCCACCTCGCCCTCGACGACGTGGCGGTCCTCCGCGACCGGGCCGCCACCGCCCTGGCCGACCTCGGCGACAAGCGGGCCGTCTGGCTCCTGGCCGGAAGGCTCGTGACCGAGGACGTCCGGCTCGTCGTCGGCGAGGGGCGGCGTTCCCCGCAGCACTTCGACATCCGGGCCCGGATGGTGGGCGTCCCGACCTTCCGACGGGTGCCGTGGGGGGCCGTCGGGCCGGACGGCAAGACCCCGGCCTTCATCGAACTGCCCGAGGTCGCGGTCATCGACGCGGCCATGCCCATCCCGAGGAGCGACCGCCCCCCCGACGGGCCGCACTACCAGCGCGTCCGGACGAAGCATCCGGGCGTCCTCGCCGCCCTCAAGGCGTTGACCGGCAAGGATTTCGGCTACGAGGAGGCGGCATGGCGGAAGTGGCTCGAGTCGCCCGGGGCCGAGAAGGTGGTGCCGGACTGGCAGCCGATCCAGCTGAAGAAGTAGACGCAGCAGCCGGGCAAGCGAAGGCTGCGCGGCGGCCAGGACTGGCCGCCGCGAGGACCATGCTAATCTTCCCGCGCGGTGTATCTCCTGATGCACCGCGCGCGACAGCGGAGGTGGCCGCCGCGCTCAAGGCGCGGTGCCCAAGACTGGGCACCGCGCGGGGCGGAGAAACGCGGCGGGTCGGGAGACCCGCCGCGCGGAAACTCGGGACGCAGCCCCGCCCCTCACAGCACCTTCACGGCCACCAGCGTGAGATCGTCGGCCTGGGCTGCCAGGCCGGTAAACCGGCGGATGTCCCAGCGGATTTCCTCGACGGCCCGGCGGGCGCCGTGGTGGGCGTTGCGGCGGATCGACGCCAGGAGGCGCTGGCGGCCGAAGCGTTCGCCCTCGTAGTTGGTGGCGTCGGGCGCCCCGTCGGAGAAGGCGACGAGCACGTCGCCCGGCACGAGGTCCACCGCCTCCTGCTCGTAGTCGCCCTCGTCGCTGACGCCGAGCAGCGGTCCGCCGGCCTCCAGCGGCCGCACCTCGCCGCCGCGGACCAGCAGGGCAGGCTCGTGGCCGGCGCTGGAGTAGGTGAACCGCCTCCCGCCCGAATCCAGCACGCCGTAGAAGAGGGTGGCGAACTCGGTGGGCTCGGTGTCGGCGGTCAGGCCCTGGTTGACCCGGCGCATGACGAGCGGCAGGGCGTAGACGTGCTCGGCCTGGGCGCGGAGGGCGGCGCGGACGCTGGCCATCAGGATGGCCGCTGGCACGCCTTTGCCGGCCACGTCGCCGACGGCGACGCCCAAGTTGCCTCCCGGCAGTTCGATCCAGTCGTGGAAGTCGCCGCCCACCGCCTGGGACGGGCTCGTCACGCCCCAGCAGTCGAAGCCCGGCAGGCTCGGCGCCCGGGCGGGCAGGAGTCGCGTCTGGACGCGAGCGGCCAGGTCCAGTTCCCGCTGCTGCTGCCGGGACCGCGCCACCTCGTCCACGAGTTGGGCGTTGTGGACCGTCAGGGCCGCCTGGTGCGCCACACTGCGGAACAGCCGGATCTCCTCGTCGGTAAAGGAGTGCGGCTCGGCGGTATAGATATGGAGGGTGCCGAGGGCCTCGCCCTTGGCCACCAGGCCTATCGAGAGGCTCGAGACGAGCCCCTCCTGCCGCGCCGCCTCGCCGTAGCGGACGTGGGGGTCGGCGCGCATGTCCGGGATGCGGACCACCTCGCCCCGCAGCGCCGCCTGGTCGTTCGGGTTCTCCGCCACCAGGACGGGTCCCTTCTCCAGGTACGGCGGCGAGAGGCCATAGGTCGCCTTGGGGACCAGTTCATCCCCCTCCGGATTCAGCAGCCGCAGGCTGCACGCCTTGACGTTCATGACCTCGGCCATGGTGCGGACGATGTTATCGAGCACCGCGTCGGGCTCGAGCGTGGAGGAGAGGAGTCGGCTGGTCTCGGCCAGGAGCGTCAGTTCCTCCACCCGTTCCCGCAGCACCGCCTGCTGCCAGCAGAGGCGCGTGAGGGTGCCGGCCAGCAGTTGGAGGAAGCGGACGGCCGACTGCATTTGCCCTTCGGGCAGGGGCTCCAGTTCGGCCGCGGCCTGGGCGAGTTCCGCCTCGTCCAGACCGTGGCGGTCGGCGAGGTCGCGGACCTGCTGGGGGGTAATCGGCGATTCGGGCACGTCGCCCAGGACCACCGTGCCGAGCACCCGTCCCTGGAGCCGCACCGCCGCCGCGTACTGCGTCAGGCCCGCGTGGCAGACGTAGCGGATGGGGTCGGTCCGCCCTTCGGCGGCGGCGGCGGAGGCGGCCTGGTAGTTGGAGAGTCGGCAGTCGTCGTTGTCGTGCAGTGGGCCCCCGATGAGCGAGCAGAACCGGCTGGACCCGCTCGGCCGGGTGATGAGTCGGCCCTGCTCGTCGCGGATGCTGGTCGCCATCCCCGTCAGGGCCGCGAACGCGTCCTGGATCTCCTGGAGCGTTTCCACATCAATCAGGTCGACCAGGCGCGCCTTCCGTCCCTGGTCCCGGGCGCCGGCGTGGTCGCGCCGACCGGCCCCGGTGACGTCCGGGAGGGCGGAGGTATCGGATTGGGTCGGGTCGGGCATGAGGCGTTCCTGCGGTTTTGGCGCTTCGAGCCGGTGCTCGATTTCCGACGCTTGCGCGGCGGGTCTCCGTACCCGCCGCGCTGCCGTTCCAGAATGCTCGGTTGGTCGGGTGCCACTGGTCCCGGCGTGCCGGGATCGGCCAGTGCTTTCACCCTGACGCGGATACTGGCGGGCAAGCCGCCAGCCGGCCAAGGCACGAGCCGTACCCGTGCCAGAGTGGCACCCGGCGCGGTGGGTACGGAGACCCACCGCGCACCTCCTCCGGTCGCCTTACGCCACCTCCAGCATCCGCTCGATGGCCCGGCGGGCGTCGGCGGCCACGTCCTGCGGCACGTGGACCTCGTGCACCCCCTCCTCCAGGGACCACACGATCTTCTCCAGCGTGTTGAGTTTCATATCCGGGCAATCCGCCAGGCCCGAAATCCGGATAATTTCCTTCTCCGGGTTCGCCTGGCGGATGGTGTGGCAGACCCCGAACTCCGTGCCGATGATGAATGTCCGCTTCGGCGACTCCGTCACGTACCGGAGGATCTGGCTCGTCGAGCCGATGAAGTCCGCCGTGTGCCGCACATCCCGCGCGCACTCCGGGTGCACGAGGACTTCGGCATCCGGGTGTTCGCGTCGGCGGGCCTCCACGTGTTCGGCCAGGATGTGATGGTGCGTCGGGCAGAACCCCGGCCAGAGGATGACGTTTTCCCGGCCGGTCACCTCGGCGGCGTACTCGCCCAGGCTCACATCCGGCACGAAGAGGATGGGCTTTTCCGGCGGGATCGACTCGACCACCTGGACGGCGTTGGCGCTGGTGCAGCAGATATCGGCCATGGCCTTGACCCGGGCGGAGGAGTTCACGTACGCCACCACCGCCGCGTCGGGGTGCTGTCGCTTCGCCTCGGCCAGTTCGCGTGGGGCGGTCATGTCGGCCATGGGGCATCCGGCGTTCGGGTCCGGCATCAGGACCGGGCGGTCGGGGTTCAGCAGTTTCGCCGTCTCGGCCATGAAGTGCACGCCGCACAGGACGATTCTCTCGGCGTCGGTGCGTGCGGCCTCGCGGGCCATGGCCAGCGAGTCGCCGACGATGTCGGCCACGTCCTGCACCTCGGGCCGCTGGTAGTTGTGGGCCAGGATGACGGCGCGGCATCGGCGCCGCAGCGCGTCGATGCGCTCGGCCAAGGTCTCGGCCGCCTGGGGGTTCGGGATGACCATCGCCTGCTCATGCCTCCATCCTGCCGCCGGGATGTTAGGGTTCGACCGGCGGCGGCGCTAAGAGTGGGTAATTATACGAGCGAGGCCGCGGACTCTCAACGCCGAAGCGGGCCGGCGTCCCGCGCGGCGGGCAGTCCTGCCCGCCGCGCCCGATGTGGCGGCGGGTTGGCGTTGCCGCACTGGCCTCCGGCGACACGTCACTCCTCGAGCGCGGAGCCTCTGTCCGACGGCAATTTAGCGGGGTCTAAACATTTTTCGCCCGCCAATGCCGGCGAATCGGCCCGGAATGCGGTTTTTTGGGGGTGGTGAACTATGCTGAAGCAAGCCGCAGGTTTTTCCCTGGCAATTCCTTTTGCATGCGATATAATGTGGCCCTATGGAATCACGGGCCCTCCAACCCGAACCGCCCAGCCTGGCCGTGGACGAGGCCGTCATGCAGGCCCTGCGCCGCATCGGCCGGGCCATCGAACTGCATTCACATTCGCTCGCCAGCCGCTACGGCCTGACCGTGCCGCAACTGGCCGTCCTCAAGGAGTTGGGCGCCGCCGACGGCCGCAGCATTGGCGAGTTGACCCGGGCCGTCCACCTGAGCCAGGCCACGGTCACCGGCATCCTGGACCGGCTTCAGCGGCGGGGGCTGATCCAGCGCCGCCGCGGCGAGGCCGACAAACGCAAGGTCCACGTGTGGCTGACGGAGGCGGGCCGGGAGGCGCTCCGCCAATCGCCCCCGCTGCTGCACGAGAACTTCCTGGAGGCGTTAGGCCGGCTGCGGGACTGGGAGCAGACGCAGATCCTGTCCGCGCTTCAGCGGGTGGTGGCGATGATGGAGGCCGAGACCATCGAGGCCGCCCCCATCCTGACGCCTGGCCCCATGGACATCACGCCTGAGGAGACCCGCTCGTACCTCGGGGAGACCTCGAAGGCTTCCTGGCCGGCGGATGAGGCTGATCCGCCAGCCCGCGGGCATCCTCGTGAGGTTAAATCCAGGACTTCGCAGCACTGAAGGCCGCTCAGGCGCCTGAACTTCTGGTTTCAAGAACGCGATATTGCCGTTGGCGATTAGCATATGCAGGAGACGGTCGTGCTTCTCTTCGTCGATGAAAGCGGGCACGATCACGGCGCTATGCCGTGCGAGGTGTTGGCTGGGGTTACGGTAGCCGAAGATCAGTTGTGGAATCTTGTCAGGGCTGTGGACTCGGCGGAACGGGAGTACTTCGGCGACTACCTGCGTAAGCTGGGAGACCCCGAGCGTAAAGGAAGGAAACTGCTGAAGCGCAAGCGTTTCCGAAGCGCCAACCGCGCCGTCACGATACCGGAAGAGGAGTTGCCTGTTCTCGCATATTCGACATTGACCAAGGGGATGACGGCGAAGGAGCAACGGGCCGACAATAGCGGTGTTTCCGAGAGAGAACTCGTGGGATACAATCGAGCGGTTCTCAAGTTTGTGGACGAAGTGCTTAACATCGCCGCCAGGCACAGCGTTGAAGTAATTGCATCCGTGGTGGACATAGAGGCGCCGCGCCCGGAGCCCGGACTTCTCCGGAAGGACTACGTCTATCTCTTTGAGCGTTACTTCTACTTTCTGGAAACGCTTCCGTCTCGGGACAGAGGCCTGATCGTGTTTGATGAACTGGAGAAGGCGAAGGCCCACATCCTGATTCAGCAGATGGCGGAGTACTTCACCAAAACGGACACGGGACGCTATCGCAGTTCGCGCATTGTGCCGGAGCCCTTCTTCGTACATAGCGAGTTGACGACCGGTGTCTTCCTTGCGGACCTGACTGCATATATCCTTGGTTGGGGCTGGCGCCTGGGGAGCATGACGCAGCCAAGGCGGAACGAACTCCGGCCTTTCGCGGACAAACTCCACGAAATGCAGTTTCAGGGCGAGAAACCTCACCGCGACGGAAAAGGGGTTAGGGACCTGTATGGAATCAAGTACATTGGCGACCTGCGGGGCAGGTTCGACCGCGAGGATCAAGATTAGGCGCAAAAAATGAAGGCAATGAGCGGCCGGAACCACCCAAAGCCTCCGTGTATATATTGGCTGATTCTGTTCAGAAGTCAAGAAAAAAATCACTGGACATGGGAATCTTTCTGAAGGACCGACTATGGCCCAGCCAACCGAGCGACCGAAACACCAGCAGCCCGGCCTGCCTTCGGCGTTGTACCGGCCGCTGAGCGAGGCCGACGCCGGCCGCCTGGCCGACGCCGCCTTCGAGGTCCTCGCCAAGGCGGGCGTGGCCGCCTATTCCGCCACGGCCTACCGCGCGCTGACCGAGGCGGGGGGCGAAGGCGACGAGGAGACGCGCATCGTCCGCCTGCCCCGGTTGATGGTCGAGGACGCTATCGCCTCGAACCCCTCGTCCGTCACGCTCTACAGTCGCGACGGCGAGTTCGACTGCCACCTGGAGGACAGCCGCGTCCACTACGGGACGGGCGGGACGGCCATCTACGTGCTCGACCCCGAGACGGGCGAGCGCCGGCCCTCCCGGACCGAGGACGTGGTGCTGAACGCGCGCCTCGTAGATGTATTGGAAAATATCCACCTGTTCACGATTAACGTGTTCCCGAACGAGATTGAAGAGAAGGATCGCATCGACGTCAACCGGTTCTTCCACGCCCTGGACAACACGCGCAAGCACGTGATGGGCGGGGTGTACTCGATGGCCGGATGCAAGCGGGTCGTCGAGATGGCCGAGATGATCGCCGGCGGGCCGGAGGCGCTCCGCGACCGCCCGTTCGTCTCGTTCATCACACTCATCATCAGCCCGTTCAAGATTGACAAGGATTACGGCGAGATGGCGTGCTACCTGGCCTCCGAGGGCCTGCCCGTCGTCGTGCCGACCGAGCCGATCTGCGGCACGACCTCGCCGGTGACGCTGGCGAGCAACGTGCTGACGCACACGGCCGAGACGCTGGCCGGCATCACCCTGGTGCAGTCGGTCCGGAAGGGCGCGCCGGGCATCTGCGGGAGCGTGGGCTCGATTACCGACCTCCGGACGATGGACCACCTGGGCGGGCCCATTGAGCGGGCCATGATCCACGCCGCCGTCTCCCAGATGGCCCAGCATTTCGGGATTCCGCTCTACTCCACGGGCGGCACGAGCGACGCCAAGGAGGTCGACATCCAGGCCGCCTACGAAAGCGCCATGTCCAGCCTCCTGGTGGCCATGAGCGGGGCCAACTACATCCACGACATCGCCGGCCTCATGGAGGCCGATCTCACGGTCTCCTACGAGAAACTGGTCATGGACAACGAGATTCTCGGCATGTGCCAGCGGGTGCTGCGGGGCATCGAGGTGGACGACGACCGTCTCGGCACGGAGATGATTATCGAGAAGGGCCCGGCCCAGGACTTCCTCGCCGAGGAGCACACCATCCGGTACATGCGGGGCGAGTTCTTCCAGCCGCGCCTGGCCAACCGCGAGAAACGCGAGGCCTACACGCCGGAGGACACCGCCTTGGCGCGGGCCAGGGCGATGGTGGGCGAGGTCCGCACGAGCCGGCCCGAGAGCCGGCTCGACGCCGGCGTCCGCGGCCGCCTCGTCGAGACGTTCGACGAGATCGTCTGGCCGGAAACGGCCGCCTGAACCGCTCGCGGCGGCCTGGGTTTGGACACCGGCGGCCGGCGCCCTACTTCACGAATGGCGACAGGGAAGGAGGTTATGTTGGAGAACGAACAGCGGCAAGGCGTGCTCGTCAGCCAGCCGTACCGGCGCCTCACCGAGGACCAGGTGCGCCTCATCGACGGCGCGAGCCGCGACATTCTTCAGGACCCGGGCCTGCTGTGCTTCAACCGGGAGGCGGCGGACCTGTACGAGAAGGCCGGCGCCAAGGTCGAGCCGGGCGAGGAGTGCGCCCACGTGCGGATTCCGCCCAAGGTGGTGGACCAGGCCCTGGAGGCTGCGCCGTCCACCGTCACGCTCGGCGCCCGGCGGCCGGAGAACCGGCTGATCCTGGACGCCACCGAGCCGCGCGTCCGTTTCGTCAGCGGTTCCGAGACGAACGTCTGGCTGGACGTGGCCTACGAGGGGGCCGGCCCGCCGACCCTGACCCGCCAGTCCGGCTCCATCGCCCGCCTCTGCCGCTCCGCCCACCTCTGCGAACACCTGGACCATCTCGATTCGTTCATCCGAAACGTCAACATCCAGGACCCGGAGGTGACCGAGGCGAACAAGGACGTGAACAAGTACCTGGCCAGCCTGAACAACATCACGAAGCACGTGCAGGCGGGTCTGACGACGCTGGAGGCGCTGGACGACGTGGTCCGCCTGGGTCAGATCGTGGCGGGCGGGGAGGAGGCGTTTGCGGCCGAGCCGGTCCTCTCGTTCATCGCGTGCGTCATCAAGAGCCCGCTCCAGGTGGTGGACGACACCGCCGCCAAGGTCATGGCGGTGGCGCGGAAGCGGGTGCCGATCGTCATCTCGAGTTCGCCCATGGGCGGGGCCACCGCTCCGTTCGACGAGTTCGGGATGGTGGCCCAGATCAACGCCGAACTGCTGGCGGGCGTTGCGCTGGCGCAACTGGCCAGCCCCGGCGCTCCCGTTTTGTACGGCAGCGTGCCGGTGCGGACGCGCCTGGACAACCTCAACGACATGTACGGCGCGCCCAAGTTCAACCATTATAATATCGACTGCGCGCAGATGGCCCGGTTCTACCGGCTGCCGTGCTACTCGACGGCGGGCATCGGCGACACGGACGAGCCGGGCATCCAGGCCACCGCCGAGAAGATGCTGACGTACATGGCGGTGCCGATGGCCGGTCCGCAGTACGTGCACTATGCGTTCGGGCTGCTGGAGCGGACGAATACGTTCTGCCCGGAACAGGCGGTCCTGGACGACGCCCACATCGGAATGGTGAAGTGGGCGATGGCCGGCCCGGAGGACGTGGCCGAGGACCGACGCGAGGAGGTGCTTGCCACCGTGCGCGAGGTCATGGCCAGCGACCATCGGACCTACGTCTACCACTTGCCGCTCCCGACACGCGACGCCGTCTACGTCTCGTATCCGATGGAGTGTGACGAGGGCGATGCGCTCCGCGCGGCCCACGAGAGGTATCACGAGATCCTGGCCCGGCCCGGGAATCCCCTGCCGGCCGAGGTCCAGGAGGACATACGCAAGCATGTGCCCGGCGTGCTCGAAGCGGCGCTGGCGGGCGCACCCGCAGGAAAGGAATCGTCATGACGATTACGCGAACCGAACGCAACGGCGTCTCCGACGGCGAACCGCTCGAACCCGAAGAGCAGATGGAGGCCTACGCCGAGGCCGTCAGCAGCGGCCACTATGCCAAGAAGTCCGGGCTGGTGGGCAAGTACGACAACGTCCGCCGGTACTGGGAGGACGAGATCACCCGCATCTACCTCCGGCCGCATCTGAAGCGGCTCATCGACCGCAGCCAGTCGATGATGCGGCGGGTGCGGGTCCTGGACCTGGGCTGCGGCTCCGCCGACGGGTACGAACTGCTGGCGGGGGTGCGGCAGCGGGATTCCGACATCCACTCCCACGCCGTCACCCTCCTGCAGGACGAGATTCTGGGCGTCTACAAGGGCGTGGACCTCAGCACCGAACTGCTGGACCAGGCGCGGCGCATCTACGGCGGCCGGCCCAAGATGGTCTTCGAGCAGGGCGATTTTACCCAGGGCCTGCCCATCGACGAGAACGAGCGGCCTTACGACCTGTATTTCACCTCCTACGGCACGATGTCGCACCACAACGACGACGAGACGGCGGTGCGCCTGCTTGCCGACATCGCCCGCCGATGCGAGACCTACAGCGTCATCGTCTGCGACTGGCTCGGCCGGTACTCCTACGAGTGGCAGGAACTCTGGACCGACGACCCCGCTTCCTTCCAGAACATGGACTACGTGGTCTCCTACATCTACAGCCCGGAGGAACGCGAGCGACGGCGCGACCAACTCCAGCACCTGACGCTCCGGGTCATGAGCCGGCAGGAAGCCGAGGCCATCGTCGGCCGGGCCTCCGAGGCGGCGGGCGTGGAGATTCGGCCGCTGCAGTTCTTCGACCGCTCGGTGCTGACCGGCCGCCACGTCGATACCGGCGAGTATAACCCCCACGCCCAGCCTCTCCGCCAGGCCGTCAACTCCCTGCACGAGACGGGCGTGCGGACGGAACTGGAGTCGCTCGTCTTCAATTATGTTCCCAAGCAGGGCTTCGGCTTTCTCAACGACTATTTCGAACATCTCCAGATGTGCTGGAACACGCTCCTCGACTACGTGGCCTGCCTCCTCGACGCTTACGACGAAGACGACCGGGCGTTCGTCCCCGGCGCGCCGGAGGTCCCGGCGTCCTACCCGCCGCCCCTGCGCGACATGATGGCCCGGATGCGCATCGTGGTCGAGGGCATCGGCTGGCTCCATTACGGTCTGCCGCGGGAGAACATCATCGAACCCCAACTCGGCTACGCCCTCCGCTACCTCGTCATGAATCTCCAGCAGGGCCAGGGATGCGGACACGGGCTCGTGGGGATCCTGGAGGTCGATAAGTCCGGGACGCCGGCGTGAGGCCGGCCCGAAACGGAGTCCCTGCCGCCGTTCGCCGCGGCCGAGGAGCAGGCGATGGAGTCGTTTTTCGGGTCGGTGGTTTCGTTCCTGGCGATTCTGAACCCGTTTGCGCTGTGCCTGTACCTGGAAGAGGTGATGGCCAAATTCGAGCGGAAGGGGTTCATTCGCGTCCTGGCCAGCGCCTGCGTGTTTTCACTCGCGGTCTTCTTGCTCTGTGCGTACGGCGGCGAGCCGTTCCTGCGGCGCGTCCTCCGCGTCAAACCGGAGGCGCTGCGGGTCTTTGGCGGGTTGATCTTTCTCATTGTCGGCTACAATTACGCCGTCAAGGGTTACCGGACCGCCGAACTGCTTCGCGGTTCGCTGGAGGAACTGCCGGCCGCCATCGCCATGCCCCTCATGATCGGCGCGGGCACGATCACGCAGGCGATCCTGATCGGCAAGGCCCTTCCCATGTGGGAATGGATGCTCGTCCTGCTGGTCGGGGTCGCCGTCGCCTTTGCCATCGTCGTCGTGTTCAAGATCCTCCGCGACCACGTGCGGGCGCGCAAGGAGGCCCTCTTCGACCGCTACGTGGCCGTCCTGGCGCGGGTCAACGGACTCGTGATCGGCGCGATCTCGGTGAACATGATTGTGACCGGCTTGCACGCCCTCTGGGATGCCGATGAGGCAATGATGTGACCGCCCGGAACCGCCGTGGCCCGTCGACGCCCCGGCGCTTCGAGCGACAACGGCTGCAGGCGGCAACGGCGCAGAACATTTGCGGATGTCGTCGCACCCAAGAGAGACCCCGGACGACCCGGTGGCGGGCCGTCCGACACCGGGCACGGACCGTGTCGGCGGGAGCACGGCCGGGCCTCGACCTGGCCGCCCCGTGCAACGGCCTCCCGCCCTTGTCAACGGAAGGAGAATCACCGATGGCCGGCATTGCCGGAGTCCTTGCCAACGAACCCCAGGGCCCCGTCGTCCGGCGCATGGTGGACGCGCTGCGTCACCGCGGCCCGGACAACCTGTGCCTGTTCGAGAGCGCCGGCAGGGCGGGAGGCGTGTGCGCGGCGGCCTTGTCGGCGCCGCGTGGCGTCGGCTTCGCCCAGCGCGAGGGCGTGACCGTCCTGTTCGACGGCGACATCTACAACCGCCGCGCCGAAGACCAGTCCGACGCCGACGTCGTCCTCGGCCTGTACCGAGAGTACGGCCAGGCGTTCCCGGCGTACCTGGAGGGCGTCTTCGCGTGCGCCGTCTACGACGGGGCCGACCTCCTGCTGGCCCGCGACGCCGTGGGCGTCCGGCCGGTCTACTGCGGCAGGCTGAAGGACGGAGGCCTGTGCTTCGCCTCCGAGATGAAGGCCCTGGTCGGCGTGGCCGACGACATCTGGGAACTGCCCCCCTCCACGGTCTACTCGGCCGCCTCCAGCGTGTCCCGCTACAGCCCGCGGCTGCCGGACGTGCTCGTCCCCACGGACTTCGACGAGGCCCGGGACCTGCTCCGCACTCTCCTGACCCAGGCCGTCGCCCGACGCCTCGATGACGGCGCCGTGGGCGCGTGCCTGTTGAGCGGCGGCCTGGACTCCAGCATCATCACCTGCGTGGCCCACGAGTTCGACCCGGACCTGCCGGCCGTCACGGTCGGCGTCGAGGGCGCGCCGGACCTGGAGAACGCCCGCCTGGTGGCCGAGCGCCTCGGCATCGAGCACCGCGTCCACCTCTACACCGAGGAGGAAGCCGAGGCCCTCGTGCCGCAGGCCGTCGTCGCCCTCGAATCCTTCGACGAGGACTGCGTCAGCGGCGCCATCGCCAACATGATGGCCTCCGGCGTCGCCTCCGACTTCACCAACTGCATCCTCAGCGGCGAGGGCGGCGACGAACTCTTCGGCGGATACCACCTCCTGAAGGACCTGGACTCCGGCCTCGAACGCCTCGAAATGATGGAGAACCTCATCGACGTGGCGTACAACACGGCCGTCCAGCGGCTGGACCGGGCCATGTTCGCCGAAGGCATCAACTACCGGACGCCCTTCATCGACGCCCAGGTCATGGCCCTGGCGCTGCAACTGCCCGTCCGATGGAAGATCCACGAGGTGGAAGGCGAACACGTCGAGAAGTACATCCTTCGCGAGGCCTTCCGCGACATCCTGCCCGAACCCATCTACAAGCGTCGCAAACTGCGCTTCTCGGCCGGCACGGGGACCGACGGCTTCATGGACCGCGTGGCCGACGGCCAGGACCAGGCCGCCGACTTCTCCAAGGAGACCCGCCAGACGCCCGAAGGCTATACCCTCAACTCCCCCAAGGAACTGTGGTACTACCGCCTGTTCAAGGAACGGTTCCCCGAACCGGCCTTCGAGCGGCTCGTCGGACGCTGGGACCCCGCCAAGTAGCGGCCCGGCGCCTTGCTCGTGCTCTCCGAGAGGCGCGTCTCCAGGAGTTGCCAGCCTGCTTCGCCAAGGCTTCGCAGGCCAAGGCCG